>Ga0208765_1000243_pt1 | contig 36174 bp, 26 predicted proteins | sample ETNtaG_2_FD_185783 | JGI IMG/M metagenome (GOLD analysis project Ga0208765, IMG submission 185783) | Marine microbial and viral communities from oxygen minimum zone, Eastern Pacific Ocean - ETNP201406SV203 (SPAdes) (version 2) | ecosystem: Environmental > Aquatic > Marine > Oceanic ...
GAGCGCAACATCTACGAGGCCATGGAAGAAGGCAAGGAAGTCAAGAAGATCCCGATGAACCTTGGCGAGGCCTTGGATGCTCTGAGGGCCGACGAGGTCATCAAGAGTGCCCTTCCCGGTGAGATGTTCAAGGTGTTCGAGCACTACAAGCGCGACGAGTGGGAGCGCTTCATGCACACCGTGACCGACTGGGACGTCGAGGAGTACCTCGACATTCTGCCGTAGGGCCAGTTCCCGGGAGCCTGTTTCGGCCCTGACCACAGCCATACGGAACAGACCACAGAGCGATACGAGAGATCAGGAGACTCCTATGTGCGGCATCGCCGGCATCATCCATCGTGACGGTTCGGCTGACATTGGCGCCGAGTTGACCGCGATGCTCCAGTCCATGAAGCACCGGGGCCCCGACTCCACCGGTTACGCCATGTACGGCCCGCCCGACGACCTGGTCGTCGTGCGGTTCATGTTGGCTGAGCCGAACGAGGTCGGCGGCTTTGGCATGGACGAGAAGATGGAGCGCAATCGGGCCGAGGTCGAGGCCCGGTTGGCCAAGGTCGGTGCAGACCTGGCCACTATCCAGACCGAGTCCGGTGGCTACGCCTTCCGGGCCACTATCCGGTACGGCGGCGACCTGAAGCCGCTGGCCGACTACCTGGAGGACATCGACGGCTGTGAGGTGCTCTCACTGGGAAACTCGTTGGAGATCGTCAAGGACCTCGGCGACGCGGAGTCGGTGCACGAGCAGTATCAGTTGGGCAACCTGAAGGGCACCCATGGCATCGGGCACGTGCGCATGGCGACCGAGTCCGACGTGGACCTGGCCAGTGCCCACCCCTACTGGGCCTATCCGTTTGCTGACGTCTCCGTGGTGCACAACGGTCAGCTCACCAACTACCACGTGTGGCGCCGGCGCCTCGAACGCATGGGCCACAGGTTCCAGTCCGAGTGTGACTCCGAGATCATCGCCGTGTACCTGGCTCAGCAGTTGGAGAACGGCGTGCCGCTAGAGACGGCCATGAAGCTCAGCCTCGATGACTTCGACGGCGTGTTCACCTACCTGGTTGCCACCGGCAACGAACTGGGAGTGGCCAAGGACGAGATGGCGGCCAAGCCGCTGGTACTCATGGAGACCGACGACCTGGTCGTCATGGCCTCCGAAGAGATCGCTATCCGGGCCCTTATGGGTCGCGAGGTTCAGAGTCGCGATCCGTTCGAGCGAGAGGTTCTGACATGGCAGGTATGAACACCAAGAGCGGCGTCGTCTACGACGCTCGTGGTCTCGTCGAACCAGATCCCGAGCCACCCATGACGGCCGAGATCGACGGCGATAGCGCTGTCATTGACGCCACCGACCTCACGACCCGGAAGATCAACCTGGAGTTGAAGCGCATCGTTTACGACGAGGGCGTCAACAACGTCACCATCGTGAACCCGGGCTCCAAGCACTCGCTTGGCGTGGGGATCCTCAAGAGGTGCAACATCACCTTCGAGGGCAGCCCCGGTTGGTACGCCTGTGGCCTGATCGACGGACCGGAGGTCCAGATCAACGGCCGTGTCGGGTGGTCGCTAGGTGAGAACATGATGTCCGGCTCGGTCGTGGTCGAGGGCCCGGCCGGCTCCCTGACCGGTGCCGCCCTGCGTGGCGGCGACCTGGTGATTAAGGGCAATGTGGGCGCCCGGACCGGCATCGACCAGAAGGGCGGGACGATCATCGCTCTGGGGAGCGCGGGCATCAACACCGGCTTCATGATGCAACGTGGTCGCCAGATCATCTGTGGGGACGTCAACGATGGCCTGGGCGACTCGATGTACGACGGCGTGATCTACGTCGGAGGCAATATCGCTTCGCTGGGCGTGGACTGCGTGCCCGGCGAGATGAGCGACGAGGACCAGGAGTTCATCAATCGCAAGTTCGAGATCTACGACCTTGGCTCCCCTCCGGAACTCCAGAAGTTCGAATGCGGCAAGGTGCTTCACAACTACGACGCGCTGGAGCCCTCCGAGCGCAAGCTCGTGCTCTAGGAGGAGACGACGATGCCAGAAGCAAACGACATCAAGGGCGCGGATACCCCGCCGGTCGACACCAACTCCGCTACCGACGTCATCGGCAAGAGCAAGATCTTCACGCCGGAGGTCATCAACGACATCCACGTGAAGGCTGAGTTGGGCCGGTACCGGATGCGAGGGTTCTCGCTGTTCAAGAAGATTCCTCACTGGGACGAGTTGGTGTTCCTTCCCGGAACGCTGACTCGCTTCGTGATCGAGGGTTACCGGGAGAAGTGCGAGACCAAGACGGTTCTCGGCGCCCGGTTCGCCCACAAGCCACTGGAACTCGACATCCCCGTCTACATCACCGGCATGAGTTTCGGGGCCCTTTCCATCGAAGCGAAGTCGGCCCTAGCCAAGGGTGCATCGATGGCCGGTACGGCAACGTGCTCCGGTGAGGGCGGCATGATCCCGCCGGAGCGGGACCTGTCGACCAAGTGGTTCTACCAGGTCATCCAGAGCCGATACGGGTTCAACCCGCACCACCTCATGCTGGCCGACGCCACGGAGTTCTTCATCGGTCAGGGTTGCAAGGTTGGCTTAGGCGGCCACTTGATGGGCCAGAAGGTCACCGAGCAGGTGGCTGAGATGCGCTCACTGCCCGCCGGCATCGACCAGCGGTCACCGGCCCGCCATCCGGACTGGATCGGTCCCGATGACCTGTCTCTGAAGATCCAGGAGATCCGGGAGGCCACGAACTACCAAATTCCTGTGCAGTTGAAGTTGGGCTCGTCCCGGGTCTACGACGACGTGCGGATGGCCGCCAAGTGCGGTCCCGACACCATCTTCTTGGATGGTGCCGAGGGTGGAACCGGCGCCGGCCCGCACCTGGCCACCGAGGAGACGGGCATCCCGCTGATGGCAGCAATCCCCGAAGCCCGACGGGCGCTCGAGGACGTAGGCCTAGCCGACGAGGTCGATCTCGTCGTGGCCGGCGGCATTCGCAACGGCGGTGACGTGGCCAAGTGCTTGGCGCTCGGCGCCAAGGCCTGTGCGCTTGGCACGGCGGCCCTTATGGCGTTGAACTGCAACAAGCACATCGAGGGAGTCACCGACTACGAGGGCACCATCGGCGTGCCAGCCGGCGAGTGCTACCACTGCCACACCGGTCGTTGCCCGGTGGGTGTGGCCACCCAGGACGTGGAACTTCGGTCCCGTCTCGACGTCGACGAGGCGGCGCTGCGGGTCTACAACTTCCTGCACACGCTGACCATGGAGGTCCAGTTGCTGGCCCGGGCCTGCGGCAAGACCAACATCCACAGCTTGGAACCGGAGGACCTCGCGGCCCTAACCCACGAGGCGTCCGCTATGGCCAAGGTCCCGTTGGCTGGTACCACCTACATCCCCGGGGTCAGCGAGGAGCGGGCGCTGGCGGAGATGAAGGAACTAATGGCCAAGCAGATCGCAGAAAGCGGGAGCTGAGAACCATGGCTGTAAAGCACACCGTCGCCATCGACGCCGAGACCCTCGCCGGGAAGCGGTTCGAGTACCAGGAGGACCTCTCCCTGGTCGAAGACCTCGACCTGATGGAGTTGACTCCCGGCAAGGATCTCAACTGGCTGGAGGACATCCACCTACTCGAAGAGGAAAACACCCCCGCAGTGTTCGACCGGTACTCGAACTCGTTTCTCAAGATCTACTTCGATATCCCGGAGGGTCGCGAGGACGAGATTGCCCGCAAGGTGCTGATGAAGCACCTCATCTCGGGAAACTCCTACGGCATCCAACTAAAGGAGAAGCATTGCAAGTTCCACCAGGTCGAGCTCGGCCCGTGGGTCGCTGACTCCAAGTCGGTCGGAGACAACTACCAGCGCCCAGTGCTCGAGGGCTGGGAGCCTCCCGCCCACTGAACGGCTTGCGCCATACCATCTCATTAATCTTCCCTGTCGGCCTACGCGGTTGGCCGGGTGTTCCCCACAAGGAGTCTCGTCAGTGAACGCATCGCAAGTACCTGAGTCAGTTCGGTACTGCATCATTGGCGCTGGCATCCACGGCTTGTCGACTGCGTGGCACCTGGCCCGCGAGCTTAAGGCCCGCGGCAGCGGTGACGGCAGCGACATTCTCGTCATCGAGAAATCTGAAGCGGGTGCCGGCCCATCGGGCATTGCCTGTGGCGTGGTCCGAAACAACTATTTCCAGCCCGCCATGCGTGAACTCATGGCCCATTCGGTCCATGTGTGGGAGTCAGATCCGGATGCGTTCGAGTACCACCCGGTCGGCTATCTCCAGATCTCCTACGACGAGATGCGCGCTGACGTAGCGACGATCGCTGAGCAGCAGGCGGCCATCGGCTACGAGTCCGTATTCGTCGAAGGCGAGCAGGAGACCTTCAACTACATGAAGGGGATCTTCGATGACTGGCGCTGCACTGGGGTGACCAGTGTCCTCCACGAGAAGAAGGGCGGCTACGCGCACAACATGGCGACCGTCAACGCCCTGCTGGCCAAGGTGGAGGCCGAGGGCGTGAGCGTGGTTACCGGGACCCTGGTCACCGAGTTGGTGGTCGACGGCGGTGCCGTCACCCACGTGGTTACCCGCCGGGGAACCGAGTCGGCGACGATCGCCGTTGACCATGTCGTGGCAGCTGCAGGCCCCTGGGTGCCCAAGTTGTGGGAGATGCTGGACCTGCCGGAGACCACCAAGATTCTCTTGGAAGGTGAGATCTTCGAGCTCCCAACTTGGGAGTTTTGGGCCCTCCAGGAGGGCACTCTGGACGTCGATCCCGGCTATCTCATGAACAACGAGGGAAACATGCCACCAGTTGTTCACGTTGACGCCGATGTGCCGCTGTACGACGAGGACAACAACTTGCTCGTCGATGACAAGTGGGGGATCTACTACAAGCCGGACTTCAACTTTGGCGGCGTGCAGGGCGGCTACATGCCGTATCCGGTGAAACGCCCCTGGCGTGACGTGGCGATCGACCCGTACGGTCCGGCCAGCCCCGATTTCGTGGTCGGTACGGACTTCCGTCAGGTGTGGGCGGCTGCGCTGTCCCACTGTCAGGAGCGTTTTGAGGGAAAGGCCAGCCTGATGAGCCACGCCCCATCGGGAGGCATCGGAGCCTTCACCCCCGACAACTTCCCAGTGTTCGATACCTTCCACGAGAATGTCTATGTTGTCGCAGACTCGAACCACGGGTTCAAGATGATCGGCGTGGGTGCCTTGGTGGCAAAGGAGTTAGTCGGCGAGCCCCAGGTACTACTAGAGCCGTTCCGCTATTCGCGCTACGCCGAGGGCCGACTGCATCCGGTGAGCAACTCGCCATATCCCTGGAGTTAGTCCGCGACGGCCTTTCGGGGCTGATAGAAGGTCGACCGGTGGCCGGGCCAGCGCCCGGCCACACTCGCGTCCGGGTTCCGTCCGCTCAGCCGCCGTCCTCCGGGGCCTCGTCCAGGAGGTAGGTCGCCATGGAGTCGTCCATCGCCTCCATCCACGGTGTGTGATGGATCGGTGCCACTGTGCCGGTCAGCGTCGATGGAAAGCCGAGGTTGCGGTAGCCCATGATGTCGGCGTTCTTGTGGCCCTTCCACTCCTTGAACATCCGATTCACCTCGGCGATGTTGAAGTCGGGGTAGTCAGTGGCGTCGACCAGATCCTGCGTGTAGTCCCCCTGAAAGTCGATCTCTTCGTAGGCAGTCTCTAGGGCCTCCTCACGCTCGAGCCAGCCAGCGCTGTCGGCCGCCATCTCGGCAGTTGACGGTAACTCGATACGTCCGAGCATCACATCGCGGGCCCACCAGGCCTGAGCGTCGAACATATTGAACGTGTAGTACTGGTCCTGCATCCCTAAGTAGAAGAGTTTTGGGTTTTGCTCCCAGGCCACTCCTTTGTAGAGCCCGGGCGTCCAGAGGCGGTTCTTCGTCTCAAGCCGAAGTTCGTCGGGCATGAACGGGAAGTGATGCAAGTAGCCGGTACACAGGATGATGGCCTGCACATCCCGGGTTTGGCCGTCGGCGAAGTGGACGGTGTTGCCATCCACGTGGGTCAGGATCGGAAACTCTTCCCAGTTGTCCGGCCAGTCGAAGCCCATCGTGCCGGCGCGCGATGTGCAGTAGATGTGTCTAGCGCCGTACTTGTGGCACTGGGAACCAATGTCTTCGGCTGAATAACTCGCTCCCACGATGAGGATGTCTTTGTCAGCGAACTCCACGGCATCCCGGAAGTCGTGTGCATGAAGGATTCGCCCCAGAAACTTCTCGAATCCCGGGTAGTGCGGCACGTTGGGTACCGAGAAGTGGCCAGTGGCCACAACGACGTAGTCGAACTCCTCGGAACTGACGGTGCCGACCTTTAGGTCATGGGCGGTCACTGTGAACTGGCCGGTCACATCATCGTAGGAAACGTTGCGAACCGGGGTGCGGAATCGGATCTGGTCACGGACCTTGCTCTTCTCGACGCGTCCCTTGATGTAGTCCCAGAGGACTTCTCGTGGCGGATAGGAGGCAATGGGCTTGCCGAAGTGCTCCTCGAAGCTGTAGTCGGCGAACTCCAGGCATTCCTTCGGACCGTTAGACCACAGGTACCTGTACATCGAGCCGTGGACGGGCTCGCCGTACTCGTCGACCCCGGTACGCCATGTGTAGTTCCACAGGCCTCCCCAGTCCTCCTGCTTCTCGTAGCACACCAGATCGGGGATCTCGGTTCCGTCGGCCGCCGCCGAGGCGAAGGCCCGCAACTGTGCCAGGCCGCTGGGACCCGCGCCGAGGATGGCCACTCTGGTCATGTCGTTTCCTCCCGGGGGTTAGGTCAGGAAAGGAGGCCGAGTTGGCGCTTACGCTTGTCGGCCCATTCGGAGATCAACACGTCTGACGCCATGCCTATGCAGGCCACGGCAATACCAGCGACGATGGCCCGGCCACTGTCGATGTTGGGCTGGGCCTCGATGAGTTCCCGGGCCAGCCCCGTGGTCTTGATGAGGCCGGCGATCATCACCATGAAGAGACCGAACATGATCGTCTGGTTGATACCGAGCATGATCTCCGGCACGGCCATCGGCAATTTCACCTTCCAGAGGGTCTGCCGCCGGGTGCAGCCGGCCATTGTGGATGCCTCGACCAGTGGCGCCGGCACGTTCTGGATGCCGAAGATCGTGTACCGGATGGCCGGCACAGATGCGGAGAGGACCACGGCGACGATGATCGCCGTTTCGGAGACGTCGAAGAACATGATGGCCGGGAACAGGTAGACGAATGACGGGAAGGTCTGGAAGAAGTCGAGGACCACTTGTACCGCCGTGTTGCGTCGCGCCGTAGTTGCCGCCCAGATCCCGAACGGGACGCCGAAGATGACTGCCAGAAACACGGCAAAGGTCAACTGGTAGAAGTTCCACATGGCCTGCCACCAGAACCCGGCGAGAGAGATAAAGGCGACCATGCCTGCGGCCATCAGGGCGGGTCGGCGGCCGTTGATGAGGTATCCGACCACACCAAAGAGCAGGACGAGGCCCACCCACGGGATCGTGAGGTAAGCGTCGCGCATGGGCAATAGGACCCAGGACTCGAGAAAATCCCGGAAGGAGATGGTGATATCGCGGAGGTTGACGGTGAGGTCCTCGTCAATGGTGCGGAGGGTCACCCAGCCGAGCGTCACGATCACCGTCATAGCCGCTGTCCAGGTGAAGTGCAGTGCATGTAGGTCCTGGGCGGCCGTTCCAGTGTCGGAGTGGTCGTCTTCAGAGGCTTGGACTAGCAGCCTGGTTCGTACCGATGAGCCGTACGCCAAGGCGGCGACGCCAGCTGCCACAAAGACGTAGATCCACGGCTTGGCGGACAGGTGCAAGAAGTCGAACAAATCGACGGACCATCCCACTACGGTCACGGCGGCCGCAGCGGCGAGCCAGCGGTAGCGTCGGGTATCCCAGGCCTTCCATCCGGCAAATGCGATGGCGGCCAGGAAGAGCACCAACCACCGGCCACCGGACAGGTGCCACCACGCCACGTCGCTCTTGCCATTGTCCACGAGGAATTCCCAAAAGGCCTCATGACCCCACATCCATGAGTTGGGCACGCGGAAGGCAGCATCCCAAACCTGGGACAGGGCTAGGCCCACCGCCACTACGGCCCCTGAGGCCAGGAGGTAGGGGTGGCGTTTCCAGAAGGGCACGCCTTCTGCGTGGCGGGTCGGTTGGAGTCGACCCAGCGCCTGGCTGAGGCGGTCCAGGGTGATGGCCATGACGACAATGGCGATTCCAATTTCCGTTCCGGCGCCGATGTGGAGTCCTGTGAGGCGGAACAGGAGATCCTGTCCCAGGCCGGCGGTACCGACGAAAGAAGCGATAACCACCATGGCCAAGCACTCCATCACCACCTGGTTGATGCCGACCAGGAGGGCGTGGCGGGCGGCGGGTAACTCCACCTTCCACAGCATCTGCCGTCGTGTACAGCCGCCCATGATTCCCGCCTCGATGACCTCACTCGAGATCCCCTGGATACCGAGGATCGTCACGCGAGCCATTGGCGGGATGGCGTAGGCGATCGTGGCAATGACACCAGCCTTGTGCGAGAGGCCAATGAAGACGCCGATCGGGATGAGGAAGGTGAAGTGTGGGAAGGCCTGGGTCAGGTTCATGATCGGGATCAGGAACTGTTCGACCCGACGTCGTTTGGCAGCCACCAGGCCGATGAGGCCTCCGAGCAGGGCGGCAATCGGAACGGCCACCAGGACAGCGGACAGCGTGATCATCGTTTTGTCCCAGCGGGTCTCCGCTCCCGCCTGCTCCGCAGGTTCACCAACGAAGGCGGCGTAGAGAATGAACCCGACCGACAGAAGGGCAAGGCGCCAGCTACCCAACTTCCAACCGATGACACCAAAGAGGCCGGCGATCACGACCCACGGCAGGGCGGGAATATGCCACGGCTCGTAGAGACTCACCACGGCCATCCAGCCCAACAGGAGGGCCGTCACCGCTAGGGCAGTGCTCCGGCGATTCCAGGCCAGCCGGCCTGTACCACCGACGAGGAGGACGAAGATGAACAGCCACGGCATATCGGGTAGGTGCCACGGCCCGTAGCCGCTGATGAGGAGCCCTTCGGTCACGTCTAGGGGGAACTCCAGCCATCGTGCAACCTGGCGGAAGAAGGCCTTGACATTGAAGGACTCCTCGTTGGTCTGCAGGGCCAACCATCCAATGGTGGCGATGGCCGTAGTCGCCGTTGTCCGTCCGAACGTCCAGTCCCGCAGAGTCCAGATTGCCGCGGCTATACCGACCACTAGGAAGACGTAGACCCACGGTGTCGTGGGAACGTGCAGGAAGTCCAACAAGTCAAATGACCAGCCCACCCATGCCACGGCCACGGTGCCAACCAGCCATCGGTTGCTATGGGTACGCCAGGCCATCCAGCCGGCTGCCCCGAGGCAGGCCAGGAGGAGCAACAGCCACGGTCCTTTGGATAGGTGCCACGCCACAGTGAACTGGAAGAACTCCTCGTAGCGGAGATGGTCAAACCAGGTGTTTACCCACCCCGTGGCCTTGTAACTGACGCTGGCGAAGCCGTCCCGTCCCGCAAAGTTGAACCAGTCGACGGTCCAGGTCCGCGGAACCCGATACAGCCATTCAAGCGCCGCTGATTCCCCTTCGTACTTGCCGGTTCGGGTGATGTGGTGTGACCCGAGCCGCCACCAGGCGAACCACAGGATCAGGAACGGGCCGAAGGCCATCGTCGCCTTCTGGCGATTGGAGAGTTGCTTTGCTGGTCCGTCGGCCGAAGCAGCGTCGGAGGTGTCGAGGGGCTCGGACGTGGTCGGATCCGTCATGGCCGGGTGATCACTCGGACTCGAAGAGCGCTTCGTTCACCTGCACAGCGTCGATTGAGCCGACAACCACGCCGTCTTCGATCACCCTTAACGGCACTGAGGAACTGAGGATCTGACTGGCCACCGACGCTACGAACACGCGTCCGTCGACCTCGCCCTCGGCGTCATCTGAGATTGGACCCATCAGAGTATGGACCCGAAGCAATTTGGCCCGGGAGACGTTCTTAGTAAACGCCGCGACGTAGTCCGAACCCGGGTTGGTGATCAGCTCCTCGGCGGTGCCTAACTGGTCGATTACCCCGTCGCGCATGATGGCAATCCGGTCAGCGAGACGGATGGCTTCATCGAAGTCGTGCGTGATGAAGATGATTGTCTTCTGCAACGTCGACTGGAGCCGGAGGAACTCGTCCTGCATGTCCCGTCGGATGAGGGCGTCGAGGGCGGAGAACGGTTCGTCGAGGAACCACACATCGGGCTCAACAGCCAGTGAGCGACCGATGCCGACACGCTGCTGCTGTCCGCCGGAGAGTTCCCTGGGGTAGTAGTCGCCTCGTCCGTGTAGTCCGACGAGATCGATGATCTCAAGAGCCCGAGCGTTCCGGGTGGGCACGTCGACCCCCTGGACCTCGAGCGGGAAGGCAACGTTTTCGAGCACTGTGCGGTGCGGGAACAGCGCGAAGTGTTGGAACACCATGCCCATCTTGTGCCGGCGAAGCTCGACCAACTCTCGCTCGGAGGCGTCACGCAGGTTCTCACCGTCGAAGTCGATTTCGCCGGAGGTTGGTTCGATGAGGCGAGACATGCAGCGGACGAGGGTGGATTTCCCCGAGCCACTCAGGCCCATCAGTACGACGAGCTCGCCCTCGTGGATCTCCAGCGAGGCGTTCCGAACGGCGGGGATGTAGCCGCTCTCTTTGATGGTGGCCAGGTCCGGTTCGCCGTCGTGGGACGCTAGGAACTTCTCAGGGTCGGGCCCGTAGAGCTTCCATACGTTTCGGCAGGCGAGCTTGGGCTGGTTCATCACGTCGAATCTCGTCGAGAAACCGGATGGTCCGGCTAGTCGCCGCACTCTAGTGCTGAAAAGGAAACGGCGCCCTAGCCGCTGATAGGTTCCGCGGCCGTCTCGAATTTGCAGGGGGAGCGAACCGTGAAGATCGCCGAGGTCGACGTGTTTCAGCACGACCTTCCCGTGCGAGGGCCCGAGCAGGGGGTTCCGTATCGGATGGCCCTCCAGGACGTATGGCACCTTGACACCACCATCGTGCGTCTCGCCTGTGATGACGGCACTGTCGGATATGGCGAGACCTGTCCGCTGGGATCGACCTACCAGCCCGAGCACGCCCGAGGCGCTCGGGCCGCCCTGGCCGAGGTGGCTCCCCATCTGATCGGCCTGGACCCCACGGCCCTCGGTCGGGTGAACGCCGCTATGGACGAGGCACTGATGGGACACAGGTATGCCAAGGCGGCCATCGATGTGGCCTGCTGGGATGCCACAGGGAAGATCTACGGGGTTCGGGTCTGCGACCTGCTGGGCGGTGCGGTCCGGGAGCGGGTGCCGTCATACCACGGCGTGCTGATTGCTTCACCGGAGGACTCAGCGGCCGACGCCGACCGGCGACAGGCTGAAGGCTTCCCCCGGATCCAACTCAAAGTGGGAGGTCGTCCGGTGGCCGACGACGTTGCCGCGCTACGGGCCGTGGCGGCGATTCTCCGGCCCGGCGTCCGTCTATCGGCCGACGCCAACAAGGGGTGGACTACCCGCGACGCTATTCAGGTCTCCCAGGCCTGTCGTGACGTCGCGATGGTGCTCGAGCAGCCCTGCCGGACCTATGAGGAGATGGCTTCACTGGTAGGGAAGGTCTGCCATCCGATCTACCTCGACGAGTCGGCTACCGGCCTGGCAGCCGTGGTGACGTCCATCGGTCAGGGGGTGGCCGACGGGTTCGGCATGAAGGTCTCCCGGGTGGGGGGTATCAGTGCCATGCGGGCCGTGCGCGACGTGTGTGCGGCGGCCCGTCGTCCCCACACGGTTGATGACACCTGGGGTGGAGATCTGGTCGCCGCGGCCAGCCTGCACGTGGGAGCCACAGTGGACCCGGCGAACTTCGAGGGAACCTGGATTGCTGAGCCGTATGTGGACGGCCACTACGACGATAAGCACGGGATCCACCTAGATGGGGGTTGGATCGACTTGCCCCCGGGCCCGGGCCTGGGCATCACCCCGGACGAGTCCCAGTGGGGCGATCCGGTGATGTCGTTCCGGTGACCGGTTGAGTTGGATCAGCGTCCGGCCAGATTTACCGCTTCGATCCCTTGGGTCTTCTTGTCGGTCATCCCACGGCCTGTCCGGCCCGGTAGGCGAAGTCGCCGCCGGTTAGGTGTACCGAGAGGTGGCGGAACGCCTTTAGCATCGACCGGCGTTCGATCGGGCTGAGTCCGGCCAGGTCGCGATCTAGTTTCTCCACGAGGCGGGCGGCCACCGTTCGGGCGGTCCGGCTGCCGTTGGGAGTGGGTTCGATCAGGGTTCGGCGGCCGTCGTCGGGGTCGGCCACCCGGCGCACTAGGCCCCGGTCCACGAGGCGCTGCAAGGTTTTGGCGGTCCCTCCGGAGGTCTGGACCACCCACCGGGCCAGGTCTCCGGCCGTCATCAGGCGGTCGTCGGCGAGGGCCACTCCGGCCAAGGCGCCGTAGTCCGATGTGGAGAGGCCGGAATCGGCGAGGGCCTCGGACAGCCAGACATCCAGTTGGCGTCCCGCCACGTAGGCCCACACCAGAATTCCGGCCGTGTCGGGTTCGTTGTCGCCGGCCAGGCGTTCGACGGCGGCGTCGACCTCACGGGGATGGTCCGAGGAAAAGGCCATGGTTCGAGCGTACCTTGAGATTCTCTTCCGAGGAAGGTATCTTCCTCGGAAGAGAATCTCTCCCGAGAAGGTGGAATCGCCATGGTCACCATCGACGACATCGACCTCACCGATCTCGACGTGTTCGTCGAGCGGATGCCCCACGACTGGTTTGATCTACTCCGTCGCGAGGCGCCGGTGTGGCGCCACCCAGCCACCGACGAGCACCCGGAACCGTTCTGGGTGGTGTCGTCCTACGAACACATCTCCGAGGCCCATCGGTCAGGAACCCTGTTCTCTCACCAGACCGGGCCGGGACGAGATGGCGCCGGTGGGGTAGCCCTGAACGACATAGCGCCCGGTCGCGGCCCGGGCCTCCAAATGGTCATGACCGACCCGCCCCAGCACACGAGGTACCGCAAGCTGGTCAATACCGGGTTCACGCCGCGCATGGTCCGACGCATGGAGGAGGTCATGCGACTCCGCACGACCATCATCCTGGACCGGATCTGCGAGCGGGGGACGGCCGACTTTGTTCTTGACGTGGCCGCCGAACTTCCCCTGATGGCCATTGCCGACATCATCGGTGTGCCCGACGATGAACGGCACCTGCTCCTGGACTGGAGCAACCGGACTATCGGCGGAAGCGACCCCGAATACCGGGATGAGGGTGCCGAGGAAAACCACAGATCTACCTACGAGGCAGCCATGATTGAGATGGCCATGTACGCCCACGGTCTGACCGACCGCAAGCGCACCGAACCGGAGGATGACCTCTGGACGGTCCTCACCTCGGCCACTGTGACTCTGGACGACGGTACAACAGCCGAGTTGACCGACATTGAACGGGATCTTTTCTTCACCCTGCTGCTGGTGGCCGGCAACGAGACGACTCGCAACGCCATAAGCCTCGGCCTAATGGGCTTCCTCGACCATCCCGACCAGTGGGGTCCACTCACTGAGGGGGTCGAGATGGACGAGGTCGCCGTAGACGAGGTCCTGCGATACACCAGCCCGGTCAATTACTTCCGGCGCACGGCAACTGAGGACACGGAACTGGGAGGCCAGCAGATCCGGGCCGGGGACAAGGTGACTCTCTGGTACCCGTCGGGGAATCGGGACGAGAAGGTCTACGACGACCCCCACCGTATGGATCTAACCCGGCACCCCAACCATCATCTGGCCTTCGGCGGCGGAGGTGCCCACTATTGCCTCGGGGCGAACTTGGCCCGGCTGGAACTGAAGCTCATGTTCGAAGGCCTGGCCAGGCGGATGCCCGACATTGTCTCCACTGGTCCGGCCGACCGGCTGCGGATGAACTTTGTGAACGGGATCAAGCACCTTCCGGTCGAGTTCACCCCGTCGGAACCCGTCCTGGTTGCCTGACGATCGTTCCGGCTTGCGCTCCTGTCAGCGGGTGGAGCCGGGGGGGTTTCGGAACCGCACGCCCGCCGGACGGGGTTCGTCGCACCGTTCCAGAGCAGCGGCCCAGGCCGGTGAGGCACCAAGTGCATTACGAAGGCCGCGGACCAGCAGACGCCCACGGCTAACGGCCCCCCGGCGGGGCGAGACGCCGATGGCCTCTAGTATCGGTCTTGGAACGGTGGCTGCCGCGGCGTCGTGGATGATCCGGTAGGCCGCCCGCACCGGACCAGACAACGGAGGTCCGGAGAGGAAGGCGACGGCGTCGTCGCCGGCTGGGGAACGACCCAGGGAAGGGTGCCCGGCCAACCAAGCGCTCAGTTCATCGGCACCGGTCGGCAGCGGTGCGGCTTCCATACGCTCTCCCAGGCGAACCTGCTCGGCCACGTAGGTGTTGGCCTGGGCATCCGACATGGGTTGGGGTCCAAAGGTGCGATGAGCCACTAGGAACGAATCCACTAGGGCGTTGTGGACCCAGGCCGCCATCTCCGGGTCAGCTGCCGAATAGGTGATGCCCCGGTGTGAGGTGCCCAACACTGGGCTGTGCCGCCGGCGTACCAGAGATACCGCTGCGTCCACCTCGGGCAGAGACCCGTAGGCGGTGGCCGTTACGTAGGCAGCGGTGCGAGACAGGCGGCCCAGCGGGTCGTCCCGGTAGGAGGAGTGGTCGCCCACCCCGGCGGCCACCTCGGGATGGGCGGCCTGGACCAGAAGGGCCCGGACCCCGCCGATGAACGTTGAGCAGTCGCTCATCACCTGCCAGGTTGTTGATGTCGGTCCGAACAGGCCAGGGTCCCCCTGGTGGGCGAACGTATTAACCAGCGGGTCGGGGGCGTGGCTGAACAGCTCGACAGCTGCCTCTGTGACTCGTCGGCGCCAGGTGACGGGGGTCGGGGAGCGGTTGTTCACCGCAGGCGGGTGGTGGGTGTGGACGACAGCCCGTCGCCGGCCAGTTCGGTCACGGCGGGCACTGGATCCGGGTCGGCGAACATCTCCGGGTCATCGGGTCGGAACCCGAGGCGACGGCCGCCGGTGGTCCACCACGACGCCTCCAGGGCGATGCCGTTCACGTCGTGGAAGTAAATGGAGCGCAGGATGTGATGGTCCACTACCGGTGTTGCCTCGCAGCCTGCAGCCATCAGGCGTTGCTGGAGGGCCACAAGAGCCGCCTCGTCGTCGACGGCGAACGACACGTGGTCGAACTGGATGGCCCGTGACGAGGGCGCACCCGCCGGCTTGGAAAACGTCTCGGCATCCGGAACCTCGAAGAAGGCGATGGTGTTTCCCGGGCCGAGCTCGAAGAAGTAGTGGCGCATTGGTCCGGCCCGCAATGTGGCGATTAGCGGCATGGCGAGGACGCCGACGTAGAAACGAACCGTGGCATCCATGTCTGGGGTAATCAGGGCCAGGTGGTGGACGCCACGCCAGTTCGGAGGTATGGATCGGCTGCTTAGAGTCACGGGCTCAGCTCCCGGTGGTGGTGTCGTTCGATTCGTCCACCTCGGGTGGAGGGGGGAGACCGGTCTCTCCCTCGCGGAGGAGTAGGAACTCGATACGGCGGTTGGCCGCCTTGCCGGTCTTCGTCAGGTTGTCGGCGATGGGATCGGTGTGGCCGAGACCCAGGGTGATCAGCCGGTCGGACTCCACGCCACGGGCCAGCAGCTGGGTGCGGACCGCCTCAGCCCGGGTAGTAGACAGGCGGAGGTTGTCTCCAGGCGCCTTCTCGTCGCTATCGGTGTGGCCGATGATCTGGACCCGGATGGTTGGCTCGAACAACAGGAAGTCGGCCAACCGGTCCAGCGTGGGCACCGACTCCAGGGTGATCCGGTCGCCGCCACTCTCGAACTGGATCGGCGGATGGGCGGCCACTGCGCTCAGGCGAGCCTGGAGTACCAGGTCGGCCAGGGAGGCTGGGAGGTCGGGGAGCGTCGTGGTGGTGATTGTCTCTTCGATTGTCGGGGGGACGTACAGGTGGTTCTGGACGCTGATGACGTCGGGCTGGGCGAAGGCAACGCGCTCGGCAGCCTCCTTCAGTTCGTTGGTGGCTACCCGGCCCTCCAGGATCACCGTCCAGTCGAGGACCTGGACCTCGACGGTTGGCAGGCCTGCCTGGACCATCGCCCCCTGGACGGAGGCCGTGAGGTCCTGCTCGGTCGCCCGATCCTCTGTTGGGGCACTGGTTCCTAGGGCGATGACGGCGAAGAAGGCAACAAGGACGGCCACGGCGATCCAGGTGGAGCGGTTTCTCAAGGCATCGGTTAGTCCGGCTCGGGGTATTTGTCGGGGCCTCCGGCCGAGGCCGAAGGCGGGACCGAAGTCCCGGTTTCGGCGGTCCCGGGGGTCCCGCATTGTCCCGATCACGGTCGGACCCCGATCGTCGTGTGCACGATGTCAGAGTAGGGCGCAGTGGCGAATGGGAAGGCCGCGATGCCGGTTAGGGCCTCCTAGAGGTCTGCCAGGGGGGCTACGACGGCGTCGGCGAACTGGGCCAGAGCACCAGCGGTGTCCCGAAGGAAGAGGAAGGAGGGCACAACGATACGGTCGACCCCGAGGGCTCGGAGGCCCTCCGCTGCTTCCACCGGGTTCTCGCCCGTCGCCAGGTCACCAGCCCACGTGACCTCGATGCCATCGGGGTCACGTCCGTGCGCCTCGGCCTCCTGACGCATGATGCCTATTAGGTGGTTCAGGTCGCCTCGCCCAGGCCAGAAGCCGTCACCGAGTCGTCCTGCCCGGCGGGCTGCTGCCTCGGTGTGTCCACCTACCACGATGGGCACGTTGCCCGAGACTGGCTTTGGGTTCGATGAGACCCCGGTGAAGGAGGCGAACTCACCGTCGAACGCCACGCTGTTGCCACTCCATAGGGTGCGCATGATCTCCACGTACTCGTCGGTCCGGGCGCCCCGGCGCTTCCAGGGGATCCCGAGGGCGTCGAACTCCTCCCTCAGCCATCCCACGCCGATGCCCAGATCCACCCGGCCGCCGGTCAGTTGGTCCATGGTGGCCAGTTGCTTGGCCAACACCAGTGGGTTGCGCTCAGGGAGGATCAGGATGCCGGTGGCTAGCCGGATGGTCGAGGTGTGGGCGCCGACCCAGGTCAGCCAGGTCAGGGGGTCGGTTAGGTCGGTGTCGGAGGCCATCATCATCCGGCCCGAGTCGTCGTATGGATAGGACGACCCGTAGTCGTCCGGGTAGATGACGTGTTCGACCGTCCACAACGATTCGATGCCGGCGTCCTCGGCGGCCGTAGCTAGGCCGACGGCTCCCTCGGCGGTTCCGAATGGTCCGATGTTGGCGAACGCGATTCCGACCTTCATGGCTCTCTCCGGCGTTGTGGCGGCTGGCTGTCCGAGTCTGACCGGTGGTCCTGGCCGGGGCCCCATCCGGCCCGGCTTTGCTTTGGAATGGCTGAACGAAGCGGATGCGGCCTAAGATCTGACGGTGCGTCAGAAACTTTGGGGAACTCGACTGGCATGACGACCACCCAACGCTCACCCTCCGAGGTCCGGACCGAGATCCCTCCGATCATTAGTGTCGATGACCACATCGTGGAGCCGCCCCACCTGTGGCAAGAATGGCTTCCTGCCCGGTACCGCGACCGCGGCCCCCGGGTCGAACGCCGCCGACTGGGCGAGATGAAGTGGGTCGGCGGGGCGAAGATGTACGAGTACGAGTTGGACACGCCTGACGCCCCGTGGTGCGACATCTGGTTCTACGAGGACCTGGTCCATCCCAACAAGCGACACGTGGCGGCGGTGGGCTTTGACCGCGACGAGATGACTCTGGCGCCCATTACCTACGACGAAATGCGACCCGGTTGCTACGACCCGACGGCCCGGGTGGTCGATATGCAGGCCAACCATGTCGAGGCGTCGCTGTCCTTTCCCACACTGCCCCGGTTCTGTGGCCAGACGTTTTACGAGGCCACCGACCGGGACCTCGGGCTGGCGTGCGTGCGCGCCTACAACGACTTCGTGGTCGAAGAGTGGTGTGGCGATTCCGACGGGGCCCTTATCCCCCTCATCATCATTCCGCTGTGGGACGCCGGGCTGGCTGCCGACGAGGTACGTCGCAACGCCGAACGTGGCTGTCACGCTGTGTGCTTCTCCGAGATCGCCCCCAATCTCGGACTTCCTTCCATCCACACCGGCTACTGGGACCCCTTCTTCGACGCCTGTCAGGACACCCGGACCACCGTCAACATGCACATAGGTTCGTCCTCGAAGATGCCAGCCGCCTCGCCCGACGCCCCACCAGCCGTGGCCGCATCACTCAGCTTCAACAACGCCATCGCTTCGATGAGTGACTTCTTGTTCTCCGGGGTGCTGGTTCGCTTCCCGGAGCTCACCTTGGCCTACAGCGAGGGCCAGATCGGCTGGATTCCCTACATCCTGGAGAGGGTCGACGACGTGTGGAAGGAGCACCGGGCGTGGGGGGGCGTGGCTGACACGATTCCCGAGCCCCCCTCCACCTACTACTACCGCCAGATTTATGGCTGCTTCTTTCGTGACAACCACGGACTGCGGTCGCTGGACGAGGTCGGGGTCGACAACATCACCTTTGAGACCGATTACCCCCACACCGACACCACCTGGCCCCACACGAAGCAGGTGGCTGAGGCGATGATGGGCCATCTCCCGGCCGACGTGGTGTGGAAGATCGTGCGGGGTAACGCGGCCCGCATGCTCAGCCTCGACATTGAGCCCTGCCCGACGGCCTGACCTCCGGTCGGTCACTCCACCACGGCCCGGGGCCAATGGGACGAGATCCGTAGACTGCCTCCATGGCCGAGACCGCGGCAACCAATGCCCAGCCGACCACCGGCCCAGTAGGCGAGGTGGACCCGGGGGCCGGGGAGCGCCTGTTGGCCCTCCTACTGGAGCCCGACTGCGCGCCAGGTATCTGGGCCTCAGTGGATTCCGGCGAGATGGATTACTTAGTCCCTGAACTACTGGCCCTACGGATGGAACAGGACCCCATCCACCGGCACAAGGACGTCCTCAGCCACACCATTGCCGTGGTGGGTAAGACCGAGCCCGAAATGACGGTGCGTCTGGCTGCCCTGTTCCACGACATCGCCAAGCCCCGCACCCGCTCCTTCGAGCACGGCGGCGTGACCTTCCGCCACCACGAGGCGGTGGGGGCCCGTATGACCCGACGGCGTCTGATCGCCATGGGCTACGACGAACTGTTAGTGGACGACGTGGCCGAACTGGTTCGGTTGTCCGGTCGTTTCAAGGGCTATGCCGATGGCTGGTCGGACGCAGCGGTACGGCGGTACGCCCGGGACGCCGGGCCATTGCTCGGCCGCCTCAACCACCTGATCCGTTGCGACTGTACGACCCGTAACCGGGAGAAAGCGGCGGGCATCCAGGCCGCTATGGACGATCTGGAGCACCGGATCGCGGAGCTAGCCGAGGAGGCTCGACTCGCTGCTGAGCGTCCGGGCTTAGACGGTGCCGACGTGATGGCTCACCTGGGTATCGGACCAGGTCGCGACGTCGGCCGGGCCCTGACCTTCTTGTTGGAGGTTAAGCGAACCGAGGGTGACCTACAGCGCCCCGACCTAGAGGCCCGTCTCGACGCTTGGTGGGTTGACCAGGCCTAAGCCCATTGGTCAACTGCCAGACGTCTCGAAGAACACGTTGTCCACTAGCCAGTCGCCCACCTGCGACATCCCAGCATCAGACAGGTGCACGCCGTCGTCTCGCATTTCGCGTTCCCGCTCCGTGCCGTTCGCCCCGATGAAGTCGCGGTAGGGCACGGTCGTCACGTACCGGAGGTCCGCCGTGGCCTCCCGGACCAACGCGTTAAGGGCGTCGATTCGGTCAGGATGGTTTTGAGGTCGGATCTCCCGTCGGATATGGGCCCCCTCCAGCCAGTACACGTGCGCACCGGTCGAGCCCAGCACCTCGCTAGCCAGGCGGTACTCGGCTGAGATGTACCTGTCGTAGGCGGGGACACCGACCCATACCCAGTCCTCGCCAAGCGACGGGACCAGCCGGTCGGTCACGTCCCAGGCCGTCACGTGGCCCATCACCACGTCAGGACGGAAGGCCTCGACGGCTGATGGCCACGAGACCACCTCGGGGTCCAGCATCACGTGGGTGGGGACGGGGTCGTTCCACGCCGAGCAGAGCTCGCCCACTGGCCCCTCGTCGCCCTCGGGGATCCGCTTGAGGCCGTGGCGGCCCACGACGCACCCCAGGTGGGCCTCGTTCAGGACCACCATGCGCCCTGGGTTATCCACGGCCCACCCGCACAGAGCCTCCCCGATCTGGAGAGCTACCGAGTCGCCGACCACCAGCACCCGGACCCGTTCGTCGGACGGCGGAGGCAGCAACCCCTGCTCAGTGCACGGGCTAGCCGACGGGGCGAACGCCCCGCCCTCGGCTGGCCGAGTATTGACCCACAACAACCCCACCAGGATCAGGACGACGGCCGTGGCCCCGACTGCTGTGCCACTGATCACCGAGATCGGTCGGTCGAGCAGCGGGAACCGCCGTCGCATGACCGGCTGTTCCACCAAATAGAAGCTGGCAGCGGCCAGAGCAAAGGTGAGAGCTAGGTGCAGCCAGATCAGGTTGTTGTTCTCGATAACCGCCACGCCGGGCACGAGGCGAGCTGCCCGGGTCGGGGTGACCAGCAGGTAGATCGGCCAGTGGTACAAGTAGAGCCCGTAACTGATCTTTCCCACCCAGCGGATGAGCCCGGACTCCAGGAACCAGTGCAGCGGACCGACCGTCGGCCGGTCCACGCCGTAGCAGAACCATCCGATTCCCACGCCCAGGAGGTAGGGCCAGTGGTCGAACGGGGCGTTGCCCCGGGCCACGCTGACCACCGCCCAGCCAGCCGTGAAGAGCCCGGCGTAGAGGGCCCCACAGGCCAGCCGGCCAGCCCACGGGGCGTCGTCGGCCGACAGGGCACTGGGTAGCCGGCTGTGCCAGGCCCGTTCACCGGGCTGGGCCACCCCGTAGATCATCAGGCACGAGACAACGGCCACTAGCAGGAAGCCCCCGTATTCGAACATCCAGGCGTCGCGCTCGGAGATCTCGAAGATGGCCCACGAGAAGAAGATTGTCGCTCCGTAGGCTCCGGCCACCCATCCCAGCTGGCCAGCCCGAGTCCGGACCGGTCCGTACATGCGGACAGCAACGGCCAGAATGATGCCGGCGAACAGCGAATGGGCCCGGGTGTCAGTTCCGTAGTACACGCGGGAGGGATCACCGTGTCCGGGGTACAGGTGGCTCATCCACCATGCAGAGAGGATGGTGCCGGTCACCATGGTGACTAGCAGAGCCAGGTTGGCCCGTCGCCGGAAAAGGGTCAGCACGGCGATCAGGTAGAGCGGGGCGAAGATATAGAACTGCTCCTCGATCGAGAACGACCAGACATGGCGAAGTGGCGAGTGGTGGAAGTCCTCGAAATAGGAAACGTCGGAGAAGATTTCGTACCAGTTGGCGCTGTAGGTGAGGGTCGAGAAGATCGCACCGGTCCACCGGGCAATTTCGCTAGGCGGGACCACCAGCACCAAGTACAGGGTCAGCATTCCTAGAGCCAGGAACAGGGCGGGCAGGAGGCGCCGGGCCCGGCGTCCCGCATAGGCCTTCAGGTCGATCCGCCCGGTGGCCTCGAACTCGTTCAAGGCGATAGAGATGATCAGGAAGCTGGACAGGGTGAAGAACAGGTCGATGCCCAGGATCCCGCCCGAGACTGTGTCGGTAGCCGCGTGGTACAGCAGCGGGCCGATGACCACCCAGATCCCCCGGATGCCGTCGAGGCCGGGAATATAGGAGAAGCGGGGGCGCGCCTGGTCGGCCATGGTGTCGCGAACCTACCGGGAGCCGCCACGGCGACCGATAGCCGCGGTTCTCGTCACCGACACGGTGTTAGCAGGCGCCAGGTACGGGTTCCGCCCACGTCGCAGAACCGCTCGTCCACAACGGCGCCCGGAGTGGGGTCACCGGGCATGGTGGAGTTGTTGGGCTCCGCCCAGCCATCGAACCGGTCGGTGAGGATTAGCAAGTCGGCTGAGGCCAGTGAGGCGGCCAACCCGCCGCCATGACGGTTGGCCAGCCCTGGGTTCATTTCTAAGTGGCGGCTGGCTGGGACGAGATCGGGGAGTAGGAAGTAGAGGAAGGTGTCGCCGTAGTTGGTGCGCGACAGATCCGTCGGACCCACGAAGACCCGGTCGCCGGGTCGGGTCAGGGCATCGGCCATCGACACCACAGTGTCCACTTCGGAGGCCATGTCGGCTGTTGCCCTACCCAGGGGCAGGGTTCGCCCGTCGTGGACCACGGTGGTCGTGGCTCCGTCGAAGGGCCGGTCGGTGAAGGCCTGAGCGGAGAATCGGCCGATGTGGTGGGGGGCTACGGCGACCAGCCCGCCGAGCACCACCACCAGGGCCATCGGCGGAGCCAGGACCCGGGCCCGACTGCCTAGCCATCGTCCCATGGGAACGGCTAGGGCCACCACGGCGATGGCTACGGTAAAGGTGCCCACGAATTTGAGGTGGTTAGGGCTGGGGCGTTGTAGTGCCATGGGCAGCAGGGCCACCGACAGGGCCACTAGAACGCCCATCCGGGTCCTACCTGACCCCAGCCACCGCCGGGCCACCACGACCAACACCAGGGTCCCGATCACCAGTAGCCAGAACAACGCTGCTATTTGGGCCGGCCGGTCCAGTCCGGGCAGATTTTCTGGCCCGCGGACCAGGTCGTCCAGCCGGGCGAAAAAGTCGCCACTGTCCGACGGGTCGGGGGGCAGCGGGAGCCGTCGTCCGGCCCGGAGGCGGAACACCGGATCGACCACCATGCCTTCGAACATGGCCTGGGGTCCGACCAGCACGAGGTGGAGTAAGAACGGCGAGAGACCGGCCACCGCTCCCGTCCCCAGTCGGGCCCTCCGTTCGGGGTCGGCGGCCAGGAAGGCCGGGACGAGGACTACCAAGACCGCAGGAATCAGGACCACTTGGTGGAAGGCGGCCAGGCCGCACAGCCCGGCTCCTACGGAGGTTCGTCGTCCGTCGTCGCCCTCCAAAACCAAGGCCGTACCGGCGATCAATAGGCCCAAGCCGGCGATCCACGGGTAGGCCACCAGCCCAAACGGGACGATGACCACCCAGGAGGCCAACGTGGCACAGGTCGCCGTTCCCCGGCCCCAGTGACGGCATAGCCGGTGGACACCCCATAGGAACGCCAGCCGGTAGGCCAGGCCGACTACCCGCTCCACGGCCACTGACGTACCCAGCAGCCAGAAGGCGCTGGCTACCGTCCACGCCGTGCCCGGGGCGTAGAGGTACTCGACGTCGGCGTGAGGAAGGCGACCTTCGAGGATTCCGGCCCCCACCACCAGGGCGTTGGCCTCCTCCATGGAGGTGGCCCCGGTCCCGAACATTCGGGCCAGCGGGATCGCTACGGCGACGGCCAGTATGAGTAGCGAGGTCGCTTCGGTCCACGGAAGGGCTGACCACCGCGGCCACGGGATGTTCCGGCGCCCGGGGACCTCCATGGCTGGCGAGTCTACGAACCACTGGGTCGACGACCGGACCGGTCCCGGAGCCCGGTCAGACCAGGTCGACCGGCTCGGTCTCCAGCAGCCCAGTCTCCAGGTCAGCCGCCGGTGGATGCTCGGAGCGGGACAGTGAGATAAGGGAGAACCGGGGGTGGTTTTAGAGGTCAGTTACCCGTGTCAGGACGCCGCCTCTGGCGGTGCATGCGGTCGGCGGGTACCGTCACGGACCCACGTAGGACGGAGCCGACGGCGAGCTACCGAGCGACCCGGCGGCGGAGGAGGTGTGCCGTGAAGGCTTTCGCGCCGGACCGGATCCGCAACGTGGCCCTGGTTGGGCCGCCCGGGTCAGGCAAGACGTCCCTGGCTGAGGCGATGCTCTACCGGGCCGGAGCCCTTAAGAGGGTGGGACGGGTGGAGGACGGGTCAACCGTCTGCGACCACGAGCCGGAGGAGAAGGAGGCCGGGCACTCACTGACCACTGCGCTGGCCACTCTGGAATGGCATGACCACAAGATCAACCTTTTAGATACGCCCGGAACGTTCGACTTTGCCGGAGAGGCAGTGGGTGCCTTGGCGGCCGCCGACCTGGCCGTCTTCGTCGTGGATGCCTCTAGTGGCCTCGACCACGTCACCGTGGACCTGTGGCGTCAGGCTTCCGTCCGCCAATTGCCGCGCCTGGTATTCGTGAACAAGCTGGACCGGGAGTACACGAGTTTCGAACGGGTCCTCGCCGAGTTGCAGGACGCCTTCGGGGCCGGCGTAGCCCCCCTAGAGATCCCGATTGGTGAGGCAGAGTCGTTCCACGGCATCGCTGACCTCCTCACCGACACGGCCTGGATCTACGACAGCGGTCATGCCGAGCTGGGTGAGATCCCGGAGGAGATGAAGGAGAGTGAGCACGAGGTCCACGACTCACTGATCGAGAACATCGTGGTGGCTGACGACGACCTGCTGGAGCGGTTCCTGGACGGAGACGTCCCGTCTTTCGAGGAGTTGGAGAAGGTGCTGGGAAGGGGCGTGGCCGACGGCGCGGTGTTCCCGGTGGTCTGCGGATCAGCCACCATCCCCATCGCTGTGGACCGCCTCTGCAACTACATCGTTGAGATCGGACCGTCGCCGATGGACCGGCCGGCCGTCCCGGTGACCGTGGGCGGGACAGAGGTCGAGGTGGCCCCCGACCCGTCAGCCGACACCCTGGTCCAGATCTTCAAGACCGCTGTTGATCCCTACCTCGGCCACGTGTCCTACTTCCGGGTGTTGACCGGCACGGTGACCCGCGACCTCCACCTGTCCAATGGCCGGACCGGCGACAACGAGCGGTTCCGGAATGTGATGACCCTCCAGGGTGGCGAGTCGCTCGACATCGACGCGCTGCCAGCCGGCGATATCGGAGCGGTGGCCAAACTCCACGGGACCCTGACCGGCGACACGCTCTCAGCCGGGGGCCGTGCCGCCGCGCCCCCCATCGGCTTCCCGTCTCCCGTGCTGTCGGTGGCCGTCTCGGCAAGGAACCGCACCGACGAGGACAAGTTGGCGAACGCCCTGCACCGCCTGGTCGAGGAGGACCCGGTGCTGACGGTCACCCGCAACGATGAGACCCGCCAGACGCTGCTGGGCGGGTTGGGGGAGACCCACCTCCGCAACGTGGTGGCTCGCCTGGAACGCAAGTTTGGTGTCCATGTCGACAAAGAGGACGCCCGAGTGGCATACCGGGAGACCATCACCGGCTCCTTCAGCGCCGAAGGCAAGTACAAGAAGCAGAGTGGCGGCCACGGGCAGTTCGGCATCGCAGAGATCCGGATCGAGCCACTACCCGCCGGGTCGGGCTTCGAGTTCGTCGACGAGGTGAGGGGCGGAGTGATCCCCCGGCAGTTCATCCCCGCCGTGGAGGCTGGCATCATGGACGCTATGGCCCACGGGGGCACCTCGGGCTACCCGGTGGTCGACGTACGGGCCGCCGTGTTCGACGGCAAGCACCACGCTGTTGACTCCTCCGAGATGAGCTTCAAGATGGCCGGCCGCCTCGCCTTCCAAGAGGCGCTAGGCGGGGCCCGTCCGGTGGTGCTGGAGCCCATTTCAGCCGTCGAGGTGACCATCCCATCGGACTGCCTGGGAGACGTCATGGGTGATCTGTCGTCGCGCCGGGCCACTGTGCAGGGCTCGGACATGGACAAGTGGGGCGACCAGGTGATCAGCGCCATGGTCCCCGAATCCGAGATGATGCGCTACTCGATCGACCTGCGCTCCATCACGGGAGGTCGGGGCCGGTTCACGATTCGGCACGACCACTACGCTCAGGTTCCCGCCGGGGTGTCCGTACCAGCGCCTCCCGAGCGCTGATTGGGCAGGTCTAGGCGTCGGCCGGGATGGCCACCGTCTCGGTATCGATCCCAGAGCGTAGGACCCGTCCGGGTAGCGACCCCGTCGGTGTGGACGCTTCCACGGTGCAGGTGCCGTTGACGTAGACCCGGTCGACCCCGTGGGCCTCGGCGTAGAGACGCGGGCTGTCTCCCGGCAGGTCATGTCGCAGGTGGAACTCACCGGCCCCGACGGCCCCTGGGTCAAAGACCACCAGGTCAGCGTGCCATCCCTCCACAATCCTGCCTCTCTCACGGAGCCCGAAAAAGCGAGCCGGCACGTCGGTCATGTGAGCCACTGCGGCTTCCACCGAGGCCAGCCGCCGACCTCGGAGGCAGTCGGCCAGCCACTGGGTGGTGTAGCTGGCGCCAGCCATACGGTCGAGGTGGGCACCGGCGTCTGAGCCACCGATCATGACGTGGTCGTGGTCCCAGGCCGCCTGGCGCATGATCCAGCTGGCCGGGTCGTCGTCGGTCGGCCCCGGCCAAAGGACAGTCTGCAGGTCGTCGGCCAACACAATGTCCAGCAGCGTGTAGAAGTCCCTCTGACCGCGCTGGCGGGCGATGTCGCCGACCAGGCGTCCCTTGAGGCCCTCGTTTTCGATCGAGTGCGTGTCGCCGATGCGGTACAGGCCCCACCCGGTCAGTCGCGAGAACACCCCGGCGTCTGGTGAAGCGGCCCGCTCCTCGAGGAAACGCCGGGTCTCGGGGTCGGCCAGAGCTGCCACCTTCTCGCCGTGGGGGAGGTTCATTACGTCGCCCCAGTCGGGCAGCGAGTAGAGGGCACAGAACGTGTGGAAGTGCATGTTCATGCCCACGAGGATGGGCATGGTCAGGGCCATAGCCCTTCCACCGGCCTCGGCCACTCGGTCGCAGGCCGCCAACTGGTTCCGGTAGTCGTCCGGTCGGGCGGCGTCGATGGTCAGGACGTTCCAGTTGACCGATCGTCGGCCGGCCAGCGACATACGGGCCATCAGGTCGACCTCGTCGTCACGAAAGCCGTTCATACATCCGTCGGCCACCCATTCCAAGGTGGTGCCCGGGTGGTCGGCGCATACGGCACTCAGGGCGACCACCTCGTCGACGGCCGCGGTACGGGACGGGACGGGGAGCCCGTCGCCGTCGGTGTGGGTGAACGAGCGACTGGTCGAGAAGCCCAAGCCGCCGGCTTGCAGTGATTCGGCCAGGAGGCGCGTCATTTGGGCCAGCTCATCAGGGGTGGCCTCCCGGCTGACGGCATCGTCCTTCATGACCGTGCGGCGGATGGCGCTGTGGCCGACCATTCCGGCCACGTTCACGCCCAGGTTCCCCTCGAAGCGGTCAAGGAAACTGCCGAAGGAGCGCCAGTTCCAGTCCACACCCGCCGACAGGGCATCGGGGGACATCCCCTCCACCTTGACCAGCATGGCGGCCAGGTAGGCGGCGTCCGAGTCGTCGCCCAGAGGGGCGATACTGAAGCCGCAGTTGCCCATGACCATGCTGGTGACCCCATGCTGGGACGACGGTGTGGCGTACGGGTCCCAGAAGAGTTGGGCGTCGTAGTGGGTGTGGGGGTCGACGAAGCCGGGGCACACAATTCGATTGGTGGCATCGACCGTCTCGACGGCCTCGGCTCCGTCTAGGTCGCCTACTGCAACGATTCGGCCGTTGGCGACGGCCACGTCGGCCTGGAACCCCGGCACGCCCGAGCCGTCGACCACCGTGCCGCCGCGGATGAGTAGGTCGTACATGGGGGTGAGGCTAGCGGTGGGCCGGGATCGATACCTGACGGAGCGTCAGGTAATTGGTGCTCGATGAACGCGCCCACGGGTCGTCAGCTGGGCGACCCGTGGACGAGGATCCTCTGGTGGGCGACCGGATCGACAGGCTGCTGGCTGACCTGACGTTGGCGGAGAAGGTGGCGCTGATGGGCGGGCGTGACCTCTGGTCGGTGCAGCCGGTGGATCGCCTGGGTATTCCGTCGCTGAAGGTCACCGATGGCCCGAACGGTGCCAGGGGGGCCGGCATGTTGGGCACCGGCACGCCGTCGCTCTGCATCCCCTGCGGTACGGCGTTGGGGGCCACCTGGAATCCGGAGTTGGTCGAGGAACTGGGTGGAGTGCTGGCCGCGGAGACCCGGGCCCGAGGCTGTCACGTGTTGCTGGCCCCGACTGTCAACCTGCACCGAACCCCGCTAGGGGGGCGGAACTTCGAGTGCATGTCGGAGGACCCGTTCCTGACCGGTCAGATTGCCGTCGGCTTCATCCGCGGTGTGCAGGCCGGTGGCGTTGGGACCACGGTCAAGCATTTCGTCGCCAACGACTCCGAGTTTGAGCGCACGACGATCTCCTCGGAGGTAGACGAACGGACCCTGCGAGAGGTCTCGATGCGTCCATTCCAGATGGCGGTTAGTGAGGGTGGCGCTTGGGGTGTCATGGCCTCTTACAACCGGGTCAATGGGACGTACGCGGCCGAGAACAGTTGGATGCTGGACACCGTGCTGCGGGGCGAGTGGGGATTCGACGGGATCGTGGTGTCGGACTGGTTCGGCACTAAGTCAACCGGTCCTTCGGCCACTGCAGGGCTGGACCTCGAGATGCCCGGATTGCCGCGTTGGTATGGAGAGCGTCTCCTCGAGGCTGTCGAGGGTGGTGAGGTCCCCGAGTTGGTATTGGATAGAGCGGTCCGTCGGCTGCTCCTCCTAGCCGAGCGGACCCGAGCCTTCGAAGAGCCTCACCTACGGGAAGAAGAGCAACTGAACGAACAGGCTCACCGGTCGCTAGCTCGGCAGGCCGCCGCTGAAGCCATGGTCTTGTTGAAGAACGACCGATTACTTCCACTCGCCGTTGACAAGTTGACCAACCTGGCGGTGATCGGCCCGAACGCCGCGGCGGCGATGATTATGGGAGGTGGTTCGTCAGCCTTGGTTGCTCAGCATGAGACCTCACCCCTTGATGCTCTGGTCGACCGCTTGGGGGAACGTCTGGAGATCCGTTACGAACCCGGGGTCGTTACCGACAGGTCGGCCCAGCCGCTGGGCGGTCGAACCACCGAACGATCCGACGGTCAGCGGGGATTCGACGTGGCCTACTTCGACTCCATCGACTGGACGGGTCCCGAAGTAGGAACCGCAACCTTCCGGGATGGCCGGATTCTCCACTTCGACCGGGTTCCGGGAGTGTCCGACCTACGGTCCTTCTCATTCCGGGCGACCACTACGTTTACCCCGGCGGTCGACGGCGACCACGCCCTCACGCTGGTGCAGGCCGGGCGGGCCCGACTACTGGTCAACGGTCAGGTGGTGGTTGACGGAATCGCTCAACCCATGCCACTCGGTGAGGAGTTTTTCGGAATGGGGAGCGTTGAGGCGGACGCCGCTATCCCTATGGTCGCCGGTCACCCAGTCGAGGTGGCCGTCGAGTGGACGTCGGAGGGGGCGGCGTTCATAAGCGGAGCCAAGGTCGGTGTGCGGACACCGTCCCCAGACGACCTCATGGACAGGGCTGTGACGGCAGCGACCGAGGCCGACGCTGTCGTGCTCGTGGTTGGCACCAACCACGACTGGGAGACTGAGGGCCGGGACCGGGAGTCGATGGACCTGCCTGGCAATCAACCCGAGTTGATCCGGCGAGTGTGCCAGGCGAACTCGGACACGGTGGTCGTCGTCAACGCGGGATCTGTAGTTACCAGCGACTGGGCAGACGTGGCGCCTGCCGTACTCCAGACGTGGTTCGGAGGCCAGGAGATGGCTGACGCCTTGGTGGACATTCTGGTTGGGGACGACGAGCCGTCGGGTCGCTTGCCCACCACAGTGCCCCATCGCTTGCAGGACACGCCGGCGTTTCTCCACTATCCGGGTGAGAACGGACGGGTGGTTTACGGCGAGGGACTGTTCACCGGCTACCGCTGGTACGAGGCACGAGATTTGCCGGTGGCCTTCCCCTTTGGTCACGGTCTGGGCTACACGGAGTTCTCCTGGGGGGAACCCTCGCTGGGTGAAGTCCCGACCGTGGCCGATTTGGAGTCAGGGGCTACTCAGACGGTCACCGTGTCGGTGACCAACGTCGGTGACCGCGCGGGCTCCGAGGTCGTGCAGTGCTACGTGGCTCCCCAGGCCCCGCGCTTGGCCCGACCGGTAAGGGAGCTGCAGGGCTTCGCCAAGGTGCGCCTGGAACCGGGAGAGTCTGCTGACGTCGTCGTCGTGCTTGGCCACCGTGCCTTCGCCTACTGGGATCCCGGGGACCCCGGGTACTCCGAACGTTCGTCGAGGTCCCCCGTGGCCGCCGGTCAGGGGGTGGCCTCCCGCGACGAACCCGGCTGGCACATCGACCCGGGGTCGTACGAACTACACATCGGACCGTCGTCGACCAAGATCCAGGCCATTCTTCCTCTCGATCTGCAGTGAGCCGTTGTACCTTTCGGGCCTCCCACGCCGCACCGGCTGACCGGTAGTCTCGAGGACTACAACCAACCGGGGAGCTCGGGCCTGATGCCGGGCTGAGAGGGCAGCGACCGTCGCTATCGACGGGGGCGCTGTCGACCCGACCAGAACCTGCTCCGGGTAATGCCGGCGAAGGGAGAACCAATGGCCCGTGTCCGATCCTCCGCCTTCGGCTCGGCGATCCTGGTACTGGCTGCCCTGGTCGGAGCAGCCTGTGGGGGGGCTGACCCCACCTCGTCGGTACCGCTCAGTTCTGGTGTCGGGTCGGCCGAACCGCAGTCCACCGGTCCGGTCGCCCTGGTCACCCACGACTCGTTCTGGGTCTCGGAGGAAACGTTGGCTGCCTTCACGGCCGAGACCGGGATCGAGGTAGTCCTCCGGACAGCTGGTGACACCGGTCAGATGGTCTCGACGGCCATTCTCACCGCCGGAGACCCGATAGGCGACGTGATGTTCGGTGTCGACAACACCTTCCTCCAACGGGCGTTGGACGCCGACCTCTTCGAGCCCTACCGGTCGCCGGCCTTGGTCGACGTACCGACCGCTTTGCAACTTGACCCGTCGCACCGGGTCACACCGATCGACTTTGGCGACGTGTGCGTCAACTACTGGATTGATCGCTTCGACGACGGCCACCCCGCACCCTCCACGCTGGTCGACCTAGCCGACCCGGCCTATGCCGACCAGCTGGTGGTCCAGAACCCAGAGACCTCATCCCCCGGTCTGGCTTTCTTGCTGGCCACCATCGCCGAGTTCGGCGACGGTTGGGAGGACTACTGGGCCGCCCTCCGGGACAACGGCGTGGTGGTGACAGCAGGCTGGGAGGACGCTTACTACGGCGAGTTCGTGTCCGGAGGTGGGGATCGACCGATCGTGGTCAGTTACGCCTCCAGCCCGCCCGCCGAGGTGATCTACGCCGACCCGCCGGTGGATACGCCGCCCACTGGGGTGGTCACCGACACCTGCTTCCGCCAGGTCGAGTTCGCTGGGATCCTGGCCGGCACGACGAACCGGCTCGCGGCCGAGATGCTGGTCGACTTCCTTCTGTCGCCCATCTTCCAGGAGGACATCCCACTAAGCATGTTCGTCTTTCCAGCTCTGTCGACAGCCATCCTGCCGCCGGCCTTCGCGGACTTCGTGGAGTTGGCCGACGATCCGCACGTACTAGACCCAGCCGACATCGAAGCCAACCGCAACACCTGGACCGAGCGGTGGACCGAGATCGTCCTACGTTGAGTCCGCGGCGCCGATCAGGATCGGTGGACTGACGTGGGCCCGGCCCGATGGGTGGCACGGGTGTTGTGCGTCGTCGTGCCTACTGCCTTCCTGGGAGTTTTCTTCCTGTACCCGGTGGGGACGATTCTGGTCCGGGGACTGGGGGCCGACGGCCTAGACCGGCTCCTCGGTTTACCGGGGCGGGCCTCGTTCCGGGGAGTGGCGTGGTTCACGGTCTGGCAGGCCACAGTGTCCACCCTGCTCACCGTGGTCGTGGCCCTGCCCGGTGCTCACCTGCTGGCCCGGCGCCGGTTTCGGGGCCGGGCGCTGTTCCGGGCGGCCACCACTGTGCCGTTCGTTCTACCCACCGTGGTGGTTGGCGGAGCCTTCCTGGCCCTGTTCGACCGGTTCGACCTGGTCGACGGTCCGCTTCGGGCGACCCGCACCGTGTGGGCCATCCTGGCCGCCCACGTCTTCTTCAACGTGGCCGTCGTGTTGCGTACGGTCGGCAGCTTCTGGGAGGGCCTGGACCACCGACCAGAGGAGCAGGCCCGGGTCCTAGGGGCCACGCCGTGGCAGGCCTTCCGGTGGGTCACCCTGCCTCGGCTTTGGCCGTCGATTGCTGCCGCCTCGTCGATCGTGTTCCTGTTCTGTTTCACCTCGTTCGGGGTGATCCTGATCCTCGGCGGACCGACCCGGGCCACCTTGGAGACTGAAGTGTGGCGCCACGCCGTGTTCCGGGGTGACCTGGCCTCCGCGACAGCCTTGGCTGTGGTCCAGTTTGTCGCCGTCTTGGTCATGGTCGTGGTGGTCAACCGTCTCCAGCGACGGCGGGCCGTTGGCCAGCGTCCGGTTCGCCGAAAGGTTCCCCGGGCCGGAGCCCGGCTTCTGGTTGGGAACCTGGGCCTGCTGGGAGCGGTACTCGGCCTGCCGGTCGCTGTACTAGTCGAGCGGTCTCTGGCCGCCGACGGTGGTTGGTCACTGCGTAACTACGCCGCCTTGGCCGACCGGGTCAACCTGCTGCCCGTGTCGGCGGTCGGCGCGTTGCGAAACTCGCTGCTGTTCGCAATCGTGGCTACCGGCTTGGCCGTCGTGGTCGGAGGCCTGGCCTCACTGGTCGTGGTCCACGGCCGGCAGGCCGTGTCCCGGGCCTTCGACCTGGGGATGATGCTGCCGCTGGGCGCCTCGGCGGTCACCCTGGGGTTCGGCATGCTGATCGCCCTGGACGAACCACCCCTGGACCTGCGGTCGTCGCGGTGGCTGGTACCGGTAGCCCACGCCTTAGTCGGCGTGCCGTTCGTGATGCGGACCGTGGTGCCGACCCTGCGGAGCATCGACCGTCGGCTCCGGGAGGCCGCAGCCACGCTGGGGGCTTCACCGGCCCGGGTCCGGCGCGAAGTGGATCTTCCCATCGCCGCTAGGGCCCTAGCCGTGGGGGCCGGATTCTCGTTCGCCATCTCGCTGGGCGAGTTCGGGGCCACCTCGTTCCTGCCCCGCAACCCCGACCGGTTGACCGCTCCGCTGGCCCTCTTCCGCCTCCTGGGCACCCCTGGAGAGACCTTGCGCGGCCAGGCCATGGCGCTAGCCGTGGTGCTCATGGTCCTGACCGCCGCCTCAGTGCTGGCCATCGAAAGTTGGGGGCGCCGAGGCAGCGTGCGGGGGGACCTGTGAGCCTACGAGTGGAGGGCTTGACGCTGTCCTTCGACGGTGTGCCCGTGCTGGACGGCATCGACCTCGAAGTGGCCGCGGGCGAGGTGGTGGTGCTGCTCGGACCGTCGGGGTGCGGCAAGAGCACCCTGCTTCGGGCCATCGCCGGCTTGGAGCATCCCTCGGAGGGGCAGGTCTGGTGGGGCGACGAGAACCTAACCGTCGTGGCCACCCACCAGCGGGGCATAGGCCTCATGTTCCAGGACCACGCCCTATTCCCTCACCGGGACGTAGCCGGCAACGTGGAGTTCGGTCTGCGGGTAGCCGGGATGCCCGCAGACCAGCGGACCCACCGGGTAAGGCGGACGCTGGATCTGGTGGGCCTTCCGGGCTTTGGCGACCGCCGGGTCGACACCCTGTCGGGCGGGGAGGCCCAGCGGGTAGCGCTAGCCCGGTCACTGGCCGCCGGACCCCGACTGCTGATGCTCGACGAGCCGCTGGGGTCTCTGGACCGGGCCCTGCGGGAACGGCTCACCGCCGAGCTGGGAGCGCTGCTACGGCGCCTCGGTCAGGCCGTAGTCCATGTCACTCACGACCATGACGAGGCCTTCGCCCTGGCCGACCGGATCGCCGTGATGGGAAGTGGTCGGCTAGTCCGAGTGGGGACACCGGCCGAGGTGTGGGCCGATCCGCGGTCTGTGCACGCCGCCCGGTGCCTAGGCCACGAGAACCTTGTCGACCTGGACGGCGATGGTGGGTGCCCCCTGGGTCGCCTGGGCGACGGGCCGGGCACCGTGCTGATCCGCGGCGACCGCCTGATCGTCCGACCCGAACCTCCGGCCGGTGGTCTGGTGGGCGAGGTCCGGCGCACCTCGATCCGGGGTGGGCGGACCCTCCTTGACCTGGACGTGGCAGGGGTCGCCATCCGGGTCTGGTGGGACGGGCCGGCCACTATTGGTGACCGGGTGGAGTTGGTCCTGGCTGACGGGGCGATCGTGCCTCTGGTCGGATAGGCCGTTCAGGCCTCGTCAAAACGGGGGGCCAAGTCGGTCTTCACCACCTTGCCTAGGGCATTTCGGGGAAGGCCGTCGAGCACCAGCATCCGGGACGGGACCTTGTAATGGGCGAGCTGTTCCCGGCAGAAGGCGACCACAGCTTCCGGCAGCGTGTCCGGGTCGACATCGTTCATGGGGACTAGGGCGGCCACGACGGCCTCGCCCAGGCGGTCATCAGGTATCCCGAGAACCGAGGCTTCTCGTACCTCCGGGTGATCCAGCAGCACCCTCTCCACTTCGGCCGGGTACACATTGGCTCCGCCCCGCAGGATCATCTCGGTTCGTCGACCCCGAACCACGAGCTGGCCGCTGTCCAGGAAACCGAGGTCGCCGGTGTGGAGCATCCCACCCCGCAGTGCCTCGGTGGTGGCCTCGCCCCGGTTCCAGTAGCCGAGCATCGGGGTCCACGAGCCGGCCCAAGGCCCGTGGACGGCCGGAGCGATACAAACCTCACCCGTTTCGCCCGAGGGGACCTCCCGGTCGTCGTCATCGACGATCACCACCCGGACCGGGTCGAGCGGGTAGCCGGCACCGTCGGACCGGGTCGGCAAGTCCGTACGTTCCCGGGTCACCCCGGTTGGGGCCTCGGTCAGGCCATAACCGATGGTGGCTGGCGTACCGAATTTCTTCTGCCAGGCGGCCCGCAGCGCTGGAGGGGAGTGGCCGGCGCCGATGACGGCCTGAGACAAGGGAGCCAGGTCGCCACGCGTCACCCCGGGGTGGGCCACCAGGTCATAGGCCAGAGTGGGGACCAGGGTGATCCGGTTGATGCGCTGTTCTCGAATGTCGGAGGCGAGACCCACGGCGTCGGATCGGCCCAACAGGACGGCGGTGGTGCCCCGGAGGTACGACCACAGTGGTCCCAGGACGAGGATGTTCAAAATGGTGAGGGCCAGCACCGTGCCGTGCCGTTCCTCGTCGCGGACCGGCGACGAGGAACGGCTGGAGATGCCCGGCCACAGCAGGTTGTGCTGGGAGTGCACGGCACCCTTGGGGCGTCCCGTAGTCCCCGAGGTGTAGGCGATAGCCGCCGGAGCGTGGGGGTCGACGTCGATAGTCGGGGCGGGTCGACCGGCGGCCACCAGATCGGCCCACGTACCAGACCCGTCACTGGGATCGACAGTCAGCGTGTGGAGATCGCCAGAGGCGACAGCCCTTCCGGGACCAGTAATGAACAGAGAGGCTCCGGTGTCCTCCAGCATCCACCGGGCCTCCGGCGGAGCCAAGTTGGTGTTGATACCCAGCCAGACGGCCCCCAGACGTTGGATAGCCAAGAACGCCTCAACGACAGCCGGGACGTTAGGAAGCGACAAGGCGACCCGGTCACCCGACTGGATACCGAGGGCAGCCAAACCACCAGCCGCCGCCGCCACCCGCTGGTCCAACTCGGCGTAGGTCAAGGAGAGGTCCCCCCAAACGAGAGCCTCCCGGCCAGGCTGCTCGATCAGCCCCCGGTCAAGACAGGCAGCCACCGTGGACGGTCCCTCCGGGAAAGGGGAAGGAGTGGAGCGGTCCACCAGGCCCTGGTGGTCCACAGCAGGTCGCAGGTGGGGCACAAAAGACGAGGCTAGGACCGATCGGTTTGGCTCAGATGCCTACGCCGTAAGCCGTTGGTTCGGTACGCGTCCCGTTGAGTACGACTTCGTCTCCCGGACTCGCATCGGTAGGAAGTTCGGGTCTACGGTTCTGAATTACGAGATTTGGGAACCATCCCAACAATCTCGAAATAACGGTGTTTTGACTACGAGGGGAACTGTTCATGAGGACTCGACTGCGCTGGTTGACCCTACTTTTGGCGGCTTTCGCGCTTATGGCTGGGGCTTGTGGCTCTGATGAGGCCGAAACCGCTCCAGCTGCGACGGCTGCTCCGGCGGCTACTACGGCTGCTCCGGCGGCTACGACGGCTG
>Ga0208765_1000247_pt1 | contig 35856 bp, 33 predicted proteins | sample ETNtaG_2_FD_185783 | JGI IMG/M metagenome (GOLD analysis project Ga0208765, IMG submission 185783) | Marine microbial and viral communities from oxygen minimum zone, Eastern Pacific Ocean - ETNP201406SV203 (SPAdes) (version 2) | ecosystem: Environmental > Aquatic > Marine > Oceanic ...
CCCAATCGCGAATGTCGACCTCAGAGTTCCCATGTACGTCTTTCCGTACATATTCTTCTCTCTCCAAGTGCCATATGCCTCGTGCAGCGAAGCCTCCTCGTCAACGATCAGATCGAATGGTAACTCGTGCTTGTCAATGAACTTCTGATGGGACTTGGCACTGTCCGTGGAGACTCCAACGACCTTCCAGCCGCTCCCCTCAAACCTAGCGAGGTTATCTCGGAAGTCACAGGCTTGTGTGGTGCAGCCAGGGGTGTTGTCCCTTGGGTAGAAGTACAGTATCACTCCTTTCCCCGAGGAGAGAATCCCCGAAAGTGAGATTGTCGACCCATCGGTAATTTCGGTTTCGAAGTCAGGTGCCTTGTCCCCAATTGCTAGTTCCACTGCTGCCATGCAATCGCGTATCGAACCAGATTCATGAAGGCTACCATCACTCGATGTATGACTTCAGAGTCACTGATGCGGGCATTGATGGCGGTTCGCTGAAACCGAAGCATACCATAGTCTCAAACCCCTTCTTATTCCTAGATCTACCCCATCGCAACCCAATTCAACCACTCATCTCCTCTCTAATTCTCTTCTTAGTCGCAGCCCACGAGCATATCGCGCATTTTCTGAGATTGTGCCTTAGTGCTGGGCAGTGTTCTCTACCGAAGTAGATAATCTGCAGGTGCCTCCTATTCCAAGTCTCCTCGGAGAAGACGGATTTCAGGTCTCTCTCGGTCTTGGTCACGTTCCTGCCATCCGAGAGACCCCATCTGGCTGCGAGCCTGTGAATGTGTGTATCAACAGGGAAAGCAGGAATTCCGAATGCCTGACTCATCACCACGCTTGCAGTCTTATGGCCAACTCCGGCCAATGACTCAAGGAAGTCCCAGTCAGGCCTGATTCCCCCTCCGTCATCTAGGATCTGCTCTGCCATCTTGCGGAGGTTCTTCGCCTTGGTCGGCGCTAATCCTATTTCGCGGATGATGTCATGAATCTCATCCACCTGGAGCAAAACCATCTCCTCTGGACTCCCTGCAGTCTCGAACAGATTTGGCGTGACTTCATTCACCTTCTTGTCGGTCGTCTGGGCAGATAGCATCACTGCCACCAGTAGCGTGTACGGGTCAACATGATCCAGTGGAATGGGAGTCTCAGGATACATCTCATCGAGTTTCTCGCCGATAATGCCGGCCTTCTCCGCTCGACGCAATCTCAGACCTCCAGATCCGGGCTCCTCTCATCCCTCCACCCAATCATCGCACCGGCGGCGATACATCCGAAAAATGGGACATAGCATGCCAGCCAGAGATTTGTACTCCACTCTTCTGGGCTTCCACTAAGAATCCACCCGACTAGGGAGAGGAGAACACCGGGAATCGTAGCAAGAGATCCGAACAACACAGCCCTGCCAAGTCCCATGACCCCAACGGGGCACTATCCGACTTGATTCTAACGGGAGTTCTCTTTCACTACCCACTTCGCCATTATTCCAGTCTGGACTATGGAAAGAAACGCCGCCCACCAAATCCATTTCGGCAATCCAAGCGCCCATGTTCCATCGTCATCCCACCACCAGAAATCCTGAGCGAGAACGAAAACAGCAACTAGTCCGGCCAGAGGGGCAAATTCTCCAGATCCAATTTCACCAAACCACTCTATGCTGAATTTTCTTGTGCATGCATACTGTACCGTGGTCAAACCAATCATAGCTGCTACGAGCGATGGAATTACTGCAGTAGGAACTGCTCCCTTTACTGGTTCCACCCACCATCCATCGAATGACTCTGGGGAGAAAACCGCCAGCAATACGACTGCCTCACCCGCAGCAATGGAGGCAATCACTGCCCTTCCGTCGATATTATCGAAATGCGAGGCTGCGAAAACGGAGGGAAACATCACGGCGTACATCGAGAATGCAAGGAGCCCCAGATCCAGAATTGACAGATCAGACCAGAGTGAAAGAAACAGCCCAAGGACGGCTAGGGCTATGATTACCGATTCCCTCGACCAACTTCTCTGGACTTCTCTGGGAAACAGGTCCCTTGTAACTAGTGAGCCGGTAGCGAGAAGCTGCGAATCCATCGTGGACATCAGGGCTGCAAGGCCAGCCACAAGTACAAGCCCCCCAAGCCATTCTCCACCAACATCCATGATCATTGTAGGCAGGATGTTGTCGGACCCTGCCCCATCGAGGCCCGGGTTGTCCAGATGCCCGAGTGTCCCTATGAGTATGGGGGGGAGGAAGGCCAACCATGCCACAGCCGGGTAAAGGGTAGCCATCCTACCTATGGCGAAGTCACTTTCTGCGGCACACAGCCTCTGGTACAACTGAGGAAACATCGGATCCGCGAAAAGCCACAGAATCATGCTGCTAGTCCAAATCAGTAGGCTGTAGTTCCCCTCTCTACCTAGCAGTCCGGAGGTTTCCTCGGACGATGAGATTGCACCCATTGCCACCTCGAGTCCACCCGCATCGCTGATTACCATCGCGAGCCCTAGCCAAAGTAGACCTAGTGCTATTGCGCCCTGAACAGCATCCGTCCTAACAACTGCCTTCAACCCGCCAGTGAGGGTGTAGGCTACTACGAGAACAGTGACCAGCACGGCCCCAACCCACTCTGGACCTCCGAAGAGGGCCGAGACCACGATTCCAGCGGCCCGAGGTTGCAGAGCTAGATATGGGATTGTAGCAATCACGAGAACTGTGGCCATGGTGAGTTGTGCTTCACGGGACCCCGTTTGACCCATTACCATCTCCGGGGCGGTCATCGCTCCGTGCTCAACTGACCTAGCTCGCACCTTCTTCCCAAGCAAGTACATCGAAACTGCCATGAAACCGGTCCCGAAGGCCATTATCGGCAGGAATGATAGACCAATCCTGTAGGATACGCCACTAGAGCCATACACAGTGAATGCGCTGAAGTTGGTCGCCGCCATGGTGATGAGGAGAATGGGCCCCGAGAGACTCCTTCCGGCTAGGTAGTATGACTCGTCCTCCTTGCCTAGATCGCGTCTTGCCCAAATCGCGAATAACACCATTGCAATGGCATACCCACCTATTATCACCCAAGCAGAAGACACGTCAGTGCCAAGGGGCCCCCGGCATTATCTTGACTGTTCTAGGGGACTCCATTACCATGGGAATTTGTACACCCAAATGACGAAGTCATTCAGTATGCACTGAATCGCCAGCATGATGGCACCGAGGACCATCAGGAATGACCCCTCCATTCCGTCTTGGTACGCTCCGAAAGCAAGTAGCCCTAGCATCACATTTCCTATCGAGGTAGCCAAAAGGACCCCAATAACGAGGTATTGAGTCCATGCATAGTCATTTTCGATATGCAGAATGGTGCTCTCTATCCACAGTGCTGATGGAATCAGGAATACCGCGTATGCAATCAGTAGCCTCGTTGCTCCATTTCCATCAGACTTCGTCCACGGCCATCTCAGGGAACTCATCACCGACTCGTCAAACTGGAAGAAAACGATGTACCAGTACATCAGGAATCCGAACGCAGCAACGAACATGAATGGGACGATGTAAATCCTCCATGCCTCGGGAACACCCCCCCACAGTTCGATGGGCTTCTCAGCATGTGACAAACCGTAAACGTATGAGGCCAGAACAAGGGGCCCGAAAACGAAGGTGAATGTTAGAACTAGTTGGCGAGTAATCTCCACGTACGTCGCAAGTAGCATCCCGTCATAAAATCAAAGTCACATATTCGTTCGTGAATCGTGCGAGAGTGATACCGAAAGCAGATTAATCCCGAACCGAACCAGCGGTTCGTGCAGCGATGTGGCGTGGCAGAGGTCTCCGATGCCCTAGATTCCGAGAAAGTCACGCTAATTCTCTTCCTTAGGGGCTCACTGGACCGCGATGCCGTTAGGCTACGGAAACTGGCCGAGGAGAAGGGAATCCCTGTGCGCGAGTCCTCCAATAGTGATATGTGGAGGATGGCCCGAGCCAACGATGGGGAAAAACCGCCTCCAATCCTTGCCCTAGTGGGCCGACGACCCGATGCTAGCGTCGAAGAAGTCCTATCCTCGGGAGGGCTGTGCTGGCTTCTGGATGGGGCAAAGTATCCGGTCAACATTGGATTCACCATCAGAACGGCAGAGGTGAGTGGCGCTCGGGCCGTATTCGTCGATGGTCCACTGAACCACACCGAGAAGAAGGCGGCAAGACGGGCATCGATGAAGGCTAACAGATTCATACCAGTCCATTGGGTCGATGGAAAGACATTGGTCAAGATGGCCAAGGAAGTCGGTTTCAGAGTGATTTCCATTGAGGACACAGGCGAGCTTGGGCCATGGGACGAGGATCTTACGGGCGACATACTCCTCGTAGTAGGGGGTGAGCACGACGGTATCTCTCAATCAGTTATGGAGAGTTCAGACTCGGTAATCAGAGTACCTATGTCCGGATTCGTTCCTTCATACAATCTGCAGGCTCCGATGGCAGTGGTCGCCGCAGAGGCTCTCCGCCAGAGAAGCTCAGAGCCCTAGAAGGAGCCCTCTAACTCTCTGCTGATGATCATCCTCTGAATCTGGCTGGTTCCCTCGAAGATCTGGTAGATCTTGGCTCCCCTCATCCTCCTAGCCACTGGGTACTCCTCGGAGTATCCGTACCCGCCTAGGACTTGGACCGCATCCGTAGTCACTTCCATGCACATGTCCGCAGCGAACCTCTTCGCATGAGCCGACTTCAGAGTGGCCTTCTCGCCCGAGTCAAGTGCGTTGGCAGCACTGAGTGTGAGGAGTCTGGCCGCCTCTATCTTGGTGGCCATGTCAGCCAGAATGAATGAGATGGACTGGTGCTTCGAAATCGGCTTACCGAAAGTACGCCTCTCCTTGGCGTAGGACCATGCTTCCTCCATCGCCCCCCTAGCATTCCCCACTGCGGCCGCTGCCACTGCCGGCCTCGAGTGGTCAAAGGCCTTCATCGCATTCATCCATCCGCCATTCTCCACACCCCCGACTAGATTTGATGCAGGAACTCTGACATCGGTGAAATTCACGCCCCTAGTGTCCGAGCACCTCTGACCCATGTTCTCTTCCTTCTTCCCAAGTTCTATTCCCGGCGAGTCAGCATCGACGATGAAACCGCTCAGACCGCCATATCCTGCTTCTTTGTCGGTGTAGGCTAGGACGAAGAACCAGTCAGCGTATCCAGCTCCCGATATCCATGCCTTGCTGCCGTTGATCACGTACTCATCCCCATCCCTAACAGCCTCGGTCTTCAGGGACTGGACGTCAGAACCAGCATCGGGCTCGGTTACACAATATGCCGCCAGTTTCCCTGAAGCGACCCTTCCCAGGTATTCGGACTTCTGTTCCTCAGTCCCACCTGTTAGGATTGGAAATGATGCCAGCATAGTGTGGTATGAGGCTGTGCCGAAACCCGGATCTCCTCTGGAGAGCTCTTCGCAAATAATCATCTCGTCAACCGTGGACATCCCGGCCCCACCGTACTTCTCGGGGATTGTCACATTCAGCAGACCCAGTTCGTGGGCCTTCGAAATCGCCTCCTTGGGGTAGGTTCCGCTCTTGTCCCACCCCTCGGCATTGGGGGTGACTTCCTCGTCACAGAATTCCCTAGCCATATCGCGAATCATCATCTGCTCTTCGCTGAGTCGGAAGTCAACCATGCACCATCCAGCGAATGGCACTATTTGAGTAGTTTCGGGGAGCGCTCGTTTTCACTACTGTTATTTCTCATCCTTTCTTCCGGTATATTGATTCGCGTGGTGGAAAATAGGCTAGTCGAGCACTCTGGAGCCGAGTACCCGATAATCTGCGGAGCGATGTACCCCTGCTCAAATCCCGAGTTGGTTGCTGCAGCAGCCAACGGCGGAGGCATGGCGATCATCCAACCGGTTTCCCTCACGGTGGTTCATGGATATGACGAACCGGACCTGAATCAGGGGCTAATCGAGGGAATACGATACATCAGGTCGATAACCGATGGGCCAATAGGCTTCAATGCCCTGATAGAGAAGGGTAACGACAAGTACCTGCAGAGGATGTCCCAGTGGATTGACATAGCACTGGACGAGGGAATCAGGTTCTTCGTGACGTCATTGGGAAAGCCGGACTGGGTTTGTGAGAGGGTGCACTCCAGGGGAGGCTTTGTCTATCACGATGTGACAACTCGATTACACGCGCTGAAGGGTGTGGAGTGCGGTGTCGACGGTCTGATTTGTGTTAATGACAGGGCAGGGGGTCACCTTGGCACTGATAGCATGGAGAAGATGTACGAATCCCTATCCGATCTGGGGCTACCTCTCATTTGCGCAGGTGGGGTAGGCAGTGAGAAGGAATTGAAGGAGGCGCTGAGTATCGGTTACGATGGGGTCCAGATGGGCACTCGTTTCATCGCCACCGATGAGTGCTCAATGCCAGAGGGATACAAGCAGGCAATTGTCGGGGCGAGTGAGGAGGACATCGACTGGACCGTCAAACTGACTGGCATCCCCGTCTCGGTAATCAAGACTCCAAGGTACAGTAGAGAGAACTCCTGGATAGTTAGGACACTTCTCTCCGGTCGGCTGAAACACAGAACCAGGTGGTTGATGAACACTATCTCGTTCAGGAGGTGGAGAAAGATGTCCAAGGGTGCGAAGTCATCCGATATCTGGTCCGCGGGTAAGAGTGTCGAGACCATCGAAAGCGTTGAATCAGCAACCACGATAATGAGGAGACTCGGGGAGTCTCTATGAGAACAACCCTGGCCACTTCCTCTTGATTGCTCGGAAGATTACCCTTGAGACTACCATCGAAGTGAGTAGGAAGGCAACTGATGCCCACACTGGTGCATCCTCACTAGTGGCAAGGAGGTATGTCACAACCAGTATCCCTGTTCCATAGACAGCACGAAAGGCCGAGAAAACCAAGAAAGCCCGGAATGCCCTACTCTCAAGAACCCTAGTCTTCAGAGATTGCCCCTCTTCTCCGTCCATGCAAACTCATTTCGATGCCGGGTTTGTCGCACTTAGTCGTGTCCGTGCTCGATTAGCCCCGCAGCATCAGCACCAAAGAGGATCAATATCATCAGAGTTACTCCGATAATGACATTCACCAGGGCCTCTCTTCCCGTCTCTGGATTGTGGATGTCGGGCAGAGTATCTACAGTTGCCACGTACAGGAATGTGCCCCCTGCAAATAGCATAGAGAGTGCAATCAAATGTTCACCTAATCCTTCTAGAGCGTAGAATGAGGCCATAATCATCACAGGAGTGGCGATGGAGAACAATACTACGTCTCTGATTGAGTCGTTCCTCTTGCTTCTTTCGTGCGCCGAGAAAACTCCTAGGCTAAACGCAGCAGGGACCTTGTGAACTAGGACTGCAAGTGCAACTATCGCCGTAACAGCCTCAGAACTTCCCGCAGCAGCTGATCCGATTGCCAGACCATCAGCGGCGGAATGTAGGGACAGCCCGAGAACGATAATCCACGGAGAATTACTATGATGGATGTGCTCGTGCCCATGATCTCCATGGTGGTCATGATGCTCCTCGTGGACGGCGTGTCCAATTCCAGATCCCTCTAGAATTAGCATCATCATGAATCCAGCCAGTATGGCACCCCCGATAACCAGACCTTCCAAACCCTCTTCTTCGTGACCAGCCTCCTCTCCTTCATGTGCCTCCTCATCGTGCTCCTCCATTGCTAGGTCAAAACCCTCTGGAATAACCACAAGGATGGCCGACGCGAGAAGAATCCCAGAAGCCACTCCAGTAATCTTTCGCAATAAATCACGATTCTCCTTGATTCTGCTCAATATTGGCATCAGACCCCCAATTAGTGCCAGAATAAGAGTCAATGCAGCTAGTTCGATAGGAGCGCTCTCAGTTGTCATCATAACTCCGAAGAAATAATAGATATTTAAGAAATGTTATTAATTTGTCTTTCTACCGTTGTGTCATGACTCGGATAATCTCCTTTAGCAGTGACAATGATTTTCTTGAATCCCTTGACTCCATGATTGAGGAAACAGGATACAAAAACAGGAGTATGTTTCTTAGGGACGCCAGTGTTCACTTCGCAGATGCTAGCCGTGGAGATCTCAGCACATTGGAAGACGACTCGGAAACAGAGGGCGTGATGGTAATTTTCTACCAACACGGAGTGGAATCAAAGATTCTGGACATCAGGCACTCCAATTCTGTCGAAGTGTCCTCATTCCATCACAACTGCCTCACAGAGAGTCATACATGTGTTGACACTCTGCAAATCAAGGGGACTGCCAGCTCGTTGAGGGAAATCGTCTCCATATTGAGGAACACGAACGACGTAGACAGGGTCTCCTTCGTTCCCGCGCCTCTCCGAGAATCGGGTTGCTGCTGAATAGGAGAATGCGCGATACATTCGGCGTGGCATTCAAGGTGCGACGCTTCGACCATGCACTGTGGGAATGCCCCCTCAACTCAGTTCCATGCTGGATGGCTCAATGGGCCCGACCAAGCAGAAGGCGGCTCGCTTGGTAGTTGATTTGGCCTCCACGGCAGGAGCTACCGAGTTCATTCAAGTGGACAATGCGCATGTTTCAGGAGTCAGCGTGATCACTGGAGGGCATGGTTTGAGGCGATTCCTCTCTGATCTCTCTGGTGACTCTCAGGGGGTGGTCTCCATCCCAACTACTCTTAATTCGGCTGGATGCGATCACGAGAAGATGGAGGAGATGGGCATTGATTACCCCGACTTCTTGGAGCAGCAGTTCGAGATAGTCCATTCTTACACAGAATTGGGGATCGAGGCTACACTATCATGCACCCCATACGACAGAGGAATAGAGAGTGCCGGCGGCATTGGATCTTGGGCCGAGTCCAATGCAGTTTGCTTCTCCAACTCCTACACTTCCCTGATGACAAATCGAGAGTCGGGCCTCTCGGCCCTCGCAACCGCACTCACGGGATGGGCTCCCAAGTGGGGTTTGCACTTGGAATCAAACAGGAAGCCGAATATCCTGGTAAATGTCGAGGCAGCGATGTCCAACTTAACTGATTGGAGCATTCTTGGCGACTGGATGGGAAAGCAGATTTTACCGTCTTGGGATCTCCCCTGGGGGCCAATGCCAAGGTTCGTAGGTCTTCCAAGCGCAAGTTTCGAGATGCAGAAAGCATTGTCAGCCTCAGCAGCCAATTATGGTTGTCCGATGCTCTGGGCGGATGGGATAACGTCAGACGCCCCTGACATCGAGTCATTCCAAGGGGAGGTCACATTCACGGAGAAAGACCTCGAACAGAGGTACAGAGAACTATCTCCTAGGGGAAGAGTCGATTTGGTGGTAATCGGATGTCCTCAGGCCGGTGTGGGGGAAGCCAGGGAAACGGCTGCAGCTGTTAGAGCCAGGATGGAGTTGGGCGAGGCTATCCGAGATCAGAGACTCTGGCTATTCATAAGCTCACATAATTTTGATCTAATCTCCGCAGATGGGACTCTAGACCTCTTAGAGGAGGCAGGAGCACTGGTGCTAAGGGATACCTGCCCAGAGGTAACTCCATACAATCGTTCGAAGTACAACCACCTACTTACAAACTCCCTCAAGGCGGAACACTATCTGACCAGTGGCCTGAACCGCATCCCAACTAGCGTAGCTACAATCATCGACTGCGTCGCCCACGCATTTGATGACTCCCTGGTCGATGGCCCCACCCCCCAACTGAGGGACCACTCAGTGAATCCAATTCACACGGCAAAGACCCACCAGGAGTCCCCATTCGAGACAACAGGAAGGGGTATACCCAGCCAGGACAGGTGGGAGGTTTCCGGCAAGGCGCTGGTCACTGACGTTCCCATCACGTTTCTGGGATACGTGAACAGAGACACCGGAGTGATAGAAGAACCGGGTCATCCACTAGACGGGACACCAATCAAGGATACTGTACTGATCTACCCGAAGGGTTCTGGATCTACCGTAGCACCCTTCGTACTAATGGGCCTAATTTACACCGGTTTCGGTCCTCTAGCAATCGTAAACCGCGACGTCTGCCCACTCACGCTTCCCGCTGCTTCGTTACTAGGGGTCCCATATGCCCATGGATTCAAGGATGATCCAACTATTCTGATTAACTCCGGAGACGAGGTTTCCCTGTCTCTCTCGGACGGCGAAGTTGCTCTGAGAGTAGAGTCGCGCTCGACCGAGGATTGATGGCGTCTACTCCCTGCAAGGGCTATGGCCGCACGCTCTGAACCGGAGCCCTGCAGAGAACAGGACCTAGGCCTATTCGAGATAACTCAGAGAGACGGAGCAGCTAGAATTGGGCATCTCCATACCAAGCATGGGACAATCACCACCCCAATGCTTCTCCCTGTAATAAATCCGAATATTAGGACGATTGAGCCAAGGGAGATGTGGGAGGAGTACGGGGTCGAGGCACTAATCACGAATTCGTACGTGATTTGGAAGCACGACGACTTGAGATCACAGGCACTTTCCGATGGCATCCACTCTATGCTCGACTTCCCAGGTGTTGTGGTCACCGACTCTGGGACATTCCAGTCGTACGTTTACGGAGACGTCGAGGTCGGCCCGGAGGAGATTGTCTCCTTCCAGAGGGACATGGGGGTGGACATAGGCACCATGCTCGACGTATTCGGAAGACCTGACATGACTAGGGAGGAGCTGGAGGCAGCTGTCGAGGAGACGGCAAACCGATCAGAACCATCCTTATCGGTAGCAGGTGGCGAACTCCTCTTGAATGGGCCAATCCAAGGAGGCACCCATGCAGACTTGAGGACCAGGGCCTCTCTTGTGATGGGCTCATCCGATTGTGAGGGGAGGGGCTTCACAGTGCATCCGATAGGAGGGATAGTGCCTCTGATGGAACAGCAGAGGTACAGGGAACTCTTCGAGATTCTGCTCACGTCCAAGGCATCACTTCCATTGGATAGGCCGGTACACTTCTTCGGCTGCGGGCATCCGCTTCTGTTCCCCATGGCGATCGCTCTAGGGGTGGATATCTTCGATAGTGCTGCTTACGCAATCTTCGCAAGAGACGATCGCCTGCTGACTCCCCAAGGAACGGTGAAGATAGGAGACATCCATGAGTGGCCATTCCACTCACATGCACTATTCGGGACAACACCTCAATCGGTTCGAGAGATGGATAGGGACGAACGTTCCAGAATCCTAGCCAAGCACAATCTAGAGGTAACTCAGGCCGAATTTGCAAAATGCCGCGAGGCTATCCGCAGTGGGACTATTTGGGAGCTCGCCGAGAAGCGGAGCCATGCATCCCCTCATCTGAGGGAGGCATTCGTCTGGCTGCAGGAGCAATTGGACGACCCGGATGACGGCCCAGTAGGAGACTCTGTGCTCCGGATGATAGCATCTTCGAATCCACTCCGAAGAGGTGGCGAGGCCCTCGGGGAAGAAATCGAGTACCGGCCCCATATACTCCACATTCAGGCACTCCTGGCTACTAGATGGCGAGTCCCTGGCTCTTGGTGGGATTCCACAGAAGGGCCGCCTGCGAGGGTCCTATTAGTCGAGGGAGCTCCTCCGCCATGGAGAATCTCTGCGTTGGGTTCAGTTATCGAGTACCTAGTCGAGGAACCAAGAACGGTGGTCATGATATCCACTCCGATAGGGCCTATACCGTTCTCACTAGAGGACCTATCACCATGGTGTCACCTGACAGGGCCAGATGGGATATGGGATCCAATTTTCGATGATCAGGAGGTTATCGAGTCACTCGGAGAATTCGGGATATCCGATGTCCCTCTGATTCGAATAATACCTCGAGAGGGAACGGAGGAAGGCCCCAAGTCAATGGAAGTCAGAGGTTGGCTGGATCGATGCTCTGTAGTAGACAAACTGGCACTGCTGTGTGCCATCAACCCATCCGATGGGTGCAAAATCACTGATGAAATGACTAGCAGGAGGTCCAGGACGAATCGTGTAGTGAATGTTAACTCCGGAGGAAAGCACATCCTCTCCCCCAGGCTTACCGACGGCGGAGTCTCATTGACCGTACAAGGAGCCTCGATTGCTAACGATCTAAACACATCTCCAATTCCCGAGTTCGGTTTGGAGGACGCTGACTCAGATTTCCCTGGGATCCCTAGGGTGTGCATCATCGATGACGCAGTCCCATTTGTGGGCAAGGGAAGGAATGTGATGCATGGGTACATCTCGGGGGCCGACTCGCATCTGGTACCCGGGCAACCATGCATTGTGATAAACTCAAATGGGGACTTGGTCGCTCACGGCACTCCGATAACTACTCATTTGGAGATGGCATTCTTTAGGAAAGGGGTGGCGGTCAAGGTTAGGGACGGCGCGATGAAGCAGGACGAGTGAAAGGCTCACTCCGGGGATTCATTCAAGTGATTAGCGCATGACCACGGCACGACTCCCGTAGGGAGTCGGAGCCATACAATGTCAGAACAAGACTCCCTAACCGTGACTCCGATCATCATCACCAAGGGCCTTCGGAAGATGTACGGACCCCATCTGGCACTGGACGACATCAGCCTCCAAATCCCCAGAGGGGCGGTTGGAATTCTTGGGCCAAACGGGGCCGGAAAGTCCACCCTCTTCAAGTGCCTACTAGGCCTAATCACTACTACCTCGGGAGAGGGCACGGTACTCGGGCACGATGTCCGGACCCAGGGAGAGATGATTAGATCAAAGATAGGTTACATGCCCGAGTACAACGCCCTCGACCCCAATCTGTTTGCAGTAGACCAGGTTCGATACTCGGGGGAACTTCTCGGGATGAACCCGAAGAATGCGACCCAGAGGGCCCACGAGGTCTTGGAGTACGTTGGACTCAAGGACCAGAGGTACAGGAAGATTGAGACATTCAGTACAGGTATGCTGCAGGCCACGAAGCTAGCATGCGCTCTAGTGCACGACCCTGAAATCCTAATCTGCGACGAGCCCACCAATGGCCTGGACCAGAGGGCGAGGTCATTCATGCTGCAGACTCTGAACAGAACGGTCCGAGAGGGCAAGAGATCGGTTCTGATGAGCAGTCACGTAATGGATGACGTCCAGGACCTTTGCGAAAGCATAGTGATGATCCACAAGGGCAGAATAGTCGTACAAAGAAGCATCGATGACCTCGTCGAGCAGGTCGACAAGGAAATCGAGATGGTCATCTGGGGCGGAGCGAGCAAGATGGAGAAGGAGCTCTCATTGATGGGCCTCGAGGCAAGGAGGTTAGGGCGAGTCATTAGAGTCAAGGTGGACAGCGAATCAACAATCGACAAAGCTCTCGAGGCAGCCGTCTCGGCGGGGGTTCAGGTTCGTCAGATGAAGGAATACGAACCGGATCTAGAGGATATCTTCCTACTGGTGATGGACAAGTTGGGTGCAGAAATCAAGGGAACCGAGGATCTGATGACGCCAGAGCACACGGGGGGTGACTGATTGGCCGATGAGCAAGTCGATCTCGAAGGGGGAGTCACTCGCATGGAAGCTGCATTCGGGTCCGGTGACGGGGACGAAGACGCGACTGCCGTTGTAGCGAAGTCCCAGGCATCTCTGGGGCATATCTTCGAGCAGAGGTACCGCCCTTGGGACGGCGAGCTCGGTCCGAGGTGGATGAGAAACTATGCCATCTTCCGGCATCACGTTTACGGCGTTTTCACCGGAAAGGGGCATAGGCAGTACCACCCCATGGTCCGACTCCTGATTCTCGTGATATTCCTCGCATCCCTTACTCCTATTCCCATGCTATTCCTGTCTTCCCTGATAGGTGACGAGGGTGGTTTCTTCGAGAAGATGTGGGGGATTAACAGATACAACCTATGGGGTCAAGTTCTCGGTTACTTCCCGAGAAACATATGCATGTGGCCGCTTCTGACGGCTGTCGTCGTTGGGGGAATGATATCCGACGACAGGCAGCACGGAACCAGCGCCATATACTTCTCCAGGCCGATATCAAGGCTGGATTACACTGCCATGAAGTTCCTGAGCGTGGCAGTTATCCTCGGATTCGTGATAGTGTTCTCGTACTTCGCCTACTACACGAGCGCAATCGTGTTCAAGGCGGAGGGATGGGCATATCTGGCAGACACTCTCCCAATTTTCCTCGGTGGGGCGCTAGCGGGAACAATCCTAGTATTCACTTACACTTCAATCGGGCTAGCGCTTTCCAGCATTAGCCAAAGCAGGTTCTTCGCAGCGATAGGTTTCCTCAGCATCATCTACGGAACGAAGTTAGTCTCGCTCCTTGTCGAGCTTCAGTTCGACACCACGTTCATGTACGCCATGAGCCCATACGACTGCCTCGCCCATGTGGGGCAGTTCCTCCTAGGCATCCCCTACAACTACGAACACCCGGTTTCGATATCGGCGGTATCTCTCATCGCGATGAACTCAGTGGCGATCTGGCTACTCGTCTCCCGGGTCACCTCGCTGGAGGTGACTAGGGAATGACCACTGAGAACCAAAACCCTCCTGCAGTCCTGATCGACCAGGTCTCCAAGTGGTACGGACAGATCATCGGAATCAACGACCTATCCCTAGCAATCGACGGGGGAGTGACTGGAATCTTAGGTCCCAATGGTGCAGGCAAATCTACACTGTTCAAGCTCATGATGGGTAGGATCAAACCCAGCCAGGGCTCCGTCAGGCTCTTCGGAGTGGACCCATGGACAAACACCTCGCCCTACAGGAGGGTCGGGTATGTCAGCGAGTCGGAGAAACTCTACGAGTGGATGACGGCCCTGGACTTCGTCACAACACTAGCTAGACTACATGGGATGACTAGGGAGGAGGCCACAGAGAGATCCGCGCACGTCTTGGAATTCGTAGGCCTGTCAGATGTAATGCACAAGGAGCTCGGGAAGTTCAGCAAGGGAATGAGGCAGAGGGTGAAGATTGCCCACGCCTTGGTTCACGATCCCGACCTGATAATCTTGGACGAACCCCTACATGGGTGCGACCCCCTAGCTAGGACCAGCATTATGAGCGTCATCCGCGAGATGGGTAAACAGGGGAAAACCATACTCGTCTCGAGCCACATTCTCGAGGAAATCGAGAGAATCACAGAACAGATTGTGATTCTTCACAACGGAAGACTCCTGGCTCTGGGGAACCTGCATGCCATTCGGGACCTCCTGGACAAGCATCCTCATAGGATTCTAATCAACTGCGAGGACCCCAGAAGCCTAGCCAGCCTCTTCATCTCCGAGGATCCGGTTTTCGGCGTCAGGTTCCCACGTGACGGGCAACTGGAGATCCAGACAAACAACCTATCAGCAGCTCACTCGGTACTCCCCTCCATAGTAGTAAAGTCAAACCAGAAGATAACCAGTATAGAGAACCCCGATGACAACCTAGACTCCCTATTGGGATATCTGATCAAGGAGGGAAACTGATGGATAGGAAGGGCAGGGAGTTATCAGAGACTGTCTGGACCAGGATGGACAGGAAGGCAGCAGCCATCATCGAACTCACAATGAGGCAACTCAGGCACCGAATCTCGACTTGGGTGGTATTGGGGGTCGGAGTGCTCCTCATGGTCCTTCTCCTCGCATTCTACGTAGATTCCGTGAGGGAGTCCTTCGATCCGATCGACAACGACGGAGACAGCTTCGACGAGGACGGCGATGGGTACCCGATGGGTCAGGAAAGGAAGTACGGAACGCCGGACTGGGACGCCGAACAGTATCCCGGGGCAAGCGTCTTCGTCCCTGAGAGCGACATAGACTGGAACGATCGGGACAGATCGATGTACGGCAATAAGTCATGGGAGGGCACCGCATTCTTCGAGGCATCCTGGATCGACTACGATTACACCGGGAACTGGTGGGATTCTCACGTAGACTGGAATCAGCAAGGCGGAGAGCCCGAGCTGACGGACTGTTCGGACTGGGAACTGGAAGAAATCCTCTACACCAACGCATGCGACTTCGGGGACGGGGACGGAGATGGCCTGACTACATACTTCGTGTCGGGCAAGTGGAAAGGAGAGGGAACGGCGACCGTACCGGATTCCTACTACCTTTCATGGGGGCACTGGACCGAGAGGACATACATCGAACCAGATCCTCCTGAGATGTACATCAACGAGGATGGGATTGACTGCTTCGATGGGCTCATCCTCCGAGGGGTGGATTGGGAGGAAAGTCGAGTCGACTGCCCCTCCGAATTCAGGCTATCCGGAAGTCATGGTTTTGACAACGACGGAGACTGCCTGTCCCTAAACGAGGGCAATGGGGACGATGACAACAGGAACGGCATCGAATGCGACGTGCAGTGGTTTGCGACAAACGGAGTCGTCACGGGGATCGAAGCGGACTACCTCGTCGACGAGGATCCTGACGAGCAGGAGTACATCGGCGAGCTCGGCCATCGGACATTCGTCATCGCCGTCGGCAAGATGGCATTCGTAATCCTACTGGGGCTCTTCATCCCAATGTTCCTGTCTCTCGGCCTAGTGAGGGACGAGACCGAGAACGGGACACTCCACTTACTGCTCTCCAAGCCGATTCACAGAGCCGAGTTCATCATCTACCGGCTAATCGGCTACCTGGCCATCTCGGGAAGCTACGTGATCGCGCTTTCCCTCGTAGTGGGGCTCATCTCGTCGATACTCGGCCCGGGTGAAGGCATCATCCGCCTCGCAGACCTCCCAGTGTGGATTGGAATCGGAGCTGCAACCGTCCTCGTCCTAGCCGCATATGGGTCGATGTTCAACGCCATGGGTCTCATTTCTCCCAAGTACGGAGTGTACCTGTGCATCGTCTTCGGAATCTGGGAGTTTATGATGGGCAGCTTCTCCATTCTGAATCCGAATTGGTCGATCGCCAGCGTTTCGATATCTCACTGGGCGCTGCAGATGATTGACGCCGTCGTTCTACTCGCATGGCCCGACACCATACAGTGGGCCGAGATGGACAGTGCCTTCGAGATTGACTCGGGGCTGTCCGTGTTCTGGCAGCCTCCAGTCCACACGCTGGGGACTGCATCCGCGGGCGTGGCCCTGCTGAACAGTCTCCTTGTACTCCTTGTGGTTACGGTGGCATGGATCTTCATCGCCAAATCCGTCTTTAGTCGCAGAGAGATAATGTGATGGCCATGCAGGAGAGTCCTACTAAGTTCGAGGGAGACTTCTCCTCTCTCTGGCGTCTGGACGTGATGCCACCTATCCACGGCCTCTCTTGGTGGTGGTACTGGGTTCTCGTCCTTGTGCCTGACCCCAGCAACCCGAAGAGGTCGCGCCAACTGATGACTCTGTGGTCGACCAAGGAGACGAAGGCAGTCAGGGTTAGCGGGCACTGGTGGGAGCCCGGCTCGAGGATGCACAAGGACGAGCACGGCGGATTCGTGATTCCCGGCATGGTCTGCGCTTGGTGGTACGACGGCGAGGAGATGCACGAACCCCTGACCATGCGAGAGTGTCGCATGGCCGTCGTCAGCGACGAGCACCCTCTGTGGCCGGGGAAGGGAGACGGTCTCGGGGCAGGGGCAATCGTGCCGATAGACAGGGAGGACCTGTCGATGGGGATGAACCCGGGTAACGAGTCGATGTGGCTCAGCCTTTCTAGCGATAGGGAGGCTCGCGAGCGAGGGGCTCCCTCCACCTTCGAGGCCCATCTGACTCCATGGTGGGGACCGCCCAGCGAACTCACCTACAGGAACAACAAAATCGCTCTCGAGATGGGCTACGACATTCTCAGGCTCCAGGGGATGAAGTCCCGGCTGATAGTAGATGGTGAGGAGTTCGAGGGGACAGCATACTTCCAGAAGGTCACCGTCCAAGCGCCCTCAATACCCTGGTTCTGGGGGATGCTGCACTTCGATGACGGTTCGTACATGGATTGGTTCATGCCTCACATCACGCCCCTGTCAACCACCAAGGACGACAAGCCATGGCGCAAGAGGGACACGACAAGAATCCCTCTGAAGGAAGCGGGAATATTCCACGACAGAATTAGAGGAGTTACTCATGAGTTCAACCACTGCGAGGTAGTTCTGTCTAAATCAGCCGACAACCTACTTGACAGCGACGGGCATCCCCTGCCTGACTTCTGGGTCAGGATGAGAAACAACTCTATTCGTGTGGACCTACGAATACGTGCAGTAAGCAGAGCGAGGTGGACTTTCGACCAACCCACGCGCGCGGGCCTAGTCAGCCATCTCACATACAACGAGTACCCCTTTGAGGTGGTCAGCATCTCCATCCATGACGAGGCCGGGGAGAGAACCGAATCCAACTACGCCTGGATTCATGGTAATGCTGAGCACTCCTGGGGTTTCCTCCATTAGTGGGGTCAGCCACCAAAGTCTTGAGTGAACTCCTTCTCGTCCCACGCGAACGAAATGACCGAGTATATCGAGAACTTCAGATCCGAGGTCAGTGATTCCGATGTCAAGGAGACCTTCCCGGAGATCACGGACTCCGAGACGCCGGTATGGACAAGCGGTCCCTCGATGCTCTCCATGGCGGACAAGTACATCCTTGCACTGGTGATTCTGTTGGTCCACCTCGCATTCTTCGTTGGCCAGTGGAAGGATGCTCCGGAAGGCGAGGGGCAGATCAACTTCCTGTATTCGCTGTCCATTTGGCTGGTGGATGCCACCGGAGTCCTCGGCTTCGTGGTGACTATGCTGGTCCTTACCAAGATAAACCACTACGCGAACTTCTCCACCTCCGGGAGGTGGACCACGACATGGATGCTCGCGAGCACCATGGTCCCATTCATATGGAAGATGATGGATTTCCTGGAGTGGTCCGGGGGAATAGTTGGCTCGGAATTCACTAGCCCACTTCCTGTCTGGAACTACTCTTGGTTCCTGATACTCGGAGTCGTTTCGTTCACGATTATGATCATCTTCACTATGCTCTACCAGCGTTCCTTTCGATACGCCATCACCGACAAGAGGATACACATTCGCAAGAAGTTCCTCTACTTCGACACCAGCACCCATGGAATCTCTTTCCATAAGGTTGAGAACCTGAAGGCTGATCCGACCATCCTTGGCCGGATACTAGGCTACGGAAACGTCAACATCGTCACTGGTTCCGGAGTTGGACTCCAAGTGGAGTCACTGAGTGTAAGCCTCGATAGTGCTGCAACCGATACCAAGGAGTCCCCTAAGGAGACTCCCAAGGGGGCGATGAGAGTCATTTCGATGTTCTTCGACTTGATTTCAAAGAAGAGGAACCGCACGGTGAAGACCGCTGATCCAGCAAATTGCCTATACGGTATCAGGAAGCCAATGAAAGTCTACAGGCTGATTAACGAGTTGATGGACAAGAACATTGGACAAGTAGGGACAGAAGAAGCCCCCTCAGTTACGGAATAGCAGTAACCGCTTCCGCACCGTTCATAACCATGAGTCCTCCCACCTTGCATGGGGAAACATATGTCCGAAGTGGATGCAATCACACAGGCCGCCCAGTGCATCACGCAAGGCGACTTCATGGGGGCGATGTCGATATTCGAGGATCACATCAAGTCCAACCCCGACGACCCATCCGGTTACCACGGTTGGGCGGAATCCGCGCTCTTCGAGATCCAGGAGAACGGGAACTTCGACGAGAAGGGAAACGACAGAATCAACGAGGGGCAGGTCGCTGCCTACTTCAAGAAGGCGGCAGCTCTCGATTCCGAGAGCACAGAGTACCAGGCAGCATACGCGAACGCGCTAATCGAGTTCGACCGGATCCCCATGGCTATCAGGGAGCTCAAGAAACTCAAGGAGTTAGGGGACTCATCCGACGACTTCGATGTGACACAGGACCTCTACCAGGCAGCGAAGATGCTCATCGACAACATCGACTTCAAGACTAACTTCGACAGGAGCGAGGGATTCGCCAAGCAGTTCCTCCCAGTAGCCGTCGAGTTCGCTCTCCTCGGCATGGGTTTCGCCTCTGCAGAGGAGGCCCTGGAGTACCTCCAGACCGAATAGGGGGGCAATTCGTTTGAGCGACCGCTTCCTGGTCGCCATCGGCTATCACGGCCATTCCTTCCACGGGTCCCAGATTCAGAAGGACGTAGGCACCGTAGAGGGCTCGCTTCGCCAGGCACTCAAGAGGCTGACTTGGTGGACGGACGGGTGCCTCGAGATGTCCAGCAGGACAGATGCCGGCGTCAGCGCGAGGATGAACCTGGCAAGGTTGGACCTGCCCCCATCCGTCTCAGAGAAGGCCAGCGAGGAATCCATCATCCGAGCGCTAAACGATCACCTACCAGTCGGTGCCGCCACCATATCGGCAAACCGCACGCCCGCCGACTCCAAAGTCAGATACGTCGAATCGCGAAGGTACCTGTATCGTCTCGAGGCCATAGAGGAGTGGCCATTCGATAACGATCCCGATGTCATTTCCGATGCCTGCTCCTTGATAGAAGGGGTGAACGACTTCTCCAACCTGTGCAGGCTAGAGGACGATGTAGATTCCGTGCGAACGGTGGACGAGTGCATCCCATGGCTGGCCGATGATGGCAGGGTCGTCGGATTCTCCATCCAGGCCAAGTCATTCATCTGGAACCAAGTCAGGAGGATTGCATCGGCGTTCTCCGGAATCGCATCTGGGAGAATCAGGATCTCCGATCTCGAGTCCGCGCTAGGTAGCCCGGAGGTGAGTGTGGATCTGGGGAGGGGACCATCTGAGGGCCTGGTGCTATGGGGGATCTCTCACACTGACTTCGAGTCCTCGTTCTCCGATGAGTTGCCACCGCCTGCGTTTTTCTCTAGGCGTCCAAGGGACCCCCGCGACTATCGGAGGTGGCTGTCCATGTCGCAGTACGAGATGGGGGCGCTCCTGGAGAGGGAGTGGCTTTCCAGTCTCAATTGAGATCGATGTCGACCAAGTCCCCATCGGAGCAGGGGAGCCTCTCGCGCAGGAATGCCCCAGAGATGACCTCTGCTGTGCTCGTGTGCCTGGTGAGGTCCGGGATTAGAATCGCGCATTCCTCCCACTCCCCGTCGCTCCTGCGTATCCTCCCTCTGAATGCGGTGGCAGCGCCGAATGACCTGCCATCCCGCTCGAACCCCTCTATTCTCAGGGCCTCGACGACCTCGGTTGCTATACCCTCCTCCAGACCCGCGGTCACTCGCAGTTGAACGAACTCTCCCATGCACTCGCTACTGACGTCGACATTGAGGGTCCCCGGCCAAGCCCCTACTCCTAGGACTCTCTTGAACTGGGACTGGTAGTGCTTCTGGGACATGAAAACGTGGGCCCTCCCGAGCCCGCTGCTGACCGTCCCGCTGATTCGCACGAACCCCGGCTAAGACTGGCGACTCATAATATTCGGCTTGGGGCTACAGCACAATTCTCGACCCTTGCTCGACAACGGACCACCCCATTGCCGACAGTTCTCCGGATTGCTCCGAGCCCCTGTTCAGCGCGGGGTTGGTGTGGTTCAGGTGGATGAAGGATATCATGGGATCCCCTTCCTGCCTCTCCCCCAATCTTCCTAGCGATTCCGAGATCGTGGGATGGGGGACCTGCGTCATGTCCCTTCCTCCCAGCTCTTCGCTGTCCCAGAAGGTGCCATCGACTAGAGCGTAGTCTACTCCCATCTTCTCCAGCCAATCCCTAATGCTACTCTCTCCCACCATCTCCAGCGTCTGGCCCCAGTCATCGTGATCCGGTAGGAACAGGAGAGCAGACCCAGGTCCTCTGACGATGATGGCATGGGTGTCCGAGTACTCGTCTCTGTGGGGGACTCGGACGAACTCGATCTCAAATCCACATCCCTCGGACGGAGGGAAGGGGACGCCTGCAGTGACCTCATTGGCCAGGAAGGGAGCGGAAAGCGATCTGTCGTCGAGAACCCCTATCACGCTAGGGCTGGCGAAGAGGGAGACTCCCTCCATCCCCATGGCCTCTTTGCCGAACTGCCCCAGTCCGTCTATGTGGCCCAGATGAGCATGGGTTAGGCACACTGAGTCAGGTTTGACCGAGCCCCCTATTCCAAGAGCAACCGCGGCTATTCCTAGTTGTTGAGGGAGGCTCCTCGTTGCCTCGAGGAGATGCACACTCTCATCGCAGCCCTTAATCACGCAGGACGCCGGATACAGACTCTTGGAAGCGTCATTAATCGCAGAAACGCATCTCTGGCAAGCGCATCCCGCTTGGGGCACACCGCCGTCTTGGGCGATTCCGACCACGACCAACTCAACACCCGTGGATGCCATGCACTGCGATGGAACCCCTCTCATCAATACTCTCTCAAATACCCCTCCGATTAGTCAATGAACTAGGATGCCCTCTGGGAGTCATGCCGGTCGACATGTCCTGGATGCGAGACAGGTATGCAGAGCTCAAGTCCCAAGGGCTGGACTGGAATCCACCAACCCTGGAGGCGGCGAGCGAACCTAGATGCACCATAGATGGAAGAGAGATGATCATGCTGTCTGCTAACAACTACCTCAATCTGACCACTCACCCGAGGGTCGTTGAAGCTGCAGTCGAGGCTACTAGGAAGTACGGAACTGGTTCGGGTTCCGTCAGAGCAATAGCGGGGACGATGGACCTCCATCTCGAAGCCGAGAAGACCTGCGCCGAATTCAAGGAGGTCGAGGCATCACTCATCTACTCGGCGGGATACACAGCTAACGTGGGACTGATTCCTACATTGGTCCGCGGGCCAGAGGATGTAATCATCTCAGACGAACTCAATCATGGGTCAATCATCGATGGGGTGCGACTGACCAAGGCTTCCAGAGCGGTCTACCCGCACAACGACATGGAGGCTCTGGAGAGGGTCCTGAAGGACCTCAAGGACTCCGATAGGAAACTAATCATCACGGATGGGGTCTTCAGCATGGACGGGGACATAGCCCCACTTGACGAGATTACGGATCTCGCAGAGGAGCACGGGGCGATGACGTTCGTCGACGATTGCCATGGCGAGGGCGTCCTAGGAGAGGGAAAGGGAATCGTCTCCCACTTCGGCCTGCAGGGCAGAGTTACATTCGAAATCGGGTCATTCTCGAAGGCACTGGGCGTGCAGGGTGGGATTCTGGCAGGAAGCGAGGATGTCAGAACTCATGCCCTGAACCACAGCAGGTCCTGGTTACTCTCGGGGAGCCAACCACCAGGTGTGGCCGCCGCCCAGAAGGCTGCGATAGAGGTCCTGATGTCGGAGCCCGAGCATGTTCAGAGGTTGTGGGAGAACACGTCTTACTTCAGGGGAGAACTAGACTCTATGGGATTCGACACGGGCGTTAGCGAGACTCCTATCATCCCAGTGATGTGCGGAGACAGCAGGAAGGCACAAGACCTCTCGTCATTGATGAGAGACGAGGGAGTGATGGTCGGTGCGATTGTGTTCCCAATGGTTGCTCGGGACAAGGCTAGGGTGAGGACACAGATGTCTGCGGGACTCAGTCGCGAGGAACTCGACTCAGTTCTGGAATCATTCGACAGATGCGGCCGTAAACTAGGGCTGATTTGACTGGAAATACGGCGAAATCGCCGCCAATCCGGATTAGTATTCTGAAAAGAAGATGTCGGAGGGATTATCACGGAGTGGTAGTTACCCTCCATGCTGGGAACCATATGAGTGATGAAGAAACAATTTTCTCTATTTCAGAAGGGCACTTGGATTCTGGCCTGAGGGGGATTCCGGTTGGAACCTGCAAGACTTCCTACGTAGACCCGATAGAGGGAGTTCATTACGTCGGATATCCAGTCGGGGACCTAGCCAATCTGGAGGAAGAGGACGTCATCTACCTGCTAATGCACAAGAGGCTTCCAGATTCGGACGAGTCAGCAGCATTCCGCAAGGAACTGGCTCATAGAGGTGAAGAGATACCGACCGGTGCATTGAGGGTACTTGAGACTCTTACTCCTGGTAGCGGCCACCCGATGGACTGGCTTTCCATTGGAATCATGGCTATGGGTGCAGCCGAGACCACCGGGGACGACAGGGTCGACTCGATGAACCTCATCGCCAGAATGCCCGAGCTGATGGCCAGAATCTTCCTGCTTCGCGGAGGCCACCCTGAGAAGTTACGCCCTAGGAACACCGAATTGGGACTAGTCGAGAACTTCGTTCACATGCTGGGAGTCGATGGCAAGGAAGCCGAGATGATGAATAGGGTCCTCCGATTCTTTTTCATACTCCATATGGATCACGGTGGAGGGAACCTTTCCACCTTCTCGGGCAAGGCAGTTGCGTCTGGGAGGGCATCGGTGTATGCCTCTCTAGCAAGCGCAATGAACGCGCTCTCCGGACCCCTCCATGGAAGGGCCAATCAGGCCTGTCTGGAGTTTGTCCAGAGGATTGGCACCTCAGACCCGGATGAGATTGAGAAATTTGTACGATCAGAACTCGCTGCGAGAAGGCCGATATACGGATTCGGACACGGCGTGCTCCGAGCAGAGGATCCAAGGGCCCGCCTTCTAATCGAACTCGGCTCAGAGATTTGCCCAGATGACGAGTTCTACAAGGTGGCGAAGGCCCTCAGAGAGGTAGTTCCGCCGATACTGAAGGAGCATCCGAAGATTAAGAACCCATATCCAAACGTGGATCTGGCCAGTGGAAGCCTATTGCATGCAATTGGATTCAGGAAGCCACAATACTACACCACGTTCTTCGGTTGGGCTAGAGTGGCAGGAATCTGCGCCCAGATACTAGATGAGAGAAATTCCCGCGATGGACGAGGAGTGCCCATTTACCGTCCGAAGTACATCGCTAAGGATCAACCGCACAGGAGATTGGATTAGTCATCCACTGTGAGTCGTGCCAGCACCCCTATGCCCGATTATTCTGGGACTCCCCCACGGCAAACCTCCTTCCGCTAGCCTGACCCACTTCTCATCGCTACCCGGCCAGAGCATCCTTTTGGCTTGATTCTCCACAATCCTGCTCCTCCTAACATGGCCAATCTCGCTCCACATAGGCAGTGAAGAAGCCGCCTCACGCATGATATCCCTCTTCTCCGAAGAGCCCGCCTTGCGGATTCTCTCACCCCATTCCTCGTCGAGTGGCTGGCTGGCTGGTCTAGCCCACCTCGGAGTCCCATCCGGTTTCTCAAACACAGTGGGGTCCATATTGTCAGAGACCAGAGAAACTCCTGCATTCACCAGGGCATCCTCGTGCTTCAGCGGGGACTTCCACACGAATGCACCCATCCCTCTTCGAGCCTCGAAGAAGCGTTGCAACCCCCTTCCGTGGAGTCCAACAGGGAGGCCGGGGTGTATGTAGCGAGGCCATCCCACGAGGTACTCTAGGGACATACCGATGGATTCCATACCCTGTGCACGCAGACTTTCGGTTATTCCCTTCACCGTGGTACTAGCGAAATGGGGCATTGCAAACACCCTCTTCACCCTCCAATACCTCCCCCAAGCCCTGATGTGAGGCATTAGTCGAGTCACTGGAATGCTGAAATCGGAAGCCTTCGCTGCCTCTCCGATCTTGGGGGAGAATGACGATACAATTACTGACCTATCCGGAAGATCGAGTGGCTCCAGTGATTCTTCCAACTTCTCCATAATCGATCCCAGGTACTCCAATGTCTCAATCTTTGTCGAGGGATGAGGGAGCTTGAACTCGATGTCAACGGTCTTGCCTCCTGATTGCCATGCATCGGTGAACTCCCTACAGGCGAGGAGTTCGTTCAGCGTGGCGATTCCTACCGATTTGAGGTAATCAGTTGGGAGATTTTCGACGCACCTTTCCCTAATCGATTCCTCTCCCGGGGCAAACTCGTCATGGAAAATCGCCAATTCCCCATTCCCATCGACTCTGAGGTCAAACTCGACTCCATCTCCGAACAGCATCCCATGCCGTAGCGCCTCAATCGAGTTCTCCTCTGGTTGCTCCCAGTGCCCCATCATTCTGTCCGAGAGGGAACCAGCCCAAGAATGCAGGGGATTGCTACTTTCACAGGACCTAGAACGACATAAGTGTAGCATTAGTTACTCGGTATCCGTAACAACACTGATACTGTGTCGCACGCCCCTGGCCATGATAGACATGTCAGAGACCGTAGAATTAGACCGAGCATCAGACCCCCAAGCCGTGAGAGGATACGTATTCTATGACTGGGGGAAGTCAGCCTTCGAGACTAGCGTTACCGTTGCAATACTTCCACTCTGGTACGCATACTTGTTTCTGGAAGCGAATGGACTGACCACATCTGTTTTCGGAAAGTTGATGACTTCAGATGCTATTTGGGCTTATTCAGTATCCGGTGCCGCATTGATGGTAGCACTGATTAGCCCCTCTTTGGGTGTGATTGCAGACCGTCGCGCTATCAAGATGTGGTGGCTCAGGATATTGACCTACGTCGGAGCTGGCGGAACCGTCCTCATCGGTTTTGCACTGCTGGTCGATGGCTATGAGTGGTTGTGGATTCTAGTTATGTTTGTCGTTGCAAACGTTGGCCTTAATGGCGCCGGGGTGTTCTACAACGCACTTCTCCCACACATGGGAACTGACGATGAGATGGATGATATCTCCAACAAGGCATTCGCATTTGGCTACCTAGGCGGGGGTCTGTTGCTTCTGATTCACTTCGGAATGGTACTCTCACTTAGTGGTGATTGGGTCGTGCCTTTCTGTATCGCTTCAGCGGGTATCTGGTGGTATGGATTCGCCCTATTGACGTTCAAGTGGGTTCCCGAGCCACCAATCCAGAACGAGATGGACGCAATGGGGATAATGGACTCAACTCGATTGGCACTTTCCGAGATTAAGAAGACTTTGAGCGAAACCAACAAGTTCCGAACCTTGTTCATTTACATGCTTGCATACTTCTTCTTCATAGACGGAATTAACACAGTAACTGCCCTAGGGGGAGTCTACGGTCCAGTCGTCCTGGGACTCACAGCCACACAATTGATGACCACCATTCTGGCTGTACAGTTCGTGGCTTGGCCAAGCGCCTTGTTTTTCACAATCCTATCCAACGGTGGACGTGTTGGCTTCAGAAACATTACGCTATTCACGATAAAGGAGGGAATTGGAACCAAGAAAGCACTATCCGTGGCATTGGCCGGTTGGGTTTTCCTTTGCTTCGCAGCAGTTTCATTCTCCCCTCTTGTCTTCGATTCTCACGATGATCACGAGATAATGTATGAATGGGACGAGGATTCTCAAGCGTACAAGGTCCACATCAATTACGATGCTCATGGAATTGCACAGAAACTAGATTATGCGGCGAGCGAATTCGACGAGCAGTCATGGGCTACCGAGTATGCATCAGTATTGCCAATTGAGCTGGATGATAGGACTGGGACTTATGATTGGGTGTATGGCGATTCAGCAAACAAACCAGCCTACTTCCCTGTAGATAGTACAATGATACAGGCGCTCATTTCATCAATAGATGACACCAGATTCAGCGTCAGCGTCTCAGGAGGATCCTTGAGCGGAGAGGATAATGTCGGCATCGATCATCCCACTAACTTGGGAGATGGCCCTCTAGACGGTTATACAATGTGGGTCAGAGATAATCTCTGGGCAAATCTCGGTCTAGACGTCGGCCTTCAATTCCTACTACTAGGTTGCGGCATGGGGATGGTCCTGGGCGGCTCTCAGGGGCTTGCAAGAAGCCTCTTCGGACAGATGGTCCCCGAGACTCGAAGTGCCGAATTCTTCGGATTCTTCGGATTCTTCGGAAAGGTAGCTGCATTGATTGGGCCGTTCCTATATGCAACGATGACTTTGATGTTTGATAGTAGAGTGGGAGTTCTCAGCATTGCACTATTGATTCTAATTGGGGCACTGATGATGAATTTAGTCGATGTTGAGGCAGGAAAGGCCGATGCTCGTGCCGAAGACGCCAAGAATCGCGGAATCGATTGAGATTCTAATCGCTGCGTAATTCTTCCAAAGCCTCAATCACTGAGGCTTGCGTGATTCGCCCACCTCTTTCTCTTAGAATTGACGCCACCTTTTCGATTTCATCGCCCTCGGCTCCAGCAGTAACCGCCATATTCCTGACATGCAGTTTCATGTGACCTGCCTGTATTCCAACAGTGGCTAGGGCACGTAGAGCACCTAGGTTCTGAGCCAGTCCCGATGCCGCCATCACCTTAGCTAACTCATCTGCGCTCTCCACCCCCAGAAGCGCCACATTCGCTTGCGCGGCAGGATGGACCCTTACTGCACCCCCAACTAGGCCAACTGCCATGGGCAACTCAATGGAACCCACCAGGTTCCCATCCTCGTCCTTGGACCACTTGGTGAGGGAACCGTAAATCCTCTCGTGGGATGCATAACTGTGAGCCCCTGATTCGATTGCTCTCCAATCTTGGCCACAGGCAAGAGCAACTGCCGAGATGGCGTTCATTATGCCCTTGTTGTGTGTGGTGGCCCTGAAGGGGTCCACCTCCGCGAAGTGGTATGCCTGAATCACCCCGTCTATCACCTCAGAGCCCTGCTTCGCATCTTGGCCCCGGTCAGACATCTCCTCTGGGGTGAAAACCGCGCTTACCCTAGCGAGCCGCAGCACGGCTAGGTTGCTGATTATCCGGAGGATGACCGTCCCTCCCGAGATTTGCTCTACCTTTGGTGCAATCGTTTCTGCCATTGTGTTTACCGCATTGGCCCCCATCGCATCTCTGCAGTCAACGTGTATGTGAACGATTACCATTGGTCCCGAACCAGTCTCAATCACCCTTGCGGTTAGGTCCCTGCAACCGCCTCCGAACTTCACCAGAATCGGGTCGACTTCATTGCAGCTTGAAATCAAATCCTCCTTGGATGCAATGATCGATTCCCTAGCAGCAACCGGGTCATCGCAGTTGACCACTTGGATCTGCCCGATCATCACGGGATCATCGTTATCCGAACTGAAACCCCCTTTCGCCAGACACCTCTTCGCCATGTTGCTGGCCGCAGCAACTACGCTGGGTTCCTCGAGGACGAATGGTATTGCGTAGTGCGAACCATCGATCACGAAGTTAGTCGCAACCCCAATTGGTAGGGAGTAAGTCCCCACCACATTCTCAATCATCCTGTCTGCAGACTCCTCGTCCAACTCTCCCGAGTTGGCCCATGCTTCTACCTGGTCACTACTCAATTCTGCAATCTCTGCGAGCAACTCCCTTCTCTCTGAAACTGATAGTTTGTAGAACCCTCCGATGCGACTGTTCTCTATTGGCATAGCACTCTAACAGGAGACATGACAACGGGCTTCTAACCTTTTTCGAGTCGAAAACACACAGAAATAAGCGTTAATTTTTCCATTAACGCTTTGTTAACGCTTCAGTAACCCGTTAATTATGCGTTAATGGAACCGTGCGAAAAAATCGTTACTGCCCCAATCCTCTCTAATTCCAGCCTCCCGCATTTGTGAATTACCCGTTAATTGGCCCTCCAACATGCGTCAGTATGCGTGAATATTAAGAATCCCAGACGTTGCTGAGGGCCTATGGTGTTGAGCGACCTTTCTCCGTCGGATCTCCCTACACTTCGAGGAAATCCATTCGATTCTAGGCCAATCGAGAGAAACCGGGCCGATGAGATTGTCGGAAGGGAGGAGATTCTGATTAGGTGGAAGGAGCACATGCACTCTCAATCTCCCAGATTAATCCTCCTCGCAGGAGAGAGAGGCTCGGGCAGAACATCTCTGATTAATGCGATTTCATCCCAGACAAACGATCGCTTCATTGGATCTTATTGGCACTCTATTGATCCTCTGAACTGTGCTCTGGACGAGCTTACAATCACCTTCTGTGGGCACGAGATACCTCAGAGCATGCATCAGAAAGTGGAGAGGGTTGTAGAGACACTGGATACAGCCTCAGGACCCTTGCCTCTAGTCGCTCTGGATTACCCATCACATGTCGATATATCCTCATTCTTATCTCTGATTTTGCCAATACTACAACGTCTCAGGGCACTGATTGTCGTCTCAGTTTCTAACTCTCAGATGGTGTCTCTTGACGAAAATACAAGAGAGGTTTTCGATGAAATAGCGACTGTAGAACCCTTCTCTCGGGAGCATATTCAGTTGCTTAGCGATCTAAGGATTCGTAGGATGTCTCCTGAGAGGTGGCACATCAAGGGGGACTTAATTGAAGCCATATTGTCTAGAACAGGTGGTAACGCTAGATCGGTAATCGGCATCCTCAGAGACCTAGTAGACGAAAGGAGGGGCTTAGGCTCCAAAGATACCCTGGCATCTCTAACAAGTTGGAATCCCCCGGAAAAGCCCACTGAGGCAGAAATTACTTCAGATGAGCCCAAGATCGAAACTAATCTCTATTCAATTGATCACTCAGAGCGAGGAATAACTGAAGAAATCGAGGAAACTTGGCCAGAGGAAGAAGAACTAGAATCTGAAATCATAGAGCAACCACTCGAAGATGAAGATTGGGATGTAGAACCAGATGACATGTGGCCTGATGAGGAAAATGACCAGCAAGAAGCCTCGGAAGAGGTTCCTGTGGAGAACGAACCTAGAGACTTTGTCACAGAAGACCCAGAAACTATCACCGGATGGGCAGCAGATGATGGAATATTGTCAATGGATCGAGGTACTGAGCCTCCACCGAGGAGTCAATCGGGGGGATTCTCAGGCCTATTAAGTCGATCCCGCGTAACAAACGACGAGATGCCTACAGGTCCGGACCACTCTACTCCCATTCAGGAGCCCGAAAGAAGAGAATTTCAACCTCCTCCGAGAAAGGACCTCTCCCAAGAAAGGCAACCACAGTTTTCAGAGGAAAAACGAAAGTCAGTTAGCACCGAATCGTCAACTATCGAGGAAAAGAAGGTATTCTTCTCAGAGGGAGAACTCTGGACAGTGGATTCGGAGCTTGAGGAAACGCTTCCAGAACCCTCGGAGGACACCGAATTCGAAGCAGAAGAGGTCATTGCAGAATCCAATCTTGAAATCCCACCAGAGGAAGAAATGTTCACATCTCCGTCGGAGCCTCCAATAATTTCCCAAGGACCGACCTGGGAATCAATGAAAACAGTCGACCAGAACCATTTTGGGAGATTGAGTGACTCCGAGAGGCTTGTAGTCTCAATAGCCTCCTCGAGGGAAATTTCCCCATCAGATGCGGAAATTCAAGCACGCCTCGAGGTAGGCAGGCCCCGACTTTCGCAGATATACAACTCTCTACACAAATCGGGAATCCTTGCAGTGAGAAAAGAAGGGAGGAGCAGGCTATTCAAACTAAGTGAGGATGCAGAGAACCTGCTGAGGAGGGGATGAAGACGTCAGATACAATCACTATGGAGAGAATCGAGAGATATCTGTCACTTACTGCTGAGGCAAGATCTAAGGCAACTCCCTCAACATCGAACAAACTCGACGAAGACAGGCTCGAGGAGATGCTAAGGATGTGCGACGATTATACTGCAGATGCCCGGCATTTCGCTTCAGAGGGAGACTTGGTCAGTTCCTTCGGGGCGATCAACTATGCACACGCTTGGCTCGATGCTGCAGTTAAGATTGGACTGATGAACGGTCATGGGGATGATCGGCTGTTCACTCTGCCCTAGGTCTCAACTAGCCGTAGAGAGGGCCCAGACGTGACTTCGATGTACGAACATCCCTCTTCGACCAATCTCCTCTTCAGAACCCTATCAACAGTCAGAACTGGCCATCGGTTCTCTATGGCTAGGGCCAAAAGAGAGTCATCTGTATGCCCTCCCTCTCCATCTACGACTTCGGACCTCCCGTAAAGAAGGTCGAGAAGTAGGCCACCACGATCCTCGGCGAGTGAATCAAGCTCGCTCCTGACGCCCTCTGTGATCTTCAAATCCGCTTCCCCGACAACTTCGTTAAGGGCAATATCGAGATTCAGTCCCGCATCAATCAGAGATACCCATCCACAAGCATCGACTAGGACTGCGACCATGAAATCAGCCCGAGATGGTCCCATGCCCAATCAGACGCCATCTGGTGCCAACCCTCCTCGAGAGGGTTATCCTGCTACCCTCCTTGGCGCAAATGGGCAGCCTCAGGCTCAGTGTTGCCTTCTTTCCCTTGATATTGGATACCGTACCAACGCTGGTCGCTGTCGCGGAATTGACCATCAGCATCTCGTTTGGTTGTAGAGGCCTGATTCCATCCGCTCCGTCCCCTCCTGACACCATCTTGTCCAAGAGTTGTAGGTCCAGTCGCAACTCTTCCCAGATCGGAGGTAATTCGCCCTCCCTAGCCATAACCTGCCCCGATAGGTCGTCGGCCTTGGTGGTCAGAGGATCCAAGGGAGTGGCAATACCACATAGGCCACCAGAATAGGCAGTCTCTAGGTCACTACCACCCCCCTGGATTCCCTCTATTGTAGTCTTGAGTGGATCCCATCGGGTCTTGCTCCCTTCCTGAATCCTCCTCCCGGGTGCGATTAGTATGCTATCCCCGACGTTGAAGGAGCCCTCTACGATGCTCCCCCCAATCACTCCACCTCGGATATCCGGTGGCCTAGAACCGGGTCGATTGACGTCAAAGGATCGTGCTACGTACATCAAACCCCCATCGTCCTCAGTTCTGTCTGGAGTGGGGATGGTCTCCTCAATCGTCTCAATCAGTATGTCCAGATTCACATCGTGATGTGCCGAAACTGGGATAATCGGGGCGTCCTCTGCGATTGTGCCACGGATGAACTCCTGAATCTCGTTATATGACTCCATTGCCCTCTCCTTGGTGACGATGTCGATCTTGTTCTGGACCACTACGATGTTCTCGATCCCAGCAATCTCGAGGGCGGCCAGATGCTCTCTGGTCTGTGGCTGCGGGCACTCTTCAGTGGCAGCAACCAATAGCAGCGCACCATCCATAATCGATGCCCCTGAAATCATCACTGCCATCAGGGTCTCGTGCCCCGGGGCATCGACGAAGGAAACGACCCTGAGCAGTTCTCCCTTCCCCTTCTCACCCTCTGGGTGCTTCCCCTTGGAGTAGTGGGCGCCTTCGGAAGTAACGTGGAAGGAAGTGTCTGCATACCCCAGCTTGATGCTAATTCCTCTCTTACGCTCTTCAGAATGAGTATCTGTCCAAGTTCCTGATAGGGCCTGAGTCAAGGTCGTCTTGCCGTGATCGACGTGGCCGACCATTCCGATATTGACTTCAGGCTGGTTGCTCTTTGCTCTTGCCAGTTTCAATCACCTCAGTCGTCACTCCTCTTCACCAGAGGGCTGTTCGACTGCGGCTTCCTCTCCGTCGATAATCGCGGCTAGTGAGCGCTTGCCAGAATCGACTACCTTGAGGTTGATCTGACGCGTGTCCTGGCTGATTACATTACCTCGGAGATTCCTCCTCCTCCTCAGGCCATCGTACTTGTAGCGGTACTCCTTGCTGTTCTTGTTGACGAATTTCTTCCCCTTGTAACCCACTCCTGCGGTGATTAGGACAGATTTGACTCCCGAACCATCCAAGTCGGATCTCATTGGCCTGCCTGTGACGTCGGAACCTCCAGTAATCTCCAGTTTGTACCCATTGAGGGTCGAATCTCCATCTCCGACAAACATCCCTTCTACCGAGTCTCCAATCTTCTTGCCCAGAAAATGGTTGTAGTTCGCCCCTGTGATGTCCATTGCGTACGACTTCCCTCCAGAGGACGGATTGGTGTCGTTCACCACTGCCTTGAAGGACTGCTCACCTGCCATTTGGTCACCTTGGACGGCATCCCGACATAAGGTCCCTATAAGAGCGGTTCGGAGTCAACCGAACACCTATCCCTCGAGAAGTTCCTTCTCAATCCTGCTTCCGATTACCGCGGGAACTGAGTTTGGCATTGTGATGTACTGCGTTCTTCCTCTGCCTTTATTGGAACTAGAGGACCTGCTCACAATCAATCCCTCTGATTCGAGATGCTTCATGTATTTCCAGAATGTCGTGTATCCTCTTGGGCTCTCACTGTTTTCCTCGCAGACTAGTTCGTACAGCTTCCTAGCATCTCCGCTGGATACCTCCTCCGCCTTCTTCAACCTCCGACAGATTCCAAGGAGAACTAACTTCTGATGTAGTTTCAGGTCATCAACCTGGTTCGGCTCAACGGAAGCAGACCGAATCTTACTGGGGAGAACGTCCTCCTCTAGGACATCCCCTCTGCCTCCCATTTCTGCCCTCCTGATGGCACCTTCTAGTAGTTCAATCGCCATCCTCGCATCGCCACCAGACTCTTCTGCAAAAATACCAATCTTCTCTAGTACCTCTTCGCTTACAGATCCCGGACGGCAAGCCGCCTCGTACCGTTGCCTCGCGATTCCTTTCAGTTCATTCGCCCGGTACGACTTCATGTGTAGAGTGTTACTCTGCCCTAGGCGAGACTTGATTGCCTTCTCGAACAGAGTGAAGAGAGAATCATCTTGACTCACCATTATCAGAGACAGCGACCCCTCGCCGTCTTGATCCTCGTCAATCCTGAGAAGTTTGTAAATCAAGTCAGAACTGTCTCTTCTAACTAAGACGTCAACCTCATCGAGAATTAGCAATAGGTGCTCTCCATGAGAGCGTAGATTCCTCCTAATGCTCTGAATTACCTCACCAGAGCTGAATCCACGCTCAGGATGGCCAGAATCCAGAGACAACGCAATCTGCTGTAGCACCTGAGAAGTCGAAGGATGGCTCCTGCAATTGACGTGAGCAGTGGCGACTTTCCTTCTACCCTCCAGTTTTGATGAAATATCCATGCAGAATCGTCGAGTTAACACAGTTTTCCCAGAGCCAACGTTGCCGGTCACCACTGCCCTACAGCTAACATTGTGATTCTCAATCCCGAAGAACATCGAAGCCAACTCACTAAGTTCACCCTCTCTTCCCACAAGCTCAGAAGGGGTCCAGTCATAGGACAGCGGCTCCTTGGATACCAGAACCTTTCCAGCCCCAATCCTGTCGAGGTAGTCCGCCATCACTTGCTTGTCAATTTCGATGTTCTTAGACATATTTGGTTTAGGCCCACAAACAACCCCATGATTCCCCAATCCCCCTCTCTGATTCGGTGTTTTGATAGGCTTGTGCGTATCAGCGCTGTTTGAGGCCGCGCCACGATGCTGAAGAAGGTGTTCAAGAAGCCGAACAACTTGGGACTAATTGGCGCCACATTCCTAGCAATTTTTGAGGCTGTGAACAGCTCCGGGTTCTCCGACGACATCGCAATTAGGTCCGGACTGGCCAGTCGTTATGATTGCGGTTCTCCAGTTACAGAAATTTGCACTGGGAGTATCCCAGAGGGCAAGGAGAAGATCATGCTCCCGGATGGGGCCTCTTTCGAGATATGGGGGAATTTGGAAATCGGAGTTCTAGATTACGTAGTTGTGACATCCTTGGTTTATACCTTAATGGCACTATGGGTGCACAGGCCCATTGAGAACCGATTCGGAGTAGTAAAGGCACATAAGAAATTGATTGCAATCAAATCTATTCGTTGGATTCGTATAGGAGTATTGACTCTCTTAGTAGCACTACTGTCTTTAGCAAACAAGAGAGGGCTGTTTGCCGATATTTCTACTAACATATCTGGGAAGGTGACTACAGGCTCGTTTGGCAGGCACAATGGCTCTTGGGGCTTCGAAACATTCGAATGGGGCTTGCTCGATGTCGCCGAACTTGCTTTCCTCTTCTCATTCACTCTTTATGCAATTTGGAGAGGTCTCGAGGTTGACAAGGCAATCCTCAATCCGATACCGGATAACAGAAATTTCATCGAGAGAATTTGGGGTGGGATTAACGACGCCGAGATGGAACAGAGGACAGATATAGAGGGTGGAGCACAAAAAGCCAACGAGTCCTTCACCAATCTAGTAAAATTGCTTGGAGCAGCAGCAACCCTTAACGTAGCCGCAGCATCTCTGGACGAAGGTAACGTAAAGGTCGCATTCAATAAGTGGAAGAATCTGACTCACAGGAAGGGAAAGCAGAACAAAGACTGGATTGGGCTGGCTGAATCTCTGGATCAGGCTGGTAATTTCCCTGAGGAAGAGGAGTAAGGCGACTATCGGCGGGTTAAAGCCAACATATGTACTGGAGAGATA
>Ga0208765_1000248_pt1 | contig 35832 bp, 36 predicted proteins | sample ETNtaG_2_FD_185783 | JGI IMG/M metagenome (GOLD analysis project Ga0208765, IMG submission 185783) | Marine microbial and viral communities from oxygen minimum zone, Eastern Pacific Ocean - ETNP201406SV203 (SPAdes) (version 2) | ecosystem: Environmental > Aquatic > Marine > Oceanic ...
TATAAGCGTTTGTCAAATTTCTGGCCCTATTCCATCTGAAATAGGAAACTTGGTTAATTTGAAGACCTTGAAATTAAATGGATATCCAGTCAATACAGTTCAGCCTGGATATGGATGGGACCAGTCTAACCCTGGAGGTATAGGAAATTCATTATCAGGTTCAATACCACCTGAAATAGGCAACTTAGCCAGTCTGGAGCTTCTGGATCTTTCAAGTAATAATCTTGATGGTTCGTTACCCGAAGAATTATGGAATCTTGCAAGCTTAACCAATCTGAATCTTACAAATAATCAGTTAAGCGGGAACCTAAGTGCAGGAATTGAGAACTTACAAAGTTTAGAATTTATTGATATTGACCGGAATTATTTTGAAGGAGATTTGCCAATTGAAATCTTCAACCTGAATGCACTTAAAAGACTAAGTATAAGTGCAAATCAATTTAGCGGAGAGATTCCTGGTGAAATATCAAATTTATCCAACCTAGAGGCACTGCATATTGACAATAATCATTTTAGCGGAGAGATTCCTGCCGGAATTTGCAATATGAATATTTGGGATGGATATGGTGGCTTGCCTATTAAAATTAATTCAAACGAATTCTGTCCACCATATCCATCCTGTGTTGCTAACTATGATCCAGATACAGATAATGCGTGGTATAATAATTATAGTAACCCCGGCGATCAATATTGTGAGCAATGTGAAAGTAATTATGCTTATGATGGAGAATGCGTAGAACAATCAGAAATGGATTTTCTGCAATCCATGATCGATAACAGTTCTGAAACCATCAATATGCATTTTGACGCAAATATAAATGGTTTAATTGAGCCATTTGAATTGGACTGTGAATGGGATGGAGGTAGGATAACTATAGCTCATCTTGATAGAATGGGATTATCTGGTGAAATACCTGTTTCTATTGGTGATTTAGAGTCTATTCAAGACATTATATTATACGGTAATCAACTCACAGGTACCATTCCTCCAGAGATTGGGAATCTCGAAGGTCTCACAAATTTGAAACTTTCAAGTAACCAACTAACGGGGTCTATTCCGCCTGAAATCGGGAATCTCGAAGGTCTCACAAATTTGGGACTTCAAGGTAACCAACTAACGGGGTCTATTCCGTCTGAAATCGGGAATCTCCTGAATATAGGTAATAATTATGGTTCTATTAATCTAAGTAATAATCAGCTGACAGGATATGTGCCTGAAAGTATTTGCAATTTAAATACAGACAACATATATCTTACAAATAACAACCTCTGTCCCCTGTACCCATCATGTTTAGAAGACGATAATGTTGGAGAACAAGAGACCTCCAATTGTGACCTAGTGTCAATTCTTGATGATGGTCTCCCAATCGCATTTAACCTTTACAATGCATATCCCAACCCATTCAACCCTGTAACGACACTCCGCTATGATTTACCAGAACCGTCTAATGTAAATATCATCATTTACGATATGCTGGGCAGACAGGTAAAAACTTTAATAAACCAAAACCAAGACGCTGGCCATAAATCAATCCGATGGAATGCTACCAATGACTACGGAAAGCCAGTTGGTGCCGGCGTTTACTTGTATAGGATACAGGCAGGGAACTTCAGGCAAACAAAGAAGATGGTACTGCTTAAATAAATTTACCCTTTTCACAATATCAAGCCCCACATTCGTGGGGTTTTTGTTTATTGGAGAGGTGGGTAGATTTAAGAATGGTCCAACATAATATTCCTAACCCAACCGATTCATATATGTTTAATCGTACAGGCCATAGTGCACGTAACCGTGCTGTACTTGCCGCAATGACAAATAAACAGAGTCATTCTGACGGCACTCTTTCTGATAATGAAATCAGGTGGCTAACTCGTCGTGCTGAAGGCGGTTTTGGGATCATTACAACTGCCGCTGCACATGTTTCCAAAGATGGCCAGGGATGGGAAGGAGAGCTCGGTGTATTTGATGATGTACACATCCATAATCTAAGTACACTGACAAATTCAATTCATACTCATGACAGCCTGGTTTTCGCACAATTATATCATGGCGGAATGCGTGCTCCGCAACATTTGACAGGAAGAGAACCTGTATCAGCCAGCAGGGTCCGTTGCGATGAGTCAGAGAGTGGCTTTTCCCGCTCTGCATCTGGAAAAGATATAGAAAGAATCATTCAGGATTTTACTTCCGCGGCTGTTCGCTGTGTTAATTCAGGTTTTGATGGTATCGAGCTGCATGGAGCCCATGGGTATCTTATATCACAGTTTTTGGGTACAAAGACAAACATGCGGACGGATGAATGGGGTGGAGGGTTAAAAGGCAGGTCTAGATTTTTAATCGAGATATATCGTTCCATAAAAGAAAATGTTCCAGATTCATTTATTGTGGGTGCTCGAATCTCTCCCGAGATCAGTAATATGGGAATAAATCTGGATGATAGTATTAACCTTGCCTGTTCTCTTAGAGATGAAGGAGTAGATTTTATACACCTTTCATGCTGGGACGTATTCGCAAATTCAAAAGAGTATCCTGATGACCCCAGGACATTGACCGAGTGGTTTACCCGGAGTATTAATAATTTGCCTCCCATTATCAGCACGGGGAGTGTCTGGTCTACAGCGGATGCTCAGAACTTAATGAATCAGGGTGCTGATCTCATTGGAGTAGCGCGGGTTGGAATACCTCATCCCGAATGGGCTGAAAATCTTTCTCAAGAAAACTATAACCCACCACGGGCTCCTTTCACCGCTGAGCAGCTCAGGGAAGCAGATCTGAGTGATGTTTTTATTGATTATATGCGGAAATGGAAAGGATTTGTGCGCGATAATAATTAGTTAAACCCTGGTTAGTCTGTAGCTAGAAATGTCAGGTATAACTATCAAACCCCGCCCTAGGCAGGGTTTGTTGTTTGTGGGTGAGGTGGTAGATTCTGTTATCCATACTGATAAAAAGGAGATAAAATGAAAAAGTTGATTCAAATAATCGCGGTGATCGCAATTGCCAGTTCATTGTCAATGGCGGGCGATGCTGAAGATGTAAAACAAAGGATCATTGATAGTTTTGAACATTTGAATAAAATGAAGAAATCGCTAAACGATTATTCCAAGAACGGTGCTTTGGAATTCTGGTCAAGCGGTGGATTACTGAACACAATAGATCCATCAGGACGTCCAGAAACGTACGATGCAGTTAATATCACACCCAAGCATATCGAAGTTGTTGTTCTTGCCCCTGGTAAGGCTGCGGTGGCAATGTATTATTCAGAAGGGTACATGAAACCAAAAGGAGCCGAAGCCGTGGGTCATTATTTAACACGGGTAAGTCAATCCTTTGTAAAAGAAGGTAAAGAATGGAAAACCCGCACATCCCATTGGTCCCCTGTAATGGGCGGGTCCGGTACAAGCCAAACTGGTAAAGAATAAATATAGTTTACCTTCAGAAGAAAGCCCCGCCAACTTGTTGGGTATTGGCGGAGTAGTAGTAGATTTCCATATAGGTTAGGAATATATATGAGCGTGAAATGAATTATTATTATTCAAATTATCCCGGCTTTGTGAGAAAATGGTTCCTGCCTTTTTTTATAACAGTTACAGGTATATTTACATCTATTGCCTGTCGGGGATCCGATGGACCAGCCGACCTGGTACTTCGTAACGGCAGGATCGTAACAATGGATGATCAATGGCCCCAGGTTTCAGCTTTGGCAGTAAAAGGAGACAGGATTACCGCGGTCGGGAGTGATGGTGAAATGCGGCGTTATACCGGGAAAAAAACAAAGGTGATAGACTTGAAAGGGATGCTGGCCATCCCGGGATTTATCGAAGGGCATGGTCACTTTTATTCCCTGGGGGCCTCATTGATGGAATTGGAGCTGCGGTATGCAGAGAACTGGGAAGCTATTATTGCACTGGTAGCAGCGGAAGCAGAAAAAAAGAAGCCGGGAACCTGGATCATTGGACGGGGCTGGCATCAGGATAAATGGAATACGAAGCCGGAGCCCAATGTGGAAGGGTTGCCCACCCACCATAAACTGAGTGCCGTGAGTCCGCAGAACCCTGTATTCCTTAGTCACACCAGTGGTCATGGTGTATTTGTCAATCAGGCAGCAATGCAGGCGGCAGGTATATCCAGGAGATCAGTTGACCCTCCCGGGGGTGAAATAGTCAGAGATGAAAATGGGGAACCCACTGGCATGCTCAGGGAATACGCAGCCCAGCCTGCGCGGGATGCCCTGAAAACTTATCAGACCCAGCGTTCCCCAGATGAAGTTGAGGTGAATATGCGTCAGCAGGTGATACTGGCAGCTCAAAATGCTATCGAAAATGGCATTACAAGTTTTCAGGATATGGGCTCAACCTGGGAAGAGCTTGACCACCTGAAGATGATGGCCGCTGAAGGCAGCCTGCCGATACGCCTTTACATGGCCATTCAGGAGCCTGCCGTTGAAATGGCAGAAAAACTGGCAGATTACCGGCTGGTGGATTATGGAAATAATTTTCTTACCATCCGCTGTATCGGAGAGAAGGTCCTGGACGGTGCCCTTGGAACTCATGGAGGCTGGCTGCTTGAAGCTTATACAGACCGCCCCGGCAGTTTTGGATTGAATGTAACGCCTGTTCCGGAGATCCGGCATTCAGCGGAACTGGCCATGAAGCATGATTATCAATTGGCAATTCAGGGTATCGGAGACCGGGCGGCGCGGGAATTGTTCAATATTTACGAAGAACAGTTTGCCGTCTATCCAGAAAAAAAGGACCTGCGCTGGCGCATAGAACATGCCCAGGTCACCCATCCTGATGACCTGCCCCGGTACGCGTCGCTGGGAGTGATTCCCGGGATACAGGGCATCTTTGCCTGTTCTGACGGCCCCTGGGTGGTGGACCGCCTGGGAGTGGATCGTACAAAAGAACGGGGTTATGTTTTTCGTTCCATGGCTGAATCCGGTGCACTGATCATGAATGGTACTGATCCGCCGGTAGAAGAAATAAGTCCTATCGCCAGTTTCCACTGTTCTGTCACCAGGGAGCTACCTGATGGAAATATTTTTCAGCCGGAACAGCGGCTGACCCGGGAACAGGCACTGCGATCATACACGATCAATAACGCCTTCGCTGCTTTTGAGGAAGATCTCAAAGGTTCTATCACTCCCGGTAAACTTGCTGATATTACCGTTCTTTCAAAAGATATAATGACCGTACCGGAAGATGAGATTGTTGAAGCTGAAATTGTTTACACCATCATAGGCGGTGAAGTTTTATACAAATGGACCAGATAAATCCTGAATATTTTCATAGTCAAACCCACAACGGAATTATTTCCCGCGGAAAACGAAGGGGGCCTTGATTCTGTAGCGGTGATGCTTCAAAACTATCCTAATCATCATTAAATACCGGCTTTACCGGATCCTTTTGCTTGCGGGACTATAATTCAATTAATATTCAAACTAATTATTTCTTATATTCATTTACTAATTGAATGAGAATCTTATGTTAAAAAATTATTTATTGTGCCTTTGCGCAGTATCACTTGGAATTAACGGCTGTAGTCAATCACAGAATTCAGATCAATATCCCTACCGTGAAAGGGATATTAATACTGTAAAAAGCCTGTACAAAGCATATCAAACGAATGATATGAAAACTGCCGCGGATTTACTAGCTGATAATTACAAAGAATTTGGTCCGGCGATAGGTGATACCATAAATAAGGCGGAAACCATCGATAACAATAATGGTATATACGAATTTCATTCCGATATTCAATATAATGATCTGGAATTCTATGCCAACGATGGCCATAAAGGGAAACACTGGGTAAGGGTCTATGGTGTCTGGAAAGTAACTCATAAAGAAACTGGTAAGACGGTTGATGTCCGTTATTATGAAGTTTTTCGTATAGATGAAGATGGGAAAATAGCTGAGTTGCACACCTACTGGGATACTATGGATTATTGGAAGGATTTAGACTATGAGGTCACGAAAAAAACAGAGGAAGATAAGCAATAAAATATTCATCATTCACAATAAGCCCCACACTCGTGGGGTTTTTTGTTTGTCAGGATGGCGGTAGATTCGATCTTATTCCTATGTGCACTAGCCTGATATGTACACTCTGTTAAAACAAGTTTATTTTTATATACAGTCATGGACGACATTGTAAAAAGAGGGAAAACGAAAAGAATTTTGGATATACTGGCTGATTATTTCAGCGTTTACACAGATGAAGAATTAGCGGAAAAACTTGGTTATACTAGAACTTCGATCACTAAATGGCGGTTTTATAATCAGGTTCCTAAAAAAATATTAGTTGAATATAGAGACATACTTAATAAAAACCTTTTAGTAGTGAATGATGACAAACCTGATGTAGGGTACAATATCAAAGAAGCAGTTTATTATACCCCATTAGAGATTGCCGAAAGACTCAAAATCCCGGCTTTAGATCTCATTTCCTTTATACACGACGGTATGTTGAAAGCATATAATTTTGGGGATGGAAACTATAGGATATCAGAGGATCAATTGAAAAAATTCCTTGAGGAGCGGGAGGAATGATTCAAAGACGAACATTTGTCTAAAATAGATGATCTACGAAGGCACGGCCTGGCTTCTTTGTACTTAGCCTGCCTGCCAAAGGTGTAACGCAGGCATGAAAACGGCAGTGCAGGCTGAAAGTAAAAAGAAACCTAGGGTGTAAATGATGGACGCTGCAGCAATTGATCAAATTCGGTTGAATTTTAACCCCCAGACGATTGCCGCCCTTAATTTCGTGATTGGTTTGATGATGTTAGGAGTAGCTTTGGATCTTAGGGTGGCAGATTTCAAACGGATATTTATTTCACCCAAAGCGCCCGCCATCGGGCTGGGCTCCCAGTTCATTCTCCTTCCTGCTTTTACCTTTTTACTTACGATGATTATCCGACCCAGCCCCTCCATGGCAATGGGAATGATTCTAATCTCCGCCTGCCCCGGGGGAAACCTCTCCAATATCATGACCTACCTGGCACGGGGTAACACTGCCGTTTCAATCAGTATGACCGCTGTCTCAACCGCGGCAGCCATCTTTATGACTCCTTTGAACCTCTCCATCTGGGGCAGCCTGAACCCTCATACAGCTCCCATTCTCAGAGCCGTAAGCCTGAATCCCGCCGATATCTTTAAGACTATTTTTATCATCCTGGTGATTCCTATGGCTATGGGGATGACCCTGGCTCATTTTTTCCCGAAACCTGCTGGCAAAATTCAAAAACCTTTCCGAATCTTCTCTTTTGTGGTTTTCATTGCTGTAGTAGCGCTGGCTCTTAAAGCGAACTGGCAGATATTCCTGCAGGTGATCGGGCTGGTCATTTTTGTTGTATTTCTGCACAATACACTGGCATTCAGCCTGGGTTATTGTGCGGGACGTTTGGCAGGTCTGCCCACCCAGGATGTGCGCGCCGTCTCCATAGAGGTGGGAACCCAGAACGCTGCTCTCGGTCTTGTATTGATTCTCAATTTCTTCGCAGGTCTCGGCGGTATGGCAATTATCGCTGCCTGGTGGGGCATCTGGCACATCATTTTTGGTTTATGCGTGTCTACCTGGTGGTCGCTTAAACAACCAATAAATATAGTTGAGGTGTCCGGTGAGTGAAGTACGCATTGTCCTGATTACCGGCGCCACCGGCTCTAATTTTGATTTCGACTATACTTGTTTCCCTTACAAACTCTTTGAAGCGCAGCTGAGAAAGGTTTGTGGATTTAGATAGTCACAATTGCTGTGTCGCTGGAAACAAGTGCATTATATGTTAGAAAATTCGGTACCAGTTTCTTTTTATTGTCTCAATTTAGTTAAAAAGAATTATACTCTCACCACAGCAACACATAAATTATTTAATGTATATGAAGAATCTATTTCAAGTATTGAACAGTATATTTATTTATTTAAGAACTTTAATTGTATTGGTAATCCTGGGGCCACCTGTAATTATTTTAATGATCCTGGTTCCAGAATACGCGTATAAGACAGCCAGTGTATTCTCGTATATAATATTTAAATCTTTGGGAGTTAGATATAAAATTACAGGGGATTTTCCGGATAACGGTCCCTACGTTATCATGCACAATCATTCCAGTTTTTTAGATATATTTTTTCTTCCATTCGTTATCAAGGGAAAATATACAGGTATTATAGCAGCTAAAAATTTCAAAATACCTATTATTGGATTGATGATGCGTTCCATGAAGGGAATACCCATACATAGAAAAAATATTATTCATTCTAGAAAAAGTATAGAAATAGCCCAGGAACGAATCAAGGATGGATATCATATTGCAATTTTTCCTGAGGGGACACGAACGATTACAGGGAGACTTTCCCAATTTAAAAAAGGGGGCTTTCATATGGCTGTTAATGCAAAAGTAAAAATATTGCCTGTTATAGTTAAAGGACTGTATGATATTAAGCCTAAAACACGATGGACAATAGATACGTCTATAAGAGCAGAAATGATATTTGAAAAACCAATTAATACCCTCAATAAATCCGTAGACGATTTAATAGATCAAGTTAATAACCTGTTTCTTAAACATGGGTTAGAATAATTGCCTGGTTGGTGGGTAGATTCAGAGGTGAGCGCTTCAATTAGAAAAGTATTTCACTCTAAAAGACAAACCGGGAAACAAATAATGAAATATCTATTAATCCCAATCGTCTTAATGTCCAATATGGTTTTATGCCAGGTCATGGAATATGTAAGTTTAATGGATGGCCGGTCTTTACAATTAAACTACGACGGCACTTACAGAATAATAAGCAAAAAACCTGAAGAGAAACGTACTTATTCGCAATTAAAAAAACAGCTTAGAGGTAAATCTATTGCCGAAGTCAGGCAGATGATCGGTATTAAACCGTGGTTTTCTGCAGCCAATTCGACCGTAGTAAATGAGGATGGGACTTTCTACTATCCGTATGGTGTATCGAAAAGGGTGGCAAAAGGGGCATATCTGCATTATCGGGATTTTTCAAAGGTTTTATGGAATCCAGCTCTTGAACAATATGAAGACTTCTGCGTTCATTTTTATAAAGGAAAATTCTTTTCAATTCAAAAAAGCCTGGGAAAAAGTGATACGGTGACGAAACCCCAGGGGATTAATCCGCCTGAGATTTAAGCAATAGCGCTTAAGCCGCGGTGTTTTTCATTTGTGGTATGGTTCGCCACTTAATCGCATCCATCTAACATAAAAATAATATATAGGTTGAGCTCATAACCTGATGGATGGATTATTGTAAAATATAAATAATTTGTTTGATTTCATATTTAAATATTAGCTAAATTATATGGAATACATAATAATTTAAGTTATTATAAGGATAAAATATAAATGAAAAATTATTTAATAATATTCGCTATTCTATCTGCGAACTTCTGCCATGCACAAATTGGCGATGTTTTATGGGAAGAGAATTTTAATAACCTGGATAACTGGATGAAGATCACCGGAAATGGTTCCTGGGGCTGGGGCAATGGTGAACTGGAATTCTACAAGGAAGAAAATGTCGAGATAGCTGGCATCCCTGGTGAACCGGGGAATAATGCGCTGCATATTACGGCACTGGAAGAATCAGGACCCGATATTGTCGACCAATGGGGGAATCCGTTAAACTATACGTCTGGAAAGGTGACCACAAAAGCAAAAGTCTCGGTTCAATACGGTGTAATTGAGACAAGAGTAAGGGTGCCGGACCTTGATCTTGGAGGATGGCCTGCAGTATGGCTGCTTGGAACGTCAAATCTCAATTGGCCTCATTGTGGCGAACTCGATATGATGGAAATGGGTTCTCGCCAGGAATTCAGGGATTTACACGATGATCACAACAACGGCAATGGTTTAGATAATTCAACCGTTAATCAAGTAGTTGGGGCAAACGCTATTTTTTATGCAGATGAAGCTGTGGTCCCAGAAAATCCATCTGGTGCCGCCAGTATCTCATGGGATCCGGATGATGATTACTGCAGGCCATACTATAATTATGATAACCTGAATGACAGATTTCTAATATATCGAATATACTGGGATACTGACAGTATCCGGTTTACCGTTATTGATGATAACGTTGAGTACGATCTATACACAGAACCATTTCCGATAGATAGTGTTAGTGCAGAATTTCAAGAACCCTTTTACCTCATAGCCAATCTGGCAATAGGCGGAGCATTTACAGATGCAGTTTATATTGGTGGAAGCGGATTACCGATTTCCATGCCATTCCCTGCCGACATGTACGTTGACTACATTAAAGTGATGCAATGGAACGGGCAGGGCGAAGTTCATATCGGGCCGCCCACTTTCCAGGGAGGTACCTTTGGCCTCTTTACAGACACAACTCCGATTGATAACGGTTTGGTAGCCGGTGACGATGCGGAAATCTATGTCTGGGAAGGTACCTTAAGCGAAGGCAGTATTCCGCCCTATGAAGGTGAGAACGGTATATCATGGCAAACCACCGGTTCAGGCTGGTTTGGCGCAGGAATCATGTCCATGCAGCCGGTTAACCTGTTCAATTTTGAAGAAGGACATTTAAAATTCATGATCAAAATCCCGGCAAATATTTCATTTCAGATCGGTATTATAGATGCCTGGGGCAATCAGTCGTATGTTGATTTTCCAGCGAACCAGACAACCTATGGACTTGTCAGGGACGGCAATTGGGGGCAGGCATCAATCCCCGTGGAAGATATCCGGGGCGAATTTATTGATTTACGCATGTTGAGTTATGAATTCGTCATACTGGAAGTGAATGGTGCGTCGTGTGAATTTGGGCTGGATGATATTTACTGGGAAGGTGGTGGAACAGTAAGCGTTATTGAAGGCGAATTTGGTCAGACCCCAATTAAATATAGTTTGAATAACAACTATCCCAATCCTTTCAATCCATTGACAACAATCAGCTATGTTTTACCGGAAGATGCATTGGTAAACATAACTATTTACGATATGATGGGCAGAACAGTCAAAACTATGGTTAACAAAGAGCAAAACGCTGGCTATAAATCTATCCAGTGGAACGCTACCAGCAATACAGGTCAGCCAGTGAGTGCTGGTTTGTACTTATATACTATACAGGCTGGAAACTTCAAGCAGACAAAGAAAATGATTTTCCTTAAATAGATTTATCTCACTCACCACAACATGAGACCCCGTATAATAGCGGGGTTTTTTGTTTTTTGGGGTGTTGTTACATTTGGGTGTGAAGTTGAAAAAATTATCAAAACAATATGCAATTTCTTGTAAATAATAGGTTTGCTATTTCATGAAGGAACCAATCAGCACCAAAAGGATACAACTAAGGAAATTCAGGAAAGAACAGGTTGATTTGCTGTTTCAGCTTAATAGTGATCCTGAAGTGATGAAATACATTACACCGGGAAAAGTAATGACCTTTGATGAAGTGAAATCAAGGTCGATGCCAAGAATCATGAAATCCTACAGTCACGGGGAGGAGTTTGGTATTTTCCCAGCCTACCTTAAGCGCACGGAAAATTATATTGGCTGGTTCCAGTTTGAACCTGACCAAGATATAAATGACGCAGTTGAAATTGGCTGGCGCCTGAAAAGGGAGTTCTGGGGGCTCGGGTACGCAACTGAGGTGGCAAAAGCGCTTGTTAAAAGAGGGAAGGGAATGGATAAACTTATTGTTGCTCGAGCCATGATTGATAATATAGCATCAATTAGAGTCATGGAAAAAGCAGGGCTTAAGTTTGCAGAAGAATTTTGGGGTGATTATGAACCGCACTCAGACAGACCCGATGTTCGCTATGAATTGCTGCCCTAGACAAGATCCAGCCCCGCATTCGCGGGGTTTTTTGTTTATGGGAGGATGGATAGATTTGGGTAAGGAGTTTGATATGAGAAAGACATTATTATTTGTATTATTACTGATTGTTGGGTGTTCTCAAAAATCCGTAGATAAATCCACCATATTTGAGAAAGATGAGCCAGTATACGGTGGTCAAAAAAAACTACCTGGCAAATTTTTCAAGGCGTCCCTGGGTGCGCTGACCGCCGGCGCCGGTCAAGAACCGGCGCTCACTATCGATCGTATCGTCTCGCAGCCTTCAATTACCGGTACAGCGCCGACCTCCCCCGCCTGGTCAGCCGACAGCCGCCAACTCGCGTTCCTCTGGAACGACTCTGGACTGCCACGCCGCGAGATATGGATCGTTGGGGGCGACGGCTCAGGGCTGCGCCGTCTCACCTCGGAGATCGAAGGCACGGGAGGCGTAGATCTGTTTGTGTGGACACCCGACGCGGCAGGCCTTATTTATTTACGCTCCGGCGACGTATGGCGTGTGTCCTTCACGAATGGGGGCGGGGAGCGTCTCACGGAGACAGGGGGCAATAAGTCGGACCTGGCTGTCTCACCTGACGGCCGTTATGTCTCCTTCCTTCAAGACGGCGACCTCTGGCTCTTCCATCTGGGAACAAGTACGCTGACCCGGGCGACGGAGGTTGGTGTACCGTCTATTTCCAGCGTGCAGCTCGGGCGATACAACCGCCCCGACGTCGAAATCGGGCCGTATGTATGGGGTGGCCCCACATACGCCTGGTCGCCCGACAGCCGGACCATTGCGGTTCATTACGTCGATCGCCGGAACATGCGAACTGTGCCGTTCCCGTACTATCTCGGCAAAGAGACCCTTGTAAACAACCTTCGCCGGGGATACCCCGGTGACCCGAATGAGCACCGCACAATCGGTTTCTATGGAATTGAAAGCGGTGACCTGGCGCTGTTGGATCTTCCGGGCCCCACGGCCAACCGTGTTGTCGCATTCTCCTGGTCCCCCAATGGAACCCTACTCCTTGATCGAGAGTCGGATACGGCGGTGGACCGTTGGTTGCACACCGTCGACCCGGTTGATGGTCGCATGCAGGAACTCTGGCACGACCATCGGGAAACACGGGTATATACATCCATCGCATCTGCCTGGCACTCCGACGGCGTGCGCGTGGTGTTTCTTAGCGACCTCGGTGATCGTTATGGGCTCTATCTTCTTGCTCCCGGTGATGGAACGCCGAATCTGTTGACGAACGAGTCCTTCGATGTCACGGGCGAACCCCTCGTTGTATCGCCCGCAGGCATGATCTTCTTCCAGTCCAATGAGCCAAGCCCGTACGAGCGTCAGGTGTTCCGTATCCCGGATGTAGGAGGAACTGCAACGCGCGTCACCACCCTGCCGGGTCAACACCGTCCCTACCCGTCTCCCGACGGCACAAGGGTAGCGCTTCTCCACAACAGTGACCTGAGCCCGCCGGAGCTCTACCTCGCGGATACACGGAACGGCTTACCCGAGAGCAGGATCACCACGTCACCCACTCCTGAGTTCTTGCGTCGATCTTGGGCCCGAGCACGGTACGCGACCTTCCCGAGCCGAATCGATAACTACACACTGCACGCACGCATCCTCGAGCCGGCCGACCTCAAGCCCGGAAAACGGTATCCCGTCATTTTCGGCCCTGCCTATTCGAACACGGTGCGCAACCGATGGACCGGAACGATCGCCCTCCTGCACCAGCTTCTAGTCGAACGGGGCTACATCGTGATCCAGGTCGATGTGCGGGGCAGCACCGGATACGGGAGGGCATTTAGGGAGGAGTTCCTCATGGACTTCGGCGGCAGGGACATCGACGACCTCGAGAGCGCTGTCAATTACTTATCGACGCTGCCCTACGTAGATCCGGGGCGAGTCGGAATCTGGGGCAGCAGCTACGGGGGCACGCTAACTATATACTCGCTCTTCAAGAAGCCGGGATTGTACAAGGCCGGAGTCGCCGGGGCTGCAGCGGTGGACCCGTATTTCTTTGGTACAGACGATGTCGCCATAGCGCGACGCCCACAGAGTCATCCGGAGGCGTTCGCCCGGGGCGCCGTACAGTACGCGGGCAACCTGGAGGATCATCTGCTGATGATCCACGGAATGCAGGACGACGTGGTGCCATTCAAGACGACGGTGGTACTGGCGGAAGAGTTGATGCGCTTAGGCAAGGACTTTGATTTCGCCTTCGCTCCCGGGGCAACCCATGGCTGGACACGCCCGACCCACTATGCACGCTACCTATTTGGCAAGCTCGTAGCTCACTTCGATCGGTATTTGGAACCGGGATCTCAGTAGCCCCCTATCGGTCGACCCAACCGCATTGGCAGGGTACGTTGCAATTCTCGAATATTACAAAGAGCTATTCAGCCATCCGCCTGGGGATGACCTTTAAGTGGTTTTTTTATGTGGGATGATAGTGGGTATATTTCAGCTAGGCATGGAAATAAGATTTTTCTATATAACATTTATTATCTTATCAATATATCCTGTTAAAGCTCAAAACTCTTATTCCTTGAACTTTGATGGAGAAGCTGACTATGTCGAAGTTCCTTATGGCTCCGCAATGATTGCTAATGCCGGACAAATAACCTTGTGTGGATGGGTATATCCACGAAACACAAATTCTGGATGGCCTGATTTTGATGCTTTTTTTGGTTTCAGGAATGAATCCGATGCTGATTTCTATCTTCTGCAGCTTGATAATTACAAAGTGGAAGGCCGGTTACGAGTAACTGAAAATGTGGCATATACTGTTGTGACAGCTGCAGAATCCAATAGGCCCGACACATGGTATCATCTTGCCTTGACTTATGATGGCGCTAATCTATTTGTTTATATAAATGGTATTGAAGCAGGGTCAACAGAAGCATCCGGGCAAATTATCAATGAAAATGTATCTTTAACAATTGGCAGGCTGGTCTTCCAAACCACGAACTTTGACCTGGATGGTCAGGCGGATGAAGTGAGCCTCTGGAACATTGCCTTGACAGAACAGCAAATTCAGGATTATATGTATGCAGATTTGACCGGTGAGGCAGGTCTGGTCGGTTACTGGAATTTCAACGAAGGCACCGGAGACATAGCCAATGATGCGGGCGGAAACGATAATGATGGTTTGATCAATGGTGCTGTCTGGAGTACAGATATCCCATTTACAGGCGGGGGTCAGTGTGACAGCAGTGAAGTTGAATTATGGAATCAGTGTTATTCAATAGAAAATACTACTGAATTGGATTTATCTAATAGAGGACTAACCGGAGAGATACCCCCGGAGATTGGGAATCTCACAAATCTGACTTTTTTGGATTTACAATGGAATGACCTTACAGGTTCCATTCCGACAGAGCTTGGAAATTTAACAAATCTGGCTTGGTTGAGTTTATATTTTAGTGGAGTCACAGGTTTAATTCCTGCAGAGATTGGGAATCTGGCCAATCTGACTCATTTGGATTTACAATGGAATGGCCTCACAGGCCCCATTCCTCCAGAGATTGGGTATCTGACCAATTTGATTAATCTGGGTTTAGGCACTAATGAACTCACAGGTCCCATTCCTGCAGAGATTGGGAATCTGACCAATCTGACCAGTTTACGTTTAAACAGTAACAGCCTCACCGGAGCGATACCTGTGAGTATATGCGGTCTAGATTTGAATTGGAGCAGTTCTTCTGATTTCAATATTTCCAACAACCAGCTCTGTCCACCCTATCCGTCATGTATCGAAAATTATGCAGGAGAACAAGACACCTATAATTGTACCCAGGCCGCAATCACAGATGAAACATTCCCAATCACCTATAGCCTTTACAACGCATACCCCAACCCATTCAACCCATTCACAACTCTCCGCTATGATCTTCCAGAAGATGCCATGGTCAATATCACTATCTATGATATGATGGGAAGGAATGTTAAAACTATGGTGAACAGCCAGCAGAATGCCGGGTTCAAATCAATCCATTGGGATGCCACCAATGATGCTGGGATACCTGTTAGTGCTGGTATGTATTTTTATGCAATCCAGGCCAGTTATTTTCACCTGGTTAAAAAAATGATTTTATTAAAATAACCTTAATATTTTACTATTAATAATGCTCCCCATACTTGACAAGCTGAAAAAAAATACGATTCACAAGATCAAACTGGGCATTTTTGATGTAGACGGTATCATGCGGGGGAAATACATCAATATTAAGAAGTTTGAATCGGCGCTGGAAAAGGGCTTCGGCTTCTGCGATGTTGTTTTCGGCTGGGATACGGCAGATGAACTGTATGATCAGCCTACGGTCACCGGCTGGCATACTGGCTTTCCCGACGCACCGGCGAAGATTGACGTTGGCACCTTCCGGAAGATCCCCTGGGAGCCGGGCACAGCACTTTTTATCGCCGATTTCGAATCTCCGGAGAACATCCCTTATCCCGCCTGCCCCCGGCAGCTCTGCAAGACTGTCCTGCATAAGGCAGATGCTATGGGTTATAAGGTCAAATCTGCCTTTGAATATGAGTTTTTTCTCTTTGATGAAACGCCCCATACCGTTCGTGAAAAAAAGTACGAAAACCTGGCCCCGTTCACTCCAGGTATGTTCGGTTATTCTATACTGCGCAGTTCCGTTCACAGCGAATTGTATCATGACTTGATTGATACCTGCCGGGAAATGGATATGGAACTCGAAGGCGTCCACACCGAAACAGGACCAGGCGTTTTAGAAGCCTGTATCTCCGTTGACAGCGGGCTGGCAGCCGCAGACAAAGCGGCCCTGTTTAAGACCTTTGCCAAGGTTCTTGTCCAGAGGAGGGAACTTATGGCCACTTTCATGGCCAAGTGGTCGCCAGACTATCCGGGCCAGAGCGGTCACCTGCATCAGTCCCTTTGGTATAAGGACGGAAGCAATGCTTTTTACCATGACACGAAGGCACTTCATATGAGTGATACTTTCCGCCATTACCTAGCAGGACAGCTCAGGCTTCTGCCGGAGGTGCTGCCCATGATCGCTCCCACCGTCAATTCCTATACCCGTATGATCAAGGGTTTCTGGGCACCCACCCATTCCAACTGGGGCCTGGACAACCGCACCTGTGCCATCCGGGTTATCCCTGGCTCGCCAAAAAGCCACCGCCTGGAATACCGCATTGCCGCCGCCGACGGAAACCCCTACCTGGCATTGGCTGCTTCCATTGCCTGCGGGCTTTACGGCATTGAGCATAAACTTGAGCTGCCGCCCGGGGTAGTGGGAAATGCCTATGACCTGGAAACTTCACCGGAAAATGCAAAACTGCCAGAAACACTGAAAAAATCGACTGCATCGTTTCATCAAAGCAGTGTCATGCGGGAGTTATTTGGGGATGAGTGGGTAGACCACTTCAGCCTGACCCGGAAGTGGGAGGCTCAATGCTATAATGAGCAGAAAAAGGGTGACCCTGACTGGCGCTGGATGCTGGACCGCTATTTTGAGATTATTTAGGATAGACAGCAGGTGATAGCGATGCTTTTCTTCGGCATACTCTCGATGGACACCGCCCGCCTGTATGCGGTGCGTGGGCGAAAATGAAAATTAAACCTCCACTTTTATTATTGATTGCACTTTCCTGGTGCTGCCAGGGCAATGGCAATTCAGATAATTCCCTGCAGGAAGAGGCATTGTTTGCAGCAAACCTGGATTTACCAGAAAGATCCGTCAATGCGTACAGCGGGACTGATCTGGTCCAAATATTGACACCCTTAAGCCTGCGGGAACGTGAAGAAATAATTTATTCTGAAATCATGTCTGGAAATATTCCGTCATTTCTTCGTCAGTTAAAGTCCGTATCTGCGTCGGTTGGGATGGGGAACCCTTCCTGGGAATTAATCTTTTATGTCACTGCGGATTATATGGCAGTGGGCGGCGATGAAGATTATTTTTTACTCCCTATGACACCCATCCTTGCCCAGGAAATAGCTGATGCCCTTGGACTCATTATGATCACCCGTAAAATGGTGAACGATATTTGGCTGCAGGCAGACTTACAACTGGAGCCTATACCTATCGATCCAAGTCCGGAAATGGTCACTATTCCTGTATTTGCTGACCATAATGAACTGGTATGGCTGCAGCGGCAGGATAAGATAAATCCGTTTCCGCTGGGAGCTATGGTTGGCGGGCATAAAAAGGATGTGGTTTTATCCAATCGTATATCAGAGAACCAGGATAAAGTAGTGATCTATGGCTGGCACAGGACCAATGGACAGCCTATCCAGCCCTTATATTCAGGCCATATAAACTGGTATGCGGATTACAGTCATGGTATCCGCTTTGCCCTTGCGAAATGCAGTGTCAACGGGGAAGAGAGAAGTGTGAGTGACCTGCTGCAGGATTCTGATCTCTATCATTTTCTGAGTGATGAAGATGGTCCCATGATCATAACCCGGTATCCCGTGGACAAATCGTCTTACCCTTAATTTGACAGCTGATGATTCTCCATATTGGTAAAAAGTGGTGTTTTTAACAGGGGCAATGAAGGTAGATTAGGTAATTAATTAACTACACCAGAATTTTATGAATAATTTATTTAATGCATACGGCAAAATAACCAGGTGGCCTAAAAAGAAGGCTGATAAAAAAAGCGTTATAGAATTTTTAGCAGCAAAGTTTATATTTGATAAAATTTATACTGAAAAAGAAGTAAATGGAATAATCCAACAATCTCACTTATTCCAGGATATTGCATTGCTGAGAAGAGAACTGATATCAAGGCGATATTTAGCTAGAAAAGATGATGGCTCAGAATATTGGAAAATAACAGGGCAATAGGTACCGGCCGTGCGCGCAATAATTACCCTTATCTCACCGCTACTCATGGGCATGATCACACTCCTGACCGGCCAGGCCGACCCTGACCCTGCCAGGTTTGCGAAAAGCCCCGACGGCGATGAGGTCTATATTGAGTCATTTGAATACTGGGATGAGAAAAATTCAGTTCCGGATGACGCTGTGCTGTTCGTGGGCAGTTCCAGCATACGGAAGTGGCCTACATCCAGGTATTTCCCTTTTGTGCCGGTGATTAATCGCGGTTTTGGCGGCTCCCATATTTCGGATGTGAATTATTATTTTGATAAAACGGTACTGAAATATGCGCCCCGGGCCATCGTGCTCTATGCCGGGGACAACGATATTGCAAGCGGGAAAAGCGCCCTGCGCGTATTTGAGGACTATAAGAGTTTCGTTGCCCGGGTCAATGAGAAGCTGCCGGTTACACCCATTATATTCATATCCATCAAACCCAGTCTTAGGCGCTGGTCATTCTGGCCGGTTATGGAAAAAACCAATACTTTGATCAAAACCTACGCTAATAAGTATCCTGCGCTTTATTATGCGGATACAGCCACACCCATGCTGAACGCGGCAGGGCAGCCAAATCCCGCTCTTTTTGTGTCCGACAGCCTGCACCTCAGCCAGCATGGGTATGACCTCTGGAGCGCAAGACTGGAACCGGTCCTGAAACAGGCTTTGCAAGCCGTCAGATAGCCACCCAATTCCCAATCGACAACATGGAGATAAAAAAGAAAAAAATCATACTGTTTAAACACGTTCAAATTATCCTGATTGCAGGGGGATTATTACCCGGGTGTGCGGGTACGGTATTCAATCCTTACCTGGAAGATATGTACGGTGTGAAAAAACACATGGTAAATGATGTTGTTGTTTTATTGGACGTTAAAAAAATACCGGACGAGGTCAATACATTTGAATTTAAATTTTATGAACCTGTACTGGCAGCGGATCCGGTGCGTAAGCGGGCCCGGGAACGGACAATCAGCGCTTATTACAACGAATTCAGGGAACGAAACAGCCTTGGCCGTGAATACCATAATATCCGTGCTGTACGAAATACTAATACAGCGTTAGAATACTATTATATAATAACATATAGTGATTCATCTAAAGTAGATAATGAAAAAAGAAGAGAACCAGGCCTGATCCCTTTTGATTCTTTATTGAAGCCTGACCTGTAAAACAGGGGTATATGTGCTGCAATTATACATAATATGTTTAGTAACTTGTTCGCTAAATACTTGTAATTATGTAACCTATACAAATATATATCTGGAAATACGCCTGCCGACTGCGCCTGGACGGTAAGGAAAAAACGGCAAAAACTTACTTATTATTGTAATATTATTTAAATCAATATGATACAGTACATAATCATCCTTTAAATCGACAGACAACATCCATTTCACCCTGCATTGCATCTTTTATTTGTATTGCGACGCCAGGGAGGGATTGGAAAGGCTTCTTTGTTCCCGAAAGTCCCGTTAGATTTACAGCCGTTTAAGGGAGTACGATATGAAAGAATACAGCGTCGGCCTGGTCACAGGTATTCTGCTGAGCGTGAGCTGCATGTTATTTATTTCTGCTCAAAGCAGTTACCAGCGGTTATCCCTGGGGGAATTATCAGTAAATCAACTATCCGTAAAGAACGATCAGGGGGAAACCTTGTGTACGATTGGCGGCAAGGATGCGGGTATATTGACACTGTACAAGAATACTGAGCCTTTTGCCGTTTTAGATGCCGAGGGCGGTCAATCCGCTTCCCTGAGCCTCTACAATACCGGTAAACAACACTTGATCCAGAGCCGGATCGCTGACGGAAAGTTCCAATCCTTTGACGGGAATGGCACAGCAGCAGCTATGATCGGGATCGACGATAACCTTGGCGGCATGTTGGCCATCAGGGATAAAAATGATTCCCTCGCCTGTCTTATGACCTCCCGGGGGGAATTGTCCATGTTCCACACCAACGATGCCGGCCATTTTTCAAGCCGGATTCGCGGCAACGCCACGGCGGCTTTCCTGAATTCTGAAGACAGCAGCGGCGTATTTTTCGGCCTGAATGCAGCCGGGACTGGCGGGATGCTCCGGTTCATGAATCATTATGGTAAAACAACAGGAATAATCGGTACAAACAGCGAAAGAGACGGCCAGTTCACTATTAATGACAGATACGGGAACACAGGATGGGAGCAGTCAGGCAAACTTAATAACAAAACCTACAGGAATAATGAATGATCAATATAGAAGTTGTTTTTTGGTATATTTTTTTCATTGACAGTCTTATCTACAATGGGATCGCATGGTTTGGCAGGGACTGGTATGAGACTGCATTACCCGAGATATCCAGTATTCTTCCGATTAACAGGATATATGGGGTATTGTACATCGGGTTAATGACCTGGATCGGCAACGCCCTGATTCGGCTTGGCATATTGCTGCAGCCCTGATGCTGCGCAGTCCCGTGCCTGCAATTCATTGCAATATATTTTACATCTTACCAGAATGATGATATAAATTTGAGTTGTATGTTATCCCGAATCCCACTCTACATTCTGTTTATTTCCCTTTCCAGCGCTCAGTACACGCGGGTCAAGTGCCCCTTTGATGCCACCTATATCCGTAAAACAAATGAATATAAAATGGATGAGAAAACCGGTGAAATCCTCTGGAAATATGAATGCGGGGGCTTAACAAAACATCCGTTTTTCGTTCACCACAACACGGCCGGGAAAACGGCCGCGTCAGTTAGCCTGGCCGAAAAGTTGCTCCGTTCCCTGCCAAAACCCGGAGAAAATGCCACCCTGCGGGAGATTGCCCTTTACAACAGGATTCTCATATTGGTCACCTGGCTGGAACTGGAGAATAGGCCGGATTAACCTGCCTGGCTGTCTTTATAAAAAACAGTAATAAATACAGTATTCTCACGGAGGTGCTGCGACTGGGAAATATTGATAATCTCTATTCCAGTATTGCTGTCCAGCCAGGCCTGCAGCGTCTGCTCCATTTCCACACTTAGCGGATCCAATCCGCTTTTATTAATTTCAAATACTTTTACCTTCATTACCAATCTCTTCTTTAATGTAACTCTATAGTGATAAAACTTAATTTAAATAATTAACGTTTATTTAAAAAAAATAATTCCTTTAGGTATGATTTTTTCCAGTTCCAGCCTTTAATTGCAATACCGGTTGACTCTAAATTCCCGCACCCACATAAGTGTTAGGAGAATAAAATGCGATATTTTTTCCTTTTTCTTTCATTGGTGAATCCTGCTTTTGGGGATACCATCACCGGCTATGACCTTTACCGCTCACTAAATAAAAAATATTCCACAAATGTTTCTGATTATCATGATTACGAAACGGCCAGTGCCTACATTATGGGCGTGGTTAATGCCATGGCCCATTCCAGGACTATCTATACAAAAATTATTGCTGAATATATCCCTAATAAAAAAGCCGGTGCCAATCTCGGCATCGTGCTGATGCCTTTGAGCAGACAGTGGCAGGTAGAACAATATATTGAAGTTGTACATCTTTATCTGAGAAAACATCCGGAACATCTCAAACTGTCTGCTATTGAGAATATAAGTTTGTCTTTGTTCGAGGCTTCAATAGTGGCAGAAGGGCAGTTATAAATTCCTTAAAAACAAAACCATATAGTAAGAAAGTTATTCATTCAATTCGACAAATATGATATTGCTGGTGAACTGGCTATACTAAATTACTGCAACCTTGTATTGCTGGCGGTATTAATATTGAAAACAGGGTGTAAAGCGACTCAACACAAGGTGATCCTTACCGTAGATCCCGACACACAAAACCATCTGATTTCTGAAGTAGATAATAATATATACGGGCCGAACGGGACGGTGGATTTAAACCTGTTCTATGATAAAAACACCCGGGAACTGGGCTTGAAATTCCATTATCACGACCAGGATTGGCTCTTCATAGAACAGCAGGAATCTTTCATGTTTCTTTTTGATGATGGGTATATTGTCAGTTTATCGCCCTCAGGGGAAATTCATACCAATATTATTGAGGGCGATCCGCCTGATATTATTGAAGAATGGGGTCAGGTGCCGTGGACAGGACTTATGATAGAAAAAGTACTTCAGGAAAAACTGATTGGCGTACGCATCAATGGTAATATCAGGTACAAGGAATATAACCAGGGAATAGCAGAATTACAGCGCAAGTGGAAAAAAATGCTGAGCGAATACCCAGAGATGATTGAGCACCGTCTATAAATACCGCCATTACAGGACAGCAGGGGGTCTGTATAAAGTGGAAACACAAAGGCATATTGTATAATCGTTTTAGAATGCAATGATCTGAACACTAGCATGGCCTTATGAATTTTGAATATTTATTTGGAATATGCCTAATTTCCTTTAGCAGTTTTTTTCAATAATTATGAAAGGAGGTGATCAGTTGTCTAATTCAAGTAGTATGCTGACCTCCAATGGAGCGGCTTATTAGCGCACTCAATTGTTGAGATCCATAGGAGATCAGCTGCATTAAACAGCCGGGTGCTCCGCAACGGGGCACCCGCGCTGTATAGATATTCTTTTATATAAATCAATATTTTCTTCATATTCACTATTGATTATTGTTATAAATACAAGTCGTCTAGGGGAATATTCAAACAACCGATGATTCATTTGCTAAGGAACTCAACATTTCTTCTATTCTTCTTTGGGAATATCATTTCCCTGATCGGATTCGGATTCAACCTGGTGGCAGTGAGCTGGCTGGTCCTTCAAGAAACAGGTTCAGAGTTTGCACTGGGCAAGATTATGGCCCTTGCCACTGCACCAGGAGTTCTACTTGCTCTTTTTTCCGGGATTATCATTGATAAGGTAAATCGAAAATGGCTCATGGTATTTCTGGATGGTTTTCGTTTAATTGTAATCTGTGTATTCTTGCTGGTCCTGGCAAAATCAGGATTCAAAATATCCTACCTTTACCCGGTGACGATTCTCATGGGTCTGGGGAATTCAATATTCTGGCCCACCGCACAGGCATTCGTGCAGGAGCTTGTATCAGAGCGTGATTATTTCCCGGCTAACGCCGTGTTGTCAGCCAGCTACCAGGTTGGTTCCCTTTTAGGCGCCGGTTTGGGGGGCATTATTGTTCACATTTACAGTCCTTTCGCCGCTCTCTGCATCAATGCTGTTACCTATTTTATCTCAGGCATCTTGATCTCGCTGGCACCATTCCAACGGGTGAATATGAAGCATGAACCGGAAAAACTGATTGTTGCGCTTACCCGCGGCTTTGTTTATTTACGGGAGAAGGGTACTATTCTGATCCTTGGATTAATGACCATTTTATCCGATGTGGCAATCTGGGGTGCCTTATCAGTACTAACCATTACTCTATCAAGGGAAGTGTTTTTAGCAGGCAGCTGGGGGTACGGACTCATGGATGGCTTTTATGGTATCGGTGCTTTGATTTCTACTGTTGCTGTTGTCTCGCTGACGAAGAACCTAGGCCGGAGTAAATCACTTCTGGTCTGTTATGCGATTGCAGGCATCATGTGTTTCATCACGCCGCTTCTGGCGTCCATTTATCTGGCGGCAACAGCCTATTTTTTCATGGGTCTGCACAATAACTCCGCCCGTATCATTATCCGGACCGTATTTATGGAAAACATTCCCAACGATATCATGGGCAGAGTGCAGACCATATTCGGCGTATATACCCGGGTGATGGTGGTCTCCAGCGCATTGGTTGCGGGGTGGATTGTTGAGTATCACAATGTAGTGGCTGGGATGACATTCACCACCATTCATTACGCCTTCGCATTCATCGGTACTATCCTTGTGGTATACCTGGGCAGATCATCAAAAAACATACTTGCCGAGGCGACATAATAATGCCCGAACTGCCTGAAGTCCAAACGGTTGTAAACGGGCTTAAAGAAGACCTGGTCGGCGACCGGATAACCTGTATCACACCCATCTGGGAAAAAGTGCTGTCCAATTTTATACCCAGTGACCTGTTCATCAAGGGTAGAATGACCTTGATTCAGGATGTGACCCGGCGGGCAAAATTCATCATTATTCATTTTCCCTCATCCATTTTAGCCATTCATCTCCGCATGACCGGTAAATTGTTCTTTCCTGTTGCAAATCAAATCCCAAAGCACACCACTGCGGTAATCAAGTTAGACAGCAGGAAAAAGCTCATTTTCCACGATATACGGAAATTTGGCAGAATATACTTATACAATGATTTGACGCCGATCAATGAAAGACATGGGCCGGAACCGCTGGGAAAAAACTTTTCCGTGGGTTGGCTGCACCGGGCATTACAGCAAAGGAAAAGAAATATAAAAGCACTCCTCCTTGACCAATCCTTCCTGGCAGGATTAGGAAATATCTATGTAGATGAAAGCCTGTGGGCGGCGGGAATCCATCCTGGTTCCATTTCGAACGCTCTTCCGGCAGCAAGGATCAGTAGGCTACATGAAGCTGTACAGGCAATATTAAAAGCTGCGATTACAGCCAAGGGAACAACCATTATTGATTTTTCTTATTTGAATGGCCAAAACGGCCGCTATACCAGTCAACTCCGTATCTTTGGCAGGAAGGGTCAGCCCTGCATCACCTGCGGCCGGGATATTGAAAAAATCAAGGTAGCAGGACGGGGTACCTATGTCTGCAGTAGGTGCCAGAAAAAATACACCAGGGGCCAATCGGCACCGCACCAGGACAGGGGTTGATCTCCAGCCGCTTTGTGAAAGGACGAATTAAAGTAAATAGTGCCAGGCAGGAAAAAATATGGGACTGCAAATGCTATTTTTTATGAATATTATCAACAGAGTGATTAACATTAGAATATGAGGATTTGGGATATATTATGATTACAGTCATCTCTCCGGCAAAAAAGCTCTCATCAGACTGCAGCGCCGCAGATGGATTGCAGAGCACCTGCGAATTCCTGGACCCGGCCAGCACCCTGGTAAAGCTCCTGAAGAAATATCAGCCGGATATGTTAAGTGATATAATGAATATTAGTGAAAATCTATCAATATTAAACTGGGAACGTTACCAGAACTGGAGTATACCCTTTCATTCTGACAGTGCACGGCAGGCTATGTATACCTTTACTGGAGATACTTATACCGGATTCGACATAGCTACATTATCTAAAGCAGATATCAAATTCTGCCAGCAACATACCCGCATATTATCCGGGTTATATGGTTTGTTGAGGCCCATGGACCTGATTATGCCCTACCGGCTGGAAATGGGCACACGCTTGGATCATGGAAATGGAAATGATCTGTATTCATTCTGGGGCGATATTATCACCAAAGCATTGAACAGGGAGCTAAATTCCCATAAGCAGAGAGTTATAATCAATTGCGCATCGTTGGAATACTTCAAAGTCATAGACATGAGTAAATTGGAAGCTGAGGTGGTCACCCCTGTCTTCAAGGAGATCAAAAAGGGCAAGCCGAAAATTGTTTCGTTCTTTGCTAAAAAGGCACGGGGGGCTATGGCACGTTATATAGTCCAAAACCGATTACATAATCCCGCGAATATTCACAACTTCGATCATGATGGATATTGCCACAACCCAAGCCTGTCTACACCAAACACACCAGTCTTTACTCGATAAATGATTTTATTCTATGAGGGAGGAGGTTAACCATGACCATTAAAATTCATACAATAATTAGTATTTTAACATTAATTATTTTTGTTTCCACAGGGATTGGTAACCGCGAGGGGTATTTGCATAAACATGGTCAAATAGTCTACGAAAATTTGCTTCATAATCAACCCTATTATACCCAGGAACGTTTAACAAAAAAAGAGCGCAAAAATATACCAAAGCATATTCGCCCAAAACCAAATGCTGAATTTGAAAAAATCAAAACAATGGACCCTGCACTTGGCAGAGTACCCCAGGAAAGGCTATTTAATGCCTTAAAGGAAACAGAACGAAGATTAGGCAATAATCAAGGATCTTCTTACAGAGATTCATTGGTATGGGAAGAACAAGGCCCTTCGAATGTGGCTGGCCGTACCAGGGCTATAATGTTTGACCCTAACGACCCTGATCAGAAACGATTTTGGGCAGGTGGTATTACTGGCGGTCTTTGGTTTACCAATGATATTACAGCATCAGCACCTGTCTGGTATAAAATTGATGATTTATGGGCCAATCTGGCAATTTCTTCGATAGTGTATGATCCAACGAATACCAATATATTTTATGCAGGGACAGGGGAAATATATGCGAATGCGAGTCGCGGATTTGGTATATGGAAATCCGAAGATGGGGGGGATAGTTGGTACCATCTGAGCAGTACTGAGAATTTCTATTATGTAAATGATATGGTGGTTCGTGATGAAAATAACCAGGGTGTCCTTTATGCAGGCACTGGTATGAATTATTATGAAGGGGAATGGCACTCAGGTGCTCATGGTCTTTACCGTTCTGTTAATCAAGGTGCCTCCTTTACGCAAGTTCTTCCAGAAGTTGCGCCCAACAACCAACCTTACCAGCCGTCAGATTTGGAAATTGGAAGTGATAATACATTGTGGGTTGGAACGAGAAGAAATGCGTGGTGGGATGGTGCCGGCACTATTTTAAAGTCTACTGATGGGATAAACTGGAATGTAGTATACGAGAATATTAATGCAAAAAGAGTAGAACTCGCAGTTGCGCCATCAGATCCAGGTGCAGTATTTGCTGTTGGGAACTCAGTTGAATATTCTGACAACGATATTGGCTTTTTTATTAAAACAAATAATAGCGGTATATCCTGGGCAAATATTTCAATACCGTTAAATGAGAATAATGTACATTTTACCAGAGGGCAAGCTTGGTATGATCTCATTCTCGCGGTGGATCCTGTTACATCATCTACTTTGTATGTGGGTGGTATAGATTTGCATAAAAGTACGGATTCTGGGAACAGTTGGACCCAAATATCTCAATGGTATGGTTACCCATACAGTTATGTTCACGCTGACCAGCATAGTATATCTTTTCGTCCAAATTATCCACAAGAATTTGCTGTAGGAAACGATGGTGGCATTCATTATTCAACAGATGGGGGGTCTACCTTTGAAAATTTCAATAATAATTACTCATTGAAGAATAATGGCTATAATGTAACCCAATTCTATGCTCTTGCAATACATCCTGATGAAAATTCAAATCAGTTTCTTGCTGGATCGCAAGATAATGGAACCCAATATTTTGATGAGCCCGGCCTGGAAAATACGTATGAAATATCAGGAGGAGATGGAGCCTGGTGCTTCTTCAACGAAACTGATCCGGCATACCGAATCACTTCTTATGTGTACAACAATTATTATCTCTTCCATAATTTAAACTATCAATACAAAATTCTTAGTGATAGTGAAACCGGACATTTCATTAACCCCACAGATTTTGATTCAGATAATGATATTCTTTACTCATCCAAAAGTCGTACTTCCCTTACAAGGGTATTTAACGTGACATCTACACCAGAAAGAAATGATATAAATGGTCTTTCCTTAGGCTCATTGGCATCCTGTCTCAAAATTTCGCCTTATGATGCCGGCTATCTGCTTGTAGGCACAGATGCAGGCCGGTTGTTTGAGATTAGTAATGCCAATTCAAACAGCCCAGTTGTCAATGAAATTACATCGGCCAGTTTTCCTCAAGGGTATCTTTCGTCAATAGAATTTGGTCAATCTGAAGATCAAATATTATTAACATTTTCCAATTATGGAATTCCATCTATATGGAATAGTAATGATGGCACTCAATCCTGGGTTAATTTGGACGGAGACCTGCCCGATATGCCGATCCGCTGGGCTATATATCATCCTGAGGATCAAAACTCTATAATTGCTGCCACGGAGATTGGGATTTGGATATGCGACGATGTTAATGCGAATTCTATCCAATGGTACCCAAATAATGGGAGTTTAGCCAATGTCAGGGTGGATATGCTTCGGGTGAGGGAATCTGATAAACTGATTGCTGCCGCCACCTACGGGAGAGGGTTATTTACTACAACATTATCAGCACCGCAAACTTCGACACTGAATGAATCAGTATCTGGTACATATAAATTGGCACAAAATTTTCCAAATCCATTCAATCCTTCCACAATAATCCAGTATGAATTACCGCGTGAATCTCATGTTAAACTTGATATATTTGATGTTAAAGGCAAATATATAAGGAGTTTAATTGATAATAAAGAAGTTGCTGGAACACATAATGTGCAATGGAATTCACAGGATAGGCAGGGAAGAAAGGTACCAAATGGAGTTTATTTTTATACAATTACTACGAATGATTTCACCCAGACGAAGAAAATGATTTTTATAAAATAAAACTTAATCTTCGTCTTCAATATTGATTGTAATTCCTAGATGGGCTGCAATCAATTGGGCGATTTCCATCTCGGCAGACATGACGATGCCGTCGGCCTCAATAAGGTGAATTATTTTTGGACCAAGTTCTGCTATTTGACCCTCATCCAGGAGTTCTTTAATTCTGCTTAGCACCGCAATAATATAATGTTTCCGGTCTGGCCCGTGTTTCCGGTTTAACACTTTATAGGCATCATTGATATAATTATCTGCCCGTTCGTCAGAATAATCAGGAAATAACTCAGAAATAGCTTTGAGCCAGGATTCTCGCTCTTCGTAGCCCGTCTGTTGATCTGATAATTGCACCGCCGCAAATAAATGCGTGACAGCCTCTAAGGGTGACATTTTCTCAGGAGAGGTTATATCTTTTTTTTTCTTTTTGCCAAACCAGGCCAAACTATGGATTATCCCATTCTGATTTTGTATGTGTTTTCATACTCAAGGCATGAATTTCATGCTTCATAAGTTCACCCATGGCTTCATAAACTTTTTTATGCCGGTCAATTAAACTCAATCCATCAAAACTGTCAGAGACGATCACTGCTTCCAGGTGAAACCCGCCTTCATGCAATTCATGCGCCAAATGCCGACCGGTAAAATCCTTGATTTCAAAATGATGTACATCAAGATTCTGTTCCAGTCGCTGCTTTATTTCTTTTTCAATAGACATTGTATTTTTACCTGTTTTATTTGAATTTTAGTGTATGACAGATCCAAACTTATTTCAATTGACTGAGGAAGATAAAGCCCATTATAACGAATTAATAAATAAAATAGATTTAACCAGTAGAAATGAAATAGTACAGATTATTGGTCCAAAAATTGACTCTATGATGGATGATGGGGACTTAAATGTGATTGAGGTTAATTTAATAAATGATGTTTCTGATTTACTGGGAATTTTGGAACTGTACCCTGATCTGAGACCGATTACGGTTAAACGAATCTTATTCGCAATTTCTTATTTTTGCGATGCGGATGATGAAATTCCGGACATCATTCCAAATTATGGATACCTGGATGATGCAGCGGTGGTACACTGGGTTTTTGATCAAGTAAAGGGAGAGTTACCCGATATCACCCGCGCCTGAGCTTAATATTATTTTGCGGGTTTTTTAGATCTGGCTCGGAAATCTTCTTCTGAGTACTGCCATTGGCACGGGGCACACCACCAGGGTTTGCCATAGTAATTCTCGGCGTTATCTACCAGTTCCAGGGAGTCATTGCATACGGGGCATTTTCTTTTTGTCCCTTCTTTCGGCCAAGCGTAATCAGGCTTGTATTTCAACCCATTTTCAAATGTATGATGAGAATTCATGGATCGAATTTATCACTTATATACTGGGGATGAATAAAGGAAATCAAGTGATAATAAAAAGTAAGATTAGCAATACCCCAAACAGGGAAACACCCATGATAGACTGGAGTTTAAACTCTTTCTCCATAGCCTGAACCTGGGCCAGGTAATGGTCGTAGAACAGGAAAACCTCCAGAGTGTCACTCGCCGCCACATAAACACGTTTTAGCCCATCGGTAAGATTCTCCCTGACTTTCCTATGTTGCAGCTCAGGAGGGATATAGCCCACCTCATGAAAACCGGGGATCACCGCGACAGGTTCCTTCAATGGATGGGATCCTACATAAATACCATCTATAAAGAAGGGCACATCCATACTATCTGTTTTTATATCAATAAACCCATAAGAATTCATGTCTGTATTGTCCTGGGCAATTAAAACATTGAGCCAGAAAAGGATTAGAAGTTTATAAGCATAAGGACTTTTCACTAACACCAAATTATTTTTATCTCTCCATGAAATCAAATAAGTAAATTTCTATTCTGATGGAGCCAAAATTTCGACCGGGACATTTTCTATTTTCCACATTTTTTTTGTTCATAACATCCTGCGCCTACTTTAATACCCTGTATAATGCCCAGCGGTATTTTGATGAAGCGGAAAAAATAAGGTTAGAAAAAGAAGGGAAAGCAATTCCTTTATCTGCAATGGATAAATATGGAAAAACGGTTCAAAAATGTGAAAAGTCATTATTGGCTTACCCCGATTCCCGGTGGAAAATTGATGCCTATCTGCTCATGGCAAAAGCCACCTATTACCGGAATGATTATGAGCTAGCATTACAGCACCTGAAACGTGTGGCTGCTGATGGGAAAAAACACCAGGTCCAGGAGGCGAGTTACTGGCAGGCACTCTGTAAATGGAAAAAGGGCAGTTCCCAGGCGGCGGTAACAGAGTTAAGCCGATTGCTGGAAATCGCAGATAATGATATAAAGGCGCGCTGTCATTTATCACTTTCGGATATTGCCGTTGAAGAATCAAGGACCGAGGAAGCGCTGGACCATCTGGAACGGGGTGCAAAAATCACCAGAGATCGCGCCCAGCGAGGTGTAATCTATGGCCAGCTGGCTGAAATGGCATTTCAAAGGGAAAACTATGATATCGCCAGCGCTGCCTACAGCCAGGTAATTACAAATTCACTGGCAAAGGAAAAAGTGGAGCATGCACATCTCCAGATACTGAAAATACTGCGTTTGAAAAAAAATTACCGTTCCGCATCCAGAAAAATTAAAGCAATGCTTACAGATGATAAGTTCAAAAATATTGCCGGCAACCTGGAACTGGAACTGGTGCAGCTGTATAAAAACCAAGGTGAAATTGGTGAAGCAATTATCCGGCTGGAGACCATCGTGAATGATCGACAGCGAACCTTAATTTCTGCAGAAGCGTATTTTTTGCTGGGGCAGATTTATACTTCTGATAAATGGTTACCCAGTAAAGCCAAAGAATATTTCGAGCAGGTGGGCAAAGAATCAGCCAGATCAATTTATAAACCATCGGCGGTCAGCAAAAGTAAAGCGGTTGAAATTTATCTTAATTCTCTGGAAAGCCTGGAACAATATGCATCCTTAACCAAAATAGATACAACCCAGGCAATGGAAAAGGATACCACCGATACAACTCAGTACACTAACAAATCAAAATTACCGGAAAAAAGCAAACCTGAACTTTTGTATCAGTTAGGAGATCTGGAAGCATTCACGTTTGATCGTCCGGATCAAGGGATCGAGTTTTTTAACCAGATCGTAGCCGATCACCCTGAATCTCCACTCCATTCGAAAGCATTATTCACATTGTCACTAATCTATGCTGACAGGGGCGATACGCTAAAGGCCAATCAAACAATAGACAGCCTAGTACACCTATATCCGAACTCTGAATTCGCTTCTCATTTGCAGTTTGGAACGGAAGTAGCCAAAAAACCGGAAGAAACACTTTATCGGAATGCGGAAAAACAATGGGAACACAATCCAGATTCAGCAAGGCATTCATTTCGAACGATAATACACTCTTTTGCCCAAAGCGACCTTTCTGTCTCTGCTGCCTACTATCTGGGTTATCAGTATGACCAGTCTGCGGAAATTGACAGCGCAGTGAAATATTATTCATGGATACAAAAAAATCATCCTAATTCCGAACATGCTGTTCCAGCCAAAGAAAGGCTGGCTGCCCTGCAAATGGCTCTGGCTGAAATTGCACCTGACACCACTGCTATCGATCCGGTTGGACAAATAGAAAATTGAGAAAATCATTCTTCTCTTTTTGCTATCGGCTGATACGATTTATAACTACAAAAATATTATATATTTTCCAATGGCTGCTGTTGAAACCTCTGGATCTGGAGCCTGCGGTTATTTTCGGGGATAAAAATCTGGCGTTGCTTTCCAGGATGACTCCATTCGTTTTCAATTACAGGATTCCCGCGGGAATTGAAGTTGAACTCTATGATCTGAAATTTCCATCACCGCTTACAGGGGCTTCATTTAAATCGGAAACTGATATTCTGGGCATATGGCTCACCATGGGACTCGGAAGTGTCACCCTGAAAACAATAATGGAGGGTATAAGAACCGGCAATGAACGTCCGCGGCTCCAGGAGGTCAATGCGGCTGGGAATTCGGGTTTCCTGAATTCCATGGGATTACCGGGCCCGGGGATCGATGCTTTTGCGGAAACAATAGCAGATTCTAAACTCTGGGATTACGGCAGACCCCTAGGGATCAGCGTAGGAGGTGATTCAGGGGCTGAATATGTATCCAATATCCAAAAATTTCTTCATGCCCTGAGGGATAAGGATAATTATTTTCTGGAACTCAATATCAGCTGCCCCAATACGGAAAACGGGCGAACACTGGCGGATGACCCTGACCAGCTGGACACCGTTTTACAAGAGATACGGAATATGACCCCGCGGGTTATTGCCGTTAAAGTTTCTCCCGATTCCGAATTGGATGAACTTTCAACTATCGGTGAAATCGCAGGAAGCTGTCCCCAGACATTCATTAATGCCGGAAACACACAATATAAAACAGTCAGTGACGCCGGTGTAGAAAAGAAAAACTTTTCAATGCCGGGGGGAGGAGTTTCCGGACCTGCCATTTTTCCAAGTACGTTAAAAATGGTTCATCTATTCTCCAGCAGAGGGATGCCCGTCATGGCCACAGGTGGTATTTCTACCATTGATCATGTTAAAGCGGTCAAAGATGAAGGTGCTGTACTTTTTGGTATGGCCACAGCACTGGTACTGGATCCGTTCTGTATTCCCAATATCAATTCAATGCTGTGATGCTTACCATTGTCCTGTATGAACCTCAGATCCCGCCAAACACAGGCAATATCGGCCGTTTATGCGCTGCCACGGATACTACGCTACATATTGTAGGAAACATAGGATTTGATCTCACCGATAAGAAAATGAAACGTGCGGGCCTTGATTACTGGGAACATATTGATTTTAAGTACTTTCCTGATCTTGACCGCTACCACCGGAACCTGGTACAAAGCAATCGGTTTCATCTCTTGACCACAAAATCACCCTATGCGTACACTTCCAGGCAATTTATGATCAATGATTATCTCATATTCGGCAGTGAAACGACCGGCATCAATGAAAATATATTAACAGCACATTGGGAATTAACCTGTACCATACCCATGAAAAATCCCAGCATACGGAGTTTAAACCTGGCCAACAGTGTCAGTATTGTTCTTTTTGAAGCCCTGCGTCAGATCAATGAAAATCAGTCTTAACGCTATCCTGGCGGCGGCATTGTTCTTCCATTGCTGTTCCAGCGCTCCCCGTTACGGCACCCAGCGTCCGGCAAGTCGAAATATGAAAAAACCAAAAGCATTATCCACCCGGTCAAAAGGTAAACCTAAGCATCGAAAAGTCATGAATGGTATCAGTTCCTTTTATGCTGAAGATTTTCATGGTAAACTTACTGCCAATGGAGAAGTGTATGATATGTATGGCCTTACGGCCGCCCATAAAACACTGCCTTTGAATACGATCTGCAGGGTCACAAACCAGAGCAATGGAAAATCCCTGATTTTAAGAATCAACGACCGGGGTCCCTATGTAAAAGGCAGAATTCTGGATTGCTCCTATGGAGCGGCTAAAAAGCTGGATTTCATAAACCAGGGCACGACAAATGTAAAAATTGAAGTGATTGAATGGGGAGATGATAAATATATGAAACACAGGAAAAACGAGTCTTGAAAAGATTATTCATGATTGTAAACCCTCACGGCGGCCTGAAAAAAGGTCTGGATATTCTTGAGAAAATAAAACCGGTTCTTGAAGATCAAGACACTCAATTAAATATTCTTGAGACGGAAAGAGCAGGGCATGCTTATGAATACGCTTACGAACTGGATTACACCGGTTATGACGGATTATGCGCTATTGGCGGTGATGGGACCATGCACGAAATTATCAATGGGATGCTGAAAAGGCCGGATAAAAGACAACTTCCCATAGGACTGGTGACCGGCGGAACTGGAAACTCCTTCATGCACGACCTGGACTGCCTTGATCCGGTGAATGCTGCCAAACGTATCACCACCGGCAGATTGCGGAACATTGACGTTGCAGAGATTGGCAGCAATGGTGAGGTTCGATATGGTTTTAATATCATTGGCTGGGGCATGCCCACAGATATAACCATCATGGCGGAAAGAATTCGTTGGCTGGGAGGGCAGCGGTATAATATTGCAGCCATTATCGAAGTCCTTAAATATAAACAGCGTCTGGCAAAGGTGATTATTGAAGGCAACACCGTTGTAGGTGATTTTGGTTTTGTTCTGGGCTGTAACACAATTCATACGGGAAAGGGAATGAAAATGGCTCCCCTTGCCCAGCTGGACGATGGTATGATTGATTTAATTATAGCACGGAAAGCGAGCCGTATAAAACTGCTACGGCTTTTTCCTAAGCTTTTCAGTGGAAAACATATCGCGGACCCTGTTGTGGATTACCGGCAGGTCAGGGAATTTTCGGTGATACCGCAGGAGGACTGTGTACTGAATATTGATGGTGAAATTCTGGGCAGTACGCCCATACATGTTAAAATGATTCAAAATGCGGTCCGCGTCTTAGTTTAATTAAAACATCGGTTTTATAATGAATATGATGAAAGGGCGCAATCTTATAATCCTGGTCGGCATACCGGGATGGCTATATCTCATTTGGCTGGGAGGGTATTATTACACTTTTTTTATTTTATCTGCCATAATCCTGGGACTCCAGGAATTTTATGAACTGGCTGAGAAAAAAAATGCCACCCCACTGCGATTTATAGGATTTGCAATCTCTGTGTTTATTGCGGACTATTACCATGTCCAGCCGGAAATGACGGCTTTTCAGTTTATAGGAATATTTATCCTGATCATTCTGATTATATTCATTT
>Ga0208765_1000253_pt1 | contig 35274 bp, 25 predicted proteins | sample ETNtaG_2_FD_185783 | JGI IMG/M metagenome (GOLD analysis project Ga0208765, IMG submission 185783) | Marine microbial and viral communities from oxygen minimum zone, Eastern Pacific Ocean - ETNP201406SV203 (SPAdes) (version 2) | ecosystem: Environmental > Aquatic > Marine > Oceanic ...
AACTTGGTTTCGGACTATCTAAAGAGCCGGGTATGGGACTCGAACCCACCTACTACTGATTACGAATCAGTCGCTTGAACCAACTCAGCTAACCCGGCAGTAAAATACCTACTGAATTTAGTAAAACATATCTTTTGTAATCGAAAGGTCAGCGGTTCGGCTCCGCTCTGTGGCTATTATGTTAGTAAACTTCCACTTCAAGCAGTTCCACATCAAAGATCAAAACTGCATCCGGCGGTATCACATTACCAGCTCCTTTAGCACCATAGCCCAATTCAGCAGGAATTTTCAGTTTTCTTTTTCCGCCGACCTTCATCCCCTTAACACCCATATCCCAGCCTTTGATCACAGAACCTACCCCCAGGGTAAACGTGTATGGCCCACTACCTGGTTTCAGGGAAGAATCAAAAACACTGCCGTCCTCCAGTTTACCGGTATAATTCACTACTACTTTATTAAAATCCTGTGCTTCTAAACCTTCTCCAACCACTAGGTCTTCCATGACTAATCCATTATCCATAATTGTTACTTTTCCTTTTTGACTGCATCCGGTTCCTAAAATTGTTAAAACCAGAATAATTTGTTTATGTGAGAATTTCATTTGTTGATCGTTCCTCTTTCCATAGAAAAGGGTGGTAAATTTATTGTCCTATGAATAAGCCGCAAACATTATTCGATTCTCACCTGCCGCCATTAGCGGAAAGAATTCGCCCGGAATCAACCGACGGGTTTTACGGGCAGGAGCATCTCGTCGGGGACGGAAAAATCCTGTCGCGGCTTCTGGAAGGCGGCACATCCTTTTCCATCATTTTCTGGGGTCCGCCTGGGACCGGAAAAACGACATTAGCAAGAATGGTTGCTGCCGCCTCAAACGCAGAGATAAGGGAATTATCAGCGGTATCCAGCGGAGTGAAGGATCTCAGAGATGTCATAAAACTGGGTCAAAATAACCGGGAAATGGGCCGGAAAACGATTCTTTTCATTGATGAGATCCACCGCTTCAGCAAGAGCCAGCAGGACGCGTTGCTTCACGCCGTGGAAGACGGCACCATCACCCTGATTGGCGCGACTACGGAGAATCCATCCTTTGAAGTAATATCACCACTTTTGTCCAGATGTAAAATATTGACCTTAAAACCGCTGAATCCTGAACATTTACACCATATTTTAGAATATGCATTTGATCAGGATGTAATTTTGGCCAAAGGAGAATTATCTCTAGGTAAAACGGAAAAGGAACTGCTGATCCAGTCTTCCGGCGGTGATGCCCGGAAAATGCTAAACACACTGGAAGTTGCCATGAACCTGGCCGGCGGTGATGGCAGGATTACAAAAGATATTTTGACCGAAGCCCTTCAGTCTAAAACGCTGATCTACGATAAACAGGGCGAATACCATTACGATACCATCAGTGCTTTCATTAAATCGGTCCGGGGATCCGACCCGGATGCTGCAGTATATTGGCTGGCAGTGATGCTGGAGGGGGGTGAAAAACCGGAATTCATTTCCCGGCGGCTCATTATCCTGGCAGCGGAAGATATCGGCAATGCCGATCCCAGCGGGCTCACTCTTGCCACTTCCGGATTCCAGGCAGTCCATATGATCGGCATGCCGGAAGCTAGTCTAATTTTAGCCCAGGTCACAACTTATCTGGCGGCTGCACCTAAATCCAATGCCAGCTATAAGGCCATCAAATCCAGTATGGCTGCAGTTAAGGAAACCGGAACTCTCTCAGTTCCTCTGCATTTACGAAATGCGCCCACAGATCTAATGAAGGACATGAATTACGGCAAGGACTACAAGTATCCCCATTCTCACCCGGATCATTTCATCCCTGAGAATTATTTTCCTGATCGTGTTAAGGAGACATTTTATCACCCCACAAACCAGGGCCGGGAAGAATGGATCAAAAACAGGCTGAAATCCCTTTGGAAAGACCGTTACTCGGATAAATGAGTATTTTTCGTCCATTCTGTATCTTATTAATTCTTACTGCTGGCTTACTTGGTAAGGATCGCCTGCGCCTTGAAAAAGCCGATGTGCTGGAAAGCAAAACGATAGATGGAAAGACAGTTCAATATTTATCGGGAAATGTGATTATCACCAAAGGGGATTTGACCCTCAACTGTCAGGAGGGACGCAACTACGAGAAAGAAGAAATTGCTTATTTATTTCGTGACGTAACTGCTACAACAGGAACTACGGTCCTGACCTGTGACACCTTAAAATTCTTTTCTCGGGAAGACCGAATACTCAGCAACGGCAATCCCCATGTCCGGGATGAGGATTATGACTTGGTGGCGGATTCTATCATTGTGTTCACTGAGCAGGACAGCGGCGTCGCCATAGGCAGGGTACGCCTGCAGCAAAAAGGGCAGACCATTTACGCCGACCGCATCGAATATGAAAAAAAACCGGACCAGGATGGGGTATCCTACACTGCAATCGGTCAGGTAGCCATTGAGGATTCATCCCGGACAGCAACCTGCGGCAGGGCCCGTTATGAACGGACAAAAGAAGTCACCACCCTGGAGCTGGAACCTGAGATCAAAGAGAACGGACGGATTCTTGCCGGTGAAAAAATTATTCTCACGTACAAAAACGAGATCCTGGAAACACTGCATATTCCCGGGAAAGCCCATGGCATTACTCCTGTTCAAGGATATAAAAATATAGAATCGGATTCGCTGGTTACCCGGGATTCAGTTCAATTTTTCGATGATATGGAGGGCTCTGTCCTGACCGGTTATTTTGTTGAGGGCAGCCTCGATTCCATGCGCCTGGAGGGCATGGCAACATCCCTGTACCACATTTTCGAGGATTCGCTCTACCAGGGCAGGAACAAAACTTCCGGCGACACCATAATGATCACTTTTCTTAACAATGATCTGGATAAACTCACCGTGATCGGCGGCTCTCAGGGTACCTATACACCGGATAAGGCGGGTGCAGGTATGGAATTTCCCATAACCTACTCCGCAGACAAGATCTACTACCGGGTGCCGGTGGAAAAGACAGACCTGGCTGGCCAGGCCAAGATCAAACATGACAACACGGACCTGGAAGCTGGTTTTGTGACTGTGGACTGGAAAACCAATATGCTCAATGCCCTGCCCCATTCCAATCAGGATTCACTTTCTGGATCGATCCAGCCGGTGATCAAGGAAAAAGGGAAAGATCCCATGACGGGCGACAGGATGACCTACAACTTGAAAACGCGGAAAGGCCGGATGGTAAAAGGCGTCACCCGGGCCGATGACGGGTACTACACCGGCCACGAGATCCGCAACGAATCTAAAAAAGTAATTTTCATACAGAATTCCACCTATACAACCTGTGACCTGGACGTTCCCCATTTTCATTTTGAATCCACCAAAATGAAAATCATCCAAAATGATGTGGTCATTGCCCGGCCCATTATTCTGCACCTGGCTCAGATCCCGATCATGGGCGTACCCCTGGGAATTTTCCCTCATAGGGGCGGAACTCGTCACTCCGGGTGGATCATGCCCTCCTATGGTGAATCAAAATACCGCGGACAATATATAGACGGACTGGGCTTTTACTGGGCACCCAGTGATTATTGGGATTCCAAATTCACCATGAGTATGGGTGACCGTCAGGGATTGGTCTTTCGAGTCAATAATAATTATCGCCTGCGTTATAAATTCAGCGGCAATCTCAATATCCGCAGCCAGCAGTTCTTGACCGGGTCAAACAACATCACTGACCTGGGTTCGTCTCGGAAAAGCGACCTGAATGTCCGCTGGTCTCATTCCCAGGTCCTGCGCAATAACCAATCCTTTAACGCCAATGTCACCTATTCCAGCAGCGGCGATTACAATAAGAAATATGGGCTCAGTGAGGCGGACCGCATGAACCAGAAAGCGATCTCAAACATATCTTATTCCAAGCGCTGGTCAAAATCAAAAAACTCGCTCAGCGCCAATCTCTATTCCAATCAGGACCTTTTAATCGAGGATAAGGTGAATCCTGCATCTCCCTTTTATGTGAATCCGACCCGGGCCGGTACACAGTTGAATATTGTAAACCGCACCCTGCCCAAAATATCATTTCGCCACGGGCAGAGCAGTTTGATCCCCACAACAGCCACAGATAAAAAATGGTATAATAATATCACCTGGAATTATGGTCTTAACTTCACCAGCAAGGACCGGGATTATTATGAATCGGAAGCATACAGTATCGATGACAGCACAACAGCTTTCCAGTGGCAGGAAGACGGTTCTGGAGAGCCGGTACCACTCAATGAACAAACCAGGGGCTGGGTGCATACTTCTTCCATCAATGCACCCCAGAAATTATTTAAATATATTGCAGTTAACCCCAGTATGAGTCTTCGATCTGTCTGGGTGGATGAATCTTTTGACGGGGTGTGGAATGATTCTACAAACTCATTTACAAAAACACCGAAGCAGGGCTTTGCCGCCAGAACCACAGGTTCTTTTTCTATGAGCGCCAATACAAAATTGTATGGCATGTTTCCCATTCCCTTCGGGCCTTTAAAGGTGATCCGTCATACCGCTTCACCATCCATTAGTTTTTCCTATACACCGGATTTTTCCAAACCGGTTTTCGGCAAGGACCTGGGCTATATCCAAACCTATACCGACACAGCCGGGAATGATATTATATTTGACCGTTTCGCCGGCACCATGGCTGGAAGTACGCCCCGGTCGGAAAGCAAATCGATGAATTTTTCCCTGAACAATATTTTCCAGGGAAAAATGAAAAAAGGCGACGAAGAGAAAAAAGTGGATCTTTTAAGCTGGCGCATGAGCAGCGGTTATAATTTCGCTGGGGAGAAATTCCAGCTGGCAAACCTGCGCAGTTCAATGCGGAGCAAGATTGCCGGGAAACTGAACCTGGATCTTTCCATGACCCACGATTTCTATCAATACGACCCTGAAAAAGGACGGATCTCAGAATTCAACAAGAATGCCGAGGGCATGCTCGCGCCGCGCATGACCAGTGCCCGTTTTTCCACCGGTTTCCGGTTTTCCGGGAAGCGCTGGTCCGAAACAGCTGCTGAGGAAGACCCAGATTCATTATCAGCAGAAGAAGACCTTGCCGGCCCTGGACTGGCCAGTCCCGTGAAGTCCATGCGCAATACTTTGAGCGGCGGCCAGTTGTGGAGTACAAATGTGAGTTTGAGTTTTGCCTATTCTGCCCTGAATCCTGATCAGGCGAAAAAAACCTTCTGGGTTAACACCACCTCCTCATTCCAGGTCACACAAAACTGGAAGGTCTCGTACCGTGCCCGCTTCGACATGATGAACCGCGACCTGGTGAGCCACTCTTTTTCCGTCTATCGTGACCTGCACTGCTGGGAATTGTCCTTAAACTGGACACCAGGCGGCATCGGTCAGGGTGTCAATTTTAAAATAAATGTAAAATCACCTACTCTCCGCGATCTAAAGATTGAAAAAAGGGGCGGCGTATATTCCCGTTCACCATTTTAATCAATTGTTTCTTCTGCCAGCCGGATGTGAGAAATTCTTAAGCAATTATTGCTGGAATTATGATCTGTCCTGAATGCCACGCCGAATATTTAAACCACATCAAAGAATGTGGCGATTGCGAGGTATCCCTCATCAATGCCTCTATTCTGGATCTGCCTATTCCGGAAATGACCTGGCTGCCTCTGCCTCCCTTTAAAGGAAAAGTATATGCGGATATGGCTGCTGAACTGCTGGATAAGGAGGAGATCCCCTATTATTTGAAAATGGATTGGGCTTCCTCCGCCTTTGCTATTGAAGCGGCCACTATTCCCGGACAGGTTGTACGAATCCTGGTTCCCGGATCCTATTTAGAAAAGGCCGCAGAAATTGTGAGTCCTATTACCGAGCAGGAGAATTGAGTCAGATCAGGTCCATCAAGGGTACCCATGATATCCTGCCCGGCGACAGCAATAGATGGCAGCGCCTGGAACAGGTCGTGCATCAGGTCTGCAGGCAGTTCGGCTATCGGGAGATCCGTACACCGATGTTTGAGAAAACACGGTTATTTGCTCGCAGTGTCGGCGAAGAAACAGATATAGTCTCCAAGGAAATGTACAGCTGGGAAGATCGGGATGGCTCCAGCCTGACCCTGCGTCCGGAATTAACAGCCTCCGTGGTCCGTTCCTATATTCAGCATAATCTTAGGGGTCAGGCTCCTGCTCAACGGCTGTACTATCTGGGCCCTTTATTCCGCCGGGAACGTCCGCAAAAGGGGCGTCAGCGCCAATTTCATCAATTTGGTGTGGAAGCCTTTGGTTCAGAGAACCCGGAACAAGATACAGAGATCATTGCCCTTGCATGGCACATTTTATCGGAATGCGGCTTAAGTGTAAATGCCACCCTTCATTTGAACAGCATCGGTTCCTCTGATTGTCGCTCTGCTTACAAAGAGGCATTGAAAGATTTTATTCGCCCCAATCTGAAGCAATTTTCTGAAACGAGCCAACGGCGATTTGAAACCAATACACTTCGGATTTTAGATACAAAAGCAGAGCATGAAAAAAAGCTGCTTGAAGGAGTACCATTAGTTTCGGATTATTTTACAGATGATGACAAAATTCATTTTGATTCCGTACAACATTTCCTGAACGCCATGGATATTCCTTTCGCCTTAAATCCAAAACTGGTTCGTGGTTTGGATTATTATTCCCGGACTGTTTTTGAATTCACATCACCTGTTCTGGGCGCTCAGGATGCCCTTTTAGGCGGTGGCCGTTACGATGAACTGGTGGAAACATTAGGCGGAAAGCCAACCCCGGCCATCGGTTTTGCAGCAGGCATGGAACGATTTCTCATCGCTCTGGAATCCATTGAAAAGACCGAATCGGACCCAAAGCCGGATATCTATTTTATTTGCCTGGAGGAAGATGGCCTTCCAGCGGCATTATCTTTATGCCAGCAATTGCGCAGAGCAGGTAAAAACCTGGTTATGGATTCTCTGCGCCGCAGTTTAAAAGCCCAGCTGCGGGAAGCGAATAAATCCGGCGCCGGACATGCCCTGATCCTGGGCAGGGAGGAAATTGAATCAAATTCTATCGTTATAAAAGACCTGGAAAAAGGGCATCAGGTAACAGTACTGCAGTCCTCCCTGATAGAAAAATTATAATAATTTGACAAATTAAAATTTTTAGTCATATATTATTTACGCGGGCGTGAACAGCTCGTTTTGAACTTCGAAACAGGAAAATTATTATGAGCCAGAGACCGTTACTGATTGTTGAATCCCCTTCCAAAGCACGAACCATTGAGCAATATCTGGGAGGTGATTACGAAGTAGCCGCCAGTGTGGGGCACGTGAAAGACCTGCCCTCCAATGAACTTGGAGTTGATATTGAAAATGATTTTGAGATTCAGCTGCAAATCCTCCCGGACCGGAAAAAATTTATTGCTGATCTCAAAAAGAAAGCCAAGGACGCGCCCCGGGTATTGATCGCTACAGATCCGGACCGGGAAGGGGAAGCCATTGCCGGCCACCTGGCCAGTGAAGTAGCCCGGGAAAATGTTGAACGTGTTGAATTCACCGAGATCACCAAAAGCGGTATCGCCGCGGCCATGGAACAAATTCGCGGTATCGATAAGAACCTGGTGGATGCCCAGACGGCCCGGCGGGTCATTGACCGGCTAGTGGGCTACAAGGTCTCCCCCGTACTGTGGGCCACCCTGCAAAAGAATATGAATTTTGTTCAGGGTTCCCTGTCCGCAGGCAGAGTTCAGTCTGCTGCTGTGAAACTGATCATGGATCGCGACCGTCTCCGGGCCAAATTTCTGAAGACGACTTATTTTGACCTGCAGGCGGTGCTTTTTAAAGATGAGAATGAAGCCAGTTTCACTGCTGTCCTGGTCCGTATAGACGGCAAGCGAATTGCCTCCAGCCAGGATTTTGATTCAGACACGGGACAAATAAAAAATGACGATGCAATTCTGCTGACTGAAGCTCAGGCCAATGAATTAGTGAAAGAACTGCACAGCGGAGCCTGGCAGATCTCCAACATTGAAGAAAAACCAAGAACATCTAATCCCAGGCCGCCGTTTACCACCAGTACCCTGCAGCAGGAGGCTGCCCGCAAACTACGCATGTCGGCGCGTCAAACCATGCGCAATGCCCAGCAGCTCTATGAAAATGGCTTTATCACCTACATGAGAACCGACTCCACCCATTTATCCGAGGAAGCCATTGCCGGTTCCAGACAGATTATTGCTGACCTGTATGGCGACGATTATCTCCCTGGAAAAGCCAACCGCTACAAGTCCCAGGTCCGCAACGCCCAGGAGGCCCATGAGGCGATTCGCCCTGCCCATCGCCAGTTTTGTTCCGTAGATGATGTCCAATCCGCTCTTGGGGCAGATACCGCTAAATTATACGACTTGATCTGGAAGAGAACTATTGCCAGCCAAATGCTGCCGGCAAAACTCAAGCAGACGGCTGTGACCATCCAAAACCAGAAGTCCGAATTCCGTGCTAACGGTCAGGTAATTCTATTCCCTGGCTACATGCGGATCTACGTGGAGGGCCGGGATAATCCGGAAGCGGACCTAGCCAACAAGGAAAAAATCCTTCCCGACCTTGCGGAAGGTGATTCTTTAACCTGCAGTGAACTTGAGTCCCAATCCCACACCACTAAACCGCCGGCACGATTCACAGAAGCCTCTTTGGTGAAAAACCTTGAAGCCAATGGAATCGGCAGACCTTCCACCTTCGCTTCCATCCTGGATATCATCGTCCGCCGCGGCTATATAGAGCGTGAAAAAGGTAGACTTTCACCAACTTACCTGGGGTTGGCCGTAACCCAGCTACTGGAGAACCACTTCACCAATCTGGTCAATAAGGAATTTACCGCAAAGATGGAAGAGGGCCTGGATGAAATCTCCCGCGGGGAGCGGGAGAGCCTGCCTTTTATGACCAATTTCTATTATGGGGGAGAACGGTTTGCCGGTCTTGAAAATATGCTGGAAGAAAAAGTGGACATCCCCAAAGCCTGTACCATCGAAATGCCGAAACCTATCCAGGAAACAACAGAAGGGCGCATTGGCCGCTATGGCCCTTATTTAAGGCGCGGGGATGAGACCAGATCCATTCCCGAAAAAATATACCCTGGTGATCTAACTCTGGAAACCATTGAAGAAATTTTCAATGAAAAAGAACCGGAAGATGAACCCCTGGGCAAGCAACCGGAAACAGGGGAATTTATTTGGATCAAAAAAGGCCCCTACGGACACTATGTGCAGATTGGCGAGTCCAAAACACGGAAATCGATCCCCAAAGGTACGCCGGTTGCCGAAGTTAGCCTGGAGCTGGCCCTTAAACTTCTTGCCTTGCCTCGCACCGTTGGAATCCATCCGGAAACAGGGGAATCAATCACAGCGGATTACGGCCGCTACGGCCCCTATATTAAATGCGGCAAACAGAATGCCAGCCTGCGGGGGACAGAAACACCCCTGGACATAACTGTGGAAAAATCTGTTGAACTCCTGGCCAGCCGCAACAAAAAAAGCACCGAATTGAGAACCCTGGGTGATCACCCGGAAACAGGTGAAACCTTGGTAGTGAAAGATGGTCGCTACGGCCCTTATATTTCCGATGGAAAGGTAAATGCTTCCCTGAAAAAGGAACATGTCCCCAATACCGTTACCTTGGAAACTGCCGTAGAACTCATCAATGCCAAACGGGCAGCCCCAAAAAGGACCAGAAAACGAAAGAAAAAGAGTGCATAAGGCTTTTTGCCTGACCTAGGCTATTTTAGTGGTCATCCTTAATATCGGTATTGTTATATCGTATTTATCATCCCCCAAAGACCTTTCTCCAGCGGTAATTTACGCCCCATCTAGCATCCCTTTCGATAAAGAAAAAGAATTGCGTGAGATGGATTAAGTAATTTGCTACCCTGAAATTGAACAAGGATGAGTTTTTTCTCTCTAAATCATATTTCATCAAATTAAACACAACAGGTATGGGTTTCTCAAAGTTTTGGTATGAATAAAACCATTGAAAAGATTGTCTCCCTGTGCAAGCGCAGGGGATTTATCTTCCAGAGTTCAGATATTTACGGCGGGTTTGCTGCTGTTTACGATTACGGCCCCCTGGGTATCGAACTGAAAAACAGCATTGCCCAGCTCTGGTGGAAAGAGATGACCCAGGCTCACGAAAACATCGTTGGGCTGGACAGCGGTATCCTGATGCATCCCAGGATCTGGGAGGCATCAGGTCACGTGGGTGCTTTCCATGACCCGCTGGTAGACTGCAGGCAGTGTAAAGCCCGCTATCGGGCTGATGAACTGACCGAAACACCGGAAGAAGTAAATTGGCAGGAACTTAAGTGTCCAAAATGCGGCACCACCGGTAATCTTACCGATCCCCGTCAGTTCAATCTCATGTTCAAGACCCATGCAGGTCCTGTGGAAGAATCTGGTGCGGAAGCTTATCTGCGCCCCGAAACAGCACAGGGCATTTATGTGAATTATCAATTGGTCCAGGGCGCTATGCGGCTGAAAGTGCCCTTTGGGATCGCCCAGGTCGGCAAAGCTTTCCGCAATGAGATCGTGGCCCGCAATTTCATTTTCCGGACCAGGGAATTCGAGCAGATGGAAATGCAATATTTTGTAAAACCGGGCACCGATGATGAACTTCTCAAGGAATGGAAAGAAAAACGGTTCCGCTTTTATCCCGATATGTTAGGATTGGATGAAGAGAAGATCCGCTACCACCAGCACGGCGAAAATGAATTGGCTCACTATGCCAAGGAAGCCTGGGATATAGAATATGAGTTCCCCTTCGGCTGGTCCGAAATCGAGGGGATCCATAACCGTACCGATTTTGATCTTTCCCGCCATCAGGAGTTTTCCGGGAAAAATCTGGCTTATTTTGACCAGCCCAACAATGAACGGTTTCTGCCCTATATCATAGAAACATCTGCCGGACTTAACCGCATGCTGCTGGCTGTCCTTGCCGACGCCTATTGGGAAGATGAAAAAAATGATCGGGTGGTTATGCGTTTCCATCCGCGGCTGGCACCGGTGAAAGCAGTCATTTGCCCACTGGTGAAAAAAGACGGCCTGCCGGAAAAAGCCCGGGAAATCGTTGACATCTTAAAACCTCAATTCAAAGTTCTCTATGATCAGCAGGGATCTATCGGCAAGCGGTATTATCGCCAGGATGAGGCTGGAACGCCTTTTGGGATCACAGTGGATCACCAGACAACAGAAGACAATACCGTAACCCTGCGGCACCGCGATACGCAGCAGCAGGATCGATTATCCATTGACCAGCTCTTACCCGTTATCCAGGATAATATGTAAAACAAAAATTGGATCTTACAGGGACTTTTTAAGAACACACAAATCTATAATTCAAAATTCTTAACATGACAAATCAAAGAAATTTCAAATGGAATACATTATATAACGAGAAACCCGTTGAGGAAATGGGTTGGTACTATCCTGAACTTGACCCCGATCTGGAAACAGCACTATCTACCCGCAACATTACAACAGGCACTTTTCTCGACTTGGGAACCGGCCCCGGTAGGCAAGCAATCGAATTGGCAAAAAAAGGGTTTTCCGTAACCGGAACCGACATATCCTCAAATGCCATTGAAGGAGCAACTCAACTTTCAGGCAAAGTTCACTTTAAACAAGACGACATTCTCAACTCAACTCTCAATACTCAATTCGATTATATTTTCGACAGGGGGTGTTACCATGTATTCGGTGAGTCGAATCGCCCCGCTTATGTAAGGGCAGTAAAACAATTGCTGAAAGACAACGGGCTGCTTTTCCTGAAATGTTTCAGCGATAGGGAACCGGACATTGGCAAAGGCCCCTATCGTTCATCTGAAAACACGATCAATAAAACATTTGACAAAGAATTTAACATAGAAACAATCACACATACGGTGTATCAGGGCACAAGAGAAACTTTTCCGAAAGCGCTGTTTGCTATTATGCGAAAGAACTACACTTTGCGATAGGGTTTCTTTCGGGCTATTTTTTCAATAATTTGCAGTACCTTTGACTTGTATAAAATTGTAAATGAAGGATATTCGTGTTTAAACTAAAACTTCATTGGCAAGTATTAATTGCCATGGCCTTGGGTACAATCTTTGCTCTGACTTTTAAAGAAAATTCCCTTTTTGTTGCACCGCTGGGAACAATATTCATGCGTTTATTAAAAATGATCATTGTTCCATTAATTTTGTTTTCCATCACCAGTGGTGTTGCCAGTCTGGGTGACAGCCGTTCATTAGGCAGAATGGGAGCCAAAACATTTATATACTATTTTGCAACCTCCATTTTTGCAATTTTGGTGGGGTTAATTCTAACCAATATCATCCAACCAGGCGTTGGCCTAGAATATACAAGTTCAAGTCAGTCTTTTGATCCAAACTCTTTGCAAAAACCATCATCTCTGGGGGGAATTATCATTCGCATGATTCCATTGAATCCTATTTCAGCTATGGCTGACGGTGATATGCTAGGTGTAATTTTTTGGTCCATCGTTTTTGGTTTTGCAATCACCCGGTTATCCGGGAGACCCCAGGAAATGCTGACACATTTTTTTGATTATGGCTTTCAAGCCATGATGAAACTCACCCATGGCATTATTGCTTTATTACCTATAGGCGTCTTTGGTTTAATTACCAAAGTAGTGGCCACGGCTGGTTTTGAATTGTTCAAAGCTGTGGGGTTGTATATGATCACAATCGTAACAGGCTTGCTGATCCACTGGGTGATTACACTGCCGGTCATTTTCTATCTTTTTACACGCATCAATCCAATCAAGCATTTAAAAGCCATGGCTCCGGCATTCATGACAGCCTTTTCTACCAGCTCATCCGGAGCAACTCTTCCAGTTACAATGGATTGTGTTGAAAATGAAGTGGGAGTTTCGAATAAAACAACCAGTTTTGTTCTGCCTTTGGGTGCAACCATCAATATGGATGGTACCGCCTTATACGAGTGCGCTGGCGTGTTATTTATTTCCCAGGCAATCGGTTTCGACTTGAACATTGCACAACAATTTGTCATTGTATTGACAGCCTTTTTAGCATCAGTAGGTGCAGCAGCCATTCCATCCGCAGGATTGGTAATGATCTTTGTGGTATTAGATTCCGTTGGGCTTGGTGATCATCCCGATGTTGCTGTTATTGTGGGAACCATGCTGGCAGTGGACCGCCCTTTGGATATGTTTAGAACTATGGTCAATATAACCAGCGATAGCATTGGCGCTGTGATAATTGCTAAAAGTGAAGGAGAAACTTTATACAGAAAATAAGGTATGCGTTTTACTTTCTATCTGGATATTTTTAAGCAAAAAAACATATGAATCGACCTCTGGATGGTATTCGCGTAGTGGCCTTGGAGCAGTATATGAGCGGCCCCTACTGCTCTATGCTCCTGGCTGATGCCGGCGCGGAAGTAATCAAGATAGAACGGCCGGGTCTGGGAGATCCACGGCGCTCGATCCCTCCCTTCGCTGAAAAAGGCGAGAAAAAAAAGGCCGGCGGATTCATGGCCTACAACCGCAACAAGAAAAGCCTTGCTCTGAACATAGGACCTGACAGCGGGAAAAAAGTGTTTTTAGATCTGGTGGGAAAAGCCGACGTGGTGGTGGAAAACCTGCGTCCCGGAAGTGTAGATAAAATGGGAATGGGATATGATACCCTTAAAAATATCAATCCCGAATTGATATATGCTGCCATATCAGGATTTGGCAGGCTTGATGGATTTAAGGGTCCCGATTCTCACCGTCCGGCATTTGATATTGTAGCTGAGGCCATGAGCGGTATTATGAACCTGGTGGGATATGATGACAAACCGCCCAGCTGGACAATTTATGGCATGGCTGATGTTTACAGTGGCCTTTGTACGTCCTATGGCATTATGCAGGCCCTTTTCATGAGAGAGCGGACGGGTAAGGGACAATTCGTGGACAGTTCCATGCTGGATAATATGATCTCCCTGAATGAACGTATGGTTATGCTTTATTCCATTACTGGTTTGGAACCCAAACGCGGCCGATTGAAACATTTGTTTCCTCGGGGTGCATTTCCATGTAAAGACGGCTATATCGCACTGAATATACCTGATGACCTGGTATGGGCGAGGCTTTGCAGAGTGCTGGAAAGGGAGGATTTAATTCAAGATGAAAAAAGTAAAACTGGAACTGCACGCGCTTCCAATTCTGATAAATTGACCCCGATTATTGAAAACTGGATGAAAGAACGAACCAGAGAGAAAGCTGAAAATATTTTAAACAAAAATGGTGTACCCGTAGGGCCGGTTTATACAGCAAGAGACGTTTTCGAATCAAAACAGGTCCAGGCGCGGAAGAGCCTGGTGGATATTGATGACCCCCAGGTGGGGCTCCACCAGTTTGCCCGGACACCTATTCATCTATCAGCAGCCCCAGAAATTCCCGCCAGACCCGCACCGGAACTGGGCCAGGATACAGAAGAGATTCTATCAACACTGTTAGGGTATGCTGAAGAAAAGATTAACGAATTACAGAAAAATGAAATTATTCAGATTTATCAGGGTTAGCGTTTATATAATCTTAATTCAATCCAGGCTGATATTTTCCGCCAGTTCTGATCCCGTATTCGGTGAAAACGGCATGGTGGTCTCCGCCAGTCATCAGGCTTCCGAAGCCGGTGTCGAGATCTTGAAAAAAGGCGGAAATGCTGTTGATGCTGCAGTGACTGTTGGGTTCGTATTGGCGGTTACATCATCTGCCAACGGAAATATTGGCGGTGGTGGTTTTATGGTTTCAGCCTTGTCTGACGGCAGTGTTTTTTCACTGGATTACCGGGAGAAAGCACCGGCAGCCGCCCACCGCGACATGTACCTCGATCCTGATGGTGATATTGTTGAGGGGATGTCCCTCTATAGCCGTGCCGCAAGCGGCGTTCCAGGGAGCGTAGACGGCCTGTTAAAAGCTCTGGCAGATTACGGCTCTGGCAATATAAACCGCCGGCAAGCCCTGGCTCCCGCCATTCGCCTGGCGGAAAAAGGATTTATTCTTTCTCATTATGAAGCTACAAGATTAAATCATAACAGGGACCTTTTTAAACAAAATGAAGCAGCGGCAGAAATATTCGTTCGCAAGGACGGCAGATCCTGGAAGGCTGGAGATCGATTGATCCAGGCGGACCTGGCCAGAACACTGAAACGAATCAGCAAGCATGGAAGGGATGGATTTTACAGGGGGCATGTTGCTGACTTGATCGTAGCTGAGATGAAACGCGGGAATGGCTTAATTTCCCACGAAGATCTGAAAAATTATTCCTCTGTCTACCGCACACCGGTAACCGGTTCTTTCCATGAATATGGCATTTTATCCATGGGACCTCCAAGCTCCGGAGGTGCATTGCTGGTCAACATGATGAATATGCTGGAAAATTATACTCTGGATACCCTGGGCTGGAATTCTTCTGATTATGTACACCTGCTCACAGAAATTGAGCGCAGGGCATACGCGGATCGTGCAGAACATTTCGGTGACCCGGAGTATTGGGCAGTCCCAATGGAAATGCTCACCTCCAAAACCTATGCCGCATCCCGGACCGGGGACATATCCATGAACAAAGCCACACCCAGTTCTTCAGTTTCTGCCAGTGAACCTTTTGGCTATGAAAGCAGGGAGACAACTCATTATTCTGTGGCGGACAAAGAGGGCAACGCTGTCAGCGTTACCACAACCATAAACCTGAGTTACGGAGGTGGGCATCTTGTGGCTGGTGCGGGGTTTTTTCTAAACAATGAAATGGATGATTTTTCCGCCAAACCAGGTATGCCTAATGCCTACGAGCTTATAGGCAGTGATGCCAATTCCATTCAACCCGGAAAACGACCCTTAAGCTCTATGACCCCAACAATTGTCTTAAAAAACAAGAAACCATTCCTGGTCATCGGCTCCCTGGGAGGGTCAACCATCATTACCACAATCATGCAGGTGATTTTAAACGTGGTCGTATTTGGAATGGATATCAAGGAGGCTGTTTCCTCTCCGCGATTTCACTCCCAATGGTTGCCCGATGTGATCATGACGGAACCACGGGGATTATCGAAGGATGTAATAAAAACCCTTGTATCAAGAGGGCACACTTTAACCCCTTATCGTTGGGGCTATATCGGGGAAGCCAATGGAATTCTTATTGGTAAAAATGGATTTTATGGTGGCGGAGATACCCGAGGAGAAACAAGTTCCGCAGGATATTAGCATATGATGAAATTTACTACCCCGGATAATTCATAGATTAGGAATGAATTAAACAAATAGTCTGCTTTTTCCTAATTAGGGGAAATATTTTCTTAGCCAAGAATATCCTCCACCAGGTGAAGATAAACGGATGTTCCCACTGATAATGCACTTTCATCCATATTAAAGTGAGAGCAATGATGGGGCGTACTAAACTGCCTCTGTCCATCGGGTGCAGAACCAACAAAGAAAAAACATCCAGGAACCTTTTGGAGATAATATGAAAAGTCTTCACCGCCCATGGATAAATAAGGCTCCCCTGCACCCGGACCCACAACTTTTCCTGCGGCTTGTAATACCTTTTTCACTGGACCGGCATGATTAATGGTCGGGGGATAACCATCTGTATAATTGAACGTGATCTCAGCACCAAACGATTTTGCAATACCATCGATGATCTCCTGCATCCGCCGCTGTATCATGGAGCGGTTTTCCTTGGTATAAGCCCTTGTTGTTCCCGCCAGCCGAACTTTATCAGCAATAATATTGAAATTATGACCTCCGTTGATCTCCCCGATAGTGATGACTGTACTCTCCAGCGGATTGGTATTCCGGCTGACAATGGTCTGCAAAGCTTGGATCAAATGAGCAGCTACAATCACGGCGTCCACTGTTCCCTGGGGTGTTGCACCATGTCCACCAACCCCCTTGATAATGATATCGAACAAATCTGCCGCTGCTAGAATGGGTCCTTCTTTTGTCCCAACCTCGCCTACGGGTTGATAATTCCAGACATGGATTCCATAGATCTCATCTACCCCTTCCAGGCAGCCGTCTTCGATCATATAACGGGCGCCGCCTTCACCCTCTTCGGCGGGCTGGAAAATGAATCGAATTGTCCCAGTCAGTTCTTTATCCATTTGAGACAGGATTTTTGCCGCACCCAGAAGCATGGCCATGTGACCGTCATGTCCGCAGGCATGCATGACTCCATCGTGCTTTGATGAGAATGACAGGCCGCTTGTTTCCTGCATTGGCAATGCATCCATGTCTGCCCGCAGGGCAATAGTTGGCCCCTCACCAAAATTCAAATCTGCGGTAACACCTGTTTTGCCTACACCTGTTTTTGGCGACATGCCGAAGGAGATGAGCGTTTCGGCAATGATACTGGATGTACGGTGCTCCTCAAATCCCAATTCGGGGTATTGATGAAAATCTCTGCGCCATTGAATAAGAATATCTTTAATGGCTTCAACTTCGGGTCTGATATTCATGATTTAAATCCTTTTGATAATTGTAAAATTAAATAGGTTGAATTTTATATGCAGTTAAACACCAATTAAATGCTATTATCCGGTTTTAGTTGCCAGCTGGCCACATCCGGCATCAATTCCCACACCCTTACTCCAGCGCACTGTTACCGGGAAAGGTGCTTTTTTCAATGCAGACAGGAATGTTTGAATTTTTTCATCGTCTGGCCGGGCATAAACCCCTCCGGTCTCATTATAGGGAATAACATTCAATTTGCAGTTAATAGGCGACAGCATTTCCTGCAGGCGCCGGGCATCCTCAATTTTCTCGTTGATATCTTTAATGAGCACATACTCAAAGGTAACCCGGGTTTTATTTTCCCGGGAATAACAAGTGGCTGCTGCAAGCAGTTCCTCCAAAGGCTGAGCAGCAGAGATAGGCATGGTTTTTAACCTCTGTTCCTGTGTAGATCCATTTAGACTGATCGCCAGTTTATATTTGTGCGCTTCAGCAGTGAATTGCTTTATTTTCGGTATGATGCCAGCGGTGGAAATGGTGATCCGTTTTGCCCCCATATTTATTCCGTCAGGATCATGAAGCAAATCTGCAGCTGCAATAACATTTTTATAATTCAAGAGTGGTTCGCCCATGCCCATAAAAACAACATTGGTAATCGGACTAAAACTTAATTTTTTCAACAGCAGGAATTGATCCACAATTTCACCGGCTGATAAATTCTGAATAAAACCCATTGCAGCAGTGGCGCAGAAATCGCAGTTCACTGCGCAGCCCACCTGTGTGGATATGCAAATTGTGGTTCGATCCTTTTCTTTCATTAAAACAGATTCTATTTGATTCCCGTCCTGTAGCTGGAAAAGGAATTTTTTTGTCTGTTTTGAGCCAGAATCAGATTGTGTAACCTGGACCAAAGGATGTACAATTGCAGATTTCTTTACCTGCTCGCGAAACAAAGCAGGCAAATCCGTCATTTCATCGATTATATCATTTTTCTGATGGTACAGCCAGTCAAATAATTGCCTGCCCCGATAAGATTGCTCGCCCAATGACTCTGCAAATAATTCCAGCTGCGTTTTGGACTGCCCCACAAGGACTTGATATTCAAGATTACGGGGATGGTTCATGATCAGGAATTTCCCATCCCTGCTGCGATTCTAAAATACCAAATACGGAGTTAATTATTTTGAAACAAGCAGCTGGATTTCGCGTTGGTTAATCACTTTTACGGCGGATTGGAGTGCGGTAAGTTTTGCCCCATTCACCCTTATAATTCATAACATAAAAACTATCGTATGACTGAAACAACTCAGGATCTTGCAATCCTTGAAAAACTGAAAGATTCACAGAATCGATTTTTTAATGAAATAGGTAAAGTGGTCATTGGCCAGAGGGAAATTCTTGACCATATGCTGATTGCCCTATTATCCAGGGGCCATACTCTGCTTGTAGGGGTACCCGGTCTGGCCAAAACATTACTGATCAAATCTCTGGCAGATGTATTGGATTTATCCTTTAAGCGTATTCAATTCACGCCGGATTTGATGCCCAGTGACATTACCGGAACTGAACTGATCGATATTGACCCCAATACAAATCAGAGATCCTTCCGCTTTTATAAGGGGCCGATATTTGGCAATATCATCCTAGCTGATGAGATCAATCGAACCCCTCCCAAAACCCAGGCGGCCCTGCTGGAAGCCATGCAGGAGCATAAAGTCACTGCCGCTGGCCATACCTATGGATTGGAGGAGCCGTTCTTTGTCATGGCCACCCAGAATCCCATTGAACAGGAAGGCACATATCCGTTGCCGGAAGCGCAGCTGGACAGATTTATGTTTAACCTGAAGATTGATTACCCCACCACAGGTGAAGAAATAGAAATTGTTCAAAGTACCACCGCCAGTGTACCGCTGGAATTGGGCAAGGTTATGTCAATTCGTGAAATTTTGTCCTATCAGGATCTGGTACTTCGCGTGCCCATCGCAGAAAATGTTATCGAATTTGCCGTAAACCTGGTGTCTGCGACACGGTCAAAAAATGAATTTTCGCCAGATTTTATCCGACAGTGGGTAGACTGGGGCGCAGGCCCGCGGGCTTCCCAGTACCTTGTATTGGGTGCAAAAGCCAAAGCCCTTCTGGATGGACGCCCCACCCCGGACATCAGTGATATCCGCGAACTGGCATTGCCTGTTCTTCGTCACCGAGTTTTACCGAATTTTAATGCCGAAGCAGAAGGCATGAAAGTGGATGATATTCTTAACCAGTTATTGGATCATTTTGCTGAATAGACATGGGCCTGGAATACGATAAAAGGAAATTCCTGCAGCCGGAAACGGTGGCTCTTTTAAATTCCATGGCTTTGCGTGCCAGGATGATTGTAGAGGGGTATATCATTGGTCATCACCGCAGCCCGTATCATGGCTTCAGTGTGGAATTTGCAGAGCATCGCGCTTACGGGTCTGGCGATGAAATTCGCCATATCGACTGGCGGCTCTACGGAAAAACGGACCGTCTGTATGTAAAACGATATGAGGAGGAAACCAACCTCCGTTCCCATCTGATCCTGGATACCAGCCGTTCAATGCAGTATACGAGCGGTGAAGTAACAAAGCTGCAATATGGAAATTATCTGGTTGCAGCATTGTCTTATTTAATGATCAATCAGCAGGATGCCGCCGGCCTGGCTCAGTTTGATGACAAGGTTCGAAGTTTTATTCATCCCAAGTCCACTCCCGGTCATTTGAACACACTTCTTTCCCGTCTGGATGACGAGACGGCAGGCAAGGACACTCAAATTGAACCTGTATTGCATAAAATGGCGGAACGAATAAAAAAACGCGGGCTGGTCGTATTGATTTCAGACTTGTTTGATGACCCAGAGAATATCATGTCCGGCCTGAAACACTTTCGCCATAACAAACAGGAGGTGATCGTATTTCATATTCTGGATCGCAAAGAACTGGACTTTGATTTCAACAGCAGGACCAAATTCCTGGATATGGAAACGGGAGAGGAGATCACCACCGAACCCTGGCATATACGATCTAATTACAATGATCTGATCAAGGATCTCCAGGATTATTACCGGTGCGAATGCCGGCAGCATCGCATCGATTATGTATGCCTATTTACAGATCAAAACCTGGATATCGGACTTACGGAATATTTAAATAAACGGAAAAAACTGGGCTAAAATAATAAATTATTCTCCCTCAGCTACATCTCTTTTATAACGGAGCAGTTCCAACTGCTTTTTATATTTGGCAGTATTATCGATATCAATCATCATCACCGATTTAATTTTCTTTTCCGCTTTTCGGTACCAGCGGGCAGCATCGTCTAGATCTTTTTCAAACCCATCAGAACCATTCAGGTATTTATCTCCCAGTCCCTCATAGGAACCGGCTATTCCCAGGGCAGCTTCATAATCTTCTTCATTTAAGAAATGCGCCTCCTCAAAAGCTTTTTCAGCCCCCTCATAATTCTGCATCTGACTATGGATCACGCCTAGATTAAAAAATAGATCTGCTTTCACAATTTTATCTTCCTCATTGGCGATGGCATTTTCAAACACCTGGATGGATTTTTCTTTATTGCCCATATCATAGTAGAGAGAGGCTAGTTCCCGCAGGACTTTACTGTTGGAAGGGTTGATGGCTGTTGCTTTTTCGTATAAAGGCAGGATTTCATCCGTTGTACCTCCGGCGCGGGAAATAATCTGTCCGGCAGCAAAATTGACATCAAAACTCTCCGGATTTTTCTCCACTGCTGTCAGGGCAGCATATTTTGCTGCTTCCTTATCCCCTAAGTCAAAATAGCACTTTGCCAGTGTTGAATAAGTATTAGCATCAGAAGGTTTGATTAAGGCAGCGTTCTGGAAATGCTCAATGGCTTTTTCCAGGAATTTTTCTTTATTCTCCGCATCATTTTCGATATTCTTGAACTGTTCAACTCCCTTATTAAATTCATTCGCCCAGTAATGCTCTTTGTAATTGTTGACAGCCTCTTTCACCGGCAAAAATGTACCTCGAACCTCTACCGCTTTCTCGGGGTTTAAAGCCATTGCCAGGTCAAACAGTTCATTCATCTTTTTCCACTCCCCATCCCTAGCGTGGATTTCCACTGCCAGGACAACCGGTATTTCTGGATTATCCGGCTCTACGGCCATGGCTTTCGGGAGCCATTCAGCTGCTTTGACAAAATCCTGCTGCTGGATGGCCAGTTTTGCTGTGGTGTATTCCTGACTGGAGCAGGAAAAAATTATCATGGCCAATACTCCAATAATGAATAGGAATATTCTTTGGGTGTTTAACATATTATCCTCATTTAAACCAAATATTTCTTTCTATTAAATTACCCGATTATTGTCTGACGATTCAAGCGGTTGTACAGCCAAAATATTATTAATGTAAAATTTGTATTTTAAATCAAAGTTGAAAGTTTGACTTCAGGGCGCGCGCCAAAATGGGAAATAATCTCCGCGCTGGCAATGGAACCATATTGTCCGCACTCTTCCAGGGATTTCCCTTTTGCCAATCCAAAGAGAAACCCGGCCGCATATAAATCTCCAGCCCCCGTTACATCAACGATTTTCGATACGGGCTTCGCAGCAATTTCAATCACTGCATCATTATGAATGATTAAGGATCCCTCCTCACCGATTGTAATTACAGCAATAATGCCCAGAGACTTAGCGTATGTAATTGCTTTATCTATATTGGATGTTTCAGCCATAGAGCATATTTCATCTCTATTTGCAAAAATAATATCAACATCATTCTCAATAAGCTGCTTAAATGATTCACGATGACGATCAATACAGAATTGATCTGAAAGGGTGAGGGCAATTTGTTGCTGATCTGCCTTACACAAATCAATCATTTTTTTCATTGCCTTTTTGGCATTTTTATTGTCCCATAAATACCCTTCCAGGTAGGCTATCCGATGATTGGTTACATCCTCCTTTTTTATATCCTCCGGGCCAATCAGCGTTCCCGCCCCTAAAAAAGTAGACATTGTCCGGGTTCCATCCTTTTCTACAAACAATGTGCAGCACCCTGTTGGTGTATTCAGGGATGTATATCCTAAAGGGAACTTCAATCCCTCCCTTGTCATATCCTTCATTAGAAACTGACCTATTGTATCATTTTTTATTTTGCCAATAAAACTTCCATTCCCTTCAAAGGAGGTGATACCGAACATCGTATTCCCAACCGAACCGCCACCGATCATTTCTTGAATGGTATACGAGCGGTGGAGGAATTCTTTTTGGTCCTCATCAATAAGATTCATGGAATCCCGTATAAGACCGTTTTTTTCTACTTCTTCTGGTGTAGCAGATACAATTGCATCTACCATAGCATTGCCAATACCAATGATATCAAGTTTGGTTTTCATATTTTATTGTTATAAATCATGATTATTTTTTTCGGATATTAACTGTTTCGATACTATCCAGGGATATGAAACCAAAAATGAACATATTAGATCCATCCATAAGGGCCGGTAGTTTACAAGAATCCTATTGCCATCCCAATGTGAATTTTGGGGTCATTTTTTAAAAATTTCTTATCTTGCCATAAAGTTTTATCAAAATGTATATTTAATGCTATGCTTGGAAAAACCTTTGCTATCATTACGGATATTCATTCCAATCTGGCGTCCCTGAACAAGGCTCTGGCCCTCATTGCAGACCGGAAGCAGGTGGATCAAATGATTTGCCTGGGTGATTGTTTCTCTTTGGGATCAGAGCCTGAAAAAATACTGGAGACACTCCAGAATTTCCCTGATTGTATTTTTATCCGGGGTAATCATGATCGTTATTTGATCGAGAGAATCTGGGAAGATGAATTACCATCTTTGGAAGGTATGGATCCTTATGATCCCATATGCAAAGCAATCATTCAAAATGAAAAATGGACTGCCGAAAAAATTGGAGATGAGGGAATCGATTTTATCAAAAATATGAAAATAGCCTACAGGGAAATTATTGGCAACACCCTGGCTGAATTTACCCATGCCTGGTACCAGAGGGATGATAAGCCTCCAACTGTGACGGAAGCTCTTCATTGGCGAGACAATGTGGTCCAGCAAAACCCGGAAATTGAAAAAGTGGTTTTTGTCCATGGACATGTACATGTTCCTCGGCACCAAAAGGTAGAAAACCTGACTATCCTGTGCCAGGGTGCCACAGGACTGCCCTTTGATCAGAACAAACGGGGTTCTGTGGCATTTTTAACCTTGAATGAGAAAGTTAATTGGGAAGTCGTCCGATACGAATATGATCATAAATCAACTTTAAAAGGCCTGCAGAAACGTAGGCCACCATTTTATGAAAACCTGTTAAATACGATTGAATTTGCCGCCGTTCGCAACGACCTTTAGCCAAATATAATATTTATCGCAGTCGTAATTTGAGCGACTGATTTTACTTCCCTATGCCTTATTTTGATCACAGTGCAACTACGCCCGTTCATCCTGATGTTTTGGAATTGATGGCCATAACTCAGCGGGATGTTTACGGGAATCCTTCCAGCGTACATGCCCAGGGCCGAAAAGCAAAATCCATTATAGAAAAAGCCCGCAGCCAGGTGGCTGCAGCCATTGGCGCAAAACCGGATCAGATCATTTTTACCAGCGGCGGCAGTGAATCAAATAATCAGGTGCTGCGGTCTGTGCTGAATATGAATAAAAAACATATCATAGCTACTGCGATTGAGCACCCTGCAATCTTGAACGTTCTGAAATCTCTGGAACAATTTGGAATAAGCCACAATTGTATTTCCGTTGATCCTAACGGCACAATGAACTTCCATGAATTTGAGAATTCAATCCGGGATACAACCGGGCTTATTTCCGTTATGCTGGCCAACAATGAAGTGGGAACCATACAGCCTGTACAGGAAATTGTTAAAACAGCAAAACCGAAATCAATACCAGTTCATACAGATGCTGTACAGTGCCTGGGGAAAATTCCCATTGATGTAGATGAACTTGGTATAGATTATCTCTCCCTGTCAGCCCATAAGTTTTACGGCCCAAAAGGATCGGGCATACTTTATATCAGGGATAAGAAGTTTATTTCGGCGTTGATCATCGGCGGTGGCCAGGAAAGTGGTTTGCGGGCCGGCACGGAAAACATAGCATTGATTGCCGGAATTGGTCTGGCTGCAGAAATTGCCACAGCGGATCTGTCCGGCCGCGCTCGGAATCTGACAGACCTGGAGACACAATTTAAAACAGGGCTAAAGGAATTTTTTCCCAATGCTGTTTTCAACGGCAATAATGTCCACAAACTGCCGGGACTGATCAATGTTTCTTTTCCCGGGTTCAGATCCGATATTCTGGTGGCGAAACTTGATCGTGCCGGTATGGCAGTCTCCAGCGGCTCGGCTTGCGGTTCCGGAATTGTGGAGCCCTCTGATATTTTAAAGGCCATGGGGGTGGAAGATGAGCTAAACACCTCCACCCTGCGCATCAGTTTTGGGAGTACAAATACCGCTGATGAAACAGCGGACCTTTTGTCCGCAATCAATTCCATCATTACTTCCTGATGGAACATGTGATTGTCGGACTCAGCGGCGGCGTGGACAGTGCCGTGGCAGCAGCCCTGCTTGTAGAGCAAGGCTACAGTGCAGAAGGGTTGTTCATGAAGAATTGGGAAGGAGATTCCCAGTATTGCACTTCTGAAAAAGATTACAAAGATGCCCTTCAGGTCTGTGATTCCCTAGGTATTCCGTTAAGGTCTGTTAATTTTTCCAGGGAATACTGGGATAAGGTTTTTAAACATTTCCTGGACGAATACAGGGCTGGCCGTACTCCAAACCCTGACATTCTCTGTAATACGGAGATCAAGTTCAAAGCCTTTCTGGATTACGCGATAGAACTGGGCGCCGATAAAATTGCCACGGGACATTACGCTCGGATCCTAAAGAGCGGAGAATTGCTTAAGTTGGCCCGGGGCACCGACCAAAACAAAGACCAGAGTTATTTTTTATACGGGCTGAACCAAGACCAACTTTCCCGGGCCTTTTTTCCTATCGGTGACTGGGAAAAAACGACCGTCCGCCAAAAAGCCAGGGAACTGGGGTTTAATAATTATTACAAAAAAGACAGTACCGGTATCTGTTTTATTGGCGAGAGGCATTTTAAGGAATTTTTACAGCGCTACCTTCCAGCCCAGCCGGGAGACATTATCACTCAAGAGGGAAAACCTGTTGGTCAGCATGAGGGGCTGATGTACTATACCATGGGCCAGCGTCAGGGTCTGGGCATTGGCGGCGGGCACGGAACGCTGGAGAAACCCTGGTATGTTCTGGACAAGAAAATGGAAAAAAATATCCTTATTGTCGGTCAGGGACACGATCACCCGGATCTGTACCATCGGTCCCTGAGTTGTTCCCATGTGCATTGGATTACAGGAAAAATTCCGAAATCGGAAACACTTTCGGCAAAAATTCGCTATCGGGCCCAGGATGCTCCCTGCAGAATTGAAACAACTGCAGAACAATCCGTCTCTGTGGTGTTTGAGAAGCCCCAATTTGCCATTGCTCCCGGGCAATCGATTGTATTCTATGAACATGATATCTGCCTGGGCGGCGCAGTCATTGATTCAAGATGGAACTGAAAAAATAGGAAAATGATTATTCTTCTTTATTTTGGAACAAAGTCTTCTGTATTAAATTTATTTATCCATGCAGTGCATAAATAAACAGATTCTCCCTTTATTCATCTTTTTAAGTTTTCTTTTCGGTCAATTCAGAGAAGATGTACCAATCCAGTCTCTACCCTCAAATTTAAATGGAGAGTTAAGCAATACACAGGAGTTATCCTTGTTTGACCCTGCCCGTTTTGATATCCAGCACGGTTTTACAATGAGCATGGTAAACCTGGGCGGACGGCCTCTTTCCATGGCAGGGTACACCAGCCACATCAGCTACTGGGCTTCGGACAACCTTGAACTGAATGCAAAAATCATGTTGTTTAACACCATGGGAAAACTTCCTGGCGGCAGTACGGACGGCATGCAAAACCTGCAGTTGGCTTATGATGCCGGCATCACCTTTAAACCCACGAAAAATTCATTTCTTAAACTTGAAATGCGTACGCACAATAGTCCTATTTACCGCGACAGTTACTATGATTTGAATTATATGGGTTATTCACTTCACAAAAATAATTTCAGCCATTCTTCCCTCGGGCCAAGGATCCTGGAATAAGTGCCAAGAAAAAAACGGAAGTCAACGAAGCAGTCTAAGAAAAAGCTTCAATCCCAGAATATGACCCTGAATGGAGCTATTAGTATTGTGGGGGTACTGCTTCTTGGGTTTATTATTTCCTTTTCCCGTAATGCATCTCATAGCGGCGTGCCGGTTGAGGTCACTTTCCCGGAAGTGGTGAATCAGCCAAGGCTGGCAGTAGAGGTATTTGAAAAAAACCCGATCCAAGACATCAAAGTAGAAGTGCTGAATGGTTGCGGTGTTCAAGGACTGGCAGGAAAAACAACTGAGTTCTTACGCTTAAAACAAGTGGATGTAGTACGATCAGATGATGCAGATCATCACAATTACCCCAAAACGGTCATCATTCAGCGCAACGAAAATATAGAAAGCCTGAAGCGTGTCTCTGATTCTTTTGGTGTCTTAATGGATGATAAATCAAGGATAAAGATTGTCCCCGATGAAACCTTGGGAGTGGATGTAACTGTTATCCTGGGCAAGGATTATGAATCTTTTCCTGAGTTCAATAGTTTTCTTTCTACCAAACCATAATTGACCAAAAAGTCCCCAGGATCCAAAACCAAGAATCCGCTATTAGATCACATTGCTGATCTGGCTCTGGAAAAAAAAGCAAATGGTGTGGTCAGCCTGGATGTTCGTGGTTTATCATCTATTACGGATCACTATTTGATTTGTTCAGCAGATACAGAACCCCAGGTGAAAGCCATTGCAGATAACATCCGCAGGGGAACGCCGGATAAACCCTGGCACCTGGAAGGATATGAAAAATTAAAATGGGTTCTTTTAGATTATGTGGACCTGGTTGTACATGTCTTCAGGTCGGAAGAGCGGTATTACTACAATCTGGAAAAATTATGGGCTGATGCCCCAATAATGCAATTCTCTGATGAAGACACTGAAAAAACAACTGACTGATGGTATCCAAAGAGCTCTGGAATCTCTCTCGTACCCCGGAAAGGATTTTTCATTAGCCCCGCCCAATAATCCTGACTTTGGAAATATTTCCAGTAATATTGCACTTTTATTAGCGAATGATTTAAAAACGTCTCCCCTGGAAATCGCAAACGCGATTGCTAATGAACTGCAATCAGCTGTTCTGGATCATATTGAATCCATCACCGTTACTCCCCCGGGATTCATCAACTTTTTCATCCGAAACTCTTTTTTCCAATCCTCCATCAAATCGATACGGAAAGCAGGAAACAGTTATGGTAGAGGGATTGTCGGCCGTGGCAAGACAGCAAATGTAGAATTTGTAAGTGCCAACCCCACCGGACCCTTAACGGTCGGGCACGGACGAAATGCCGTACTGGGAGATTCTATTGCCAATATATTGGAATGGAACAGCTATGAGGTTACCCGGGAGTATTATTATAATGACGCCGGACGCCAGATGCACATTCTTGGACAGTCTGTTGAAGCGCGTTATTTCGAACTATGCGGTCGGAAATCCAATTTTCCGGAGGATGGTTACCAGGGGGAATATATTAGGGAAATTGCCCGGCAGATCCTGGACCGCCGCGGAACCGAACTGGGATCCGGATCACATTACTTTAAAGACGACGCTGAAAAAGAAATTTTTTCCGAAATCAAAAACAGTCTCAAAAGACTGGGAATTCATTTTGATCATTTCTCCAATGAAAAAACGTTCTATGAAAATGGGGCAATCGATCAATTTATAATGGAATTGAAGAAAAAAGACCTGATCTACGAAAAGGATGGAGCCACCTGGTTCCGCGCTACAGCTCTTGGGAAAGAAAAAGACAGGGTGTATATCAAAACCAGCGGTGAACCCACCTACCGGGTTCCGGATACAGCCTACCATCGGGATAAACTGGAACGGAAATTTGACCTTATCGTAGATATCTTCGGAGCGGACCACGCCGACAGCTACCCGGACGTCCTCCTTGCTCTCCAGGCCATGGGCCTGGATACCAGCCCCATAAAAGTTTTGCTTTATCAGTTTGTTACCTTGATGCGGGACGGCCAAAAAGTGAAAATGTCAACCCGCAAGGCCAATTTTGTTACTCTGGATGAACTGAAAAATGACCTGGGAGCCGATGTGGTACGCTATTTTTTCATCATGCGCAGCATGAATACTCACCTTGATTTTGACCTGGATCTTGCAGCCGATCAGTCTGATAAAAATCCCGTATTCTACCTGCAGTACGCCCATGCCCGAATCTGCAATATTATCAAGCACGGTAAGGAAAAAGGAATTAAAGAGACAAGTTCGTTTCAGGACGGCCAACTGACCCATGAAGATGAATTAAACCTGATTCGCCACATGGTCCATTTCCCAGAACTCATTGAAACAACCCATGATACCCTGGAGCCGCAAAATATTGCCAATTATCTGCAGGAACTTGCAGCCCGTTTTCACCGCTTTTATGGTCAGTGCCGGGTGATCACGGAAAATAAGGAATTATCTAAAGCTCGGCTGGGTCTTGTAAGCGCTGTAAAAATTATCCTGGGCAACGGCCTGTCTATACTCGGGATTACAGCGCCGGAGCGCATGTAATGGATGCCTTCCTGCAAACAGAATTGCAGTTTTTTATCCTTTGCCTGACAACATTGTTTACACTGATCAATCCCATTGGTATTGCTCCTATCCTGGTGGTTATGACCGAGCGTTTTTCCAAATCGGAACGAATTACTATTGCCAAACAGGGTACAATAACCGCCTGTATCATCCTGATTGTTTTTGCGTTCCTGGGTTCTCTTATCTTTAATTTGTTCGCAATTACCATCGAAGCAATTCAGATCATGGGCGGTATTATATTCTTTCGAAGCGGATTTAAAATGCTGGAGGCAAAAGTAGGGCGCTCCCGTACAACACCCCAGGAAGAAACCGAATCGCAGGAAAGCGATGATATCGCTATCAGTCCCATTGGCATCCCTCTTATTGCCGGGCCCGGGGCGATAACCGCAACCATGCTCCTGTCCAGTAAGGTGCCAAATGTCCACAGTTATATCTCCATTGGATTGGCAATCCTTTTGGTACTGTCTGTAGTGTATCTGATATTAAGGAATGGTGACCTGATAATCAATGCCCTAGGGGTTAAAGGCATGAGGGTCATCCAGCGTCTCATGGGTCTCATTCTGATGGTAATTGCGGTGCAGTTTGTGATCAACGGGGTAAGCACAGTGCTCCAGCCGCTATTGGCCTGAATTATTTCAGTAACAGCATTTTCTGTATGCGGGCTTCTTCTCCCGCCTGCAGGTGAATAAAATACACGCCGGAGCTCACTGGTTTTAAGGCAGTATCCTTACCTTGCCAGGTGAATTGATGTCTGCCTGGTTTCATAATCTTTTGATCAATTGCTTTAACCGTTCGGCCCAGCAGGTCATAGATGCGAATGGAGACAGGCCTGGCATTTGGCAGGTCGTACCTGATGGTTGTTTGCCCATTGAACGGGTTTGGATAATTACCGTAAACAGTGAATTTCTCCGGATACAATTCCATGGCAATATTCTCCGTCCCGGCAATGATTACCTGCTTATTTTCATTCATAAACCTGTATTGTATCGTGGCATTGAAATATTCCTCATCCGTATTGGGCAGCTGAATGGCGATTGCCGTATCCAATGCCATTCGGTCTGCCATAGAAAACAATTTTATTTGTGAGACAGTATCTTGTGCAGTAAATAAAAATGTGCCTGGTTTCTGATCGCGCATTCGAAATCGGGTCACATCCAGGTTGGTTTTACCGATAAGGATCTCACCCATATTCAACCCGGAAGGCAGGAAGAATTTCAAGGTGCGCCCGATTACATTTGGATTATGGAAACCCCCGATACGTGCCGCCAGAAGGGTGGTGTCAAAATCAAGAACATGATAGCGCCACTGCCACATCTTGGCAAATGCTTTCAAGTCTTCCATATCCGCTTGGACGTCGGGTCGGGGACGCACATGGGGAGGCTGGCCTGAATAGGGACCCAGGTCCGTATTGGGCCAGTTGCTGTTAAAGGCCAGGATATCCGCTACCGTGATGTCATAATCATCGTCCAAATCACCCCATAAGCGGCTGAAGAATTGCAGCGTGTCAGTTACATAAAGGGTGTTTATTGCAAAGGCACTGTCAATGAATACGGTTACAGTATCGTAACTGGACAATGTGTCCTGCCATACGATGGTAATGATTGAATCAGCATAGGCTTCTGTGGATACAAACTGTGTATCTACATTAGAATTAACAGCTACCTTATAAGAATAGATCGGCCGGTTAAATTTTATGGTGATGGTATCCCCTTTTAAGACTGATAAAAACCCGGATGAATCATTCACATCCGGAGTGAAACTTGTAATGAATGGTTCTGAATTGTCAAAATAAACACCATCTGTTCGCGGGATGAAAGACACATTGGTAGCTAGATCCACAGCCCGGATATAGGTGAAATACAGTGTATCCCGCATCAGGTTCAGGTTGCGGATGGTAATGCTGTCGGTACTGTCCGTAGAGAACCAGTTCAGGATATTGGTGGTGTCATTCCCGGTGCCAATGGCCAGTTGATAATAATCTATTTCTGTATTATCAGAAAAACCAGACCAGGTGTATTTCAGGAATGTGGAATCTGGGGTATAATCCACATCCATGATCCACTGTCCGTCTACAATGGATCCAGTATCGGGTCTTGCCAGGTCAATATATATCCCGTCGCCCCAGAGTGTATCAGAGTGATTCCCGGCGGAATCTTCAACAAAAACCCCTGTGAAATAATCATTATCATTGACCAGGCTGAGGCCCCCCAGCCCTTTATTTTTCTCACCGCCTGAAGAATTCCAGGCCACAATATCTGTCGTTGCCGAATCTGAACCCAGGCTTACAAAACCGTCCCTAATCCCGGACAAGCCATCTTCATGATCCCAGTATACCCATAATGAATCTGATTGTTTGGAATAATCCAGATCCAGCGAATCCGTGCCCACCAAAAGTGCCGATAGAAGCGGTTCCGTTTTATCCAGTATTATGCCTGCACCATTGGAAGTTGCGGAAACCGTATCTCCAAAATTTCCCGCTGTATCCCGGCAGGCAATGGCAAAGGTCTGCTGACCTTCCAGATCATTATCTATGAATTCCCGGGTTGCGGTCCAACTCATTCCTGAGTTAGACGAAACAAGGGTAAGCGTATCTGTATTCAAGACCGCAACCGGCGCTTTTAAGCCCTCACTGCTGGTGAAACTCAAAGTACCCTGATCTCCCGGCTTTGCCCAATAGGAACCAAATTCATTGTTGGACGTGAGCGAAACATTTGCAGGGGCAGGTGCTGTTTCATCAACATGGATTAGAATCTCATGTGCTGTTCCAGTGGTAGTGTTCCCTGCCCGGTCCAGGATTTGAGCCGTAAACTGCACATTTATACTCTCTGCATAGCCAGTCAAAGCCACGAATACCTCCCGACTCAGGTCTATATTCAACATTCCGGTTGAGGTGATGGCCGCTGCGGGTCCTGTATTTGTAAACGGACCGCTATTAATGCTGGTTTGCAACTGGCAGCTCCCATCAATGAGGCTTTCGTCGTCTGCAGCAATAGGAACAGATACTGTCACTGTATCATTGCTGGAATTCCAGTAACCCTGCTCCACGGTGCCGCCACTGACAAACAATGTATCAATACTGAAATCAGCGGGCGGAGATTGGTCAAATAATACATAGCTGCTGTTGGTTCCATGGGTTGTGTCAATAGGAACACCGGCGTTGCCAACCCAGTCTTCAAATGCAATGGTATAGGTCAAATAGCCCTCCTCCTCTGTTCCTGTCATCTCATATTTGGCTAGAAAGGACTCGCCCTGGTCCACAATTTCAGCAGGCGGATTACCGGCAATAGTGACTGCAGGGTCGGGCCGCAGCAGCTCGCTGGGCGTATATTCAACAAATATTGTATCTCCCGTAATACACAGCGAGGTATCGTTAGTATTACTGCTGTAAAATAATACACTTGAGAAAGTTGGTACCGTACGGTCGAACCGTACCTGCGAACCGTCATCTGTAGTTGTCACTGTAACTGACTCATTTCCGGCAGAATCGGTCATGAAAAGGCTGAAGGGTACCCAGCCCTCCGTTTCCGATCCGTCAAAAGTGTGGGTGGTCATAAAATCCAGTGCAGATTGTGCCGGTACCTTATCGCTGTCCGCCAGGGAAACAGATAAACTGCGGCTCGCTTCCGATATGGAAAAAGTCAGGGTATCCGTATTACCTGTTTTTGCCAGGGAGTCGCCATAGACATTATTTGACCTCATGGCAACTGTGGAGATAACAGGCGTTGTTCTATCAAAACAGACCTGGCTGCCGTCTGTAGTACTATCCGCATCGGGTCCGGTCAGCCCGCCCAGATCCGCATAGGATACGGTAAATGGAATGCATTGTTCATCATCACTCTCTGCCATAACAATGTATCCGATATAGGTCGTACTGGATGGGTTTGACTGAACTGAGTTATTACCGCCAATGATTATTGTACAAACATTCAGTGGCTCATTGGCTATGAAACGGACGAATACCGTATCACCCACCTTGGCCCATGAAGAATCCGCATTGCTGGAGTAGATTCCTGTGGAAACGACTTCCGGTGGGCCGGTATCATGATTGACAAAACTATCATCCGTTGTTGATGTCACCTGTTCGCCGGGATTCCCGGAACGGTCCATAAAATCAATTGTAAAGGAAAGGATGCCTGACGGTTCCGTACCATCCAGGGTAATGGTTGCGGTATATGTATCCCCCGAAAGCGTTGGCACTGCTGATTGACCGGAGATAGTAACCGTAATGGAATCAGCGATTATTGGCTCCGCAGGAGTAAAAGATAGATAAACTTCATCCCCCCCAATTGCGATAACGGTATTATTAGCATTATTTGATTCTATATGTACCAATGTCAGCGTGGGTGATGTTTTATCAAAAACTACCTGGCTGGTGTTGGTTGTGTTTGAGACAGGATCACTAACCAAACCAACCGAATCGGTGACCAGGATCTCAAAATTAATAACCCCCTCATCATTGTCCGAGTCTGCCATGACATACTGTCCAGAATATTGTTCGCTACCCAGGTCAGTCACGGTAGCTGTCTGGGATGCAATTGTCACTATCTGGTTGGTTAACAATTCACTGCCAGTAAAGGTAACTGTTACCATATCCCCGACTTTGGCCCAGGCCGGGTCAGGATTGGATGAAAGAATGGCGACTGGATCCAAGGTAGGTTTGGTATTGTCGAATGTTACTGTTGTGCCATCTGTAGTTTCAGTTAAACCATCCGCCGGATTGCCCCGCAGATCCACCAGGCCATTGATCGTAAATGCAATAATCCCTTCCGCATCACCATTCTGCATGGTATAGGTTCCCGCCCAGGCAGAATCACCGCTTACACTTGCCACAGAACCGGCATTTCCGGAAACAGATATTGTAGGTGCTTGCAGCAGCGGTTCGGTGGTAAAGGTAACTGTAATCACATGGGCCACCGTGGCCAGGGTTGTATCTGAAAAATTTGAAGCATAGGATACCGTATTTACAACCGGCAGAACCTGGTCGATCACCAGCCGATTTGAACTGGTACTCCCTTCAGTCTCATTTCCTGGCCTATCGGTCATTACTGCTTTAATATAAATACTGTCCTCTTCCGCGAACCCTGCCAGGGCTTCCACTCCTGCAGAATCCAAGGATATTAATTTATCAGATCCCAGTTCGGAATTGGTAATGGTAGAAACACTGCCAATGGCCGTGAAAGCATTGCTGCCCACCTTGGCCCACAGTTGCACTGTTCCATTTTTTAAAGTTGTATCACTGGCAATTGGTACATTTACATTAAGCCCCGTATTTGTAGAATTCCAGGCATTTTCCACCACATTGCCTCCCGTGGCGACAACGGTTCCCACCGTGAAATCTGCAGGCGCTGTACGATCAAAAATGACACGGCTATTATTTGTTGTTGAGGTGACCGTTTCGCCCTCATTTCCCGCTAGGTCAGAAAAGGAGATCTCAAACTGGACTTCTCCTTCTGGATCTGTAACAGTTGTGGTATAATCTGCGCGAAACTGATCACTATTAATAGTTGATATACTAGCATCTTGACTCATAATTGTGGCTGTAGGGATACTGCCCCGCTGAAAAAACCAAGCGGAAGTAGGATCCATATTATTCAATACACCATCATTAGTATTAGATGATTTATCATATGTAGTGCCGCCGGAACCTTCATTTAAACCCCAATAACTGATGAGACCATTTTCATCCCCATTAAGAGAGGTATACATACTACTTTGAATTTCATTTTGATCTAAGGTTCTGCCCCAAATACTTATATCATCCATCATGCCATCTAGATACGGATCATTATACTGCGATTTTCCAAAATAATTATTTGTTGTATTTCCTAAGGAGCTGGGTCTTATTGTCATGGAATTATTTTCCGCAATGAGCGTTCCATCAAGATACATCTTACCAGTATTCGTATTATCATCAATAGTAACGGCAATATGATACCATTGCCCCTGATTAAGTGGCGAAGATGAAGTTATTTGTTGCTCTCCACCACCTGATTGTTTAATCGCAAATCG
>Ga0208765_1000255_pt1 | contig 35143 bp, 44 predicted proteins | sample ETNtaG_2_FD_185783 | JGI IMG/M metagenome (GOLD analysis project Ga0208765, IMG submission 185783) | Marine microbial and viral communities from oxygen minimum zone, Eastern Pacific Ocean - ETNP201406SV203 (SPAdes) (version 2) | ecosystem: Environmental > Aquatic > Marine > Oceanic ...
TCTCTTGGCAGGAGTATCTGATGTTCTTGGTGTATTTGGATCTGGAATCGGAGTGTTACTTATGGTAGATATTATGATTAATTATTACACACAATTAGTTAGAGAACAAGTAGAAGTTGTTATGCCGCGGTTGGGTGCTATACTTGGTAGAAAATAAAAAAATTCTCATGGTTGGAATCCCAGGTGTTGGGAAAAGTACTTTGTTAACAACAATGGTTGAAATCTTAAAGAATCATAAAAAAAATGTAGTTGTAATTAATTATGGAAGTTTAATGTTTGATGTTGCTAAAGAAAATGGATTGCAAACTAGAGATGATTTAAGAAAATTGTCTGTAACTGAACAACAACGTCTTCAAAAAATTGCTGCAGAAACAATTGCTACTCATAATGAAGAAATTGTAATAATCGATACTCATGCATTCATTAACTCCCCTGAAGGATATTATCCTGGACTACCTGAACATGTTTTGAAAATTATTAAACCTAGCAATTTTGTTTCTGTCTCTGCCAAGCCTGAAGAGATTTACAATAGAAGAATGAAAGATGACACTCGAAATAGAGATAAAATCACACTAGCTAATATTAAGAAGGAACTTGATTATCAAACTGGTATGATTTCTGCATGCGCTGTACTTACGGGCTCGCCAGTCAGACATGTTTTTAATAGTGAGGGAAAGATTGAAGAGGCAGCAGATAAAATAATCAAGGCAATAGGACTGTAAAAAATGGATTTCAACTTTATTCTACTCTTTATCGACTCAGCACTTCTCCAATTACCTGATTTTCTAGGTGGCGAAGGTAGAATGGCACTTGGTGCTGAACCTGAAGATGCATGGGTTAAGGGTTTGATTCTTACCATGTTTGCTGTGACTGGATTTGGTATTTTGCTTAATGTTTTCAATTCCGCAGTTAGAAGAAAAATGGTTGATCAAACTAAACTAAAACGAATTATGAAGGAAACTAAAGCATGGCAAAAAGAAAGAATGGCTGCAATGAGAGCTAAAGATACTGCAAAATCTGCAGAACTAGGAAAAAAATCTTCGTACATGAACAAAATGTCTATGGAGATGATGCAAATGAATATGCGACCAATGATGATTACTTTTGTACCTTTAATTCTAATTTTCTATCTTGTTTTGCCAGTGCTATTCACTTACACTGTAGCTATTTCTCCAATACCACTTAATGTAATTCCTGGAGATATGTTCCAACTAACTTGTAGTGCAGAACAAGCTTTAGATACAACACACATCTGTTTTGGTAAAGAAAATCATATAATGCTCTGGGCTTGGTACTTCCTTTCTTCTATTGCATTTAGTGGAATCATAATGAGACTTACTAAAACCTCAATGGATTTAGGTTGACAAAATCTATTGTCATATCTGGCCCTCCTGCAGTCGGAAAAACCACTGTTGCTAAAGGATTAGCTAAAGAATTTAATTTTCAATATCTCAGTGGTGGAGATGTTTTAAAAGAGATGGCCAAAGAACAGGGATTTAATTCTGATGGTGATGATTGGTGGGATACTCCAGAAGGAATGCAATTTTTAAATCAACGTGAACAAAATTCTGAATTTGATAAAAATTTAGATAAAAAATTATCTGACTTGTTTAATCAGGGTGGTATGGTGATTACTAGTTATACATTACCTTGGTTAATTGAAAATGGTGTGAAAATATGGCTAGAAGGTTCTCATGAGAGTAGTACAAAGAGAATGCAATCTCGAGATAATATGAGTTCAGAAAATGCATATGAGATAACAAAAGCTCGTTTTGATAAAAATAAAGCATTATACAAAAAACTCTATGGTTTTAGTTTTGGTGAAGATAAGGACGTATTTGATGTAATCATTAATACTGATAATTTAACTGCAAATCAAGTAATTGATGTTACAACAGAAACTGTGAGAAAACTACTATGACTCTAAAACAACTTGAGAATCTAATTGAAATTGATCAGGATGTTACTGATGATGCTTATGGAACATATTATGATAAACGAACTATTGAGCAATTATTGGACAATGGACTTATTCTTTTAGATAAACCTCCGGGACCTACAAGCCATGAAACTGTAGCATGGACAAAACGAATTTTGAAACTTGAAAAGATTGGCCATAGTGGGACTTTGGATCCTCAAGTTTCAGGGGTTCTACCATTAGGATTAGGTGAAGCAACAAAAGCCCTAGGAGTTTTACTATATGGCCCTAAAGAATATCATGCATTAGGTAGATTGCATTCATTACCATCTAAGGAAAAACTATCTGAAATAATCCAAATGTTTACTGGTGAACTTTTTCAAAAACCTCCTCAACGTTCTGCTGTTGTTAGACAAACTAGAACTAGAACTATCTATGAATTAGAAGTAATTGAACAAAAAGAAAGATTACTCTTAACTAGAATTTTATGTGAAGCTGGAACCTATATTCGAAAATTATACTATGACATTGGTGAAGTTTTAGGCCCTGGAGCAACAATGGTTGAATTAAGACGAAGTAGAGTTGATCAATTTCATGAAAAAGATGGTTTAGTAACTTTGCATGAATTGGCTGATGCATTTGCTATTTGGGAAGAAAAAAAAGATGATACCAAATTAATGCAAATGATAAAACCAGTTGAATTTGCTCTAAGTGAATTAAAATCTGTAGTAATTCGTGATTCTGCAGTTGATGCAATGTGCCATGGAGCTCAACTTGCAATTCCTGGTGTTTTACAAATATCTTCACATTTGAAAGCAGGTGATATTGTTGGAATTTATACACAAAAAGGTGAAGCTGTTGCATTAGCTGAATCCACAATGGATGAAGAAGAGATTCGTGATGTTACCAAGGGATATGCATTTGTCACAAAAAGAATAATTATGGCCCCAAATACATATCCAAAAAAATGGCGAACAAAACCAACTGCTCCGAAGGATTAAAACATCCTACATTTATTTTCAAAGAAGTGTTAACAAAAAGTCTCGTTATTTTTATTGGTATTGGAATAGTTGCTGGATTTGCATTTGGTGTTTATCTTATTGATTTTAAAACCACCACTCAATTAGTTTTTGTTGAAGGATCTTCTATTTCTGTAGTTACTGAAAAATTTGATTTTAAACAAGATGAATTAATCCAAATTAAAATTATAAATTCTGGAACTAACGCATTAACTTTTTCAGATTCATCATATGGTTTGAAAATTACTGGATTATCTGGAATCTTGATGTATTCTCCTATATCTACTCAAGTAATTTCTATTCTTGATCCTGGTGATGAAATTATTTTTTCATGGGATCAAATTAAAAATGATGGTGATATTGCATTGGATGGCGTTTACAAAATATCTGTTAAAGGTATGGATGTAGATGGAAATAATGTAGAAAAATCAACTACTGTAACAATTTGGAAGTAATTTTTCTATCTAGTAATAACATAATTTATAATCACATTTTATGAAATAGAATTGTCGCAAGACTTCTGCCGAGGTCGCCTAGCCTGGTAGGGCGCGCGCCTGGAAATTGTTTAACCATAAAGCGCGTTCTCGCAAGGGAACGGGAGTTCAAATCTCCCTCTCGGCGCCATTTTTTATTTTTCTAATTTTTCAATAATATCATTAAATTTCCAAGGTCCACATTGTGCCCCTATGTCTTCACTTTCAAATAGACCCTTTTTGTGTAGTTGATTTATTACATGTGCTGAAAACGGTAATGCTCCTGTTGCCCCTGGTGAATTATAATTTAAAATATGAAATGATGTCTCCTCCTCAAGTAAAATCACATCTGGAACAAACTTTCCATTTTCATTAATTACTGATGATCTAATTCCTGCAATTCCTTTTTCTGTAATTTCTTTTGGATTAATTTTTGGTAAGAATTTATTTACTCTTTCAATCATTACTGATTTTGACATTGATGATTGTATTTCACTAAAAGCTAGTTCCTGAAATTGTTTGTCAAATATTGCTTTTCTTGCACCTGAACCAAGCATTTCAAATACTTTTGGTATGAATTCTTTGATATTTTCTGCAGTATCATATCCATATGGACTAAAGACTGGAACTGCATTTGGTCCAATTTCACAACTTCCATCAACTCGAATTATCCAATGAGGATCTAAAAATGGATAATCTGGGAATTCTGGAACCGAATAGACACTGGTTTTAGTTAAACTATGATACTTTTTTGGAGTTTTCCAATATTCTCCTCTAAAATGTACGTCTGTAAGGTTTTTTGCAACTTCGATATTATGTGCAATATCGATTGCTTTACCTCCTGCGGCATTAATCAAAAAATCTGTAAAAATTTTATGATCCTCATTAATTGTTATTTCCCATTTGTCATTGATTTTTTTTATTTGAGTTACTTTTTTGTCCAAAAGAAAATCAATTCCATTTTTTTTACTATCTTTCATGATTGAATTTGTTAGTATGGAATAATCTGTTGAACCATCTCTATGTGCATAAAGAGCTGCCTCACATTTTATTTCTGGCTCAATTTTCTTAAGTTTTGTTTTATCTATTAGTTCAATGTCTTTTTCTTCAAGTCCATTTTGTTTTCCCCATTTTAGATATTTTTCAAGAATTTTAATTCCTTTTTCATCTAGTGCGACTTCTATTACCCCGTCTTCTTTGAATGGTAAATTTTGCAATTTGGAATATTCTTTCCACATTTCATAACCATGAAATGCAGCATTTGCAAATAGTTTTTTCTTTTCAGGATTGTATAGATATGGTGCATGAACTTTTCCCGTGTTTCTACCACTAGTATGATGTGCAACATTATGTTCTTGCTCGATAACTGCAATTTTTTTTGATTTATTTAGAAATGATAAAAAATATGAAAGTGAAGTTCCTAAAACACCTCCTCCAATTATTATCAAATCAAAATTATCTTTCAATTAGTTTTAGTTTGTGCTATCTGATATTAAATTAAATCTATGACACTTAAGATTAATATCTAATATAATTTTTAATTTTGTTATGATGCCCGATAAATGCTCAGTGAGTGAAGAAGGAAAACAATGTGTTAATCCTCCTGAATTTATTGTATCTATTGTTGATGGTAAGGATGAATACATGTTTGGATTAACTTGTCAGAAACATAAATCCGTTGTATCTGGTAAGCTTGGAATTTTACAAAATGAAGGAAAAATTCATAATGGTAAAATTAGTTTCACTCCAGTAAAATCAGTAGGTACAGATTGTGTTCATGGTGATGTTGATGATTTTGTTCAAATTGATATGAAAAAATTATAATAATTTACTTTTTTTAAATAATTATTGCTTTTTGAACTATTATCTGATATAATCAAAGTTGATGATGTCTTATTAATTACAAAAAATATTGGCACAACGTGCGAAATTCGTAGCAATCATCTTGCTATACGACAAAAAGAAAAATGGATTACCATTGGAGATAATGATGGTCCCGCACACATGCATATCAATTCTGAGATGATTAAATCTGCAGAATTTATTCAAGAACAACGACCTGATAAAATTAGTTTTAGTGTGAGATTTTTTGATGAAAATGATGAACGTATTGTGGCTGCATTTTTTACAAAGATGTATGATGAATCAAAAAATTTGATTTATGTGAGAAAAGATCTCTATGATTCATTACAAAACAAATATTCTTCTAAAATTAAATTTTAAAAAAAAATCTTGTCTGAAAAAGACAAGCAAAAAAGTATCAGTCTTCTGACTCTTTTTTCTTTTTGTCTTTTTCAGTTTGTATTTTTGCTAATTCTAATTCTTCGTTAGTATGTTTGAATTTTTTCAACTTGTTACTATTTTATAATTTCAATATAAAAACTCAACATTTTAGTATGACCTAACTTACGCGTGATAATCAATATCCAATAGAATAAATTGGTTTTTTGCCCTTCATTCCTAAAATTAAATTTTTAGTAGTTATTTCTGCCATTTTTATTCTAGTTTCTTTTGTAGAACTTCCTACATGTGGTGCTAATACTATATTTTCTAATTTGATAAATGGATGGTTTTTGTTTATTGGTTCTGTCTCAAATACATCTAAACCTGCACCTGCAATTATTTTTTGTTTTAATGCCATTCCAAGATCTTTTTCATTTACAACCTTACCTCGTGATGTATTTATTAGAAATGCGGTATTTTTCATTTTTTTAAAAATTTTCATATCAAACATTTGATTGGTTTCTTTTGTATGTGGAACATGAATTGATATTATGTCGCTTTGAGTAATTAATTTGTTAAATGTAGTATATTTTACTCCTAATTTTTTCTCTTTAGTTTTTAAAATTTGTTTTCTATTGTGGTATATTATTTTCATATCAAATGCCTTTGCTCTTTTTGCAAGTATTTTGCCAATTCTACCTAGACCAATTATGCCTAAAGTTTTACTCTGAAGATCTAATCCTACATAATCATATGCTCCGTAGATTTGTTTCCACTTTCCTTTTCTGATAATTCTATCTCCCTCTGAAATTCTTCTTAGTGAATCAAGTAATAATGCAAAAGCCATATCTGCCGTTGCATTTGTTAAAACTTCTGGAGTATATCCAACTCTAATTTTATTTTCTTTTGCAAATTGTGTATCTATGTGATCATATCCTACACTGTATGTGCTGATTACTTTGAGATTTTTTGCTGATTGAATTATTTCTTTATCTATTTTATCATATGGAAAACAGATTAAACCATCTACTTCTTTAATTTTAGATTTTAATGTTTTTTGAGGTATGGGTATTTTTCCTGTATGGATTTCGACTTGAAATTTCTTTTTTAACTCTTTTAATGCAAAATCATGTAATATTCTTGTAAGAAATATTTTTTCTTTCATTAGTCTTCAGATTTGTCTTAAACCATTTATACGATTTCCTTGTATCTTTATCATGTCTTCTAGCATTGAAGAAGAATTTGCTATTTGTGTGGATTGTGGTAATTCTATTGAAAAATGTGTATGTGTTTGTCCATATTGTGGTGAACGTGATAAATGTGAATGTGCATTATTTGATGCAGCTACAGGTGGATAATTGAATAATTCTTTATCATGTGGTTATTATTTGAAAAAAGGTTGTGAATATCTGTGAGATCCACTGATTTTACTTGGTTAATTGGTGGACCGCAAGGTAGTGGAGTAGAATCTGGTGCAAATATTTTTTCCAAAGTTTGTGCACAAATGGGCTATCAGATATTTGGTAAAAGAGAATTTTATTCAAATATCAAGGGTGAGCACAGCTACTTTACAGTTAGAGTTTCTGATGAAAATATTCATTCTAATGTCAATGCCGTTAACTTGATGGTTTCATTTGACGCTGAAACAATATTTCGTCATTTTGATGAAATTGTATCTGATGGAGGAATTATTTATGATTCTGAATTAGAAAATATAGATACTGATAGAGTTAGAACTCTGGATGCTCCCTTCAAAGAAAGATTACATAAATTTCTAAAATCAAAAAATAAACCATTTACTATTGCCGGAGTACTAGAAACTGCTAAAGAAAATGGCGTAAAACTCTATCCTGTATCTTTCAAAAGTCTGCTAACAGAACTTTCTGAAGAACTTGACAATCCTAGAATGCGTGGTTTAGTTAGAATGTACAACGTACTTGGTGTTTCCCTATCTCTAGGATTGATCAACATGCCATCTACTTCTTTAGTTGATTCTATTGATGATATATTTTCCAAAAAACCAAAAATTGCAGAGATGAATAAAAAAGCTGCCATCTTTTCTTATAATTATGCATCAAATAATTTTGAAAATTTTTCTCATAATCTAACTGGTATGCAAAAACAACCTGATACAATTCTTGTTCAAGGTCACTTTGGAACTTCACTTGGTAAAATGGTTTCAGGTTGTAGATTCCAATCTTATTACCCAATTACTCCTGCTTCTGATGAAAGTGTTTATTTGGAATCCAATGAAATCTTAGAAATTGAAAATGATAGACCTGGTTCTACTATTGTTATTCAAACTGAAGATGAAATTTCTGCAATAGGTATGATGATTGGTGCTGCCCTTACTGGAACTCGTTCATCAACATCTACCTCTGGTCCTGGATTTGCATTAATGACTGAGGCACTTGGCTGGGCTGGAATTAATGAGGTTCCCATTGTAATTACTCTATACCAAAGAAGTGGACCCTCAACTGGTTTGCCTACTCGTCATGGTCAAGATGATTTACTTTTTACTGTATTTGCTGGATGTGGTGATTTTCCAAAAATAGTTTATGCTTCAGGTGATATTGAGGAGAGTTTCTATGACACTGGAAATTGTTTTAATTATTCTGACAAATATCAAATTCCTGTAATTCACATGATGGATAAATTTTTGTCAAGTTCTGTTGTAACTTGTAAAAAATTTAATCCAAAGAAAATTTCAATTGATCGTGGTAAATTATTAGATAAAGTTGAAGGTGAATACAAAAGATTTGCTTTTACTGATGATGGACTATCTCCACGTTCTAAACTTGGAATGGATAATGGTGTATTTTGGAATACTGGTGATGAGTCTGATGAATATGGACACATCACAGAAGATCCACAAATTCGTATTAAGATGATGGATAAGAGAATGTCTAGATTAGATTTAGCATTAGCATCTATTCCAATAATTCAACAAGCAGTATCATTTGAAGTTCATGATTACACAATAATTTCTTGGGGTTCTACAAAGGGTCCTATTCTTGATGCACAAGATATGTTAAAAAAAGAAGGCATTGATATTGGTTTTGTCCAAATTAAATTGCTGCATCCTTTTCCTACCGAATATGTTAAATCTTTACTTCAGGATGCTAAAGTATTGATTGACATTGAAGCAAATCATTCTGGACAATTAGGTAAGATTTTCAAACAAAATATTGCTAGAGAAATTGATTATCATATTTTGAAATATACTGGAAGAGGAATGACAAGTACTGAAATTTATGATTCACTAAAGAAAATTGTGCAAAATAAAGCTGCAAAAAGGGAGATTCTTAGTCATGGCGCTTAAACTTGCTGATTACAAGACAGATGTACATAATGATTGGTGCCCAGGATGTGGTGATTTTGGAATTGTAAATGCATTACAAATGGCACTAGCTGAGATGGGAATTGAGCGTGATAAAGCTACGATTTTTTCAGGAATTGGTTGTTCTGGAAAAACATCTCATTTCATCAACACATACGGCGTTCACACATTACATGGCAGAGTTCTAACTTTTGCTCAAGGTGGTAAACTTGCAAATCCTGACATGACTGTTGTTGCAGTTGGTGGGGATGGAGATGGATTGGGAATTGGTGCAGGTCATTTTGTTGCAGCTGGTAGACGTAATATAGATATGACTTACATTATTTTTGATAATGGAGTTTATGGTTTAACAAAAGGACAAGCATCTCCAACACTCAAACTAGGGGAGCAAACAAAATCTCTTCCTTCCCCAAATACTAATTCTAATGTAAATCCAATTGGTTTGGCAGTAGCTAGTGGTTTCACATTTGTTGCACGTGGATATTCTTATGATGTAAGGCATCTCAAAGATTTAATCGTTAAAGCAGTCAAACACAAAGGTCTTTCATTTCTTGATGTATTACAACCATGCCCTACTTACAATGATGTTAACACCAGAGATTGGTATGCTGGTGTAGATTTGGCCCAAGAATCTATGGAGAGGCATTCTAGAATTTACAAACTTGAAGATACAAAATTTGATCCAACTGTAAATTATGCTGGAGAAGTTGAAGTTAATGAAAAACTATCTCAAGCTTTGATAAAATCACTTGAATGGGGGGATAAAATTCCAACAGGTGTCTTCTATCAAAATGAATTGGTTTCACCTTTCAGTACTAGATTAACTGATAAGATTCCAAATTACCTTGAAAATCCTCCAGCAAAACAAATCATATCTAATGCTGGTTCACCAAATACTGATATTTCAAAAATTCTTGATTCTTTAGATGTTTAATCATCTAAAAGTTATAATCTAGTTTAACTATATTCGACTGTTGAATGTAGCAGATGCAAATATAATTTTTAGGACATCTATCATAAAGGGTTTTTTTGAGCCTAAATTACTTGATTTAGATTTTAAAAAATCAGCAATAAATCACCCTGTTATTGAGAATTATGGTTTAATGCAATCTAATTTACTCCACATATTTTTTGATTTGGAAACTGGTGCTGATTATCCTGATGGTGATGAATGGTTCATTGTAGAATTTTTATTTCCTAATGATGTGAAACTTCCTGATACTCTAAAAGGCTCTGATTATTTTACAACTTTATTTGTTGATAAAACAACAACATACTGGCATCATCGTGAATTAATTCATTTCAAATTTGGAAAAACTAAAAAACTTGATGATGCATTCCAATTTTTGGAATTAAAATATCAAGAACTTCATAAATTATTAGAATCGTTATAAAAATATATTATTTAATTTCTTTCCAGATGTCCCCTCTGAATGAATATTTTTTATCTTTTGCTTTTGCTTTATCTAATTTCCATCTAACTGATTCTACATCAAATTTATAATTAATTTCTCTAACTCCTGTTGGAAGTTTTTGAGGATCAAGATGATGTGGTAATAGTTCTATTACAAAATCCATTTTCTCTACTGCATTGTTAAACCATTGTCTATCTACTACGTCAACTGTAAATACAATTTTTGGATTTCCTGCAAAATTAATTTTAATTTTTAATGGGTTGCGACTTCCACGTCTTCTTTTGTATTCTTTTAAGACGTCCTTTACTTTTTCCCAACGTCTGAAATCAAACCATTTGAAAAATGCCTCATTAAATTCTAACGGAATATCTATATTTAGAAAACTAACAAAATTTTCATCATTAGATTCAATCATTTCTTCTAGAACTGTGAATCTGGAATTTAGAAACCCATAAAGGACTTCTATTTCCCAAGGTGAAATCCCATAATATTCTAATTTTGTTTTTAGAGGCTCAGACAATATTACAAATTATTCAAATTTGTAATTAAAGCTTCAATTTTCATCTAAATTTAGCTTCAAAATATTAAAATTATATAGATATGCCTTCTATGTTACCTATGAAGAAAGAATTTGTTGTAAAAAGTATTGATTCTGCTCCTGATGGAGCACCATATGTTGTACTTTCACTATCGTCATTAAAAGATCTAAAGGAAGGAACTCAAAATCCTCCTGCTGCTTTTGGCTCTCCAAAGGTAATGGGATTTTCAAACATGAATGATATGATGAAAGACCTCAACAAAATGATGTCTGGTGCTGGTGGCGGTATGGGAATGCAATCAGGCATTACTCAATTAAAACTTGAAATGCATGAATACAAAGAGATGGGTCTTTCAGTTGGTGATAAGGTCTTTCTTGAATTAAGTAAAGCAGAAACACTTGGTGTTTAGATTATTTTTTTGTTAATTAAAATTTATAATTATTACCAAATGGTATTGAAAAATTTCCAACCATAAAATGCTGCAACTGTTGCAATTACAAATAACATTGGTTTCCATGCAAATACTGGAATTCCGGGAGTTGCAAGTTTAACTTTGTAATTATCTACTACTGTTGTAATATTTTTCTTTATTTTGTCGTGCCAGATATTGTAATCTATTTGGTATTTTTTTAAAATCTCTTCAACTTCGTAAACTACTGGTGTTCTTTGTGAAAACAAATGTTGAAGATAATCCCTTGATACTTCAACTTCTGCATGAATACCAATTTTTCCATCTTCTAAATCTACCATTCTAACATGCATCTCCCATGGTTTTTTTAATTTCAAATTTAGACCGCTACCAATTTGGTCTGGTTGTTTATGTTCTAGTTTTACTTTGGTAAAACCTTCTTCTCTGAATATTTTAGTTAATTCCTCAAAACTTTTTTTGACAACGATATGTAGTTGTTCTACTCCTTCTTTGCTATCTACATGGATCTTGTGCTTTAATCCATCGATAAATGAGATCGTTTTTGGATATGTTGTCAAATATTCCATATTTTCTCTCTCTAATTCCTCTATTTAAAAAAAACTTACCTAATACCCTTAGTTTTTTGGTGGATTTGCAAGACCTCTTACATACACACACTGTTCTGGTTCAATTGCCATTTCTGAAGAATTTATTTTTCTATCTGTAAGTTTAGCTCCTGAATTTCTAACTATTGCAAATGGTCTTAATTCTGCACCCTCTCCCATTTTGTGATTTGCGATTGTTGCAAGATTATCTACAACTGCTTGAAATGTAACCTTTAAGGGATTGCCATCAAGATCTTTTTTAGATCTCATGTCTAAAACTGGTTCTATTCCTGCACAAGACACTGCAACTCCTGATGTTCCAATTCTTGCCGGCATCAATCTACTGTCTACTAAAATTATTCCGACATGAATTAATAATTTCAAAAAAACTTTTCTTCGAATTTGTTCTGCAATTAGATAAGGATCATTTGGATATAGTATTGCTTTACCTTTTTTTGCATTTGATTTATCAATTCCTGCATTTGGTGCCATAATGTTATCTGCTGATGTGATAACAAACCCTCCTATTCCTCCAAAAATTTTATCTGATTCTCTAATGATGATTTCGGCAATTCCTGGTTTTAATTGATATTTATCTGCAATCTTTATGCCATATTCTGATGCTTTAATTTTCTCCAAATCTACAATTCTACCTTGTGAATTTGAGATGTATTTTGTTGAAATTACTATGATATCTCCTTCTTGTAATTTTGTTTCATTTTTCTCCAAAGTATTTTCTAATGCTTCAAAAATATCAAATTCATTTTCCATTCTTTTTGCTAGTAGTGGTAATACTGTTAATTGCACAATATTGTATAGATTCTATTTCTTTTTTATTGTTCTGAAAAGCTTTTAATCCCAAGAGCGAACTTTTTGAATCATGAATATAGTTGAGAAAATCCTTGCACGTGCCTCAGGCAAATCCTCAGTAGCACCTGATGATGTGGTTTTTGCTGATGTTGATAAAGTAATGATGCATGATGTGTCTGGACCTGGTGTGCTCAAGGTTTTTGATAAATTAAAGAAACAAGGAATTCCAGTTGATAAATTATGGGATCCTGCTAAAGTTTGGGTAGCTGAAGATCATTTTGTACCATCAGCTGATAAATTATCTGCAGAAAATATTGTAAAATTATCCAATTTCACAAAAAATTATGGTATTGAAAAACACTTCAAATATGGAATGGGCCAGTATGGTATCTGCCATACTTTGTCTCATGAAGAAGCAATGGTGATGCCTGGTGATGTTTATGTTGGTGGTGATTCTCACACAAACACAACTGGTGCTTTAGGAGCATTTGCATGTGGTTTAGGTCATACTGATATTGCCTATGTTTTGTTAAATGGAAATATTTGGTTTAAAGTTCCTGAAACTTATTATTTCAAACTTAATGGAAAATTACCTGATCATGTGATGGCAAAAGATTTGATTCTAAAAATTATTGGAGAAATCGGAAACGATGGTGGTGCATATAGAACCATGCAATTTGGTGGAAGTGGAATTGATGAAATGTCTGTTGAAAGTAGATTGACATTATGTAACATGACAACTGAAGCAGGAGCTAAAAATGGAATTGTAGAACCTGATCAAAAAGTAGTTGACTACCTTTCTCAAAGAGGTGCCACTAATCTTAATTTAGTTACTGGTGATTCTGATGCAGAATATTCTAAAATATTTGAATTTGAAAGTTCAGAAATGGAACCAATAATTGCAAAACCATTCTCACCTGACAATACATGTATTGTAAGTGAATCTCCTTCTGTTGAATTAGATAAATCATACATTGGTTCTTGTACTGGTGCAAAATACGAAGATTTGGAAGCTGCAGCAAAAATTCTCAAAGGAAGAAAAGTAAAGATTCGAACTGAAATTTTACCTGCAGCAATCTCAATTTATCAACGTGCTATGGAAAATGGTCTTTTGAAAATTTTCTTAGATGCTGGTGTTACAGTTGGTCCACCTACTTGTGGTGCTTGCTGTGGTGCCCACATGGGAGTATTGGCAAAAGATGAAATCTGTATCAGTACCACTAATAGAAATTTCCCAGGCAGAATGGGTCATGTTGAATCTCAAACTTATCTTGCATCTCCAATGGTTGCAGCAGCTTCTGCAGTTACTGGAAAAATTACTGATCCAAGGGATTTGATATGAAAGGAAATATCATAAAATATGCTCGTGATAACATCGATACTGATGTAATTATTCCTGGTCAATATCTTAAAGTTCACGATTATACTGAACTTGCAACTCATGCCATGGAGGGATTAGACCCTGATTTTCATTCTAAAGTAAAAGAAGGTGATTTTATTTTATCTGGAAAAAATTTTGGATGTGGTTCGTCTCGTGAACATGCTCCAATTGCATTATCTCATTGTGGGGTAAAAGCAATTCTCGCTTTATCTTTTGCAAGAATTTTTTATCGAAATTCTGTAGATGGTGCATTTTTGCTACCTATTGAAATTGATCAAGATGCATATGATGGAATTTCTGAAGGTGATGAAATTGATATTGATGTTTCAAAAAATGAAATAAAAAATATCACAAAAAATCAAACATACAAAATGAAACCATTCTCTGAAATTATTGGAAAAATAATTGCAGCCGGTGGATTATTCAAGTATAAACCAGATCAGGATTAAAATGGGTAAAACACTTTTTGAAAAAATTTGGGAGTCTCATGTTGTTGTTGAAAAACAAAATGAACCTGATTTAATTTACATTGATAGACATCTTGTTCATGAGGTAACGTCTCCTCAGGCATTTGATGGATTACGTATGAATAATAGAAAAGTAAGACGTCCTGATTTGACCATTGCTACAATGGACCATAATGTTCCAACCAGCGATCGCTCTTTACCTATTTTGGATCAAACTTCTGCTGTTCAAATTAAAACACTTGAAAATAATTGTAAAGATTTTGGAATAAAATTATTTGACATTAACAGTCCAAATCAAGGAATTGTGCATGTTATAGGCCCTCAATTAGGCATAACTTTACCTGGTTCTACTATTGTTTGTGGTGATAGTCATACTTCAACTCATGGAGCATTTGGTGCATTAGCATTGGGAATTGGAACTAGTGAAGTTGAACATGTGTTGGCATCTCAAACATTGTGGTTGGAAAAGCCAAAAACATTTGAAGTTAGAGTTGAAGGAAAAAGAAAGAATCCTCATGCTGTAACTGCCAAAGATATTATTTTATCAATAATTAAAAATATTGGAACTGCTGGTGGAACTGGTACTGTTATTGAATATCGTGGTGAAGGAATACGTGATCTTTCTATGGATCAAAGAATGACAATTTGTAACATGTCAATTGAAGGAGGAGCTCGTGCAGGATTAGTTGCACCTGATCAAAAAACTTTTGATTATTTACGAGGTAGAGAATACACTCCAAAAAATTATGATTCCCTTGTAGATTCTTGGAAAGATACTCTCAAAACCGATTCTGATGCGACATTTGATAAACAATTCATTTTAGACATTAATGATATTGCACCTCAAGTAAGTTGGGGAACCAATCCTGAGATGACTTGTAATGTAGATGAACCCATTCCATCTTCTGATGAATTTTCCAATGGTAATGCTAATCAAAAGAAAGGAGCAGAAAAAGCCCTTGAATATATGGATCTTGAATCTGGAACTATGATTGAAGATATTAAAATTGATAGGGTGTTTATTGGATCTTGTACTAATGCAAGATTAGAAGATCTTATTGAAGCTTCAAAAATTGTTCAAGGACAAAAAGTTGCATCAAATGTTAAAGCAATGGTGGTTCCCGGTTCTCAAATGGTAAAAAAACAAGCTGAAGAAATGGGATTAGATAAAATTTTCATTGATGCTAATTTTGAATGGAGAGCGGCTGGATGTAGCATGTGTTTAGGTATGAATCCTGATATTTTGTCTCCAGGTGAAAGATGTGCTAGTACATCCAATAGAAATTTTGAAGGTAGACAAGGTAATGGCGGTAGAACTCATTTAGTTAGTCCTGTAATGGCTGCTGCTGCTGCAATAAATGGTCATTTTGTAGATGTTAGGAAATTGGATTTGAATTAGCATGAAACCATTTGAAAATGTAAAAAGCATTGTAACTCCATTTGATAAGGTCAATGTTGATACTGATCAAATTATTCCAAAACAATTTTTAAAATTAGTTCAAAAATCTGGATTTGGAAAATTTTTATTTTTTAATTGGAGATATGATGAGAATGAAAATATAAAATCTGATTTTATCTTAAACGATCCAAAGTATGATGGCTCAAAAATTTTAGTCGTTGGTGATAATTTTGGATGTGGTTCTAGTAGAGAACACGCTGTTTGGGCTTTAGATGATTATGGGTTTTCTGTAATTATTTCATCATCTTTTGCAGATATTTTCTTTAGTAATTGTTTCAAAAATGGAATTTTACCAATTTCACTAGAACCCAAGATTGTTGCAAAGTTATTGCAAGAAACTAGTCCAATTGAGGTTGATTTAGAAAATCAAATAATTATAACTTCTTCTGAAGATATATCATTTGAAATTAATTCTCATAAGAAAAAAATTCTCTTAGAAGGATTAGATGATATTGCACAAACTTTTCAATTTGAAGATAAAATATCTGAATTTGAAGAAAAGTCTACAGTCCCATCTGTTTTATGATTTTCGTTACTAATTTCTTGTTTCTCTCTAAAATCATTGGTGATTCTGCATCAATCCACTCTTTATCTGCTATATCATGAGCACTAACTTTCCCTTCTTTGGATAATTCCTGTAAGATATCAAATGAAAGATTAACTTGTTTTTGTTTTCTCTTCTTTATTTTTTGAATAATTTCTTTTCTTAACATGTAAATTCCTAGACATTCTGATAATTGCAATTTCATTATTGGTTTTTCTTTGAATTCTTTAATTATTCCATTTTCTACAATTGCAAAACCTGTTTCTTCTTTTCTTTTTGTTCTGGTTGCAATACATGCAAAACTATTTTTTTCTTTGAATGTTTCTTTCATCTTCTTTACATCTACTGCACATAAATTATCTACAAACCATAGTAAAAATTCTGATTCATTTTTAAGTTCTTTTTCAATATGAAGTAAATCTCCTCCAGTTCCACTTTGTGAATCTTGGATGAATTTGATATCTTTTCTATCTCCATAGTAGTTTTTAATTTGGCCTCCTAACCCATTGTAATCTGATATTATGATCACTTCTTTTATGAAATTAAATGATTTTAGATATCTTACCACATAATCTATCATTGGTTTTCCATTAATTGGATTCATTGCTTTTGGAAAATATTCAGTATATGGTTTTCCTCGAGTCCCCTTACCGCCTGCTAAGATTATGGCTTTCACAGTCTAACGGTATGATTTTTGTTTTCTTCTTCTTGCACCAGGTCCGCCAAATTTCTTTGGTTCTTTTTGTCTGGCATCTCCGCTTACTAGATATTTATCAAAATCATCAATTCGTTTTCTGAGGTCTTCTCTAGTTGATTTTGGGAATGGATGATCTTTTGGTTCTTTTTTAGATTTTGTCCACCCTATGAGTGCTCTAGTAATCCCAGTTGCAATTGCACTGGCTTGTCCCATGAATCCCCCTCCTCTTACTCTGACTGAAATATCAATTTTATCTCTTAAATCCCCTGTAATTTCGAGTGGTGCCAAAATAACTTCACGAGCAGTTTCTTGTGGTATCATCTCTACTGGAACATTGTTAATTCTAACTTTGCCAACACCTTTTGTGATGTATACGTGTGCACTTGCAGTTTTTCTAGTTGCAAAATAAATTTCAGTTTTTGGAATCATTATTCAGTCCATCCTATTACTCTGCATATTTCTGCTAATGATGTATAATTAGATGCCTCTTTTTTGATTAATGCTTTTTCAAATTGAATTTTTTCAATTGGTTTTGTATCATTTGGTGCACCAATGTAAGTTCGAAGTCTTGCATATGCTGTTTTACCTGATGGTTTTCTATCAAATGGTAACATTTGACGAATCATTTTTGCAATAATTGTATCGGGTCTTCTGTAGTGGATAGGTCCGTGTTTGTAATTGATAATACTGTTAATTTCTAAAAATTCTCTATATTCTTTAATTTGATTTGCTCTTGTTCCACTCATCATAATTTTTTCACAATTTACAACTGTAACTCTTTGTCCTTGTAATAGTAATTTTGCAACATTTGATGCTAATCTACCTGCAATGTGGTTTGTTCCATCTACTACAATAGGTCTATCTGTTCTAATCACTACTTCTTGTTTAGAAGTGTTAGAATTTCTTCCAGCAGGTCTGTTTAATCTTCCATTAGCCAAGTAGTACGACTCCTTTACCTGTAGGATTTTGTTTGATTAAATCTGTATGTGAAATTAATTTTCCACCATTTTCTAAGACTTTAGCTGCTGCAGAATTTGAAATTGAAAATGAGCATAATGTAATTTTATGTGATACATTTCCTGTTCCTAGAACTTTACCTGGAAATACCACGGTATCATTTTCTTTAGTTAATTGACTGATTCTATTCAAATTGATGTCTCTTCTTGCAATTGATGGTTTTAGTGCATATTCTGCTAGTTTTCCCCAAATTGGAGCATCATTTTTTGCTGATGCTTTTTTGAGATCGCTTGCCATGCTTATAACAACTTGATTAGTCATGTGAATAATCCGGCTTAAAACCCAAATATAATGTCTATGCTTGTATTATGCTTCAAGATTGTTGATCATGTCTTTGAATTCAACAACTCTTCTACTTACTTCTTCTACCCCTTCAAGAACAATTTGTTCTGGATTTAATGCTCCTGTTGACTCTACTGTGAGAATTTTCTCATCATCTTTGTTTGTATCTGTAAGAATTGCCATATTTGATGAGTTCCATTTTGCATGTTCTGTTCCACGTCCTAATCTTGCATAGCATTCAACTTTGATTTGTTGACCTGGAGCTAATTGAACAATTGGAATTGTATCTGAAGTTGGCTTTATTGTCTCATCTTCAGATGATAATTCACTGGATAATACTGCTCTGCTCTCCTCTGCTTCTCCAGAATCTAAAACTAATAGAACTTTACAGTTTGAACAACCTGATTCACTTTGACAATCACATTTTGATGGTTCGTTAAATCTTTTCAAGTCTGTTTTTAATGGAATTAATCCTAATCTGTGTGCTAATCCTTCATCTGGTAGTACTGATGTATTTTGAATAATATCTACTGTATCAATTGCAAAAACTGGAACTCCGTTTAAACATACACGTCTAAGTGCATTTGCATATTGTAATGGGACATCTTTTAGCTTTATAGCTATTTTTTCAGAATCTTTGCTAATTACGTCTAATGATGACAAATCTTGTTGAAAATCATCAAAGTGCACATAAAAATCTAGCTAGTTTTACGTATAGATAAATACCAAATTATAATACGTATTTTAGATATGGCTGATGCTACAGTAGTTCGATATTCTTTTGAAGGCGAAAAATTTGAGATTTTAGTTAAACCTGATCCTGCATTGGATTACAAACTTGGTAAAAAAAAAGATATTTCATCTGTTTTGATATCTGATGAAATTTACACTGATTATGGAAAAGGTACCAAACCGTCTAATGAAAAATTACTTACTGCTTTTAAAACTGAAGATAAAACTGAAATTGCTCAAATAATGTTTGAGAAAGGTGATCTAAATCTTACAACCGATCAAAGAAGAAAAATGGTTGAACAAAAAAGAAAACAGATTGTTGAATTTATTGCTAAAACATATGTCGATCCCAAAACCCACTTGCCTCATCCTCCATTACGGATTGAATTGGCAATGAAAGACGGTCGTGTTTCAATTGATCCTCAGAAAAATGTTGAAGTGCAAGTAAATGATATTGTTGATAAATTACGCTCAATAATTGCATTAAAATCTGAAAATCTTCAATTAGAAATTACCATTCCTGCACAATATGCTTCTCAATCTTATTCTGTTTTGAAATCTGTTGGTTCTCTAAAAAAGGAAGAATGGCAAAATAATGGTTCATTAAAAGCAATACTTGAAATACCCGCAGCAGCAAGGCCAAATGTGATTGACAGATTAGGTTCTATTACAAAGGGTTCTGCCACTGTCGAGGTAATGAAATAATGGCAGATAGGAGAAAATACGTTATTCCTGGTGATATAGTTACTAGTGGGCCTTTTAGACCTGAACAAAATGTTATACTTGAAGGAAATAACATAATTGCTACAGCAGTTGGTATTTCTGAAATTTATGAGGATTCTGTTAAAGTCATTTCTTTAACTGGAAAATATCTTCCTAAAATTAATGATCTTGTAATTGGTAAAGTTGTTTCTCATACTTCATTATCTTGGGAATTGGATATCAATTCATGTTATATTGGATTTTTGCCAGCAATGGATGTCTTTGGACGAGATTTTTCAACTCATGCTGATGAACTTTCAAGTAAACTCAAAACAGGAGATCTTGTAGCTGCTAGAATTGCTAATTTTGATAGAACAAGAGATCCTCTCATAACCATCTCTGATAGGGATTTAGGTAAAATTGATGACGGTGTATTAGTAAAAATTTCAACAAGTAAAGTTCCACGTCTAATTGGAAAGAAAGGCAGTATGATTCAGATGATTGAAATGGGTACTAATGCCGCTATAACAATTGGTCAAAATGGCTGGGTTGTTATTTCATGTGAGACTGAAGAAGGACTCTCAAAAGCTAAAAAGGCTGTTGAAATGGTTAATGAAAAAGCACATATTGCTAATTTAACGGATTTAATTAAAGACATGTTAGATGTAAAGGATGAATCATAATGGGTGGAAGAGATGCAACCATGGTCTTATTGGACGAGAACGGTATTCGCTGTGATGGACGTAAAGTAGACGAACCACGAAAAATTATGATTAAAGCTGGCGGATTAAAAAACGCTGATGGCTCTTCTTACATTGAATTTGGCGATAACAAAATTTTAGTTGGTGTATTTGGACCTAGAGATGTTCATCCAAAACACATGTCAAATACTGACACTGGAATTTTAAGAGTTAGATACCACATGGAACCATTTTCTGTTGGTGAAAGAAAAAGACCAGCACCTTCAAGAAGAGAAATTGAAATTTCCAAAGTAATCAAAGAAGCATTAGAACCTGCAGTAATGTTGGAGAAATTCCCAAGAACTGCAGTTGATGTATTTATTGAAGTTTTACAGGCTGATGGTGGAACTAGATGTGCTGCCCTTACTGCAGCATCTGTTGCATTAGCTGATGCTGGAATTCCGATGAGAGATATGGTTGCAGCAATTGCTTCAGGTAAAGTTGCAGATACCATTATTCTTGATGTTAACAATGAAGAAGACCAAGCAGGTCAAGCAGATATGCCAGTTGGATATATGCCAAGTCTTAAGAAAATTACATTATTACAATTAGATGGTGTCTTAACTCCGGAAGAATACAAGAAATGTGTTGATGTTGGAGTTAAAGGATGTGAATTAGTTTACGAACTTCAAAAGCAAGCACTACATGACAAATATTTTGGAAATAGGAAAGATTAGAAATGACTAGTGTTTCTGTTATTGATCAACTAAAGAGAACTAAAATTCTTGAATTACTAGAACAAGGAAAAAGAGTTGACGGAAGAGCACTAGATGAGTCAAGAGAAATCTCAATTGAAATTAACGCAATTCCTAAAGCCAATGGTTCTGCAAGAGTTTACCTTGGTGATACCGAAGTTTTATGTGGAGTAAAAATCCAACCAGACAAACCTTTCCCAGATGTGGGTGACAAAGGCATGTTTATGTGCACTGCTGAACTATTGCCACTTTCACATCCTACTGTTGAAACTGGACCACCACAAGCTCCTGTTATTGAATTGGCAAGAGTTGTTGATAGAGGAATTAGAGAAAGTCATATGGTTGATGTTTCTCAGTTAGTAATTGAAAAAGACAAATCTGTAGTTGGTGTATTTGCCGATGTTGTGGTAATTGATTATGATGGAAATCTCTTTGATGCATGCTCTTATGCTGCAACTGCTGCTTTACTTACCTCAAAAACTCCAACATGGGAGATGGTTGATGATCAACCTTCAGTTGTTGAAGGTGAAGACAAACCGTTACCTGTAAGCACAATCCCTGTATCTGTAACAATGGGAAAAATTGGAAATTACATTGTTGTTGATCCTAATGGTGATGAATGGGCCAGTATGGATTCAAGAATTACTATAACTACAGACTCTGATGGAAATATTGTTGCATTACAAAAAGGTGGTAGTGATGGATTTACTCAAGAAGAAATTAACCAATGTGGAGAATTATCAGTTAAAATTGGTACAAAGATAAGAGAACAATTAAAATTAGCACAACAGGAGAGTCAATAAAATGGCTAAAGCAAAAAAATCTCTAAAAGGTTTAGGTGCACGTTACGGAATTAAACTTAGAAAACAATACACAAAAGTTCACTTTACATTAAAACAAAAAAGAAATTGTCCTGAATGTGGTTCCCAGACCTTTGGTAGAGACGCTGTTGGAATTTGGTCTTGTAAAAAATGCAACTATAAGGTAGCTGGAACTGCATATGACATTAAACTATAGTGCAAAAATCACTGTAGATGCTAAAGACAAAACTAACGCAATTTATGATTCTGTAAATACTGACAATGAATTTTATCCTGAAAATCCTGTTAAAACTACGATAAAATTAGATAAAAAATTGCTTATTACTGCTGAAACTGATCAAATTGCCCATCTCAGAGCAAATTTGAATTCGACACTTAGACTCATTCAAGCTAGTTATGATTCAATTGAATCGGTAAAGATATAATCAGATTAATTTTTTGTTTAGTCATGTCTTCTCCACAAATGCCCCCATGGCTTCAAGAACAAATTATGAAATTACAACAATCTCAACAGAATTTACAATCTATTATGACTCAAAGACAACATCTTGAAATGGAAAAAGCAGAAACTGAAAAAGCACTTGAAGAACTAAAGAAAATTGCTGATGATGATTCTGTCTTTAAACAAGCTGGAACTGTTTTAATTAAATCTGACAAAAAAACATTAGTTGATGAATTAGAAGAAAAAGTTGAATTATCCAAAACTAGATCAACTGTTCTTGAAAAACAAGAGATTCGTGTAAAAGATTCTCTCAAAGAGCAAGAAGCAAAAATCACTGAAATGATGAAAAGTGGTGCAACCCCTCCACCTCCTGCAACAACTGAAGATAATCCTAGAAAATAATTTCTTTAACCTATTTCATATAAGATATTAACAATTCATTATAACTGATATTTGTGAAATTAGAAAATCTTCGAATTATTGTAGATGAAAGAGAACGAAAAAGTGGAATTCCTGATTTACTCAAAGCTATTGGCATGGGAGTTGAAATGAAAACACTCCCTATTGGTGATTATATTGTTGCACCTGAAACTATCGTTGAAAGAAAAAGTATCAAGGACTTGATGGCTTCTGTTTTTGATGGGCGACTTTATGATCAGTGTACTAGACTTAAAGAACATTTTACATATCCTATAGTTTTGATTGAAGGTAATGTTGATGAAATTGAGGAAATTACTGACAATCCTTTAGTTTTCTATGGGGCTCTCTCTAGAGTCACACTTGAATTTAAAATTCCAATAATACCTACTCCCAGTGCATCTCATACTGCAAAATTACTAGTTTCAATGTGTTCTAAAAAAGATGGTCCTACAGGACCTTACTTGAAAAAAATAAAAAAATCTTCAAATTTAGAAACTCAGCAATTATCGACACTTTGTAGTTTGCCTGGAATTGGTGAAAAATTTGCAGTACGTATGCTTGAAAAATTTGGCACTCCATCAAAAGTTTTTAGCGCAACAACTTCTGAATTAGCAAAAGTTGAAGGATTAGGTGAAGCTCGTGCAAAAAAAATCAAAAATATGTTAACAACTAAAAATAAACTTCAAAAAGAAAGTAACCAAAAGACACTGACATAACAATTACTGTCATTTTGTTTTATCAGTTTTTATAGTATGTAATTTTGGAAATTTTATGGATAATCGTGTGAATATTGCAGTTGTAGTTGGTGTAATCTTTGTTTTAGCTTTTGCTGTAACTTTAACTCAAAGTGATAAACAAGTTGAATCTCAAGTTGAATCTCAATTCAAATCTCAAGTACTTGAGGATGAAATTCCTGATGAATTAATTTATGAGTGGCTGAAAAAATATGATCCTTCTGAACAAACAATCTCTGTTTCTGGCAGTGCTACAGTCTCTTCAGACCCTGATACCTTGATTATTGTTCTTGGAGTTGAATCTGAAGCCAAAACTGCTAATGCATCTCTATCTCAAAATTCTAATTCATTAAATTCTGTAATCTCTTCATTATCTAATTCTGGAATTTCTGAAGATGATATTCAAACATCCAATTTTTCAATTTATCCATTATATGATAGTATAAAAGATTCTGATGGAAATTGGCAACAAATTCTAAACGGATATCGTGTTTCAAACATTTTATCAATTCAAACTGAAAAAATTGATTCTGCTGGAGATATTATTGATGCTGCAGTTTCTTCTGGAGCAAATCGTGTTGACAATGTTTCATTTCAATTATCTGATGATAAATTACAAAAAATTAGTGATGACTTGATTGCTGATGCAATAAATGATGCAACTCAAAAAGCAGAAAAAGCACTTGTACCATTAAAACAAAAAATTGTTGGAGTAAAATCTGTAATTATACATGATGATGTGGTGCCTTACTATGATAATCCAATGCGTGCATCATTTGATGGATTTGCAGAATCCTCTATGAAATCTTCACCAATCATGTCTGGTGATGAAGAAATCACTACAAATGTTAGTGTCGTATTTTACATTTCACAACAATAATTTTTTTACAATTATTCTTTGAGTAATTTTCTTTTTAATGTAGTTCCACAAATAGAACACTCTTTTCCATTTTGATAACTTGCTTTACATCCTGGACAATAGTGAATCCATTTTCCTACATCTTTGATTCCTTTTGTCATGATTGGTGCAATGTTTAATCCTATATTTTTGGCAACATTAGAAATTGCAAAATCATCTGTAATGATTTGCCCTTTTGTTTCTATCCCTAATGCAATAATTGAAATATCTTGTTTTGATAATTGTGGAAAATCCCCTGTTTTTTTTGCTGCTTTGATTGCGGTCTGAGTTGATTGTTCCTCCGGTTCTCTAATTTTGAGCCTATTTGTTTCAAGTAATGTCCCAAGTACATCATGATTTTTCTTAATATGCTGTATCTCATCATAAACAAGAGATGTAGTGTAACAATCTTCAGATGATCTAAATGGAACTCCTGCATAAAATGCACTAGCATCTAAAATTCTAAAATCCAAGTTTACTCATTTGTCTTAACCCTCTTTTTTTCAATCTAATGAAAACTGCTGGGCTTTTGTATTTTTTAATAATTATTGGTTCTTCGTATCCTGCAGATTTTACAACTTGTGCATCTACTGCAATATTACAATCTTGAGAACAAATAATTTCAATTTTTTCATCTGGAACAACTAATGATGCTAATCTGTAAACTGGTGCAACTGGTGTGATGATTAAAACATCTAAACTTTCGTGTAATATTGGACCTCCTAATGAAAATGAATGACCCGTTGATCCACTAGGTGTTGCAATGATCACTCCATCCATTTTTTGTTTCACTGTATCATTTTGAAATTTAATTTCAATTTCTGCAGTTTTAGTTAGGTTTGCTCTACTGATGTAAATTTCATTTAATGCTGGTGGAAATTCTTTTCCTCCACATGATGCAGTTACTCTAGTTCTTTTATCTAGGAAAAATTTATCTTCTAAAATATCTTTTATTGCTTCATCAATTTCTTCAATTGTAATTTCTGCTAAAATTCCTCTATTACCTCCCACATTAATTGTTAAAATCGGTGTTTCATTTTCTAAATTTCTAAAAACTCGAAGTGTTGTTCCATCTCCCCCTAATGTAACTACTAGATCTAATTTGACCTTCTTGATTTCTTCAAGTGTTTCAATTTGTTTTGTACCTTCCACAACAACTGGTGAAATTGTGTATACTGTTGCTTTTGTTGCTAGTATTTTTTTTGCAACATCTCTTGCAGCCTTTTCTGAATCTTTATTTCCAACTTTGCTTACAATAACTACATTTTCTAGTTTCAAGTAAGTTCTTTTGAATTGTATTTACATAAAAATGATATTTTTACGCACGTCTGTAAAAACAATTAAGTATGAATATGAACCCATGAAATTATGAGTTACGCACATCCTGAAGTTTTAGTCGATACTGAGTGGTTGTCCCAAAACCCTCCAAACGAAAATAGGAAATTAGTTGAAGTTGATTATGATCCTGTTAATGGTTATCAAAAGGGTCACATTAATGGCTCAAGTTTAATTTGGTGGAAACGTGATATCAATGATCCTGTAACTCGGGATATAATTAGTAAAAAAGAATTTGAGGCATTAATGTCTAAAAATGGAATTACTGCTGATACTGAAGTAATTCTTTATGGTGATTTTAATAATTGGTTTGCAGCATTTGTTTTTTGGGTTTTCAAAATCTATGGACATGAAAATCTAAAAATTATGAATGGCGGAAGAAAAAAATGGGAATTAGAAAATCGTGATTATACCATTGATGAACCACAAATTACTCCAACACAATACATTGGACAACCTCCCGATGAGGGATTACGTGCATATCTATTTGATGTAAGTAGAGGAATTGGAAAAGAAGATACTGTGATGGTTGATGTACGATCTCCTGCTGAATTTTCTGGTCAAATTACAGCTCCTCCTGAATATCCAATGGAACATGCACAAAGAGGTGGACATATTCCTGATGCAAATAATATTCCATGGGCAACTGCAGTAAATGATGCTGATGGTACCTTCAAAGGAGTTGAGGAATTAAAACAAAATTATGAACAAAAAGGTGTAACTCCCGATAAAGATGTAATTTGTTATTGTAGAATTGGTGAACGTTCATCTCATAGTTGGTTTGTTTTGAAATATTTACTTGGATATCCAAAGGTTAGAAACTATGATGGCTCCTGGACTGAATGGGGTAATATGATAGGCAATCCTGTGGAAAAATAAATTGCTTTTAGACCTGCCAATTCTTGAGAAAGGTTCTTTCTACTTCATCAAAGATGGTAATTCTACTCTAGTGTTGGAGGATAAAACTAAGCGTGGATTAGAAATTAAAGAAACATCGATTGATGAAAATCTAAAAGTTAAGGCTGATAAAGGTATGATTCACGATATGGATGGAATTGGACATTGGGTTCCAATTCGTTGGTATTTTTCTAAAGATTCCTATGATTTGTCTGCAGTTTTAATTCATGCAAATGCTATGGAAAAAAAATACATTGAACTACGAGAACTAACTTGTCCTCAAGATGATGACTGATAACGTTTTTAACTAAATTCTACTCGTAAAAAACAGATGTCATTACTTTTAAAAGATCGGGTCTGGTCCATGGAAGCTCCCACTGCAAAACGTGGTGTTTATCCATTACATGGTTTTAAACTTGGACTATACAGATTGCCAATTAAACTTGAAGAACCTGTTGAAATTAAATCAGTTCATGATGGTTTGAAAAAAGCATTTGAGATGGATATGTATGCTGATAGAATTTTTGCTACATACCGTTGGAAAGAACAAAACATGGCTGACCCTGATGAGAAGGGATACGAAGAAGTTGATTTGTCAGTAACAGTAGAAATTGTAACTGGTGAAGTTGTTGATATTATTTACCAAGTATTTCCAATTGAGAAATTTGGAGATCCTAATTGGGTTAAAGATTATAGGAAAAAAGCAGACCATTTTGCAAAAATGGTAATTGATACTATTTTACGTAATACTATTTTGGCAGATAAGATGATTTCACATCTTGCAAAATCTGAAAAAATTCCTGAACTTGCTGCTATTCAAAGACTTGAAGAATTAACTCCGTTAGCTAAAATTGTTCTTGGTGCAAAACCAAAACCAGTTGAAGCTACAGATGAAGAAGAAGAAGATGATGATGGTTCAATTGAAATTCCCGATGGTGCAAAACCCGGACCAATTGATGTTGAGTATAAATCTAAAATCAAACCTTCTGCTGTATATGAGACTGCAGAACATACCATCAAAACTTGGGGTCGTAAAGGTACCAGTAATGGAATAATGGGTATTTGGGGAGAATTTGTTTCTGTAGATTATGATATTTGTATAGCTGATGGTGGATGTCTTGAGGCTTGTCCTGTTGGTGTCTATGAGTGGTTTGATTCTCCTGGAAATCCTGGTTCAGAACAAAAACCATTGATGTCAAAAGAACCTGATTGTATTTTCTGTCTTGCATGCGAAGGTGTTTGTCCTCCACAAGCAATCAAAATTTATGAACAAAAATAACTGCATTTGTTGCAAGTATAAATATCGACTACTACTTTTGAGCAGCTAAAGATGGCTGGAAATCCTTTCACTCAATTAATATTTGATCTATTCATTATATCTGCTATTTTGATTACTGCATATACTTGCAATTTTTATTATCTTGTTTTTCTTGCTAACAAAAGAACTAAGATTGCTAAAACTGTTGATTTGGGAACTCCTTCTGTAACAATCCAACTTCCAATTTATAATGAAAAATATGTTGCAAAACGACTTGTTGATGCAGTATGCAATTTGGATTATCCTAAAGATCAAATGAATATTATGGTTTTAGATGATTCTGATGATAATACTGTTGATGTACTTGAAAAAACTGTCAACTATTACAAAACTCAAGGATTTCAAATTGAACATATACGACGTGGAACACGGAAGGGGTACAAAGCAGGTGCTCTCAAATATGCTATGCAAATTACTGACACTGAACTTGTAGCAATATTTGATGCTGATTTTATTCCTCCAACTTGGTTTCTCAAACGAGCCATCCCTCATTTCTCAAAACCAAGCATTGGTTTAATTCAATGTCGTTGGGGTCATGTAAATGAAAATTATTCTACTATTACTCAAGTACAAGCACTTAGTCTTGATTTTCATTTTCTTATAGAGCAAAAAGCAAAAAGTGATTCTCATCTGTTTATGAATTTCAATGGTACTGCTGGAATTTGGAAACGTGACTGCATTGAAGATGCTGGAGGGTGGCATACTGCAACTTTAGTTGAAGATCTTGATTTGAGTTATAGAGCTCAAATGAAAGGATGGAAATGTGTTTTCTTACCTGATATTGTAGTTGATGCTGAACTTCCTGCTCAAATGAATGCTGCAAAAAGACAACAATTTCGTTGGGCTAAAGGTTCTATTCAATGTGCAACAAAATTACTTTTTGATATTGCTGTAAAACGTAAAGTTTCCATTGAAGCAAAAATCCAAGCATTCGTTCAACTTACACGTCATATTGTTTATCCATTAATGTTAATACAATTTTTAGCATTGCCAATTCTTTTGGCAGGACAAGTTAATCTTTACGTTGTTAGTTTTCTACCTATTATTACATTTGCCACATATCTTGCAATGGGACCTGGTGCATACATTTTGATTATACAAAATATGTATGGTAAATCATGGAAGTCTAAAGCTAAGCTATTACCTGCACTGTTAATCTACAATGCTGGAATGTCTGTAAATAATACTGTTGCAGTATTTGATGCCGTATTTGGAAGAAAAAATGAGTTTCTTAGAACTCCAAAATATGGTATAATCAAAAAAGAAGATGATTGGAAAGGTAAAGCATACAATTTACCTTTTACACAAACCACTCTTTTGGAAATCTTTTTTGGTGTTTATGGTACATTGGCAATTTTTATTTCAATATTTTCAAACAATCCTATATTTGTACCAATTATTGCAATTCAGACTCTTGGATTTTTCTATATTGCTTACATGAGTCTGTCTCATACTCGATTTAAAAGAAATAAATCAAGTAAACAACGTAAAATGACGAAGAAAGAGAAAATGGCAAATACTGTTTACAGACTATCAATGGTTGGAATTTTAGGATTAATCATTTTTGGAGGATTTATGGCAATTACTGGCTATAATTCTGATATCTATCCTTTGGATAGGATACGAGGACATTTTGATGGTATCATAGGTTCATCTGATCCAGAAACAATTCGTGCTCATTTAATTGCAATCCAATTAGATTTGGAACCGATGTTGGAGAAATTACCTGAAACTACTGACACTCATAGTCAAATCATTTCTAAAAATCCTGTATGGTTATTTGCAACTGAATCAACCAATTTCATTAGAATACAAAATGATGTAAATTCTATGTTACAAAGTGTTAATACCATTTCAGCTATTCCTCAAGATAATTCTGCATATCATACTGGAATGCTTGACATAAATGATAGGGCTATGCTATTGCGTCTTAACATTATGGATGCAACTCCATACATGTATGTCAGTATTGCAAATGTATTCTCTAGTATAATTTGGATTGCTGTAATTATCGGAATCTTTACTGCATTAAAAAGAAAGAGAACCCAACTTAAAGAATCTGATCCACTCGGTGTTTAAGAAATATTTAGATCATTTCTAATTTCATCTACTGCTCTAATTCCATAAATATCTCTAATTTGTTGAATTCTAACTGATTCTTTTAACATGTCTCTTCCAATAGCATTTGTTAAAATTGAATATACGTCACTAAATCTAATTTCCCATTTATCTGCACAATCTAAAATTTTGCTTACTGCCCATTGTCTAACTTCATGAGGTAGCGGTATTTTTTCACCTGATTCAATTGATATTCTGTCAAACAAATTTACAATTTCTGAAGTAAGTTTTGCCATTTTTTCAAGATCTTTTGATTCTCCATATTTTGATTCTGTATTCATTCTAATGTTTGATTGATATTCTGATAGTTTTAGTAATGCCATCATTTCCTTTGATGAATCACTTGAAGCTTTGTTTGTAACATTTCTAACTGATTGTATCTCTTGAAATAATTTTTCTGATTTTTTATGAAATTCTGCTGTAGATGCATCTTGTCTTTTTAGAGTATCTGCTGTCGAATCTGCTCTTTTTGATAATGAACCAATTTCCGTCTCAATTTTATCTATTTTGCTTCCTACTTCTTTAATCGATTCTAAACTGATGGCATCACTGGAATTTACAGTTGATGAAACTGTCTCAAATTGTTGTTTGAGCCCATCAATCACGCCTCCTAATGAGTCGATTTTTGAGGCTTTTGATGATATCGTATCTATTGAAACCTTGATTGCTTCTAATTCTGCATTAACATTTGCTGCATCTGCTACGCCTTCAATTATTTTTTCAAATTCTTGTTTAAGGCTTTGAACTACTTGAGTTCCTGTACTGAGATTTTCAGTCTTTCCAGAAATCTCTTCGATACTTTCTTTTAATTTGTTAATCTCAGAGGTAATTTCTAAAACTGAATTAGTCTTTCCGGAAACTTCTCTTAGATCATCTCTTACTTCATCAATTCTTTGAGCAATTTTTATAATCATTTGAGAATTATTTGTAATGGAATTGATACTTTCTTCCACTTTTTGAGATATTTCTAGAGGTTTTGATATTTTTTGTATTTCTGAAATTTTATTTAATTCATTTTCAAGTTTTTCAGTTTGATTGTTGATTTTATTAATTAAATTAGATTGTGTTCTAACTTGATTTAATCCTGCGTATAATTTTTGTGTATCGTCTTCTATTATGTTAATTTGCTTTGATTGTTTTTGAATATGTTCTAATGTTGATGTTAGTGTGTCTATCATTCCTTTCATTGATACTAGGACTTTTTGATTTTCACCAAAAATCTTTGACATTACTTTGATTTCTTTTTGTAATGCTTTATTGGAATCTGAAACTGATGCTACTTTTTTTAAAACTGCTGCTGGATTTGGTTGTCTTTTAACAGTTTTAACTACTTTTTTTTTACTTGTTTTAGATACCATATTACATGAATTAAGAAACTAATAATAAAAAAAGTTAGGTGTAAAATAAAAAATGTAAAGAGTCACTTGTTTACAACTTCTGGTTCATGAAGTAACTCATGAAATGTCTTTTCAGCAAGACCATTTGTTGTCTCAATGAATCCTCTAGGACAATATTCGCATTGAATCATATAGTACTGTACGGTACCGTACTATTAATAATTGGGTTATTCCAATGTAACCAAAAATGCAGTCAGTTACCCCAGGTCATATCTCTTCATTTTAATCAGCTGACCTACTCATCACTCTGCAGTTAGACTAAGATTTCTAGGCATAAAGAGTTTCAAATTGATAACTTTTTGATAATCATAATTTTTTAGATTTTTATTAATTTTATTTGCAAATTTTAATTGCATGATCACTTTTTAATGAAATTTGTTAATTGATAATATGCAAAATCTTTTACTTCAATTAGATCCTACTGTAATTCAAGATTCTCTTACTTCCACAGCTAACACTTTGATTGAACAAGTAACTCCTGAACTTCCTCATACAAGTTTTGTAACTGATTTAGCTTTTATCATGATTATTGGGGCTATAGTTACACTTGCATTTTTTAAAATTAAACAACCTTTGATAATTGGATATCTTTTTGCTGGAATGCTTATTGGTCCTTTGTCTCCTCTTTGGACTTGGATTTTACCTGAAAGTACTTCCTCTCTTGAATTGTTAGATGGTGTTGGAATTTTATCTGATATTTCTGCACTAAATCTTTTTGCTGAAATTGGTGTTATCTTACTATTATTTGTAATTGGAATTGAATTCCCATATGCTAAAATCAAATCTATTGGAAAAGTATCTATTGGTGTTGGTACAATTGGATTGTTTTCTACATTGGGAGTTTTGTTTTATGCTTCAACCGCTCTAGGTTTACAATTTATGGATGCATTGTTTATTTCTGCAGCTTTATCCATATCTAGTACTGCAATTATTGTTAAACTTTTAGAAGATATGGGAAAAATCAGAAAAGGATCTTCTATACTTATTTTGGGTATCTTAATTGTAGAAGATATTATTGCTGTAATTTTAATTTCTACATTACAATCTATTGCTTTAGTTGGAACTGTATCTGTGGAATCTATTGTTGTTATTGTGTTAGTTGCAGCTGGTCTTATCGTAGGAACGTTTACTTTGGGAACACGTGTTATCCCTCCTTTAATTGATAGAGTTGCAGCTGCAGAAAATCGTGAAATTCTACTCTTGAGTGTTCTTGGTCTCTGTTTTGGTTATGCTTTACTCGCAAATATCGTGGGATTATCTGTAGCAATTGGTGCATTTTTGGCTGGTGTGTTAGTTGCAGAGTCAAAATCAGCTGAAGTTGCAAAATTACTTTCTAGTCCTATCAAAGACATGTTTGTGGCAATATTTTTCATTTCAGTTGGTGCATTGATGGATGTTTCACAACTTGAAAATTACATTTTCATTGCAATTGCTTTGATTGCAGTTGCTACTGGTATGAAGTTTGGTGGTAATATGTTAGGCAATTTTATTTTCAGACAAAAACGTGGAAAAGCACTTCGCTCTGCATTTACTTTGGCAGCTCCTCGTGGTGAATTCTCCATTGTAATTGTAAAAGTTGGAGTTGACATTGGTGCAGTAAGCGCCTTCTTGTTCCCACTTGTGGGTATTATTGCAATTATTACTGCATTTATTTCTCCATTTTTAATGAAGGCTAGTGATAAAATTATACCTGTATTAGAGGAAAAAGAAGATGTCTGATGAATTACAACAAATGTTAGATAGTGTTCATGATGGAATTACAACTTTTGATTTTGAAGGTAAAGAAACTTCTTGTATACTAATTGAAGAAGAAAAATATGGTTTAATTAGAGCCAAGATTGAAGGTCAACCTTTTTCTGTTAATACTGATCTTAACATTCTTCAAGATGGGTTGGGAAATGTTTTTGTTGAAATTATTTTAACATTTTCAATAGGTAATATTTCTGAAAAATTTCTTGTTAATGCCAAAACTGATTTAAAATTTTTTGAAGTTCTTGCAAATACCTCCATGCTTGTACTTAATTCACCTGAATCAAGATATGGGCAAGATAATGTAATCGCAATTCAATTACCCAGACCTGAAAAGGCACATGATGCACTTGAAATTATTAAAACTGGCTTAATATCTAAAAATCAATAAGTGGTGCAGTTACCGGGATTTGAACCCGGGTCACGTACTTGGCAAGCACGAGTACTAACCAGACTGTACTATAACTGCAACAATTCAAAGGGTTGAATTTGCAGATTTAAGCGTTTTTAAGCTTTCTTTGCTGTAGTAATTCATGGATGATCTTCTTTTGAAGAAAATTGAACAAAAAATTCAAGATAGTATTTCAAATAAAGATGATATTAAAGAATTGATTAAATTACTTTCAACTATTGATGATTCCAAATCTTTTACATTGGGTATTGTTGTAGGTAGATTATACAATACTTTTTTCTATCAAAGTAAGAGAATTCTCAAACGTGATCCTACAAAACAAGAATTTGAAGATTTTTTAAAATTTATTGAAAATAAGAAATCTGATTTAGAACATCTATGGTGATGGTTTATTCCATTCAATCACTTTGATTGTTGGAGTACCTGGTAATTTTACACATGCTCCGTGAAGTGCTTTCTTTGCTGCAGTTAGATGTGATTCACCGCTAACAAATAGTTCCATAATGCATTGTCCTTGTCTCACTCTTGCACCTAAACTAGTTGCCTTGCCCCATGATCTTCTCATTCCTTCTGAAACCCTATCTGCACCTGCAGTGGCAATTTGTTTATTTTCTCTTAAGAGATTATGTGGATAAATTCTAAGTCTGGAATAGTAGCCTGTTTCTCCAGTTGTTTTTTCTAGTGTTTTGTTTGCTGCTAATCTAGTTGATTCAATAGCCATATGTCTAATTTGAAGTCGTTCATTTATCAATAATTGAACACAATATTCGTAAGTAGCCCTTTTACCACCTTGAAATTTTGCAATTTTAATTTGTGGTTTACCTTTGATGTACTCTTTTCTTGTGAATACTTGTCCTGTCCCATCTCTATAATTTGCACCATGCATGATAATCTCAACTAAGAACCCCCATATTTTAACGGTTAGCAACTATTTGGTCATATTTCTAATGCTTATATGGAAATCTTCTATTTCTCTCTTCGTTATGGATGAAACTCCTGAAGTTACTGGTGATCTAATTTTAGATCAAGTCTGTGTTTCTAATACAAATATGATCCATGATCTTGAACAAAAAGGCTATGGTGAAATTGAAAAAGGGAAACTATTTCTTAAATCCTTTGAATCTTTGTATTTATT
>Ga0208765_1000257_pt1 | contig 35028 bp, 21 predicted proteins | sample ETNtaG_2_FD_185783 | JGI IMG/M metagenome (GOLD analysis project Ga0208765, IMG submission 185783) | Marine microbial and viral communities from oxygen minimum zone, Eastern Pacific Ocean - ETNP201406SV203 (SPAdes) (version 2) | ecosystem: Environmental > Aquatic > Marine > Oceanic ...
TTAAAATAAAATAGCCTATTTCAATCAAGCCCCGCTCTTAGCGGGGGTTTTTCTACCATCCGGCTTTTCATTCCTTAAAAAATATTTTATTTTCATGCCTTTTATGAACGTAAAAGCTGACCTGTTGTATCGTCCCTTTGTATTTCTTCTTTTCCTTGGCCTGGTTCCCGCGGAAATGAAGAGCGGTGACACATTGGTGATCCACCCCATCACCTTCGAGACACCCAGCCCGGAAGGTTGGAACGCTCCGTATCGCGTTACTGTATCTTTTCCCAGTGAGAATACGACTTGGAATAAGATATGGCTGGTACAGACCCTGAAATGTGACCCCTCCACCAGGGGCGATAAATATGACTGCGGGGAATGGGATTATATCTGGGATGTGCTGCTGCACGTTCCGGCGGGAGACAGTACTGAGGTGTTCAAGCTTGGCAGTTATGTGACGCCTTACGGCAAGAGGCTGTACCTGGGTGGGGATCAGGGCTGGACCTGGACCTACGACATTACCGATTATGCGCCGCTCCTGAAAGGAGACTTGGATCTAACCATGGGCAACAACCAGGAACTTCTGGACTTGAAATTCCTGTTTATCGCCGGCACTCCAGTCCGGGATGTTCTAAAAGTAGAAAATGTATATTCCCCCGGAAAATTAGATGAGCATTACAGCTATATGTACCGTTACAGCGCCCTGGCGGGCGATTCTGTCCTGCAGGCAAAAGAACTTATCCTGCGACCGGATGCGGCAGGGTACCGCTTAAAGGCGATCATTTCCGGTCACGGGCACGAGGGCCCCGACAATTGCTGTGAATGGACCGATAAATGGCATGCATATTGGCTCAACGGCAATAAAACATTCACCTGGAATATCTGGAAAGACTGTGGCAACAATGCCGTGTATCCCCAGGGCGGCACCTGGCCCTACGATCGAGCTGGCTGGTGCCCGGGAACAAAAGTGGACGAATATTCTTTTGAGATCACCGATTTGGTAGAACCGGGTGCGACGGTCACTATCAACTATGAAATTGAGCCGCCAGTAGATGAACGGGAAAACCTCGGTATTTATCGCATGGCCCACCAGTTGTTCTCTTACGGTCCGCCGCATTTTTCGGTCAATGCTGAATTGAAAGAGGTTATCAACCCCAGTTCTGAGGATAACTATTCGCGTATAAACCCGACCCTTTTCGAACCCAGGATCCTTGTCCAAAACAGTGGATCCGATGTAATCCGCAACATGAGAATTACCTACGGAATGCTGGATGGTGTCCAATCCACATACCGATGGCGAGGCCTGCTGGTCTTTTTGGAACAGACGGAGATTGCACTGCCCGTACCTGACTGGTCGGGCCTTAACCAGGACCAGACCTTTGTGGTTGAGATCGCAGCCGTAAACGGTATGAGAGATGACTACCCCCAGGACAGCCGACGCATGACCAGGGTACCAATACCCGCTGTGCTGCCGGAAGCTTTTACTATTTACCTGCAGACCAATAACTTTGGAAGGGCCAGGGAAAATACGCTTTCCATCCGCAACCAGGCCGATTCTACCGTATTGAAGATGGATAACCTGGAAGATGACCAGCTCTACAAAATACCTGTACAGCTGGACACAGGATTCTATGAATTATTATTTTCCGACCAGGAAGAGGACGGTATTGACCGGCTATGGTGGAAGAGTAATAAGGATTCTGTAGGTAGCAGCGGCAAACTACAGCTTCTGGGGATCTATGATACGGTGCTGGTGGAGTTTCCGCCGGATTTTGGTCAGGAGATTCGGTACCCATTCCTGATTGGACAAGTGCCCTGAACAACGGGTTTCATACAGGTAAATTGATTTGAAAAAACTAGCGCGGTTTTTAATTGTGGGTTTAGATCGGGCTTATAACCGCTGGATAGAATATTGTAATGATTATCAGATTCAACGTTTTATCTAGTATAATTATTTTGATATATTTTCACGAATTATGTACCTTGCGTGCGTGCAAGTATGCCTCTAAATAACGGCAAACTTGGGGTTATTACAAACAAGAGAATCAAAATGAGAGGAAAGAGAAATGCATATACAGGTCGTTAATTTCAACCTCGAAGGTATCAATCATGATGACTTCATGCAAATAGCAGACACTGCGGCTCCAGCTTTCGCTGGTGTACCTGGGCTTGTCTCAAAAGTTTGGTTGTGTGACCAGGAAAACAATACATATGGTGGTGTTTACACCTGGGAGAATCAGCAAGCGATGGAAACTTTTGCTAAAAGTGAACTATTCATTAATGCCCTTGAAAACAATCCAAATTTTGTCAACATATCAATGAAGGATTTTGGTGTTCTTGAAGGACCAAGCAAAATCACTGGTGTGCAATAACTTTTGCATATTCATACCATAAAGCCCCGCCCTGAGCGGGGTTTTTTGTTACTGCGATGATGGGTAGATTTTGAGATGATTAACCGCATTACACGTTTTCTGATACTTTTTATATTGGCTATAACTTTCATGCGGCAAGATTTAGTATATGCTTGGGGTTGGGGAACTCACCGCTATATTAATGAAAATGCGGTGGACTGCCTGCCGCCTGAAATGGATTTTTTTCAAGAACACAGAAATTATCTCCGTGAGCATTCAACCGATCCAGACGTAGACGATTTACCCGGATATTATCATTATATAGACATTGATTATTATCCTGAGTTTTTTGAAGGAACATTTCCGCATGATTGGGATGAGGCAGTGGAGCAGTATGGGTATGATGTGATCATTGATAATGGTACCATACCCTGGGTTATTGAAACATGGACAGATAGTTTGACTGTACTCATGGCCAGTGGACAATGGGAGGCCGTTTGGCAGGTAGCCGCAGAACTTGGCCATTATGTTGCAGATTCCCACCAGCCTCTCCATCTTACATTGAATTACAATGGGCAATTAACTGGTAATTATGGTATCCATTCGAGATATGAAACCCATATGATCAATCCCCATTTATCAGAATTACCCCTGCCTGATTCATTAGGTATTTATTGGATTTCTGTAATTGATTCAGTTTTTCGATATATTGGTGAAATATATCCTTATGCTAGTGAAATTATTGATGCGGATGATCTGGCGGCAGATCAAGATCCGAATTACAATTCAACTTATTATAATATCCTTTGGGATGAAGTTGATTCAATGACGATTAGTGTGATTCATTGTGCTATTGTTGATCTAGCGTCTATTTGGCAAACGGCATGGGTAAATTCGGGAGACTTAAACCTGCCATTTAATGATGAGAAATCAATACCAAATGTATATTTATTTGATCAAAATTATCCCAACCCATTCAACCCTGTCACAACACTCCGCTACGGCCTGCCAGAAGATGAACTGGTAAATATCACTATCTATGATATGATGGGCAGGCAAGTCAGTAAACTGGTCAGCAGCCAGCAAACTGCCGGGTACAAATCAGTGAAATGGAATGCTACCAATGATGCCGGATCTCCCGTATCAGCTGGTATCTATTTGTGTGTGATACAAACGGGAGAGTTCAGGAAGACGAAGAAAATGGTGCTGTTGAAGTAATAATCAAGCCCTGCACTCGTGGGGTTTTTTTGTTTGTAGGATGATGGGTAGATTCTTCCCGCTAGAATAGAAAAATGAATAAAACTAATTTTCTCCTGCCTGTCGTGGCCATGATGTTTGGCTGTCTGCCAATGAGAGGTCCGCAGTCTATGGGCGAACCTCCGGAAAATCCTAAATCCTTCCCGAAACTAAGCGAGCGTAACCGGCTACTGGGAGCTTTACTGCCGGAACGGACCTGTTATGATGTACAGCATTATGATATCAATATTGATATTGATACAGATAAAAAATATATAAAGGGGCATGTGGATATCACAGCTACGGCTGTTGCTGATTTTACCATCCTGCAGGTTGACCTGGCAAAAGATATGCAGTTAAATGGTGTTTATTATCTGGGGAAACAGCTCACTGCGACCCGTAGGGAAGATGCCGTTATTGTGCAATTTCCCCAGGTAGACCGCGGTAGCGATTTCAAATTTCGCGTTGCATATGAAGGGCAGCCCCGGGTAGCAAAAAAACCGCCCTGGGATGGAGGTTTTGTGTGGGAAAAAGACCTAAAGGGCCGTCCCTTTATCTCGGTAGCCTGCGAAGGAGATGGCGCTGGTTTATGGTGGCCCTTGAAAGACCATATTGCAGATGAACCTGATCATGGCGCAAAGATGACATTTACCGTACCCCCGGAATTATTTTGTGTCAGCAACGGCCGGCTGACCGGTACAGTTTCAAATGCAGAGAATGGGAAAAAGGAGTATACCTGGGAAGTTATGAACCCAATCAACAATTACAATATATCCGTGCAATTAGGCCATTATGTTGTGGTCCAGGATACCCTTCACCGCAATGGAAAAATTGAAATGCTGAATCATTATGTCTTGGATTATCATGAGGAAGTTGCACGAAATCATTTTCTCCAGGCCAAGAAGGTGATCCGTTTCTTTGAAAAGTATTTTGGGGATTACCAATGGTGGGACGACGGCTACAAGCTGGTGGAAGTATCTTATCTTGGTATGGAACACCAGTCGGCTGTAACCTACGGTAATACCTGGAATAACTGGGGCGGATCCCGTCCCTGGACCAATAAATATTACGGTATTATTGATGGCCTTTTATTCCACGAAACCGCCCATGAATGGTGGGGGAACAGCGTCACCGCGGCCGATCCCGCACATATGTGGATCCATGAGGGGATGGCTGTTTACAGCGAAGCGGTATTCATAGAAGATCAGTTGGGTTACAATGTGATGATAGATTTTTTGCTGGCTAGGCGAAATTTTATAAAAAATAAACTACCGATTGTAGGACCGGAAAATGAAAACTACTGGTCTTTTGGGGATTCCTACATTAAAGGCGCCTGGATCATGCATACTCTCCGCCATGTGATCGATAATGACAGCCTATGGTGGAGCATTCTAAAGTCCTTCGCAGTTGAGAATGCCCGCAGCCATGTGAAGACCGCTGATTTTCAACGCCATGTGGAAGCCCGGACAGATGAGAATTTTTCGTACTTTTTCGATCAATACTTTTTGGATCACCGGCCGCCTAAACTGGAGTATTTTCAAGATGGCAATAAACTGTTTTACCGCTGGGCGGATGTAATACCGAATTTTCAAATGCCGCTGGATGTCAATATAAATGGAATTGAAAAACGAATATATCCCACTGCTGCCGTCCAAATACTTCAGGTCCCTGAATTCCCTGTAGTTATTTTTAGAACCTGGGAATTTCTGATCAGTGTAAAGGAAAATTCCGCATTGGGCGGATAGCTGCCGGGGCTCTTAAGGAAATTTGGATTACCAGACTCCGCCTAAGGGGAGTATTGTTTGTGGGAACGGTGGTAAATTCCTTCAGGAGACAGTTTAAAGATATATATGTTCAAGCGGCTTATTATTCATTTGTTTTTTTCCATACCGTTTCTGTTCGGGGATAATTTTCATATTATTTCAGGAGATATAATTCAATTGGATGATCAATATAATCTGGATACAAGAACATGCCCAGATGTTGTGGATTCATGTTTATATGTTTGCAGTGATGCAAGTACAAATCCCTGTCATCCTGAAGATCTATATTCAATTACTATTGATACCAGTACTGGCAGTGCAGAGACAGCCGGTTCACGTTACCGAATTTATTTTCCATGGGAGTACGATGGAATGTACGCTGAGAAATTTGTGGTCACTGCATCATGGCCATGTTTAAGTCCCACAGCGGTTGCTGCCACCGGTAATTACGCATTTTGGGACGTTATTGGCAATGGCCCATGTCCTGGAACTGTTCAGGGTTCCATATGGTATGGTGAAGATTGCGAAGACAGTAATGGTAATATAGGAGCAGATCATTGTAAAGAACTGGTGGGAAGATTTTGCTTTATACCTGGCGATACACTTGACTGGCCTGAAATCTCAGACCAGAATATCAGCACAGATATTTGTAATGCCTGTTGGATGTCAGTTCCCGCCTGGCATCTTTATGATACAGGGCAATACTCTGATAGTCTCCTGTCACCTGGTGTATGCAGCACTTTTGACCACTGTCACCATAATACTCCTGATAGTATACTTTGCGGGGTTGGATATCTTGATGGAAATGATTCCAGTTTGGTATTGATTGATCAGAATATTCATCCATCAGGGTTTTCATTCATTACTAATTACCCTAATCCTTTCAATCCAGTCACAACTATTCGTTACGATTTGCCGGAAAATGCCTTTGTCAATATAACTATATTTGATATGATGGGCAGACAAGTCAGTAAGCTGGTCAGCAGTCACCAAACCTCAGGGTACAAGTCAGTGCGCTGGAACGCCACCAATGATAGAGGGTTTCCTGTTAATGCTGGTATCTATTTGTATAGGATAGATGCAGGACAGTTTCGGCAAACGAAGAAGATGGTATTATTAAAATAGATCTACCTTTTTCACACCATCAAGCCTGCCTGCAGGCATGGCGTAGGCTGAAATAAGGGTAGAATATGAAGGATCTGCATTAAGTGAGATGGATGATATTTTTGGTTAAAACCGCATTGTAAGAATATTATTTTACCGCATCACTTTTTAGAATTATTAATCTGCGATAATAACGAACTGCCGTATTCGTATACTTTATCTTCCAGTTCTTCAAAGTTGTCATAGGAACCGGTATTAATGAATATAATTATTCCAAGTTTTTTCCCCGGATCAAAATACATTCTAGTACTCACGCCGGGATCTCCTCCGCCATGACCAATTCTTTTACCTGCCTGCCAAAACTTAGCATATGAACCAGAAAAATCGGGCGTTAGCATTTCTAAAACACTGCTCTTTTGTATAATGGAATTACCTTTAAATGATCCATTGTTCATGATACAAAGAAGATAATTTGACAAATCATTGATAGTAGTTCTCACGCCGCCGTCAGGATAAGTGGTCAGTCCATATATTGGTATTTCTTTCCAGCCCTTGATAAACTTCCTGGTTTCATACAATTTGCTGTGTTTTGTAATATCCATTTCTGATAGGAACCAGCATGTGTTTTCCATGTCCAATGGCTTAAAAATTATTTCTCTTGTAAATACATTCAGTGGTTTACCAGTGGCGATTTCTACAATGTAGCCCGCCAGTCCCGCTCCAATATTAGAATAGTTAAATTTTCCTCCTGGTTTCGTATTTGTGAAATTATTCTTTGAATAATTTTCCCCGAGGGGAGACAAATAATCAGCTAAAAATTCACCGAGTGATGTAGGAGAGTCGTCACCGTAGCAATATGAACCGTAATAAATAGTATAATCATCCTGTATCCCGGATGTATGGCTCATTAAGTGCCGCAGCGTGATGAATCGATCAGGAGAATAGGGGTTCATAAGTTTAAAGGGCAGGATGTCATTCACATTATTATCGAGGTCAAGTAAGTTATTCTCAACCGCATGCATGATCGCAATACTGATGAACGTTTTACTAATAGAAGCAATATTGATAATAGTATTATGTGTAAATGGTACTTTATTTTGGATATCTGCATATCCGTAGCCTTTCGTTACCAATATTGAGTCATTTGTAATAATGGCTATCCCCATACCTGCTATTTTGGATTCAGATATTTCTCGGTTTATATAGGCATTAAATTCTTCATCACTACCTTGCGAAAATAACTGGATCCCCCATAAATAAATGAAAACGGCCATAAATAAATTTTTCATTTTTGAAATTTGTATCACTCTTTGCAATATGAAAATAATGAATTGCAACCTGTCACCGGTATAATTTATTTCTCAATTAAGGTATACTTGTTTTGTGCTATGATAATACTCATTTATTCATTGTTAGCAGATGGAATTATGAATGAGGAGGGATAACCACTACAATTTATACTTTACCAGAATTACCCAAATCCCTTTAACCCGGTGACAACGCTCCGCTACAATTTGCCGGAAGATGCCATGGTTAACCTTACCATTTACGATATGATGGGCAGGCAGGTCAGCACACTTGTCAGCAGTGAGCAAAGTGCCGGGTACAAATCAGTACAATGGAATGCCGTCAATGATGCTGGTGCTCCGGTTAGTGCTGGACTGTATTTATACAGAATTCGGACCGGGAAATTCGTAAAGACACATAAAATGGTATTGCTGAAATAGATTTTCCCTTTCTACAAAATTAAGCCCTGCCCGCTTACCATCGTTTTTAAAATACCTTAACGTTCCAAAAAATGAGTTTGCTCATCTCTATGGACAAGGTCTATGAAAATGAACAAGATTTATTGTTTCATTCATCTATGAAGCAGAAGCCGTACAATATAAATTAAGACTTGAATTATAAGATTTTCTTATCTTCAGGCTCTGCGTAAAAGATTTAACCAAACTGGAAAAAGAATTTGGTAAAAACAGATAAAATAATATTCTATGCTTCCCTGGCTTCCCTGGCAATCTGCATTGCACCCATTATCCTATGGTCACAGGATAGTTATCAGGTTCTGCTGGCATTAAAAATCTACCTGGAAAATACCTTTGGAAGCATTTACCAGATATTAACGTTTATTGTTCTCATATTCGTACTGTGGCTAGCTTTTAGTAAGTACGGTGAAATTAAACTGGGCGACGATGATTATCATTTTAATACGTTCAGTTGGGCCTCCATGCTTTTTTGTGCAGGTGTGGCTACTGGCATTTTATACTGGGGAACGATTGAATGGGCTTACTATTATGATTCTCCGCCTTTTGGGATTATACCCCGTTCCGAACTGGCAATAGAATATGCCGCTACGTACGGAATGTTTCATTGGGGAATTGCCGGGTGGGCATTTTACTGTTTACCGGCTATTGCACTCAGTTACATGTATTATGTAAAAAGGATTCCCCTGCTCAGGATCAGTAATAGTTGCAGGGGATTATTGGGGAGGCATGCAGATGGAGTGCCCGGCCAAATAATTGATGTCCTGTTCATGGTAGGATTATTAGGATCTACGGGCACATCAATGGGGCTGGGTACGCCTATGATAGCAGCAGGAATTGAATCAGTATTTGGGTTGTCTGATTCGTTCTCATTGAAAGTTATTGTGATTCTTTTTTGTGCTTCTATCTTCTCAATTTCAGTATATCTAGGCCTAACCCGCGGTATCAAGCGATTAAGCAATTTTAATACCACAGCCGCATTTATCTTTCTTACGTTTATATTTTTGGCAGGCCCCACGATATTTATTCTTAAAATGAGCTTGAACAGTTTCGGATTGATGATTCAAAATTTTATAAGGATGATGACTTGGACGGATCCCGTGACTGATTCAAGATTTGTGGAAGATTGGAGTATCTTTTATTGGTCCTGGTGGGTTGCGGTAGGACCCTTTAACGGCATCTTTATTACCAAAATATCAGGAGGCAGGAGTATTCGTCAGGTTATTTTCGGTACCCTGTTTTTTGGCAGTATCGGGTGTGCAATATTCTATAACATTCTTGGGAATTATGCTTTGCACCTGGAATTATCCGGTCAATTTCTGACAACCGCGCTAATTCATCTTGGCAAGGGAGCACATGCCATATCCGGGGTGATCGGTTCCCTGCCGGGCGGACATATTACCCTATTTCTATTTACGCTAATGAGCGTGGTTTTCATGGCGACCACCTTTGATTCCACTTCTTATGCTCTGGCATCCTGTGCCACGGAAAAATTGGAAGCTCATCAGGAACCCGCCAGATGGCACAGGCTTTTCTGGGCATTTACATTGGTTATTCTGCCCCTGTCTCTGATCTATATTGGCGGATTAGAATCTTTGAAACTGGCAGTTTTGATATCAGCACTGCCTTTAATTTTTGTTTATGTTATGATGGGAATATCCTTGTTTTTTAGTCTGAAAAATCATGAATAAAATGAATTTCCTTTCTCAAGAACTCAATGTTGTGGTCACTGCCGGAGCTTCTGGGATCGGGAAAACAATTGCACAGGCCTATAAAAATGAAGGATGCAGGGTTCATATATGTGATATTTCAGATGAATCTATATCTTCATTCAAATCTGAAGAGTCAGATATATTTGTCCAAAAAACAGATGTTTCTGTGTATTCTGAGGTTAAATCATTTTTCACAAATGTAGCTCAGCAGGTTAATTCAGTCGATGTGCTAGTCAATTGCGCCGGGGTTGCCGGTCCCACGGCAAACCTGCAGAATGTGGATCCAGGTGACTGGGACCGGACCATTGCCGTGAACTTAAACGGCATGTTCTATTCCTTAAAAGCAGCGATTCCACTGCTTCAAAAATCGCAGCAGCCATCCATAATCAATATTGCGTCCAGCGCATCCTTTTTTGGGTTCCCTCTGCGGTCTCCGTATACGGCTGCGAAATGGGCTGTGATTGGCTTAACAAAGACACTGGCCATGGAACTTGGCGGCGAGGGTATCCGGGTCAATGCGATTTGTCCCGGCAGTGTGAGCGGAAACCGAATTGATCAGGTCATAAAGGCGGATGCATTGGAGCAGGGTAAGTCGGTGAAAGAGATTAAGGAACTTTATGTAAAACAGGTATCAATGAAAACATTTGTTGAGCCGGAAGATGTGGCTAATCTGGCGCTTTTCCTAACGTCTGACTACGGCAGATATATTTCTGGTCAGGCCATAGGCTTGGATGGCCACACAGAAGGATTATCAAATAGTTTATAGGAGTGCATATGCAGGCAGTATGGTATAAAAAATTCGGGTCCGCGGAAAATGTTTTGGAGATTGGTGAATACCAGACACCGGAACCAGTTCAGGGTGAGGTCAAGGTTAGGATCCATGCTTCAGGGGTGAATCCCTCGGATACGAAAAAAAGGCTTGGTGCAAATCCCCAACTTTTGGATAAAGGAACTGTAATCCCTAATAGTGACGGAGCCGGCGAGATCATTGCCGTGGGTGCAGGTGTTGAGGGTCGGGAAGTGGGTGAACGGGTGTGGCTTTACAATGCCCAATACGGCCGGCAGGAAGGAACCTCTGCACAATATGTTTGCGTGCCATCAAACCAGGCGGTCTGGATGCCGGATAATGCCTCCTACGAAATCGGTGCCATGATGGGCATCCCAGCTATGACCGCTCACAGATGCGTGTGTGCAGATGGCAGTGTGGATGGGCAGATTTTACTGGTGACCGGCGGGGCAGGCCGGGTAGGTTACTACGCCATTCAGTGGGCAAAATACTTTGGTGCTACGGTTATTGCGACAGGGTCGAGTCCCCAGAGTATAGAGAATTGCAATAAGGCGGGTGCCGACTTTGTGATTGGCCATCCATCTGATGATACAGCCAAAGAAATACTTGATTTTACAGGTGGGAAAAAAGTGGACCGGGTCGTAGAAGGTGATTTTGGAGTTAATCTTCCAGCGGTCCTTGATGTTTTAAAAACAAATGGTATTATTGCCACCTATTCATCCATGACAGATATGAATCCTGCCATACCGTTTATAAGAATGATGTTCATGGATATTACCGTTAGAATGGTTTTGGTATATGCCATGCCTGGGGAAGCAAAACAACAAGCCATGGAAGATATAACCGCCATTTTGACCGATGAACAATTTGATCATCGTGTTGCAGCGACCTTCCCATTGGGGCAAAGCGCAAAGGCCCACGAGGAAATAGAAAAAGGCGGCAATTATGGTTCTGTGATCATTACTGTTGATTGACTTATATAGAATGATAAAAAGAGTAGTATCTCTTTTCTTTATTATCGTTATGGGATATGCGGGGCAAAAGCAGCTGGAATATTGGGAAGATCCCACCATGATCGGGGAAAATAAACAGCCAGGTCATGCTACCCTTATGCCCTTTGACAACCTTTCCGAAGCTCTGGAGGGGGAGAAATCATCATCAGCTCATTTTTTCAATTTGAATGGCACCTGGAAATTCAACTGGGTCTCAAAGCCGGATGAGAGGCCCCTTGAATTTTTTAATTTGGACTATAATGTTAATACCTGGGAGGATATATCTGTTCCCAGTTCCTGGCAGCTTGAGGGATATGGAAAACCGATCTATACCAATGTAAAACATCCATTCCCAGACCCTAAACCGCCAGTTCCGCCCCGGGATAATAACCCGGTAGGTTCGTATCGAAGAACATTTACATTGCCTGACAACTGGGAAGATGGACAAATCATCGTGCATTTTGACGGTGTTAAATCGGCTTTTTTTCTGTGGATAAACGGGAAAAAGGTGGGCTACAGCCAGGGCAGCATGACACCGGCAGAATTCAATATTACCTCTTATCTTTCACCTGGCGAAAACAGCATTGCGGTCCAGGTATTTCGCTGGTCGGATGCGGCCTTTATTGAAGACCAAGATTTCTGGCGGCTGAGCGGAATCTATCGGGATGTATATCTCATGCATGTGCCCGATGTTCATATTCGTCATTATAAGGCAATCGCAGAACTCACCAATAATTATCAGAATGGGAAATTATCCTTAACAGCGCAGTTATCAAATTATACATCTTCTCCGAAACGGGTTTTGTTTGAAGCATCTCTTTTTGACCCAACTCAACAGGAGATAGATGTTATCCGCTCCATTGAGCAAGAACTAAGCCCCAATGCTGAAAAAATACTGGATTTTTCCTTAGAAGTAAATGATGTCAGCCAGTGGTCTGCAGAAATACCTCATCTATATACACTGGTCCTTTCGTTACAAGATTTAGATAATAAGAAAATGGAGTATGTCAGTTGCAGGACCGGTTTTCGAAGTGTGGAATTAAAAAATGGCCAAATGCTGGTCAATGGTAAACCCATTATTATCAAGGGTGTGAATCGCCATGAACATGATCCCATCATGGGCAGAACTGTTTCTGATGAGTCTATGGTTATGGACATCAAATTGATGAAAAAATTTAATGTGAACGCGGTCCGTACATCTCATTATCCCAATCATCCTCGCTGGTATGAGCTTTGTGACGAATACGGGCTTTACCTCTATGATGAAACCAATCTGGAATCTCATGCATTTTGGTCCAAATTCACACTGGATCCAACATGGGAAAAAGCATTCCTGGACCGGGCCCAGCGGATGGTCCTACGAGATGTCAATCATCCTTCAATTATTGTCTGGTCGTTGGGGAATGAGGCTGGCTACGGTCCCAATCATGATGTGATGGCTGATTGGATTCGTAAATATGATCCTTCAAGATTGATCCATTATGAAGGCAAGGAACCAGGTTATGGACCTTTGCCCAATCATTATGATATCATCGCTAATATGTATCCCTCTGTGGATCTTATGATCAAGCTTCATGATGAAAACCCCGAACGCCCTGTAATTCTCTGTGAGTATTCTCATGCCATGGGTAATAGTAACGGAAACATCTTCAAGTATTGGGATGCGATATATAAATACCCACGCATCCAGGGTGCATTTATCTGGGATTGGGTGGACCAGGGACTGTTGCGCGAAGATGAACACGGCAGTTACTATGTGTACGGAGGCGATTTTGGCGAAAAACTTCATGATGGAAATTTCTGCATCAATGGTGTGGTCTCACCCGACCGCCAGCCCCACCCGGGGCTTTATGAAGTAAAGCACCATTTGCAAAATATTAAAGTGTATGGCAAGCAGGATGCTCCCAATGTTTATACGGTGGAGAACAGGAATTATTTCCAGGATTTAAGCCATGTTCTAGGCCGTTGTGAATTGTTGGAAAATGGGTTTATAATTGCAGAATTTGAATTAGACCTTTCCAATATTGATCCCGGTTCTCATAAAACAATATCTGTGCCCATTTCTTCCGGCCGGAAGCTGGATCCATTTAAAGAATATGCAGTCAATTTTATTTTTTCTCTTCAGCAGGCAACATCTTGGGCAGAGAAGGGACATATTGTTGCTGCGGACCAGGTCCTGATACAAACCGGCACACGAATTTTTGGTCGTATACCAGATATATCAGCATTGCCAAAATTAAAAACAGAACGCAGCGGCGATGGGCTGGTCGTGACTGCTAATAAGAAAAAATTTCAGTTTAATTTGAATGCTGGTCAACTGCTAAATGTTGCCATTAATGACAAACAATATCTGTCTGCTCCTTTGCTGCACAATATCTGGCGGGCTCCAACAGATAATGATGAGGGCGGGGACGATAAAAGTTTCGCGTCCCGCTGGTTGAAGGCGGGCTACAATAAACTCCAGCGTAGCGTACAGTCTGTTGAAGTGAAAGAACCGAATAATCAGATGGTACAAATCAAGATTTCAGAAAAGCACATTAGTAAAAAAGGTGACATCCATGTAGAAATGGTGTATACGGTCTTAGGCAATGGGGATCTGCATGTGGATGTGCAGTCTATTGTGGACCCCACTTTGCCCGTTCTACCAAAATTAGGTATCACATTTAAGATCCCTGAAGAATTTTCATACCTGAAATGGTACGGCAGAGGCCCCCATGAATCCTACAGCGACCGTAAGCATAATGCTTTTTTGGGGATTTTTGAAGGAACCGTTGCTGAACAATATTTCCCTTATATCCGGCCTCAGGAGAATGGAAATAAAACAGACGTTCGCTGGGCCACAATATCCAATACAACCAATGCCGGAATCATTATTTTTGGCCTGCCACAATTCAATTTGAGCACTCACCATTACACGCTAGAAAACATTACAAATGCAACCCATACTTATATGGTTAAGGAAGATGGACCTGTAACAGTAAATATTGATCATAAAATAATGGGACTGGGAGGCGATGACAGCTGGAACCCTCGAACCCATAAAGAGTACCTGATCAAGCCGGGTTCCTATCATTTTTCTTATATTTTAAGATACACCGATAATATCGACGATGATTTTTCCAAGGCTGTTCCATTGGTTAATCTTAATGACGAATAGTGTGGATGAAATATTTCCTTTTTCTGTTACTGGTCCCTTTACCGTTCGTCCTAGCCCAGCCTGAGCTGCACCAATTTTCTCATGGTGGTCTAAACAGGGAGTATTACCTGTATCTCCCAGACTCAATGGAAGTAGATTCTCCACTTTTATTTGTTTTCCATGGGTATTCCGGATCTGCCAGCGGTATAATGAATTACTCCGGCCTGAATCAAATTGCAGATGAAAATGGTTTTGCTGTTTGTTATCCCCAGGGCCTTATCGATGATTGGAATTATAGTTTTTGGAATGTGGGTTATGATTGGCATGTGGATGAAACAGTAGATGACGTAGGTTTTATCATATCACTGACTCAATACCTGCAGGCAGAGTACAACCTCAGCACCGATAATATATTCAGTACAGGGATGTCCAATGGCGGTGACATGAGTTATCTACTGGCGTGTGAAGCTTCGGAGATATTTCGTGCAATTGCACCAGTGGCTGGCTGCATGATGACTTGGATTTATGATTCTTGTGTCCCTGTAAATCCTTTGCCCGTATTTGAAATCCATGGGACTGATGATGACGTAACATGGTGGGAAGGTGCAGACGAAATTTTTAATGATGGCTGGGGCCCATGGGAAAGTGTGGATACAACGTTTAATTTCTGGACCCAGCTGAATGGCTGTACAGGATCCACTATTGATACTTTGCCTGACATCAATACCTCCGACAGCAGTTACGTGATCAGCCATAAAAATACCAATGGGGTCAACAACAATGAAGTATGGTTGTATGAAGTTGTTAACGGAGGTCATGATTGGCCCGGTGCTTACGGTAATATGGATATCAATTCCAGCGAAGAGATCTGGAACTTCTTTACAAACTTTATTGATGATAATCTGGGTATCACCAATAATAATGAAAAACAGAAACCGAATATATTTTTACTGCAGCAGAACTATCCCAACCCATTCAACCCGGTAACAGCACTTCAATATTACCTGCCACAAAAAAGTTTTGTTAACATCACTATCTACGATATTCTTGGTAGAGAAATAAAAAATTTGGTGAATGAAACACAGCAAACTGGTTATAGGTCGGTCATTTGGAGCGCCACCAACAATCAACATAATTCTGTTGCTGGTGGTGTCTATCTATACCGGATCCAGGCAGGGGATTATTCCCAGACCAGGAAGATGGTACTGCTGAAATAACTCCTGATTAGTCGATTGAATATAAATAATAAATTGTTAGGGTAAGGAAATACGTGAATAAAATCCTGTTAATCTTATTTTTACCTGTTTTGTTTATAACCTGCAAAAACATGCCTGAAGACAACTTAATAGCATTTGAGATGGATGGAAAAACCAGACAATACATGCTCTATATACCAGAATCACTAAAGGCCAATGCACCTCTGGTTTTTGTAATACACGGGTTAGGGAGTTCGGCAGCCATTATCAGGGGTTTTTCCCGTATGGACCAGATCGCAGAAAAAAATGGTTTTGCTGTTTGTTATCCTCAAGGTACACGTAGTGCTGAAAATACGAGACATACAAAAAAAGGGACACGTTTCTGGAATGTAGGCTACGAAACTCATAAGAATGAAACCGTAGATGATGTATCGTTTATTAAATCCTTAGCGATATATTTACAACAAGAATATAACTTAGATCCTGAAAAAACATTTTGCGCCGGTATGTCCAACGGCGGCGATATGAGTTATCTCTTAGGTTGCGAGGCGCCATATATCTTCAAAGCAATCGCCCCTATCACAGGCTGTATGATGGGATGGATCTATGATTCGTGCAACAAAAATGATCCTGTACCTGTTTTCCAGGTCCACGGGACAGCGGACAAAACAACGTACTATGATGGGGATGTGGATAATAGAGATAAATGGGGAGTCTACATGGGTGTTGAAACAACAATCAATTTCTGGGTGGATCGCAACGAGTGTAAAGAGGTAAACATAGATACTCTCCCTGACATTGATAGAAACGATGGAAGCATAGTTATCACTGAAAAATATACTGGCGGGAGGAACAATAATGAGGTTTGGTTCTACAAAGTAATAAATGGAGACCACGAGTGGCCGCCGGGCTGGCCTGTGAAATCAGGAAATGGGGATTTAAATACCAGCGAAGAGATTTGGAAATTTTTTCAGCATTTTATAGATCAAAGAGAATTCTGATTAGTTAATTAAAATTTAAACGTAAGCCCAAACTGGCTGGTGATTCCAAGAATTCCTAGGTCTGATACAGAATAATCCAAATTCATTTTATATGGAAAAAAGGGAAAGCTTTCCGAAGACAATCCAAATCCCCACGAAAAGCGGTTTATGTATAGTTCCGTATTACTTTTATCATCTAATTCACTTGATGAGAGATCATCGTAGGATTCACTGAAATGTAAATATTCAAATCGAGTGCCGGAACGCAAATAAAACAATTTGCCAACCTTAAATTCGACACCGCTGACAAAATAGGGGTTCAAATCCCGTGAATCGTAGTAATCCGTATTGACAGTCAATGTTAGAAAATTATTTCTAATAAGAGATTCCGGTCCCAGGGGTTGAAAAGAGAGACCCATTCTAAAAGCCATGGGCAGGGGCCAATCTTCCGTGCGGAGATTAGCAACTACATCTGGATTTCCATCCAATTCTACAAAGGGGTCAATATCCACTTTTTGATCCGTTCCATTTAAGGTCAATTTGGATCCAAAGTTGGTGATAGCTATGCCAATTTTTAACCCTGAAAAACGAGTGATATATTGTGACCCTGCGTCGATAGCCACAGCACTAGCAGAAGAAAAAGAAATGGATTCCTGTATCATTTTCAATTGAATGCCTACATTGAATCGGTCACTCATTTTTTTTGCATAAGCAAATCCAATAGCGATATCAGATGCGGAGAAAGATGTACCGTCACCTTCAGGTGCTAATTCCGTAGTCCTTTCCATTTTTCCCATATCAAGGTAATTGATGCTTAATCCAAAATGTCCGACCCTCCCGGCAGGCATGACCGCGGCAATATAACTATGAGTTAAATCAAAGATCCAATCATTATGATTCACAGTAAATTCTATATTTCGGGCATTGGCGATTCCCGCCGGATTCCAGAACAGGCTTGTGGGGTCATCCACCTGGCCGGTAATGGCTCCCCCCATTGCAGTTGCTCTACCGCCAACGCCAATCTTAAGGAAATTGGCAGCAGACGTCCCTGAATTATCAAACTGTCCTAAGAGAAGAGAAACACAAAATACAAATGGAAAAAAAATTCTCATTATTTTATCACCGCAAATTTTCCCTTGAATTCAGCGCCCGATTTAAATCCGCCAGACACAACGTGAAAAATATACACGCCAAACGCCACATCCTGATTGTTGTAGGTCATTAAATTCCATGCTTCCACGCTCGGGCCACGATATCCGGGGCTGGTGGGATTATGTTCCAGCAGTTGAATCAAATCTCCTGCAGTATTATAGATCCGGATCACACATTCCGTAGGTAAATGTGTGAATTGCAGTTCTTTTACAAATGATGATTGTTCAAATTTTGATGAAACGACAAATGGGTTCGGAACTACTTTTATCCGATTCAAATCCCCTTTATTTAGAGTGTATTGGTCAGATGTTGTTTCAATAGTAAATCTGTCACTGTTCGGAATAAGGGGATTGGAAATGAATATTCTATAATAATCACCAAAATTAAAAAATGAATTTTCCATATCCCAATTAATGACCCACCCCATTTTATCAGTGTCAGTTGCATAATGAAGCTTTTGTTCGGGAGCATAATCTGAATATCCCGGAATGAATTGGAAACCAGTGTTAAGTGTGTACCCATATGCCCAAGACGTGTCTAAAGCCAGCATACCACCTGTGTATAATGAATCAATGGCCATGATACTATCCAGATCCCATATATTTCCTTCTGGTTTTGTAGTGCCCGTCAATTGATAGGCAGCAATATTTAACTGAATATTGTTCTCAACATCCCATAGTTCGAAGGGAACAATAATTGTATCAATGTCCTGCATACCGTACAAAGTCAGAATGTTATAATAAGATGCAATCGAGCCATCTTGCGTAAATCGTAATTCCAGGTCATTCCATAAATCAGAAATCAATGGGTCAAGCCCTATCGAATCAATGAAATTTGACGGGAGAGTTTGAATGTAACTTTTCCAGTTAGCTTGATCCGCACTGGGATGCCCAAAATTTTCAAAAGGTATAGAACTGGCCGATGTGGTGTCGAATGCGGTCAATACGGCTGAATCTGCATTTTGAATTTCCCAAACTGCACTTGAAAAGGATGGCATAAAACCGTCAACAACATACTGAACTTCGGAATTGATATCAGTCTCATTATTGATAATGGTATCCCCGGAAGACAGGTTTACCATTGACCAGTACCTGACCAAAGTCGTATCCCAATTCATGGGATCGGTATCGCTTGAATCCACAGTGTCTATGCTGGTGTGAAAGTCAATTTGATACGTGTATCCTTTACTCACTAAATCATCTTCAGTTACTTCCGTCTGACCCAACATTTCAACCATAAATGGATTGGCTTCGATAGTGCTTAATTTTGCAGTTGAGGATCCTTCGTGAGTGACATTTGTCACTCCACCCGGATAGTAATTTGCCGGTTTTTCCTGAGGAATAAGAGAAACGGTATTGTCATTTGGAATATTAGCATTTTTAGATTTTGAGTTTTCCATGGGGTCCACGATCGCTCCGGCCCAATCGTCCGGTCCATCATAAGCTGTGACAGTATACCAATATTCATACCCGTTAATAATGTTTTCATCAATAAAGGTGTAGTTCAATCCGGATTCGGTTCCAAGGTTATAAAATACTTCCGGGTCATTCATAGGATAAGAGCCGGAAATGCCATCAACTTGATCGTAAATAGCTAATGGTTGAAAAATGTCAGTTGGATTGCCATTCAAATCGGTAATGACTTTCCCCCAATTGCTTCCCCGATCATCACTACGATAGATTCGATAGCCTTGAAAGGCATTGGTCCCTGTCACCGGATCAATGGATGATTCACTTCTATTATCCCAAAACAAAACAATTTTTTTATCATCCTGGACCGCTCGAACTAATGGCCGATCAGGCGGTTGTGGACTGGAACAATTATTATTGTACAGCGATTGAAATACTTTTGCATTACGCAGTAGGTCTGCTTCGTTAATACCGACAAAATCCGCAAAAGTAAAAATGACGGATTCACCGGGAGCAACGTCCAAAGCAGGTACAGTCTCACCATTGCTGTTGATGTGTTCAGGGCCGCCGATGGCCATAATCCAAGTACAATCCGGCCCATATGAGAAAGGTTTATCATATTGATCAGAAGCATGGGGAGAAATATTGTCCGGAGTTTCAATGCCACCCAGCAATTGTATATTATAGGCTTCCACGTCGCTTTGCGTATCTTGATCCCAGGGAACGGTATGGAATGCGGTAATTCCATAGTTTTGAGTAGAGCCATCATTTTTAGTGTGAACACTCTCCAGAAATTTCACGCCAACCCAGGCAATGCCTGATGAAGAAAACCCTTCTGATTGATCATCCGGATCCCACATGATTGCTAAATTTTCTAATAAATGTGCCCCTGTAGTATCAGATAATTTATCAGCAATGTCTGGATCATCAGGAGAAATGAACATACTTAAGTCATCGGTCCATTCATTCCAGCCCTGTTCCGGGGTATCAGGATCACTGTTTACCCCGAAAAATAAATCTTTAAGAGTATCTTTGCCGACATTGGTCATTTTTTGGATGAAAATAAATCCGTCATTTCCAAATGTATTGCTGTAATTAAGGGCCCAAGTATCCATCCGAATATTCAATGGCCCCACACCATTGTTACTGGCAAACGTGTTTCCATATTCCGGATCATTATCGGTGACAACAAAATAGGCTTCGCGATCAGCTTTGACACCAATTCCGCAGGGAGCATCGGGAAACCCTTCTGGTCCCAATTCGGCTTCTACACCCGGGAAATAGAGTGTGTCTTCCGGTACTTTTGATGCATTGTATATTATGGACATAAACGTGTCGCCCAATGCCGTTTCGATGGGCCATAAATCCGGCCATGATTCAGGGACATCGCTAAAAGCAATACCAATATTCGCGTCAGAATCCACATACCCGGCGTCATAATTAGCCAATGGTTCAAACTCTTCATCATGATCTCTGGCCGAATACTTTGTACCTACGCTGACAGAAGGAATACCATTTTTCAGTGCCCCTACAATCGGACCGGCAGTCCAATAATACGTGCAGCAGCCATCCTTAATCATGCTACCGGCAGGAAATTCATGACTTAAACCCCAAGGGTCATATCCATATATGGCAGCATTTGATAAGCGTAAAACCACATTGCCTTTATCTAATACGCTTCGTTTCCGGTCTTGGGCACCCATTATTTTTGCCAATGATTTTGATTTGCCGTCTTTGGCTAAATATAAATCATAGTATTGTTTTTTTGTTAGTTGTAGACCCTGCCCCTGACCAAAAACAAACGAAAAACTTATAAAATAAAACAGAATGAATTTCAGCTTCATTTTAATGACCAATGCTGATTCCGATTTCAATATGTCTGGGTGGACTGATATTATAAGGTTTCCATACATACATGAGTGACTGGCCGGAATCCAAAGTCGTAAATGGTTCGCCAGTTGTATTATCAACAGACAATACATTCTCTTTATTAAACACATTGGTTATATCAGCAAAAATCCTGAAGTCATATCCTACCATTTTACGATCATAATAAAGTTTGAGATCGAGATTAGACGTTGAAGCCATGCGACCGGAATACTGTTTATCAATCGGCCTTGCCCGAGCATCTTCCGGAGTATAAGGCAATCCGCTTCCATAATATCCCAACATGCTTAAGCCGACGCCTGACTTGTGCAAATAATTTAATCTAAAATTTATGGTGTGGGTTTGATCCCAAGGCATGGTATACGTGTGGTTGAAATTTCGCCAGTCGTAACCATTGGCCCATTCCGAAACATACCAGTGATAGCTTTCCGTGGGAGCATTTCCTTCTGCTCTGGATAGGGTATAATTGATTTCCCAATCTAATCCGGATGTATATAGTTGCAGGAATGAAAATTCCAGGCCGCGGGAATTAGCATAATCCATATTTTCATAAATCGCGTATTGACTTGGATCTGCGTCATATCGCTTGGATGCGATGTAATCAAACATATCTTTATAATATAAGTTTACCGTCAAAACAAACCGGTTACCGATGCGAGTCCTGATCCCTGTTTCGTATTGCACAGAGCGCTGGGGATTTACGTTAGGTGTACCTACTTCCGGTATGTACCAATCTGTGATATTATAGGGGAAGGGATAATAGGGATTGCCAAATAACTGATCTCTAGCCATGGCATTTGCATCATCCGACCAACCCGGAGGATTTGCAGAGTGACCTTTGTCGTTGGAATAACTGTACATATAACTCAAATCCGGGAATTGATAAAATTGACCATAAGAAAAATGGAATGCTGTACGATCGGTAATGGGGTAACCAATTCCCAATCGTGGACTCCACTTGTCCTTAACCGGTGCTTTGGGCGCTGAATTGAATTCACTGATTGAACCATCCTCATTCCGGTCCAAATAACCCCACGCAAGTGTTTCTTTTTCACCGGACGATAACGTATTCAATTCGCTTGGCTCAATGATATGTGCCATCCCGTCTGTATCAATATATTCATAACCAAGTTCTTTGGTTGGGTCGGGGTAGCTGCTGTTAGGATCTAAACGGTCGTACCTTAATCCAAGATTGATGACAACATCATTATATTCGATTTTATCTTGGATATACCAGTTATGTGATTTTGGTTGGTGGTTCCACATAACAAAACTGGGATCCGAAGAATTACCGAAGAAACCACCGCCAATGCCGTATGCAGAAAATTCGCCTACGTCATAATGACGGGAATCAAATCCCGTTTTTATTTGATGCTTGTCATTGAATTGCCAGGTTAAAGATCCACCCAATGTTGTATAATCTGAATGGTACCACCAAAAATCTTGATAGGTAGACCGGGCAATTCGTGCAGTATCCCCGTAATTATTAAATACTTCATAATCTCCCCAAAATTCCCAATCGGAAGTACCACCATAGGTATTAGAGCCAGTTGTTGGCGGATCCACTCCTAATGAATACTGGTTATTCCCATCCATGTCACCATATGGTTCTTCATCCGGAAACCCGTTGCCATCCAAATCAACCATATTCCAAATTCCGTCTTGGTTCCAATCACTAAAGATTTCACCTTCATCCCAAACGCCATTGTTATTTTCATCTTGCCAAAATTCTGCAGAATATTGATTCCAAACACCATCGCCGTTCAAATCCTTAAAAGGCTCTGCATAATAACTCAACCAAAGAAAGTTTCCACCGGCTTCTAATGAAGGTGGAATATATCCGGCCCAATCTTCAGGTATATTAAAAATTTTTGTGTATAATTGATGGTTCCCATTCAATAGGGGCTCGTAGCCATTCATTTGTTGACGGGAATACCGTTGATATTTCAAGTCAAAAAACATGTTTTCTGAAACTGCATAGGAACTTTTTAATTGGAAATCCCAAGAGTATTCGAAACCTGTTGAATTCATTTCCGGAATCGGCCGCCAATCCATGGAAAACCCTTTATGTTTAGCCGTATAATAGTTCATGGCAGTAACAATTTTTAAACCCGGTAATGGCCGCAACACAATTTTTCCATTATAACGACTTTCTACCGAAGAAATATCATCATTGAATTCAATTGTTCCTTGGCGTAATTCCACGGGGTTATCAACACCATCGGCTGAAAGATCTGCTACTGCAATGCTGTCTCCATCCAATGAGTCATAATTACCATCGCCATCGGCATCAAATTTTAAAATATCAAATGGTAATTTATTTTTCCACAAAGACGATTTTGATTTTGTCTCATCAGCATTTAAAAAGATCGTCGCCAGGTTAGGGTTGAATGGCAAAAGCGGGCCGCTGAATGTTCCTTCATACCTGGAGAGATCCTGGCCATGAATTCCGGGGTTAACGATGGCGTCGGATACTCCGCGCAATTCCCAGGCATAATTTGATTGCCCTTCCTTGGTTACAATGTTGATAACACCGCTTGTTGCTTCGCCATATTCGGCGTTGAAAGCACCGGTGATCATGGATATTTCTGAAATAGCATTACGGGAAATGTCCATGCCCATATTTCCATACAAAGCATTTTCAATCACAAAACCATCCACTAAATACGTAATCTCCCCGGCACGTCCACCGCGAAAGTGATAGCCGCCGCCAACAATATAATTACCGCCATGATTTTGCAAAACGCCTGCCATAGTCGAAAGGACTTCAGAAATATTATTCACCGGCATATTGTTGATCGTAGCGCTTTCCATGGTTGTTGTCGTAGCTGTCTGGTCCTTAACGATCACCGGTTTTTTTGCGGTAACGATAACTTCATCACCGGCTAATGCAGATATTTCCATGTTGAAATCCAATGTTGTCGTATGATCAGCATTAATCACCACATAAGTCATTTTAATAGTTTGGTAACCAACGTAAGAAACAACGATGGTATAAGAAGCGGCTGGTATGTTTATGATTCTATATTTGCCGTCAGTATTGGATGCTGTGCCAATGGCAGACCCTTCCAGATATATATTAACACCTGCTAGGGGATTACCCTGGTCGTCCTTAATACTGCCCGTCAGTTTGCCTGTAGCCCCCGCAAAAATATTTGTAGACAATATTATAAAGCATAGAATAAAGCAAAATGAATGTTTTTTCGTCGGGTAATAAGTTATTATGGGGTTATATTTCATTAAATGAAGAATAAATAATAACTAAACTAAGAGATAAAGCCTAACTCAAATTGTATCAGGGGAGTCCATTATGACAAAATCGTTCATTCGTTTTAAATCCGTATTTCCATTATTTTTCAGCACCTTCTTTATTATAGCACTACCAGTCAAGGGTCAGGATCTTTGCCCGCCAGCATTTCTGGAAGGATTGTCTCTGAATGGTGCCGTTGAATTATATTGGCAGGAACCGGACAGTTTAGGTGGTTTAGGGGATGAAGTTTTTTCCGCCTGTTTTCCAGTTTGTGCTACCGCTGCAGAAGGTTTCACGATAGAACATATAGGTCAGGACACATCCGGAGGCTGGTTTCAGGATTCAGATGGCGAACCCGCTGATTGCGGTGCGGACATGTATGCTTGTGCAGATGGGGGCTCAGATGGTTTCGGAGCTATCGCAATCTATTCGGATACTCTTGCACCTGTGAACAGCCGCTTGAGTACCGGCTTGATTGACCTGTCTGCATACTCCAGTGCATTTCTTGTGTTTAACGAATATTATTTATATAGTGATTTTTCTCATGACTCGAACTGGGTTGAAATTTCCACTGATGGATCCAATTGGACAGAAGTATTCTATTCCGATCCCATGACCTATGGGGATGGTCATACAATTAGTGGGGTGGACATATCTAATTATGCGGGCCAATCTATCCATATTGGTTTCCGGTTTTATGACAGCATTGGTTACAATGAGAACTGGCAAATAGACAATATCAGGGTATTTGGCGGGGACGGAAGCAGTTTTGCAAACTCGTGTGGAACTTTGACAGGGTACAACATCTATTCGGGAGGTTCTTTAGTGGGTTCCAGCGAAACCAATTCGTATACTGTTACAGGACTTAGTAATAATGTGGAATATTGCTACACTGTGACCGCTGTTTATAGTGAAGGTGAGTCAGCTGAATGTGTACAAGGATGCTTCGCTCCGGTGGATCCATTTGAATTAACCCAATCTTCTTTCCGCGATACGCTGGACTATAGTGCAGGTGAATATTCTGTATTCGAATTCTTATTAATTAATGGTGATACGGCTGATCATGATTTTCATTTTTCATCGGATGTACTTATTGAGCCCACCACGGAGAATACTTTATTATCTGACGATTTTAATACAGGGGCATCGGCCAACTTTTTTGACTCTGAAGGTTTTTGGACTATCGGAACAACAGATTCAGCAAATGGAACCTATTTAAGTTATCCTGAAGACTCTGACGGGAGTTTTTTCTTTTGGAATGATGGATCTGATCCTTATTATTACAACTATACTTCAACAAGCCCCATTCTACAATCCCAAGCAATTCCATATGATGGTTCTGGCCCGGTTTTTTTCATTTTGGACATGTATTTTCCCCATCCCTACGGGGGATGCGCGAGTGGATATGAATTCGCCGAAGATGCATTCATCGTTGTATCCACGGATAATGGTGCTAGTTGGACTATAGTTGACAGCACATTTACAACAGCTGTTACTTGGAGTGGCTGGTATGCCTATGATGATACAGAAGCAAACTGGCATACTCTTATGTACAATATTACACCCTACATTGAGCCAGGTATTTTTAATGTCGGTGTTCATTATGATGATTGCGGCGGAAACTGGTCATCTGGGATCGGAGTAGACAATGTCTATGTTATTCAAGGAGATGAAAGTCACTGGCTCAGCTGGGAAAGGCTGTCTGGTGAAATAATCTCTGGTGATTCCATGAGTATGTCATTAACCATGATGCCGCAGCAAGACCAGAACCAGTACGAAACAGCCACCCTTTTCCTGGAAGGAACAACCATGCACCAAGCGGTGGATATTGTTATGATCACTGACCCTGAAAATGCGGGAATTGATAACGATGTTTTGCCATATAAATTTGCTCTGCATCAAAACTACCCCAACCCTTTCAACCCTGTAACAACACTTCGATACGATCTACCAGAAGATGCCATGGCCAACATCACCATATACGATATGATGGGCAGGCAGATCAGCACACTGGTCAACAGAAAACAGACCGCAGGGTACAAATCAGTACAATGGAATGCCACCAATAGTGCCGGCTCCCCAGTTAGTGCTGGTATCTATTTGTATATGATACAAGCGGGAGAATTCAGGCAAACCAAGAAGATGGTATTACTCAAATAGATTTACCCTTTCTGCAACATCAAGCCTCGCTTTTAGCGGGGTTTTTTGTTTGTGGTGATAGGTATTATTCCATAAACATTATCACATATAATTGATATTATATTGTATATGCAAAACAGTGTATATGGAGCAGTTTGTTATATGTTTGAATATGATTAGACTTGGTCATAAATGAAACAGGTATCCGTTATATTGCCTTTTTTCATTGTTGATTTTCATCAGACAGCAGCATAACCATGCAGGGTATTTCACGCAGGGTATTTTTAAAATCAGCCGGGATACTGAGCTTTATGGTACTGCCCGGTGCAGGCCGCATCCAGGCCCGACCCTTTTACCTGGATGAACCGCAGGACTACACCGGCCGCATCTGTTACAATGAGAATCCCCTGGGTCCCTCTCCGCTAGCACTGCAGGCTCTGCGGGATGAAGCCGCTTTGGCTCATCGTTATCCGGACTGGCTGAATAAGAATGTAGAATCAGCTGTAGCAGATCATCTGGGACTGGATGCCGAGCAGGTTTGTGTCGGCGCCGGGGCCACGGAAATGATCCAGAAGGTGGCCGATGCTTTTGTTGGCCCCGGTGATGAAGTTATTCTGGCGCAACCGTCTTACAACCAAATCGCTACGGAAGCAGTAGCCAATGGCGGGGCCGCGGTCTATGTCCCCGTGGATGAAAATCATATTATTGACCTGACAGCTATCCTGGCCGCCATTACCGATAATACAAAACTAATCTTTCTTGTAAATCCCAACAATCCTTTGGGAAAGTTCATTCATAAAGATGACATGGCTTCCTTTATGGATCAAATCCCGGAGGGGATCGCTGTGTGTGTTGACGAGGCTTACAACGAATATGTTGAGAACGAAGATTATGAGAGCTCTATTCCTTATATCAGCGAGGGTTTTCCAGTCATCGTAGTCCGGACCTTCTCTAAAGTGTTTGGTCTGGCTGGGGCTAGGATTGGATACACACTGGCGTCCGCAGACAACACGGAACAGATAGAGGATGTGCAGCTCCGTGCCACCGTGTCCCGTTCAGCCCATGCTGCTGCGATCTCGGCGCTGAACGATTCGGAACATATAAATGCCACCCTGAACCTCAATGCTGCATCAAAAACTATGCTGTATAACGGATTTACCAATTTAGGATTGGAATATATACCTTCTGAGACGAATTTTATGATGGTGGATTGCGGTGTGGAGGCAGAACCGGTTGTAGAAGCACTTGCTGAACTGGGTTTCAATGTGCGAACCGGATGGGATATGCCCCAGCATATCCGCGTATCCACGGGTCTGCTGGGAGAAATGGAAGGTTTCCTGGCTGCCCTGGGTACAGTCATAGGCACAACAAGTACCCCGCTGGGGACTCCCCCGGCTGCTCCCGGTATTAAAAGTGTATATCCAAATCCTTTCAATCAGGAGTGCCGAATCCATATCACAACCCGGAGAACAGAAAAAGTGTCGCTGGTAATCTATGATGCCCAGGGGCGCAGGGTGCGCACCCTGGTAAATAAAAAACTGAATCCCGGTATTCACAATTTTTCATGGGATGGCAAGAATACCCTGGGCCAGGCTGTTGTCTCCGGGGTATATATGCTCAATATGATCCAGGGTGAATTTGCATCGACCCGCTCGATTCAATTATTAAAATAAACCGGGAAAATATTTAATCTGCTATAAGTATTCCTGCCAGAACTCCAGCATTTTATTGTACAGGTGAATCTTTGCCGGATCATCAGCAATGCCGTGCTTGCGCATGGGATAGAACATCATATCAAACATAATATTTTCTTTTACCAGTTCATCGATGAAGTGCCAGGAGTTTTGCGGATGGACATTATCGTCATAGGTGCCATGGACCAGCAGCAGGCGCCCGTGGAGGTTTTTCGCTGTTTTAACGAAGGATGTTTTTTCATAGCCCTCCGGGTTATCCTGGGGCCGCTTCATGGTGAATTCCGCCCACTTGGTGTCGTAATAGTGCCAGTCGGTGACCGGTGCTACAGAGATGCCGGCCTTGAATTCCCGAGTGTTGGTCATGGAATTCAAGGTAAAGCTGCCGCCGCCGCTCCAGCCCCAGATGCCCACCCGGTTTGGATCCACGTAGGGCTGTGACTTCAGCCAGCGGATCCCATCCACAATATCAACAATTTCCCGGGGTCCGGAGGCCATTTTAAGGAGCCTGTTTTCCAGTTTTTTACTGATGGCGGTGGCGCTGCGATGATCAAACTTCACCACCAGATAACCCCTGTTCAGCAGCATATTATCAAAGAAAAGAGATAACCCCTGCCAGCGGTTAAATACGGTGGGAGCGGAGGGGCCGCCGTAAATGTTAAAAATCAGGGGATATTTTTTCCCGGGGTTGAAGTCTTTGGGTTTCAGGATCTGGGCCGGCATAAGAAATCCGTCTATTGTGGGAATCGTGAATAGTTCTGGTGTCTGCAGTTGTAGCTCTTCCAACAGTTCTGAGCGCGGCTCTGCGATCACGGTTAATCGTTCCCCGTCCCTGCTGTAAAGTGCGAGCGCCGGTAAGGTGTTAATATTGGAATAAGTGTCAAAGTAATATTTTCCATCAGGGCTGAAACTGACCTTATGTACACCCTCTTCCCGGGTAATGCGCTGCAGCCCGCTGCCGTCAAGGCCGATACGGTACAGGTGGCGTTCAATGGAAGATTTTTCCAAAGAAGTAAAATACACCTGACTATGCTCTTCATCGATATTAACCACCGATTGCCGGAGCCAGAAAGGGCCTCCCGACGACCGCAGCGCCCAGGACCCCTTGGTGACCTGGCCTACCAGGCTGCCATTTTTGTTAAATTGATACAGATGGGCATAGCCGTCCCGTTCGGACTGCCACAGGAAATTACCAGACTCCAGGAAATAGAGATCATCATTAATGTTGACCCAGCCTGTATCGGTTTCGGTTAAGACTTTGCCGAGGTTTTTCCCGGTATTCCTGTCTATGTAAAACAGGTTTAACTCGGTCTGGGCCCGGTTCATGGTCTGTACACTGAACCACTGGTTATCCTGGTGCCATTTTACGCGGCAGATATACTCGTAAGGTTCCAATTTGATCCATTTGATTTGGGGGCTGTCGATCTCCATAAGGCCCACTTTTACAACTGGATTGTCTGTCCCCGCCTTGGGGTAACGCTGGGTGATCAGCCGCGGTACTGCGGGCTTGAAATCCACATAATGCATCTTGGTTACCGCTGACTCATCCGTCTGCAAAAATACCAGCGCCTTGGAATCTTCCGACCACCAGTAGCCAATGTCCCGGCGGCCAAAGATCTCTTCCCAGTATACCCAGGAAACTGTTCCGTTCAGGATTGTATCCGACCCGTCGCTGGTCAGCCGTTTTTCCCGGTTCGCTGCAAGGTCGTAGATATAAAGATCATTTTCCCTGACAAAAGCCAGCCTGGAACCGTCCGGGGAAAAACGGGGCGCTTTTTCAGCTGTTTCTGTCTGGGTTAACCGCCTGAACTCCGATGCTGCCAGGTCCAGAAGAAATATATCTTTCTTGTACAGGTATACAGCATAATTCCCATAAGGGTCAAATGAGAGCGGCCACTCCAGGTATTCAGTGGAATCTTCTTTGCCGAGGTATTCCTGCAGGCTGGCTAATGCTTTTTCTCGATCCACCGCCGGGCCAAGCTCAGACTGTGTTTGAGGGTCAAGCTTAAGAAAGGTTCTTTCTTTTTTCTCTAGACGAGTATCAAAAAGGATTGCTGTATTGTCCTCCAGCCACTGGTATTTATGTACGGCGGCTATGACTTTTGCCGTATCAGAATAGATCCATTCAACGGTAATACGGTTATCATCTGCCGAATCGCCGCAGGCACAGATAAACAGGAGCAGGGTCAGTAAGGACAATATCAGATAACGCATGGCTAATCGTTCTATTGTAGTGTTTTTAAGCCATCGTTATTTCCTGTCATTTCCCAGCGCACCAGTTCTACAGGGATATTTCCGGCATTATTAAAGATCTGGAAAAAATCTTTCATCACAAATGGCTTCCCTTTCTCTTCCAGCTGTTCTGACCATTCCGTAAGGAGTCTCTCAATCAAATATTTCCCGGTGATATAACAGGTGCCGTACCCGGGCTGGCGCAGGTAGAGGTGCTGTTCAAACTGCAGTAAATGGGGCTCCCGCTTCATCCAGCCCCGGGGAGTCCATTTTACATGCACCTGGCCTGCTTCCGCCATGGTCATTTCATTAGCGTGGGCGTAGAGGGACCCCAGCCCGCGGGCGGCACGCTGAGCGATCATGATCCAGACAATTTCCCTGGACCGGGGGCTGTTCTCATAAAGTCCGGCGTGCATGAACATTTCTTCCACACCGGTGGCAATGCCCTCATTCTTGGAGTCAAAAATATTGTATAGCAGCGGCCCTCGCCGGATGGGACTTTCGTGGGGTTCGTCCCGTATCTGGGCCAGGTCGAACCAGTGGATAAAATGGCAGTAAAGGGGTACAGGGTCATAGTGCATGCCGATCAAAAAGAAATTGCGCTTATCCTCGGGAACGAATTCCCCCATGTGCTCCCGCAGGGCCGGTTCCATGTTGGGTTTGATGGGCATGATTTCTTTTTCTTTTAGGAAATTCATAAAGCGCTGCACACCGTTCTCCGTGAGTCGGGCAAATTCTTCCGGTGTATTGGCAGCTTTCATAGGCGGCAGGTCCCGGTTGCGGTGTTCCTCCAGCTTTAAGGAAGACCAGGCCCGATCCAGTTCCCGCTGCAAAAGCTGCACCTCTTCCTCCCAGGTCAGGGGCAGAAGGTGAACATTCTGCTGGTACCAGGTATAATTCTCTTTCCCGATCCCCGAGGGGCCAGTTTTATCCGGAGCCTGCTTTTCCAGCCAGCCAGTGAAATCTACTGTGGCTTTTTGTGCATCCTTTAATGCGGCGGTGAGTTCCGGCTGGGGATTAGAACTCATAATATTTTCGGCGATCCGGTCTAGGTCCCTGGTTTGTCCTTTAATATTTTCAATGCCGGCGATCCACAGGTCACGGGCGTTGCCGGTGAGGTTTTCCCGGGCCTGCTTAAGCAGCGGCGGGATAACCTTCAGGTCTTTGGATAAGCGGTTTTCCTCATCGCTGCTGATAGGAAACTGATAAGTCCAGAACTCCAGTGTGGCATGATTGGTGGGGCCTTCGTGGGCCGGGACATCGCTTTGATCCATCCAGACTGTCTGGTAATAGGCGGGATCCCGCACCCAGGGCTTAAGGACTCGATAGTTAAAGTCATAGCCGTTCATTTCTGCCCGTACGATATGCCAGTCGACCTGGCAGGCGGTGGGCCAGTCACCAATCTTGATCTTGTTCAGACGCTTTTCCAGTCCCTGGAAAATCTGGTGATCCTTTGCGAAACGTTCAGGAGTGTAATCCGGTGCGCCGTTCAATAAAGGCGGATCTTCGAACTCACGCCAATCGCTGAATAACTGGACCAGTTCCTGATAGCCGGCAGGGGGGGCGGGATTCTGCTGTGCCTGCATGGAAGCGCTGCCCAGGATCATAGTGAAACAGATTGCACCGGCTGTATATGGTGTAGCTGCCATGGTACCCTCTCCTTGTTGCTGTTTGATTTCATCTACCTGCTTGAGTCTGTCTCCAGTTCGAGGAGAACATGGGTGAAATTAGTATATCCGGGTTAATAAAGTTCAAAAACTATTTCCACCGATCACAGTCATAACCGGATTGCCCATCCCATCTTTATAGTATTTTTACACCCCCCAGACGGCGGTAGATTTCAGACATGATTTACTGCCGGACACACTGAAAAATGAATTTCCTGCTTTACAGGCTGATCCATACCGCTTTTGATATTATCCAGTTTTTGATCATTATCCGTGTGATCCTGAGCTGGGTACCCCACGATCCCTACAGCCAGTGGGTGCGCCTGTTGAACGATGCTACTGAACCGGTCCTGAAGCCTGTCCGGCAGGTGGTTCCGATTACGTCCATGGGCGTGGATTTTTCTCCCATTGCGGCTTTTATCCTTCTGGGTTTCTTAAAGAAAGTGCTCCTTGCGGTGATTTGATATGGTTCCGATCCAGACACTTTCTGTTAAACCAATCAACCTATTTAAGATTTAATCCCGGATTAACATTGCAAATTTCACTTAGATTTTCCTGTTCAATATCCAACGAATATAAAAAACAGTTCTTTTCCATTTGCTTTTATTATTGGGGCCGTAGCTCAGTTGGGAGAGCGCAGCGTTCGCAATGCTGAGGTCAGGAGTTCGATCCTCCTCGGCTCCACTCAAATAAATACCATTTTTCTCTGTCGAGAAGCCCCGTTTAGCGATGGGGCTTCTTCTTTTATATCTACTTATCATTATAATATTGGCTTTATCAAAAATGTTCATACATATTTCATATATATATGTAAATGGGGACACAAAAAGTGGGGACACACCAGCTACAAAACTTTAACTGGTTAAATGAACTGGTGTGCAAATAAAACTTAATAAAAAAATATAACCTTACATCAATTCAATAATCTCAACCCACTTTTCCTAACCCAAAAGCACCATACCCGGGGGTGGGATCAAATAATAAACCCCATACACATTGTAATGCTATTTTTTGAAAGTTTGGTTAGATTTGGTCTCACCATGAAAAAAGTATACCTATTCTTACTTATTATTAGCACGTTTGGGTTTGAGAACCAGAATCAGACAAACCGTGAATCATTTACTTCATAAAACAGAGAGATCGAATAAAGATGGGATCATTTAAGAATAAAACAGTATTAATCACCGGTGGTAGTCGTGGGATTGGGAAAGCCATCGGATTAAGATTGGCACGAGAAGGTGCCAATATAGTAATTGCAGCAAAAACGGTTGAACCGCACCCAAAACTTCCCGGTACAATTTATACTGCCGCAGAAGAAATGGAAGCGGCGGGTGGAAAAGGCTTTGGTGTCTGTACGGATATTCGTTTTGAAGAACAAGTTCAATCAGCAGTAGACACCACCGTGGATAAATTTGGTGGTATTGATATTTTGGTCAATAATGCCAGTGCCATTCAATTGACCAGTACGATAGATACGCAAATGAAACGTTATGATCTGATGCACCAAGTGAATGTTCGTGGTACATTTCTCTCTTCCAAACTTTGCATTCCCCATTTAGAAAATGCTGAAAATCCCCATATTTTGAATATATCGCCACCGTTGAATTTGGAGACAAAATGGTTTGCACCTCATGTGGCTTACACCATGTCCAAATTTGGTATGAGTATGTGTGTGCTTGGAATGGCCGGCGAATTGAAAAAGAAAGGAATTGCCGTCAATGCATTGTGGCCCAAAACAACCATTCAAACAGCGGCTATCCAAAATTTGCTTGGAGGCGATGAATTAATGAATAAATCCCGAAAACCAGATATTATGGCTGACGCTGCTTTTACCATTTTCAGTCGAGATAGTCAATTATGCACAGGAAATTATTTTGTGGATGAAGAGGTGTTAAGGTCCGAAGGGGTGACAGACTTGAGCAAATACGCAAATGTGCCTGAAGCAGAATTAGCACCAGACTTTTTTGTATAAAGATTTATAAGAATTACCAATCAAAATCAGACAAACAAAGAAGATGGTATTATTGAAGTGATATCAGCCCCGGTCACCCGGGGTTTTTTGTTTGTGGGAGGATGGGTAGATTTGAATATGGTTAGGTATATATCAGTAATATTCTTTATTGGGTTGATTTATTGGAGTTGTGAAGATACTAAGGAAGAAGAACCTATCAAATTTGTAAAAACCTTTGGCGGTAGTAATCATGATAAAGGTAATTTTGTCCAACAGGTTGCAGATGGGGGATATATTATTATTGGCTACACACAATCTTTTGGCAGTGGCTATTCTGATATGTGGTTGATTAAGACCGATTTAGAAGGAAATGAGCAATGGACCCAATCGTATGGTGGAACCAGTAGTGATGAGGGACAATCTGTTATGGAAACCACTGATGGCGGTTATATTATTACAGGTTTTACGCGGTCTTTTGGAAATGGGGCAAGTGATGTGTGGTTAATAAAGACAGATTCTAAGGGAAATGAAACATGGAATCAGACCTTTGGTGGAAATGAACACGATTATGGACAATCCGTTCAGGAAACCACTGATGGCGGTTATATTATTACAGGACGAACATCTTCTTTCGGGAATGGAGATTTT
>Ga0208765_1000264_pt1 | contig 34625 bp, 39 predicted proteins | sample ETNtaG_2_FD_185783 | JGI IMG/M metagenome (GOLD analysis project Ga0208765, IMG submission 185783) | Marine microbial and viral communities from oxygen minimum zone, Eastern Pacific Ocean - ETNP201406SV203 (SPAdes) (version 2) | ecosystem: Environmental > Aquatic > Marine > Oceanic ...
AATTTTTTCATTAAATAATGGTATTTTTTATGAAAAATATCAATATGATCAATTTTTGAGAAAAACGAGTGTTAATTCAAATCATTGTTTCAAATCATGATGAAAACAAACTCGCTCACCTGTATGACATGCAGGACCAGATGGTTCAACTAGATAAATCACAGCATCAAAATCGCAATCAACTAGAATCTGTTTAACTTTTTGAGTATTGCCGGATTCCTCACCTTTCATCCAGAGTTTATTTCTAGAACGACTCCAAAACCAAGAGTTACCAGTTTTTTTAGTTAATTCCAAAGATTCCTTATTTGAATATGCCAAAGTTAGAACATCTTTAGTTTCACTGTCTTGAACAATTACTGGAATTAATCCTCCACTCTTTTCAAAATCAATTTCATCAACAGATTTTTCCATGAATCATTTACCACATTGTTCTCTTATAACCTTACAGGAATTTGCTTTTCTTTGAGAAATTGTTTTACTCCATGTACACCAAGAGTCTCATAATGAAATATTGAAGCAGCAAGTGCTGCATCCACATTTGATTTCTCAAAGATTTCAACCATGTCCTCAGATTTCCCACAACCACCTGAAGCTATTACAGGAATTGAAACAGAAGAAACAATGCTTTTGGTTAACAGTATATCATAACCATCTTTTGTTCCATCTTTGTCAATGCTTGTAAGTAAAATCTCACCTGCCCCTAATTTTTCAGCTTTTTTTGCCCAAGAAATAGCATCAATTCCGGTTTCTTTTTTTCCACCAAAAATAAAGACCTCAAACCAGAATTTTTTTTCTCCATCCTCAAAAAGAGTTGCATCCTCTTTTGTAGAATAATTTCTTTTTGCATCTATTGCAACTACTACACATTGTCTACCAAAAAGATCTGCCAATTCAGAAATCACGGGAGGGTTCTTTATTGCACCAGTATTGATTCCAACTTTATCTGCACCATTAAGTAAAATGTTTCGTGCATCATCTACAGATTTGACACCTCCACCAACAGTAAATGGGATATTAATTACAGATGCCACATTTCTTACCAAATCTTTGAGAGTTTTTCTTTGTTCGTCTGATGCAGTAATATCTAAAAAGACCAACTCATCTGCACCTTCATTGCTATATTTTTCTGCCAACACCACAGGATCACCTGCATCTTTGATTGATTCAAAATGCAATCCCTTTACCACTCTACCGTTTTTTACGTCAAGGCAAGGAATAATTCGTTTAGTTAAAGTCATGATAAAGCAACGCTCTCCGAAATGCTAATTTTTCCATCATAAAGTGCTTTACCCAAAATTACACCCCAGGCATGTTTTTCCTTTACAGGCACAATATCAGACACACTAGATATCCCACCACTGGAAATTACATTGGCACCATTTAGTTGACATGCAGATTCTAAAAATTCTAAATCAGGGCCTTGTAAGGTTCCATCTTTATTTACATTAGTTAAGAGAAATTCAGAAAATCCCACAGCCAAAAATTCACGCATTGAGTCAATTAGGGATACATCAGTAGTGGTTTGCCATCCATGAGTAACAATGTAGCCATCTTTGTGATCAACAGAAATTACGATTTTTTCTTTACCCAGAGTAGAAAGTATTTTTTGTAATAATTCAGGTTCCTTGAAAGCCAAAGTTCCAATAACTATTCTATTTGCAATTTGTGCCATCTCTAAAATTAAAGATTCGGAACGTAATCCACCTGCAACCTCGACAGGGATAGATACTGCCGAAATAATTTTCTTAATAATTTCACGATTATTACCCAAAGATAAAGTGGCATCCAAATCTACAACATGTAACATGTCAGCTCCATCTGCTTCCCATTTTTTTGCAATACCGATTGGATCATCGCTGTAGATAGTTTTTTGTGCAGGATCTCCTTTGAATAAACGAACAACCTGACCATCCATTAGATCAATTGCAGGAATTACTTTCATCGCTTACACACATTTAGGAAATTATTAATCATTATCTTTCCCACGTCGCCTGATTTTTCAGGATGAAATTGTGTTCCATAGAAATTTCCCGATTCTACAACTGCAGGAACTGAAATCCCATGAAATGATTGTGCAGTAATTACATCATCAGTGTCAGGTTTGGCTCTATACGAATGTACAAAATATACCCAAGAACCCTCATCTACTCCTTCAAGAATAACTCCGGGTTTTTTGATTTCTAAATTATTCCATCCCATATGTGGTACTTTCATAGTATCAGGCAATACAATCACCTCACCTGGAATTACGTCAAGACCAAGTTCTATTCCTTCCTGGCTTTTCTCAAAAAACATCTCCATGCCTAAACAGATTCCCAATACAGGAGTACTATCTGCAACAAAATCTACAAATGATGTTTTGGAATGTTTGGCAATACTTTTCATTGCAGGATCAAAGTTTCCAACTCCCGGAAGTAATAATCCAGAATAAACATTTTCCACATCAAATGAAGTGATAACATCAACTGTAGCCCCTGCATTTTCCAAGGAATTTTTCAAGCTGAAAATATTTCCAGCACCATAATCAAAAATTGCAACTTTCATTACATTGAACCTTTAGTACTTGGAATTCCTTTTTGTTTAGAATCAAGAGATACTGCACGTCTCAATGCAACAGCTAGAGATTTTATTGCAGCCTCTACTTTATGGTGATCATTTTCTCCATACTTTACAGTAAGGTGTATGCAACTATTCAGATTTTGCAGAAGGGATATGAAAAAGTGTTCCAAATCTTCTTTTGACATATCTTCAATTTTGTTGCGTTTTATGGACAGAGTCAGTTTTGAGAATGGTCGCTTTACCAAATCAATTGAGGCCTCAGCTAGGGATTCATCCATTGGTACGGCTGCATTTCCAAATCTAGTGATTCCTTTTCTTGAATCAAGTGCTTTGTCAATTGCCTGACCTATTGTAATTGCCGTATCCTCAATTAAGTGATGTTCAATGTTGTCATTTGTTTTTGCCACTACTTTGAGATCCATCAAAGAGTGCTTTCCAAAGGATACAATCAAGTGATCAAGAAAATTAATCCCAGTTTTGATATCAGTTTTACCTGTTCCATCAAGATTTACTGAAACAGTAATTGATGTCTCTTGTGTACTTCGTTTGATGGTAGATTTTCTAAATTTCATGATTTCCTCAGAATTAAACAAAGAACTATTCTAAATTTAATATTTTTGGAAGATTGTTAATAGAGTCAATTACCAGGATTGCACCATTTTTCTCAAACAATGCAAGTTTCTCTTCAGGGGCTTTGCTAGTGCCAATAATGCCACAAAATACAACTTTACGCCCAGTTTCAGTGACTTTTTTGGCCATGATAAAGTCCTCCATAGAATCTCCCACATACAACGTAGTTGTACCATTCAGTCCAGAAATACAACGGATTAAGGATTCAGGGTTAGGTTTTGCAAGAGAACGGGGCTCATCTTCTAAAAATAGAGAATTTTTCAAATCAAATTTCTCCATTAATCCCTGAAGTGAGTATTTTACGGATTCATATCCTCGTCCTGTAACCATCCCAATTTTTCTTGAAAACTTTTTTTCCAATTTTTCAAGTAAATCAGAATTTACAATTACATCATCATACTTTATCAATCCAGTTTCAGAAAATCTAGATTTTATTCCAAATAATTTAAGATATAATTCTGGTCCATAAAATAATTCATCAAAAATTCTATACAGAGTATTGTCATGATGAGTTCCAGGGTATTCAAGAAGGTTTTTGATTTCAGAGACATCCACAATATCATTCAAATATTTCTCAACTGAAATTATTCCACTAGTATCAGCATTTTCAATTACTTTAAAAATAAATTCCATCTGATCTTTTTGTAATTTCTTAGCTGCAACAATACATAAAATTGCAGCATATGCCAAATCAACTTCGTCATTAAATCCACCAGTAGATTTGAAACCATCAATTATTTTATGATTAATGGAAATTCCATCTGAAACGTCAGTAAAATTTTCTAAAATATACTGTACAGTTTTAGTAATGGTACTGTCATAAGATTTTGTAATATCAATCAATACTCCATCACAATCAAAAACTATTGCATCAAGAGAATCAATAGTAAATGAATCATCTAAATAAATTCCAGGGAATCTTTGTTGCAAAGTCATCCCAATAAATCACGTATTGCAAGTAAAAATTTAGAGTTCATCTCTTTTGTTCCAACAGTTACTCTAAGACAACCTGAATGATTTCCAATTTTCCCTAATTTTCTAATAGATATTCCTTGTTCGGCTAATGCAGAATATACTCGCTTGTACGAATCAAATGCATCAAAGAGTACAAAATTTGCTTTAGAATCAAATACCTCAAAAGCATCGTATTTTCTCAAATTTTCTATGATTCTTGTTCTTTCAGATTTAATCAAATCAGCTGCACCATACATTAAATCTACTTTTTCCAAGGCTAAAATTCCAGATTCTATAGTAATAGTACTCAAAGGGTACGGATACTGTAAGACATTCATAAACGCTTCAGTGAATTTTTTGTTTGCTACAAAATATCCAAGACGTAGTCCTGCCAATCCAAATGATTTTGATAATGTACGAACTACAATCAAATTATCTTGAGTCTTTACCATTTTTGTTAAAGAGTAATCGGCAAATTCTCCGTATGCCTCATCAATTATTACAAGACCATCAAAGGATTTGACAAATTTCTGTAATTGATTTTTTGTAAATGTAAATCCAGTAGGATTATTTGGCGAATCCAAATATAAGATATCAGCATCTTTTGATCTCTTTTCAAATTCTTTAATATCTAATTTCATATCATCAGAAAATGGTATTGCAATTAGAGGTATAGAATATAATTTGCATCTCTCCTCAAAGAATCCAAATGTAGGATTTGATGTTAGTACTTTAGTATTTTTTGATGCAAAATGAGATAAAATCAAATCCAATATTTGATCAGAACCATTTCCAACTCCAATCATAGATGCAGGAACTTTAGCAAATTTTGAGAGCATTTTAATTAATTCATCAATTCTGCCAAGAGGGTATTCTCTTACATCAGAATTTTTTCTTGCAGTAGATAAGATATCATTTTGAAATTGTTTTGGCATTACATAATTTTCATTTGAATCAAGTTTCATTGAATCAGGGATCAAATCAGGTTTTTTGTATCCACCGATTAATGTGAGTTTTTCTATCTTTTTATCAAACCAATTTTTCATTTCAATCTACCTCTAACTGCTTCATAGTGATTGTATAATCCCTCAGATGTAGTCAAGGCATTAAGTGATTTTGAGATTTTAGATAGTGATGACTTGGAACTTGTCACTACAGTGTTTATTTTTATAAAATCAAATACAGATAATGGACCACGAATTTTTCCAAATCCATTTGTTGGAAGAATATGATTTGAGCCTAAAACATAGTCACTAGCAGATGATGGAGAGTAATTTCCCAATAAAACTAGGCCAGAGGTAGTAATTTTTGCAGAATCTGATTCAGGATTTCTAGTCATAATTTGTAGGTGTTCTGGAGACAAAATATTTGCAAGTTCAATCATTTCTGTTTTTGTCTTAACAATTGCAATAAATCCATTATTTTTCAGACTAGATTTTACAATTTTTCCTCGTTTGATTTTTGGCAATATCTCTGAAATACTTTGAGAGACTGACTTTGCTAATTTTTCAGAAATTGTAATGCAGTAACAAAATGTGTCAGATGAATGTTCAGACTGAGAGATTAAATCAAGTGCAATATATTTTGGATCAGCTGATGAATCTGCAATAATTCCAAGTTCGGTAGGTCCTGCAAGCATATCAATTCCCGTACTATCACTTACCAAAGATTTTGCTGCAGTTACAAATGCACCACCAGGTCCTACAATTTTATCAACTGGAGGAATGGATTTTGTACCATAAGATAATGCAGCAATTGCTTGTGCACCACCTGTCTTGTAAATTTCATCAGCACCAGAAATTTTTGCAGCAACTATAGTTAATGGATCAATTTTCCCCTTGCTATTTGGCGGGGAGACTGCTACAATTCTTTTAACTCCTGCAGTTTTTGCAGGAACTATTGACATTACAGCAGAGCTAGGATATTTTGCCAGACCACCAGGGATATAGCACCCAACACTTGCAATTGGAATGAATTTCTTTGAGATTTTAATTCCGTCATGATTGATGTTTTTATTTTTTAACAGTGATTTTAATGCCGATTCAGTTTTTTGTACTCTAGATTTTGCCTGACGTATTGCAGAAATTTCTGATTTTGAAACAACAGAGAATGCAGATTTTATCTCAGCTTCAGATACTCGTAAAGATGAAATTGTTGCACCACTGAATTTTTTCTCATATTGTCGTATAGATTTATCACCATTTTTTTTGACATTATTAAGAATAGATTCAACAATTTTCTTGTTTTTTTGAGGCTGTTTTGGAATTACAGAGGCAGCAAATGATTGAAGATTAGTTACTTTGATTGTTTTTATCAATTTTCCTCATCACGCTTTATCTCCTCAAGTTCTAAGATTTGTCTTGGTTCATGAACTACCAATCCTTGAGCAATCTTTCTCAGTTTAGGGATAAGTTTGTGATATTCTTCTTTTTTAATTACAGTGTTTACTCCAAACCAGCCATCTTCACTTAATGGAGATATGGTTGGTCTTTTCAGAGAAGGCATCTGAGATAGTAATTTCTTTAGATTTTTCTCCTCGACATTTAGATAGATATGGAGATATTTACGACCAATAACTGCACCTTTCATTAGAGTTACAATATCGAAAATTTTCTCACGTTTTTTTGGATCTTTTAATGATTTTTTATTTACAATCAAGTGAGCAGTTGAAGTAAGGACTTCGTCTACAATTTTTAGTTTATTTTGTTTTAGAGTAGTTCCAGTTTCAGTTACATCCATTATTGCATCAACATCCTCAGGAGGTTTTGCTTCAGTTGCACCAAACGATAGATGAATTTGAACATCTTTGTTGTTGCCCAGTCTCATCCAAGGAGTAACAATTAGTGGATCTTTTGAGCCATAATATTTTTTATAAGATTTTAGTTGTTTTAGGAATTTGGATGCAGTAGTTAGGTATTCAGAGGATATTCGAAGTGTCTTTTTCTTTTTTCCATAATCTGCAACCATTTCATCAAGATTTTTGTAACGATATTTGTCAGGAAATGCAATTACTAGTCTAATTTTTCCATATTCTAAATCTAAAATTGGTTCAACATCTGAATTTGTTTCCCCTACCCAGTCTTTTCCAGTAATTCCAACATCATACAATCCTTCTGCAACTAATGTAGGAATCTCTTGGGGACGAAGCATTTTGACTACAATACTTGGATCATCCAAGTAAACTCGATAAGTTCTACTTTTACGAGTAACTTTAGTCCAGGACTTTTCTAATAGCTTGAATGTAGCATCTTCCAAACTTCCCTTAGGTATTGCAAATTTTACATCAGACATTTTCAATTTTTTTTGTACTTTGGTCATATAATAGCATAATTAAATTTGATCAAGTAATTCTTTTGCCTTTTCAAGTGAAATACTTTTTTGTTCAATCATTTTTTGAACAATTTCATCTATTTGTTCAGATGTAGCACCAGCGGCAGATGCAAGATTTCTAGCATGTAACCGCATGTGGCCCTTTTGAATTCCTTCAGTTGAAAGTGCTCTAATTGCACTGTAATTTTGAGCAAGACCAGTTGCAGCCATAACACATGCAAGTTCTTGTGCAGATTCTGCGCCAAGAATTTTTGTACATACTTTGGCTACAGGATGAACATTTGCAATTCCACCTACAATTCCAACAGAAAGAGGGATTTCAAGTTCGCCTATCAAATTACCATCACTGTCTTTACTCCATTTACTCAGAGATCTGTATTGTCCTGATTTTGCAGCATATGCATTGGCAGCAGCTTCAATTGCACGACTATCCTGTCCAACAGCATTAGCAACGGCAATAGTTCCATTCATGATTCCCTTGTTGTGAGTGACTGCTCTGTACACATCATTATCTGCAAACTCAAATGCCAAAATAATATTATCAACTACTTGGTCCCCTCCAACAGCTTCTTTTTCAAATACTGCATGGGCTTTGACCATTCGTCTAGTAGAATAATTTGATAAAATTCTCAGTAATGTTTTCCCACCAGTAATTTCTTCAATTAATGGAGATACTGCCTCACACATTGTATTTGTAATATTTGCACCCATTGCATCCCCTACATCAATTAGTAACTCTGCAATGAGCATTTTACCTGATGGGACATCAATTACCTTACAAGTGATTTCTTTTGCACCCTTGTTCATTTTTGGTAAGGAATTACTTTTAGAATTTGCAAGTGTGATAATTTTATTTGAAGATAAATTAATTTTTTGAATAGCAGAATCAATATCTACATCTAAAATTTGGATTTGACCAATACTGTAGGACTCATCGGCAGTTACCTTAAACCCGCCTTTAATTCGTGCAACTTTTGCACCTTTTGATGCTGCAGCAATAACAGATGGTTCTTCAATTACCATTGGAATAACATAATCTTTATCGTTAATTTTGAAATTTGTTGCAACACCTAATGGAAGTGAAAATGTACCAATTGCATTTTCTACCATCTTATCTGCATTATCAAATGAAATGCCCCCATTGTTATTTTCTAAAGTATCCAAATCATCTTTTGATAAATTTGAAAAGACTGCAACAATATCCAGTCTTTCTTTTCTTGATTTTTCAAAAAACTTTGAAATTGATGAGTCAGTCATTTTATTTTATTATCCTCAATAGTTTATCATCAGTACTGTCCGGAAAACCTTTTCCATCAGTATTTGATGTAATTACATAAAGACTGCCATCATGACTTTCCACTACATCTCTCACACGCCCAATTCCACTTAAAATTGATTTTTGAGAACTCAATCCTTCCTCAAAATCTAACTGATATAGATTAGATGCCCTCATAGATGCTAAAATAAATGGATAGTCAAAATCAATTGCATCACCAGAATAAAATAAAATTCCACCTGGTTCAATACTTGGATCATAACACAAAATAGCATCCTCAAAATTTACATCTCCTGAACATTCTACTTGAGGCCAACCATAATTTTTCCCAGATAAAATTAGATTAATTTCATCATTTTTTTCTGGACCAAATTCTGCAACATACAAGTTTCCTTCATCATCCCAAGTCATTCCCTGTGGATTTCTAAATCCTAATGCATAAACTGGAGAATCAGCAAATGGGTTATCATCAGGAATTGTTCCATCATCATTTAGTCTAAGAATTTTTCCAGATAAAGAATCAAGATCTTGAGGTAAATGAGATGCGTCAGATGTAGTACCTGTACCCACAAATAATTTTCCATCAGGACTAAATTTCAAAAATCCACCATTTGTAAACGAGGAGCCAGGAATTTTATCAAATATTATTTTTACATCTTGTAATTTATTTTCAAATTCAGTAATTTGGATGATTTTATTCCATAGTTCTCCATTTTCCTGATATGTTAAGAAAACATAGACAAAATGATTATTATTAAAATCTGGATGTAATGCAATTCCAATTAATCCACCATCAAAAACATCAGCTGTTCGAAATGTAGCTAATGGAGAATCAAGTAAAAGGTCATTTTCAATAATTCTGATTTGTCCGTCTTGTTCTGTGACAAAAATTCGATCATCAGCAACTGCTATAGCTCGAGGTTTTTTGAGGTTTTCAGCCAAAATGTTTACAGAATCATTTTCAGAATTTGTCGTAGGAGCGGGTAACGGAATTGGATCAGTAGGTGATGTTAAAACAAATACTGAAAATATTATAGCGCCAACAATTGCAATGATTTGGATTTTTTTGTCCATGAAAAGAGAATCTTTTGAAATCCTATTAATTACTTTAAAAATTTGATAAAGCGTATATACGGCAAATCATCTTTTATCGATCAGCGGGGTGGGGAAGCCAGGTCATCCCGGCGGGCTCATAACCCGCAGTTCAGTAGTTCAAATCTACTCCCCGCTACTTTTCATATACATGAAACCAAGATAGAGATGCATCAAATTTTGTAGGCTTGTTAGTTATTCCTAGTCTCTGCACAGGCCTAGATAGATGTCTGTGAGCAGAAATTTTTGGAAGGTATAGTTGTTTTTTGATTTTCCTTGAAACCTCAACAATCATTTTTTTGGGATTTTTTTTCCCACAACGTACACATTGAAATCCCTGATTTTGACCCTTAGATTTCATTTTTTTGTTGCATTTTTTACACAAAGGATTTGTTTTAGAGTAATTTTTTTCAAGAGAAATAATTTTGATGTATTCTAAATTAATTATTCTAGGAAAATTTTTGGATGCTTTTCTAACTCCACCTCCAACTTGTATTGTATCTCCTTTGATTAAATTTGAGGCAACGCTTAGCATTCCAGTGGGTTTGTAAACTGCACACCAAAATTCATAATTCTCAGAAATAATTTTGAAAAAAACATGTCCTCCTTTTACAATTTTTGGAGAGTTTGATACAATCCCAGTAATATTTCCTGAAGCATAAGGTTTCATGGTTTGATGATTCAATTTATTTTTCAAATGATCACCAGTTCCCTGATTAGATTTGAATATCATGTAACCTTCTAGTTTTTCATCACTTTGGATCATCTTGGTTGCATAAACTAATGAATCCACATTTTCTCCTCTAACACCATAAAAAACAGGATCAGGTCCATGAGGGGCAATTAAGATTTTACCTTTTTTTGTATCAAAACTGTTAAACGTATTTGGAAATGTATTTTCTTGCATTATTTTTACACTTTGTGTAGAAATTTTTCTTTCTTTTCCAAATTTTGGTTTTTTACGATAACTCAAAAGTTCCAATGTATGATCTTTGAAATCATAACCAATTGCACCAATTGCTCCAACTAATCCTTGACCATTTCCCTGATAGAAAAATTCAAGATTATTTTTTTTAGCAAATATTTTTGCATTTTTACGATTAATTAATTGCCATAAAGCTAGATTACTAAAATCAGTAAATTCTGAAGGGATTAAATCACTTTGAAAAAATACCAAACCAGGATTTGCCCCATTTTCAGTATCAGAATATTTTGAAACAAGGTTTTTAATTTGATTTTTTACTTTAGATGGATTACTAGTTTTTATTTTAATAGAAACAGCTCCATTCCCTCGTGTTTTCCATGGAATATTGGGATTAAATCGAATTAGTCTTGGAAAATCAAGAAACTCAGTTTTTTGTTTTTGGAGCAAATCAACAATTTTGTAGGCAAGAAAAGTAGTACACATTCCTTTAGGCGAATCAGTATCATCAAAACCAATGTTAAGAGTTGTATCCTGGGTCATAATTGATTAAAACGACTCAGACATTTTTAGTTGTTGTAGTGTTCAGTTGATTTAAATTAATAAAGTGACGTCCCAAGCTAAATTGATCATTATAGACGAGGAACGAATTTTCAAAGAAATTGAAGAGAAAGATCCTGTATCAGTTTCATTAAATGGGCCTGATGGAATTTTACCACAAGTTCAAGAGACTGCTATTAAAATTTCTGAGAAATTTGGAATCCCAACTTATGTTCTAGCAGATACAACATGGGGAACTTGTGATATGAATTCTATGGGTTCAAAAGTTCTTGGGGCAGATATTCAGTTCAATATCGGACATACAATTAACACAGAAGTATATGAAAAGAATTTGATTTTGATTGATGCGTTTGATGATGTTGAATTTGATAATGTTGCAAAAAAATGTACAGAATTATTAAAGGGAAAAATTATTTCACTAGTAACAGATAGTCAGCATTTGCATCAAGTGGACAAAGTTGAAAAAATTTTTACAGAAAACGGAATTACAGTTAAGATTGGAAAGGGCAAAGGACAGTTAAATGATGGCCAAGTGTTTGGTTGTGAATTTTATCCTGCAACGGAATTAAAAAAAGAAGTTGACGCGTATGTATTTTTAGGACAAAGTAATTTTCATGCATCAGGTATTGCATTATCTACTAATTTACCAACATACATTTTAGATCCTTACTTTAATGAAGTAAGAGAAATTTCAGAATTTGCTCAAAAATTAAAAAAGAAAGCAACTCTTGCAATTTACAAAGCAGCTGATGCAAAATCATTTGGAGTAATTGTGGGATTAAAAGAAGGCCAACTATCCAAAGTATTTGCTTTAAAAATTAAAAAAGATTTAGAAAAAGAAGGGAAAAAAGTTCAATTATTTGCATTAACTGACATTACAAATGAAAGATTAAGAAATCTCAAAGGGATTGATGCATTCATTCAAGTTGCTTGCCCAAGAATTTCCACAGATAATCAATTTGATAAGCCAGTTTTGTCTACACCTCAAGCAAATGCGCTTCTTAAAATTTTAAGAAAAGAGAGTATTGAAGGGTATTTTGAAATCCCTCATTGGTTATAGTTAAATGGTTAATTTTTGAAATTTAGGATTTTCAAATAATTGTTCAAATGATTTAGATTTTTTTGCTTTAGATTTGAATTTAATTTCTTGAGAAATTGCTTGTTCTAGAATGTTTAAAGACTCATCAAATTTTAACAACATTGCAAAATTACAGGATTTGTCAAATAGGACATCCCCATTATTGGGATAATCGTTCAATATTTTATTACAACAAAGAATTGCATCATCGAATCTTTCTAATGAAAATAATATACGTTCTTTATGATATAGAGCAATGTTATATTTTGGATTTTTTTTTAAAATTTCATCACATAATGTTAATGCTTTTTCAAAATGTCCTTGTTTTCGAAGAGAAGAAATTTTGTTTACCAATACTGAAAAATCATTTGGGGATATTTGTAAAGCAATATCATAACAATCAATTGCATTATCATAATCTTTGAGTTTACTTAGGGCATATCCCTTATTGTTCAGAGAGCTAAGATGTTCAGGAGTTTCATTTAAAATTTTATCATAACAGGATATGGCTTCTTTTAATTTCCCTTGGAGAAACAATCTATTACCCTCATCTAAAAATGAGTTAATTTTAGGATCTACCATAATTCATCACATATTGGGTTTGATCAAAATTTTTCCAAAAAGCCCTTTTCCTTTTAGCATTTTTGTATGGGCATCTACCGCTTGCTCTAGTGAATAAACTGAATCAATAATAGATTTGATTTTACCTTGGGACATCCAGTATAGACCTTGCTCTAGTTCTGCCCTAGTCCCTTGAGTTGAGCCCAAAATATTGATTCCTTTAAAGAAAATATGACGTAAATCAGTTTTTGCGTCATAACCAGTTGTTGCACCAGTGGTTACAATTGTTCCACCATAATTTAGTAATGTTAGTTCCTTGTTCCAATGAGTTCCACCGATATGTTCAAAAATTACATCAACTCCAGGTGCATCACCAAGAGGTTTTGGAATTTTTTTTGCAATTGATCTAACTTGTTTATGCCAATCATCATCTCTATGATTTACAGCATAATCAGAACCTAATTCCAATAATTTATCTAATTTGTCAGGACTTGCAGTTGCAATAACAGTACATCCAAAAAGTTTTGCAATTTGAATTCCATAAGTTCCAATACCGGAACTGCCACCCATCACCAATACTATTTGTCCAGGGATAATTTTTGCTCTACCAACCAACATATGCCATGATGTTAACAATGTCATTGATGCAGCAGCTGCATCATCATATGATACATTGTCAGGAATTTTTACGACATTAACTTCTGGAAGATGAGTAAATTCACAATAACCACCCCAAAGCGGACCTGTTTCAAATCCCCAAATTGAACGCTTTTTACAATCATATTCTCGTCCATCAGTGCAGGCTTTACAAACTCGACAAGACATATTTCCATGAGATACAACTCTGTCTCCAACTTTGATATTTTTAACATCACTTCCAACTGCAGTTACCTCACCTGCAGCATCAGTTCCAGAAATATGGGGGAGAGGGATTGCCAATGGCTTTCCCCTCATACCCCAAATATCATCATAGTTTGATGCAGCAGTAATTACCTTGAAAACTACTTCATTTGATTTTGGTTCAGGAATAGGAATATCTTTGATTTGTAAGATTTTTGAGAAATCATCATCTTCAGTATATTTTTCATATACTAGTGCCTTCATGATTTTTTTCAGATTTTTGAAGATATATGATTTGCCAAGACAAAATTAACCATAAACAATTATAATCATAAAAACAAAATTCTTCATTATGTCTGAAAACGCAACATTTCCAGGTGATAAAATAGCATCTATTGAAGAATATGAGGCTGGAGATAATACTTTTGATGATGGAGATATGGTTCGTGCAGCTACAGTAGGGGAAAAAGATATGGATAAAACAACACGTACTGTTAGCATCAAACATCCAAAACTTCTATCAATTCCAAAAGTTGGAGACGTGATTATCGGAACAGTTGCAGCAGTAATGTCATCAATGATTGCAGTATCAATTGATTACATCAATGGTGAACCTACCACATCTAAAGTAGAATGTGTATGTGGAACACGAAATTTAAGAATCAGAAATGTAGCATTGGTTAATGATATTGTTGCACTAAAAATTCTCAATCATCTTAATGGAACAATTCATGCGACAATTAGTGAACCAGAATTGGGAATTATATTTACAAAGTGTAGAAAATGTGGAGGTAAAGTTGTTTCAATGAGAGATGCAATAAAATGCACAGAATGTTCATGGATTGATGAAAGAAAACTTTCTACAAATTTTGGCAAAAACAATTTTGTTAAATTGAGAGAGTAAAAATGACAAGTATTTCGTTCCAAGGTGAACGGGGTGCATATAGTGAAGCTGCAGCAAAATCATTTTTTGATAATATTGAAACTATACCATTTGCAACATTTGCAGAAATTTTAGAAAGTACATCAAAAGGGAATTCAGAATATTCAATTTTACCTGTAGAGAATTCATTAGAAGGTAGTGTTGGTGAAAGTTATGATCTGCTTTATTCAACGTCACTAAATGTTACTGGGGAAATTTATCATAGAGTTGAACATTGTTTAATCGGAATAGGAAAATTAGAAGATGTGGATACAGTTTATTCACATCCACAAGCATTAGGTCAATGCAGAAAATTTATTGAAAAACACAACATGAAAACAATTCCAGCATATGATACTGCAGGCAGTGTAAAAATTATCAAAGAATTAAACAAGAAAAATTGTGCGTGTATTGCCAGTAAGACATCATCATCAATTTACAATATGCCTATAATTTCTGAAAACATTGCAAATAACTCAAATAATTATACACGATTTTTAATATTATCTAAAAAAGAATCAACACAAACAGAAAATGATAAAACATCAATTATTTTTTCCATCAAACATGAACCTGGTTCATTGTTTAGAATTATAGAAAATTTCCACAAAAATAATGTGAATCTTACAAAAATTGAATCAAGGCCTACAAAATCCAACACGTGGGAATATAATTTCTATGTAGATTTTGAAGGAAATGCAAAAAATTCTAAAATTTCAGAAATGTTAGAAAAAATAAAACAAGAATCATTATTTATGAAAGTTTTAGGATCGTATCCTTCAGCAAAATTAAGCTAAAAGCCTTTAGGTTTTCTTAAAGTAAACCCCATACTAAATCCAATAATCACCACACCTGAAGTTATTACAACTAGATGGTAAGTAAACAAGATAGGGTCTTGTGTTAAATTCAATGATGCATTTACTTGTAAATCAGTTGAACCTAAATTTTGTAATTTAATCATAGTAACACCATCATCAAGATGAACCCAGTCAAAAGTTGCTTCACCAGTATACGATGTGTTAGGTATTTGCAACCCATCACCAGGGCTTGACAATTTCAGATCAAATTTTTCACCAGTGATACTCATTGTTTGGCTAGCACCACTATTAGCACGAATTTGATAAGAAGTAGATTCACCTACTCCAAATGTTTCATTTAGTTCAATTGTTTTAAAATCAAAGGATACAATTAAAGAATAAAGCCCAATTCCAATAATTGCACTACCAACAATTATTCCAATAATAGTTCTTTTGGACATCATAATAAAATGACTTCAAATGGTGTTTAAAAAATTAACTACATCAATGAAACGTCATGAGGCTGACTTTCTGCAAATCCAGCTCTTGACATTTTGATAAACTCTGCATTTTCCTGCATTTGAGGGATTGTATGGGCTCCACAATAGCTCAATCCAGAGCGAACACCGCCTGAAAGTTGTTTTAAGATATCAACTACCGTTCCTTTGTATGGAACCATAGCCTCAACTCCTTCTGCCACATAATCATTTAGATCATCATCAAATGAAAGTGAGCCTGTTTCCTTAGATTTTCTACCAATTGATGCAGCAAGAGATGCCATTCCACGGTAAACTTTGAATCGTTTTCCATTTTTAGTCAAAACTGTACCGGGGGATTCATCAGTTCCACCAAGCATACTACCTACCATTACAGATGAAGCTCCAGAAGCCAATGCCTTTGTTGCATCACCAGAAGTTCGGGTTCCACCATCAGAAATAATTGGCACACCATAGTCATTACCAATTTTTGCACAATCCATTACAGCAGTTAATTGAGGAACACCAGAACCAGTAATTACTCGAGTTATACAAATAGAACCAGAACCTACTCCAACTTTAACCGCATCTACTCCTGCTTTGATTAAATCTTCAGCGCCTTGAGCTGTTGCAATATTTCCTGCAATTAATTCACAATTTGGAAATGCTTTTTTAATATTACGAACTGTACTGATTGCATTTTCACTATGTCCATGTGCAATATCAACAACAAGCACATCAACACCTGTTTCTAAAAGAGATTCACTTCTTTCTAAAAAGTCGCCTTTTACACCAACTGCAGCTCCAACAAGAGGTCTTCCTTTCTTATCCTTAGAGGCATTTGGGAAATCTGCGTTATTTGTAATATCTTTACTCGTGATCAAACCTTTGATAGTTCCCAAATCATCAACAATGGGTAATTTCTCAACTCTATGTTTATGTAAAATTTCTTTGGCCTCATCTAATGTTACACCAGGTTTAGCAGTTACAACATCTTTTGTCATAATATCACTAATAGTTCCACTTGTATTTGCAAACAATAAATCACGTTCAGTTACTATTCCAACTAATTTAGAATCAGAGTCAACAACTAAGAGGCCAGAAACTTCTTTGTCTTCAGCATATTCTTGAGCATCATTAATTGATTTTTCTTGATTTATAGAATATGGATTTTCAATCATTACACTGCCTGAACGTTTTACTTTGAGAACTTCATTTGCCTGTTCTTTAATTGTCAAGAATCTATGAATAATTCCAATCCCACCAGCACGAGCCATGGCTACAGCCATTGAAGATTCAGTGACGGTATCCATATTTGCACTCACAAATGGAATGTTAATGGAGATATTTCGAGATAATTTTGTGCCCAGATCGGTTTGACTTCTACTTGTGATATCTGAATATTTGGGTACCAGTAGAACGTCGTCAAAAGTTAATCCTTCTTTGAATTCCAATGAAACCTTGTATTGAAAGTTTGAGATTAATTATAAGCCTTTACGTTATTTTGAGAGATTTGAAGCTATAATGATGGCATCTCTTGTGGCGCCTACATTATGAGTACGAATAATGTCAGCACCATTAATCACAGAAATAGATTCTGCTGCGATCGAACCAAGTAACCGATCAGCAGGGTTTTCTAATCCCAAAATACTTCCAATAAAGGATTTGTTTGAAACTGAAACTAAGATAGGGAAATTTTGTTTTATCAATTTTAGATTTTGAATTATAATTAGATCTCTTTTAACCCAATCTGATTTAATTTTTGTAAAAAATGGACCCTGACCAGTTTTTCTGAAAAATCCAATTGCAGGATCTAAAACAATTTTTTCATTGGGGACACATGATTTTTTAGCAATTTTCAAACTTTCTCTAAGAAGTCTTTTAGTAGAAACAACATCATTGCCAGAAACGGTTTTAGAATCATATGCACACAAAATCAAAGAGGGGGAAAAATCTGAAATTACATCTTGCATTTTGTTGTCAAATTTTAATCCTGAAATATCATTGATTATTTCTACTCCATGCTCTAAAGCAATTCTAGCAACATTAGATCTACACGTATCAACAGAAATAGGTAAATTTGAAAAATTTTGAATTATATTAATTGCATTAATGATTCGTTTAATTTCAGTTTTTTCAGAAACTGTTGTGGACAGATATGGAGCCGTAGACATTCCTCCAACATCAATAAAATCAGCACCATCACTTTCCATCTGTTTTACAGAATTTTTAATGTCATTTTTGTTGAGATTAATGGATTTTTTATAAAATGACTCAGGACTTGTGTTGAGAATACCCATTATACGTACAGGATTTTTACCGCCAACACCTACATTTGCTATTTTAGTCACATGGTTTATCAAAAACTAATACAATTTGAGTCATATGATGATTTCAGGATGGAAGAAAAAATATTCAGATATTTTAAAGGAATTCAAGTATAATGAGAAGAGAGACATAGAGTCAGCTATAATTTTAGACTCAATCTTAAAAAAATCAAAGATCAATGAAAAAATTTCCAGTCTAATTAAAGATAAATCAGTTTTTGTGATTGGATCAGGTCCTTCCCTGTCAACTGCAATCCCAAAATTAAAAAAATTAAAGAAATCAGTGAAAATTGCAGCTGATAGTTCAGTTAAACCCCTTGTAGAAAACGGAATAATTCCAGATATTGTAATTACAGATTTAGATGGAGATGAAAAAACTTTGGAGAAAATTTCCAAAAAATCAATTTTTGTTATTCATGCACACGGGGACAATATTGAGAAATTAGAGTTTTCCAAAAAATTCAAAAAAGCTATTGGAACCACTCAATCAAATCCATTTAATAAAATACAAAATTTTGGAGGATTTACAGACGGAGATAGAGGGGTATTCCTAGCAAGTAATTTTGGTGCAAAAAAAATTATTTTGTTTGGAATGGATTTTGGAAAAAGAATTGGAAAGTTTTCAAATACAAAAAAGTCAGAAAGGGAAATTAAATTAATGAAATTAAGTAAAGGAGAATCACTTTTAGAATGGTTAGCAACTAGAACAAAATCAGAGTTATTTACTACATCTAAACCAATTAAAGGATTTAAAAAAATTCCATACAAACATGTAGATATTACAATTACCTAGAATGCATTTAATACCCATCATACATTAATCAAATTATGAAATTTTCAGAGAAGCAAGTAAAGGATATAGTTGCTTTGAAAGAAAGCTTGATCGAACAAATTGATAGACATCAAGAATCTATAGAAACATTAGAAAAAAATATCACAATGTTGAATTCATTTCTTATAGATTCAAGTTTTACAAAGGCTTCTCAATTAAAAACAAAAGTTGAAGTTCAAAAAAAGACCGAGATGATAAAAAAACCAGAAATAAATTCAATTCCAATTAAGAGAGGAAATGATGGTGAAATAATTGCCAATGCATTCATCACACCAGAACAAGTTTCAATAGTTTTAGATAACGAAGTAGAAATAAGTGCAGACACGCCTCCATTCAAGTCATTTTTCTTAGATAGAATAATTGGAGAAATGAAGAAAAAAGATTCTGTAGAAGCCGAAAATGGGAAAATTCAGAAAGAATCCATTATTGACTATATCATTAACAAAAGTGGTTCAGATCTTAGAGAGATAATTATCAAAAATTACAGGCAAAAAGAAAGGGTCAATGAATTAATTAATACCGCAGGATGGTCATTAACGCGAATGCTGGAAAACATCAACAAGTGATAGTATGGACAGGATTGTGGTTTTGGATTTTGGTTCACAGTATAGTCATTTAATCTGTAGACGAATTAGAGAATTTTCAGTTTATGCAGAACTTGTGCCTTTTGATATCAGTTTTGAAGAATTGCAGAAATTAAATCCAAAAGGAATAATTTTTTCTGGCGGTCCATCAAGTGTGTATAGTTCAGATGCTCCTGTTCCAGAGAGTAGAATTTTTGATATGAATTTACCGTTACTTGGAATTTGTTATGGACATCAATTAATTGTAAACAAGTATGGAGGTAAAGTAAAAAGAGCAAACAAAGAATACGGTTCATCAATACTTACAATTGATAATAATAAAGATCTTCTAAGTGATGTAGGAGAATCAGTAAGAGCATGGATGAGTCATGGTGATGAGGCAGAAGAAATCCCACCAGGATTTCAAGTAATAGGACATACTGAGGGGGCAAAAGCTGCAGCAATTGCATCAGAAGAAAAGTCAATTTATGGCATTCAATTCCATCCAGAAGTTGTTCATACAGAACAAGGAACAGAAATTCTCAAGAATTTTGTCTTAAAGGTTTGCAAAGCAGAACCAAGTTGGACTATGGAGGGATTCATAGATTCAGCAGTTGAAAAAATTTCAAAAATTGAAGGAAATGTACTATGTGGAGTAAGTGGAGGAATTGATTCCACAGTAGCAGCATTATTAATTCACAAAGCAATCGGAGACAGACTAAAGTGTGTTTTTGTAAATAATGGTTTGTTAAGATTAAACGAAGAAACAGAAATTGAGGAGATGTTCAAAGAAAATTTCAAAGTAAATTTTACAACAGTTAATGCAGCAGATGAATTTATTGGAAAACTCAAAGGAGTAGCAGATCCTGAGAAAAAGAGAATGATTGTAGGAGAAGAATTTGTTCGTGTTTTCACTGAATTTGCTGAAAAAAATGGACCTTTCAAATGGTTAGCTCAAGGTACACTTTATCCAGATGTTATTGAAAGTGGTGTTTCAAAAGGTCCAGCAGCTGTAATAAAATCACATCATAATGTAGGAGGATTACCTGACTGGCTTAATTTGGAGATTTTGGAACCATTAAGAGAATTATACAAAGATGAAGTAAGAAGTATTGCAAAAATTCTAAAAGTTCCAGAGAATCTTTTCATGAGACATCCATTTCCAGGTCCAGGACTTGCAGTTAGAATAATCGGAGAAGTTACACCGAAAAAACTAGAGATTTCTAAAGTTGCAAGTAAAATTGTAGAAGAAGAGTTGATTGAAGCAGGTTTGTATGGTAAAATATGGCAAGCATATGCTGCCGTAGGTGATGATAGAGCAGTAGGAGTGGTTGGAGACGAACGAAGATATGGAAACATAGTTATGATTAGAGTAGTAGATTCAATTGACGCAATGACTGCAGATTGGACTAGATTATCACATAGTATTTTAGAAAAAATGAGTAATAGAATTACAAATGAAATTGAAGACGTTACTTGGGTTACGTATACTATTTCAAGTAAACCTCCTGCAACCATTGAGCCACAGTAGTGATAAATTTGGAATATGAAAAAATTTGTGATGAAATTTTAGCATGTGATGAAAAAATTAGATATGTTGCTGTATACGATTTTGGGGAATTGACAGATAAAATTCGACCAGGATTAAAATGTCATTTAACTCGAGAAGAGACTGTAATGTCATTATCTCAAGCAGTCTATAGATGGTCTACACGTAAAAAAACAACAGAGAAAATAGGAAAACCTGTTTTTGCATTAGCAAAATATGAGAAGATTTTTCGAATTACATTACCAATCCAAGGTGCAGGATTAATTTTGGTGTCTACAGAATTAGATATTAACATGAATGAATTGGTTGATAAGATTTTAAAAATCAAAAGTCAGTATTGGGAAGTTTAAATAATTAATTTAACAGAGCTGCGCCAAATACTCCAGCAGAATCACCCAATTTATTTTTGAGAATAGGAGTTTCAATCAAATCTGAAAATACTTTTTCATATACTGATTCTTTTCCTTCAGTATACAAGAAATCAATATTTGACAAACCACCTCCAAGAACAATCACATCAGGATCTAAAATATCAATTACATTAGCAAGGCCATATCCAAAATTTTCTAAAAATTCACATTTCCATTTTTGACTAATTTCATCATTAAGATTAGAAAGAATTTCAGGCATTGATTGTAACTTTCCAGTTAATTCAAACCATCGTTTTTCTAATGAAGGGCCACTAATGTAGGTCTCAACACAGCCAGTTTTCCCACAATAACAAGGATTCCCATTACGATGTAATGTATGATGTCCCCATTCACCACCAATGTTAGTTCTACCAGAATGAAGCTTTCCATTAATTACAATTGCACCACCTACTCCAGTCCCCATAATTACACCAAAAACTAGACAGTAATCTTTTGTTATACCCATTTTAGATTCAGCCATTGCAAAACAATTAGCATCATTTTCAATCAAAATTTTTTTCTCTAATTTTTTTTCTAAATCTTCTTTGAATGGTTTTCCAATTAGACATTGGGTATTACTATTTTTTATTAAACCAGTTTGTTTAGAAATTGCACCAGGAGTACATACTCCTAAAGAAAAATCAGGAATATTTTCAGATAGTTCTAAAACTAAAGAAGAGATTGAATCAATTATTTTAAAATAATCAGATTGTGGAGTTTGAATTCTTTTTTGTTGTAGAACATTTAGATTTTCATCTAGTAATACAGATTCTATTTTTGTTCCACCTAAATCAATACCAATCCTAAACAATAATGATTTATGAAAAATTGAATGCTTAAGTTTTAGCCCATTGGAGGCATACCGCCGCCGCCAGGAGCGCCAGATACAGCAATTACATCATCGATTCTAAGAATCATACATGCTGCTTCAGTTGCAGATTTGATAATTTGTTCTTTAACTGCAATTGGTTCTACAACATCAATTGCTAACATATCAGCAATCTTAGTATTTTTAGCATCAATTCCAGTCCATTTACGACCTTGATTTTGTTTTGCTCGTAAAGTGGCCATTGTATCAATTGGATCCATTCCTGCATTTTCAGCAATAGTTAACGGAATAATTTCTAGTGCTTCAGCGTATTTTTTAATTGCAAGTTGTTCTCTTCCATCAAAATTATCAGCCCAATCTTTGAGTTGTGAGGCCGCATAAGATTCAGGTGCACCGCCACCTGCAACGATTTCAGGTTTTTCAATTACGTCTTTTACAACCATTAAAGAATCATGAATAGAACGGTCAACTTCATCAATTACTCGCTGAGAACCGCCACGAATTAACATTGTAACAGATTGTGGGTGTTTACAGCCTTCAATGAAGACCCATTTATCAGATTCAACTTTCTTTTGTTGAGCTAAATCTGCAGCACCAAGATCTTTTTCAGATAAATCATCTAAATTACTAATTACACGTCCACCAGTTGCTTTGGAAAGTTTAATCATATCACTTTCCTTTACACGTCTTACTGCCATTATACCATGTTTAGAAAGATAGTGTTGTGCAATATCATCAATACCTTTTTGGCAAATTAGGACATTAACACCGATATCATGTAGTTTATCGACCATTGTTTTTAGCATTCTATTTTCTTCTTCTAAGAACATCTGCATTTGAGTAGGGTCAGTAATTCTAATTTCAGAACTCATTTCAGTTTTTTCAATTTCTAATGCAGAATTAATTAAAGCAATTTTTGCTTTTTCAATTTTAGTTGGCATTCCACTGTGAACAATTTCTTTATCTAAAACAATTCCTTTAATGATTTGAGTGTCTTGAATAGAACCACCTGATTTCTTTTCAACTTTGATATTTTCAAGATCAACAGAAAAATCTTCACCTTTCTTAGTTACAATACTTAGAATTGCATCAACTACAATTTTTGATAAAATACCACTGTCTTCAGAAATTAATTTTGACTGCATACTAGTTGTAGCAATTTTAAGAAGTGATTCTCTATCATCAGGTTTAATTTTCTTTGATAATTCTGAATAAATTTCAAGTGTTTTTTCTGCAGCTGCCTGAAAACCTTCAATGATAACTGATGAGTGAACTTCTTTTTTGAGAAGATCTTCTGCTCTAGCTAATAATGTACCTCCAAAAACAACTGAAGATGTTGTACCATCACCTACTTCATTATCAACAGTTTTAGAAATTTCAACGATCATTTTTGCTGCAGGATGCTGAACATCAATTTCTTTTAGAATTGTTGCTCCATCATTTGTTATTGTTACATCACCTAAAGAATCAACTAACATTTTATCAAGACCACGTGGTCCAAGACTACTTTTAACTAAATCAGCTACTAATTTTGCGGCTGCAATATTGTTTTGTTGTGCATCTTTCCCCTTTTGTTGTAATGCGCTCTCTTTGAGAACTAAAACAGGTCCATTTGGTCCTTGTTGGATTGATGCCATTCAAATTCAATCCTCTAATTCCCCCTTTTTAACATTGCTTAGTTGATCGGTGAAATGTACCTTCTTTTTTTCACATCAACAATTCCACCTGAAAGAATTCGGACAGAAGGTAGTGCCAAAAAAGGTAAAAACAGAGGAATGAGATGAGGTCTAGAAAATTTACAACCTAAATCCACAATTGTGTTATTGATTTTTTCAAAATTAGATGAAACTTTTTCAAAAGAATCAGTAGATACAATTCCTGCAAATTGTAATGGTAATGATGCAAGAATTTTTCCAGATTTTACTACAACCAATCCTCCTTGATTTTTAATCAGATGGTTAGATGCAATTGCCATATCAGAATCATTTGAACCTATTACAATCAAATCGTTTTCATGAAAACTCCATGTAGATGCAAAAGCACCTATATCTGCACCAAAATTTTCAAGAAATCCAATCGAATGTCTATTTGTTCCATGAATTCTATCGAATGCTGCAACTTTCCAGATATCAGAATCTAAAGATGCAGGAATATCTCCATCTTTTGAAGAAAGTTGTGATGAACCAATCTTTGTAATGATTTCAGTTTGCATATTGATAGTATTTGCAAGAACATCTTTCTTTTTTGATTTTATGAGAAAATCATTTTTTGCGAAGTTTTTTAGTTTAACAGTTTTTTTGATCCATGGTGAAATTGGTTTTTTCTTAATTGGGTTAACAAAAGTTCCATTTGAAATAATGAGCTTTCCTCCAACAAAAACTTGATTTGGTTTAAATGATTTCAAATCATTGAAAATTAAAATATCTGCTAATTTTCCAGGTGCAATCCCACCCAAATCTTTTCCCATGTTATAATAATCAAAATTATTTTTTGATGCCATAGTAATTGCATCAATGGGTTTTAGACCTACTTTGATAGATTCTCGAATACAATGATCAATGTGGCCAAATTTTGAAATATCTAAAGGATCAAGACCATCAGAACAAAACATTAGTCGGTTAAGATAAGTTCCATGAGATAAAACACGTGGAATAATTTCTTTCAAATCACGTCGAATAGAACCTTCTCTGATCATTATCCACATTCCAAGACGTAATCGTTCTAACACTTGATCAAAATTGATTGGTTCATGACACGAAAGAACACCAGATGAAATGTAAGCATTAAGTTTTTTTTCACTTGCACCAGCAGTGTGTCCATTAATTATACAATCACATTCTAACATTGCAGAAAGTGATTTCATTGTTTTAGATTCACGAAGAGTTACCTTAGTCCATGAAAAAACTTCTCCTAAACCAAGGACATTAGGATGTTTTACAGCTAATTTTTCTTGTGCTAAAGTTAGAGATTTACTATTACTAAATTTTGCATCAACTGGAAGGCCACCAGGAACTACTTGAAAAATTCTAATAGGTAAATTTTCACCTAGTTTAAGAAATTCTTGAAATCCTTTGAAGCCACCGACACTTACTACATCAATAGGATCTGAAAAAAGAGAAGTAACGCCACAAAGAAGTGCTTTTTTTGCAAATTCAGAAGGGAGGACAAATTGATCAATATGTAAATGAGGATCTGCAAACCCTGGACCGACATATTTGTTCTTTACATCAATAACTTTGGTTTTTGAACCAATTGTATGTGAAGCGTCAGGACCAACATATGCAATTCTATCACCAATTATTGCAATCTGAATCTTTGAAATGATTTCTCTAGTATAGACGGATAATAGATTACAATTCTTCAAAACAAGATCGGCTTTTTTATCACCCATTGCCACAGAGTTCAAAGAAGAAATCGAATTGGCTAGGCTCGAAGTCACGCCTTTTAATTAGATTTTGCGCCTATTATAGATTCAATGCTTAAATTACGGGTCAAGAGGTTTTGTTGATATGAACATACCTAAGGTGATCAGAAAGTATTGTGCTAAATGTAAAGTACATACTGAGCAAAAGGTCTCCATTTACAAGGCTGGAAAAAGACGGGGTTCAGCAAGAGGTGAACGTCGACATGCTGAACGTAAAAAGGGATACGGTGGACAAAAATTCCCAAAATTAGCAAAACCAGCCAAAGTTACTAAGAAAGTTACTCCTATTATGACATGCACTGTATGTAAAAAGAAATACAATAAAAAAGGTGTAAGAATTAAGAAATTCGAGTTGGTTGCAGTATGAAAAAAGATCACATCGAAATTCCAAAACCTTCTAGTAAGTTTCAGAATGTTAATTGTGATGAATGCGGTGAATTACAGGTAGTTTATTCTCATGCATCAACATCAATTGCATGTAATTCTTGTGGCAACACACTTGCAGAAGCAACAGGTTCTAAAGCAAAGATAAATGGTAAAATCTCAGGTAGTGCTGAGTAGAGCATAATCTTTTTTTGTATTTAGATTAAACGCAATTTTCTTATCATTAATTATAATATAATTTTCAACTAAATTTTCAAGCGAAGAAATTTTTTTAGAATTGATTAAAGAAATTCCAGTGTAATGACATTTCTGATTTTCAAAAATTACAGAGTAATCAGATTCAAATCCAATAGAAGCTAAAAAATTGGCAGTAACAAGAATACTAGTCCAAATTTTTTGGGAATTATATTGATTAACAATTTTTTGAATCACTTCCTTATCTAACAAAGGTAGATCACCAGATGTAACTAATACATCATCATCAATTGTTTTAAGAATTGAATTTAGATCTTCTACATAACCTATTCCAGATGAATCATAAACGTCAATTTTATTTTCTTGTAAAAGTTTTTTTGTTTTAGGAGAATTTGGACTAGTGATTGCTAAAATTTTTGAAAAACAATTTGAGTTTTTTAATGAATCAATTACTTGAAGAATTATAGGTTTTTTGTGTACTAGTAATAATTTTTCATCATTGAAATTCATTCGAGTACCTTTTCCACCTGCCATTACAAGCCCAATCATATTGATACAAACACCATCAGTGAAGCCAATCTAGTTAATTCATTGGTAGCACCAAGAACATCTCCAGTAATTCCACCAAAACTACGAGTAGATATGGCTAGAAGGAAAATGGTTACAGTTACAGTTACACCTAACATTATCAAACCAGTAGATTCGCCAATTATCATTACGGGGATTATCATAATTATGAATGCGGCAGTAAGTTTTTTCTTGTCTTTCATGATTTTTACAAAAGGTGAATTTGAGCCTAATGATGCAGAATTACCTAAACTTGCCATCAATACCATTGAAAACTTGGCTAAAATTTCACTAATCAAAATTGCCTTAAACAAATCAAATCCACTAGTCAGAGAAATAGTAATTATCAAACCAACAAGGTACAAAACAATCCCTACAATACCAGCAGAACCGGTAGAAAGATCTTTCATTGCTTTAATTTTTTTGTCTCGACTTCCTTTCACCATAAGTCCATCAGCAAAATCAGCTAAACCATCTGCATGATGAATTCCAGTAACAATTGCAATAGATGCAACAACCAACAAACTAACTAACAAAGGATCTAAAAAGAATGATAATCCAAAACCAAATGAACCAATTAAGAGTCCAATTATAATTCCAACAACAGGGAAAACATACATGTATTTTGCAATGTTTTCTAAAGTAGCATTTGATGATGGGAATATTGTTAGAAACGAAAAAACAGACCCAATTTCTTTAAGCATGAATCCACCACCCAATAAATGACAAAACAATAATTATTGGAATCGTAATTATTCCAAAGAAAAGAATTGAAGTTAGTTTCATAATTGCAATTGCAGATAAAACATGTTCTTTTGTTAGAATAGTTTCAACATTACCCAAGCTGTAATGTTCTAATTTTTCAAATTTTGTTTCAAGAGCTCCTGCAAGTGCAGCCATAGGATATCCAGCATTAGGACTTTCAGTTTTTTTCCCATCACGTAACATAATTTTATAGGATTCTTTCCAATTATTCTGCAAAATAGCAGCAGAGAGAATCATCACCAATCCTGTAAGTCGAGAAGGAATATAATTTAAAATTGTGTCACAAGTTGCTGTAAACCAACCTATATTTTTGAAAATATCTGTTTTATAGCCAATCATAGAATCTGCAGTATTAACTACCCTGTATACAAATGCACCAAAAATACCAAAAATAGCGTAATAAAATAGAGGTCCAGTTACGCCATCAACAGTATTTTCACTAATACTCTCAAGAACGCCTGAAATAACATGATTTCTATCTAAATTTTTTGTGTTTCTCTTTACAATCATAGATAGGTTAACTCGTGCAGACTCTAAATTGTCATTTTCTAAAGAATCCATCACAGCCAAAGCATAACGTTCCATTCCCCTAATAGCTATTGTAGTTTTGAGTAAAATAACTCCAACAAGAATTGAAATAATTATTGTAATCCAATCAACAGTAATTAATGAAATTCCTAAATCTAAAATTGAGAGTAATGTTATTACAATTCCTGTAGGTATCAAAACCAAAAAAATTCCTGAGAATTTTTCAATATTTGAATTATGATTTTTAGCTAATGGGGTTAGTTTAGAAATAACAATTCCAATCCATGCAGTTGGATGATATCTATTCTTAGGATCTCCAAATATTAAATCCAAACCTATTGCAAATCCAATAATTATAATAGATTCTAAAATCATTTAATCATCTTCTCTATCGCTTTAAGATCTAAGTTATTTTTTACTATTTTTGCTAATTTGTCTAATTCTCTATCAATTTTAGAAATATTATTTTTAGTCCATTTAATTTCTTTTGGCTTAACATTTAGAGAATCTTCTTCAGGTAAATTTATCTTGATCATAGGAATTGTTCCCAGAACAGGAATTTTTGTTATTTGTTTAATTTTTCTAAATCCAGGTTTTAAGACATCTATATCTCCACGAAATTTATTCAATACAAATCCCTTGACAAGTTTTTGGTAATTTTTTTCAATTAGAGTCATTGTTCCTGTAAGACTTGCAAAAGAACCACCTTTGTCAATATCAGATACTAATAAGACCGAAGCATTTGCTTTTTGAGCAATTTGCATATTTGCAATATCAAATTTTTGTAAATTAATTTCAGCTGGAGAACCTGCACCCTCTAAAATCACTAAATCATAATTTTTCTTTAATCGAAATAAAGAATCTGTTGCTACTTTGATTCCTTTTGTTTTAACAAATTTTGCATAGTAATCTTTTGCATGCATTTTTTTGAAATATTTGCCATTAAGATAGACTGCACTATAGTAATTTCCCAATGGTTTGAGCATTATTGGGTTAAGATCAGGTTCAATTTTACATCTAGCAGCCATTGCCTGAATTGCTTGTGCACGAGATATTTCGAAATCAGTCATTATATAACCGAAATTTGACATGTTTTGAGATTTGAAAGGCACTACATTGATCCCCTTGTCTGAAAATATCCTACACAATGCTGCAACTAGTGTTGTTTTTCCAACACCAGAAGCAGTTCCTTGAACCATCAAAGATTTCATGCTATTGTCTCCAATGCTTTAACTAATTTTAGATTGTCTTTATGTGATTTTATTGCAATTCGAATATAGTGACTATTTAGACCGCGAAAATTTTTGCAATCTCTAATCAAAATTTTATGTTTTAATAATTGTTTTTGAATTTTTGTAGAATTTTGTTTTGTTTTAATTAAAATAAAATTAGTAAAAGATTCTTGACATTCAAATCCCTCAATGGTGTTAATTTTCTTTTTAAGAAAAACATATTCTTTTTTAATTATAGATTTTGATTTTGCCATATGAGATTTACTTTTAATTGCAATAATTCCTGCTTCCTGAGCTAAAACATTTACACTCCAAGGAATTTTTGTTTTTTGTAAAATATCAATCATTTGTTTTGAACCCACTCCATATCCAATTCTAATTCCAGCTAAACCAAATGATTTTGTCAGAGATCTTAACACAAATAGATTATCATATTTTTTGATTAAATTTAATACCGATTGATTTGATTGTGGAACCAATTCAATAAAACATTCATCAACAAACACAAGACATGATTTTTGCTGTGCAACTAAAATAATTTTAGATAATTGTGCTTTTGATAAAAGGGTTCCAGTGGGATTATTAGGATTACAAACAAATACACATCCATTAGTTGGGATTTTAGAAATAAATGAATCTAGATTTTTAGATAAATTCATTGTTTTAAAAAAGGAAATTTTACAATCTGCAAGTTTTGTTGCAGATTCATATTCACTAAATGTTGGTACATGAATTAAAATTCGTTTTTTGTATAAAAAGGCATTACAGAAATTATAGATTATTTCAATTGCTCCATTTCCAACAACAAGATTGGATTTGGGTAATCTAATGTATTTTTTGAGATCAGACCTTAATGAAGTGGAAAGTAAATCAGGGTAAAGAGACATGGAATCTAATCTTTTTTTCAAAATTTTCTTGACACTTACAGGGATTCCCATAGGGCCAACATTGGAACTATAATCAATAATTTCAGGATCTAGATCAGATATTGAAAATTTACCACCATGTATGACAGGATTATGTCTTGAAATAGCATTTTTCGTTCTTATTTTCACAGTTCCAAATAGAATAGGCAGATTTTGTATGTTGTGGTGATCCAGAAAACGATTATTAATTGAAGTCATCAATACTCAAATCATGGGTAAAAAAAGAGTGGCAATAATAGGAGTCACAGGTGCTGTAGGACAAGAATTTGTTCAATCTTTAGAGAATCATCCATGGTTTGAAGTTACTCAAATAGCAGCTTCGGAACGTTCAGCAGGAAAAAATTATTTGGACGCGATAAAAGATGCCAGTGGGATTGTTGCTTGGGACGTAGGTGGAGAAATTCCGGAATATATCAAATCAATGACTGTAAAAAAAATTGACGAGTTAGATGTATCACAATTAGATTTAGTATTTTCAGCTGTAGAATCAGTAGCTGCAAGAGACATTGAAACCAAAATGGCAGCTGATTTACCAGTAATTTCAACTAGTTCAGCTTATAGATATGAAGATGACGTGCCAATTCTAATTCCTGGAATTAATGATGAGCAAACTGAATTATTAGAAATTCAAAAGAAAAATAGAAACTGGAAGGGATGGGTGGCACCACTTCCTAATTGTACAACAACAGGTTTAGCAATCACACTAAAACCACTATTAGAAAAATATGGTGCAAAAAAAGTTTTGATGACTTCAATGCAGGCAATTTCTGGAGGAGGTAAATCAGGAGTGTCTGCAATGGGGATTACAGATAACATCATTCCATATATCCCAAAAGAAGAAGGAAAGGTAAGATTAGAAACAAGAAAAATTCTAGGGAAATTAAAAGATGGTAAAATTGAGGATGCAGATATTAAGATTAGTTGTACTTGTACTAGAGTTCCAGTAATAGATGGACATACCGAATCTGTTTTTGTCGAAACAAATGAAGACATTGACCCAACTCAAGCAAAAGAAACCTATGATCAATGTAACAAAGAAAGTTCTGTAGCAGGATTACCATCAGCTCCAGAAAAATATTATGCATTTCATGAAGACCCAACAAGACCTCAACCAAGAATGGAGAGAACCGTAGGGGATGGAATGACTACAACAATTGGAAGAGTAGAAAAAGAAGAATTGTTTGATCATGGACTCAAATACATGCTATTCTCTCATAACAAAAAAATGGGTTCAGCAAAAGGAGCAGTATTACTAGCAGAAATGCTATACAAAAAAGATAAGATTTAGATAATTTTTTGTAATTTTTACAATAATAACTTTATAAGATCCAGAAATCTAGAACGAATTAGGTGTTTTAGGTGACAAAAATAGATAGTTTAGACTTGCAAATTTTATCAGAATTATCAAACGATGCATCAATTTCAGTTCCACGTTTATCAAAAAAAATAGATGTTAATTCTTCAGTTGTCTATTCAAGAATCAAAAGATTAGTGAAAAAAAAATTAATTGAACGTTTCACTATTGTTGTTAATCATTCAGAATTAGGATATGATGTTAAAGCTCTAACTGGAATTAATATGGATTCAAAAAAACGGGATCACATTATTGAAGAACTTTTCAAAATAGATGGAGTTAGAGAAGTTGCAGAGGTAACAGGCAGATTTGACATTTTGGTGACTATGTATTCAAAATCACTAGATCAAATGCATAAGATGGTTTCTGAACGTATTGGTAGAATTGAAGGAATTCAGTCTTCCGAGTCATTTATTGAAATGAAATCACGTACAAAAGCAATGCCATATATGGCATCAAAAGGTAATGACTAGAATTGCAAAAACAAAAATCAGAATCTCGAATTGCAGTATATTATGAATTAACAAAACCAAAAATTTGGTATTTGTTGGTATTTACAGCATTTGGTGCAGCACTCACAGCATCTCACATTTATGAAATTGAAATATCTCCTGCAACTTGGTTGTTGATGTTATTTTCAGTTGCAGCAGGATCTGCAGCTGCTAATACTTTGACAAATTATCATGATAGAGATATTGATGCAATAATGGAAAGAACAAAAGGTAGACCACTTCCATCAAAACGAATATCCCCCGCAGAAAAAGCTAGGAATTTTGGATTAGTTTTAGCTGGAATTTCATTAGTATTGGCATTAAGCATTTCTTTCACAACCACATTAGAACAAGGAATATGGGCAACAGCATTCATTGCATTTGGATTACTAAACAATGTTTTAGTTTACTCTTATGGATTAAAAAGAAATTCACGTACAAATATTATTTTAGGAGGATTATGTGGAGGTTCGCCTCCAATGATTGGATGGGTAGCTGTGACAATGACAGACCTATGGACTATGGGTCTTGCAATGGCAGGACTAGTTTTCATATGGATTCCAATGCATATTTGGGCATTGACACTACATTTCAAAGAAGATTACAATAAAGTTAATGTTCCAATGTTGACTGCTGTTCAATCTGAAAAAACATCTGCAAGAGCCATTGCAGGCTCTACTGTTGTGATGGTGTTATTTTCAATTGCTCCATTTTTCATAACAACTGAAAGCGGTGAAGAAATGGTCAGTGATGTATATCTATGGACTGCAATTGCATCAGGGGCACTAATGATTGGATTATCAATATGGGTAATTTTCAAACCAATTGAAAAAGCCTCATGGACTTTGTTTAAATTCTCTAGTCCTTACTTGGCAGTATTATTTATTGCATTAATGATAGATTCGGCATTATAAGATACTGCTATCACCATCAAGACTGTTGAGTTCTTTAGTAATTTTTGAATGGTTTTCAACTAAAGTCTCTAATTCTTGTTGTAATTCACTAGAATCCCATTTAAGATTTACAAGTGAAGAAAGTTTGGCAACGATATTCCATTGAAGATTATTTTGATCATCGATTAATTTTAAAAATCGTGCTCCTTTTTCGTCATCATCCATATTATATCTAAAAACATGCAATGATAAAAATCTAGTAGAAGGTAATTACATAATTTCAAAGTTTTATTAGTAAAAATTGTTTATTTTTCATATTGCAATGTAGTATTTCAGAATGTAAGTTAAAAGCTAAAAAAACAGTGGAGATTAGTTTTAGAGAAACTCGAAATCTTTGCCAAAAGCATTTAGAATTATTTTCAAACAAAGATAGAAAATATTTTCCAAATTTTACCAAAGCATCAGATTTTTAAAAAACATGATAAAATTTTGGAAATCTTTGAAAGATTTAACATGTAGCATTTTCAAATAATGATATGGCTAAAGAAAAAAATTCTTTGATGGACGAGGCACAAAAAATTGAAAATGAGTTGAAGAAATTGAAAGGGAAGGCAAAGCAAGTAAAAAAGAAAGCCACTAAGCCTAAAAAACAGGCCAAAGTATCAACAAAAAAATCAGAATTTGATAAATCTTGGAAAGAATACAATTCAGCATTAAATGGATGGAAAGAATCCCTAGCACAATGGCAAAAAGCTACGAATGAGACTTTAATGACATATCATGACGCATGTCAAAAAGCAATGGAGTCAGATGCAGAATTATTAAAAAAAGTCAGTACAAGTTGGGAAAATACATGGGATGAAATCGGTCCAGAGTATATGAAACAACAAACAAAGATGATTGAAAATATTTTCAAAGAGACAAACATCAAATCAGTGAAAAAATTCAATGATCAATGGGAAAAATTCCTCACAACATCAGGAGATGATTCCATTATAGCATATCAAGAAGCCATTAAAAGATTCAATCAAGCATGGCAATCAAATCAAATGTGATATTTTAAATTAAAAGATATTTTATTGTTTTTTCCATTTTTAGAATTCGACAAACTTTACAATCACAAACAAAACAAAACCCATTAATTGCACTTCTATCATTTTCAATAGTTTTCTCTAGTGGATTTTTTATTTCTCTTTTAGTTGTACATTTTCCGCAATAGGCTTCTAAAGAATTTGATGAATAATTTTTCTAACTACTGTTTTTTTTGGTTGTTTTTTTAGCTGCTGTTTTTTTGGTTGTTTTTTTAGCTGCTGTTTTTTTGGTTGTTTTTTTAGCTGCTGTTTTTTTGGTTGTTTTTT
>Ga0208765_1000269_pt1 | contig 34277 bp, 22 predicted proteins | sample ETNtaG_2_FD_185783 | JGI IMG/M metagenome (GOLD analysis project Ga0208765, IMG submission 185783) | Marine microbial and viral communities from oxygen minimum zone, Eastern Pacific Ocean - ETNP201406SV203 (SPAdes) (version 2) | ecosystem: Environmental > Aquatic > Marine > Oceanic ...
GTTCGCTGAAACCTCTAACAATTGGCCATTATCATCTCGAATCAATACCTGTGTAATTCCCAAGGTGTTGCTTCTAGATTTGGCTTCGGTACGACCCATTTCTGTGAGTTGCCATGTTTTTTGACGCCGACTTTCCCCTCGAACCGTCCGAGTGTGTTCACTGACCCACTGATTACGCAGCATCGTTCGCATGGAACGGCTAACATTTGGTGGGTGCAAGGCACACGCCTCCGCAATGCCTGGACGGGTGACTGCGGCGCTAACCATGTAGAGGTCTGCTTGCTCATCCTGCTCGAGAAGATGGAGCAATAAACGGTCTTCGACCGCGATGTGAATCCGTAGATCATTGCTCGGCATCAGTCCTCCCTCGGACTTCCTGATGTTGAACTTCACGCCCAAAAGTATCCTCGCGCGCGTGCTCACGCGTGATGCAAGAGAACCGGAAGACCTTATTCGTAGGAATCAAGCCGAACTCATGACCCCAGCCGATGGCAGTTCGAAATCGGCCTCGATGCGGGCAATTCTGCTTTCCATACTGATGGTGACGGGCTCGTTATTTGTTTCAAGCGTCATGGCGGATGACACCGATGGCGATGGGACCGATGATTCAGTGGACGACTGTCCTGTTGCGGCAGGAAACAGCACTTTAGATCGGACAGGTTGTCCTGACCGAGATGGAGATGGTACCAGTGACATCAATGATCCATGGGTAATGTCAACCGGAGGATATCAGCAAGATGCGCATCAATCATCGAGTGATGATTATCTCATGGTTCGATTCAGTGAGGATGCGTCCCAATATGTGACACTTGAAAATGCAGGAAGTTGGCAAAGTTCCACCGCTAATTTACGAATTTGGGACACAGCAACTCAATCCAATTTGCGTACAATTCAAACCAGTGAATATGGATATGATGTTGATATTTCTGCTGATGGAATGTATGTAGCTGCTGTTTTCGATGATGATCGTCTCAGAGCATACTATTCCAGTAATGGCTCAGAATTGTTCTCAGTTAGTACCGACGTAGGTAGTGGGGATCAGCCCAACGAAGTTGAATACAGCCCGGACGGAACAATGATTGCAGTTGTTATTGGAAGATCGGGAAACAGTGGAACAAACGGTGAAGTGCAGATTTACAACTCAATGACTGGAGCAGAAATTACTTCATTTAATCCTGGTTCAGCAGACCGTTTCTATTCTGTTGGATGGAGCCCGGATGGAAACCGCATGGTCATTGGTGGAAATGAGATTATTTTCATCTACGACACAGATACTTGGACATCAAACCGAACGATTTCCAATGCATTCAGTTCATTGAGTTCAGTCCATTATTCACCTGATGGTAACATGATTTCTGCTTGTTCATCATGGGGTGGAAGCGATGCACGAGCCAAGGTCTACAACGCAAATACGGGCGCAGAGGAGTGGTCCTATACAACTTCAACCTCTTGCAACGATGCCGCTTGGTCACCCGATTCTTCTCAGGTGGCATTCAGCCACACTTACTATCGATCCGATGGCGCCAGTATCAACGTCTTCTTCTCTGCTACCGGTGTCAAAATTGACACCCTTTCCGCGCCACGTCCTGGTGGATGCACCAGCAGTGGAAATGGCAATAATTGTGGCACCATCTATGGCGTAGATTGGCACCCTGATGGTAACCACATCATTTCTGCTCACGGTCGCAATGATGAGGGAATTTACCACTGGGTAGTTGACCCGGACATGGACAATGATGGGTATCTGAATCCTGACGATGCCTTCCCAGAGGACCCCTCTCAGTGGAACGATACAGATGGAGACAATTACGGAGACAACCCCGATCCTGCTACGGAGCCCGATTCCTGCCCGAATGTATTCGGCACCTCATACATGGACGTCTTTGGATGCCCTGACTCCGATGGTGACGGCTACTCAGATGATGGCGACCAATTTGATGACGACCCATATCAGTGGGCTGACAACGATGGCGACGGATACCCTTCCAATACAAATGACCCACGAGATCCAAATCCATATGGTGGAATCGATCACTTTGATGAAAACCCAACACAATGGGATGACACAGATGGCGATGGCTACGGTGACAACTACGCTAACGCATCATGGACGAGTATACGACCTGCTGAATGGCCAGGTCAATTGCTCACAATGACCCCACTTCAACTGGTCGATGTCGACACCTTCCCTCTCAATCCCGAACAGTGGAATGATACCGATGGCGATTGGGTCGGGGACGAACCATTCACCACAGTATCCGATGGTTGCCCCCTCGCTTGGGGTAATTCAGTTTGGGACCGCATTGGTTGCCCCGATTCAGATGGCGATGGTTACTCAAATCCGGGTAATGCAGGACCGGGCGAAGGTTTGGCAAGTCCAGCAGGGGATGCGGATGCATTCGTGAATGATGCCACACAATGGCACGATTCAGATGGTGATGGCTACGGTGACAACAAGTCGGGTAACATGGGCGATGAGTGTCCAGGCGAGGCAGGTTCGAGTCAGAAAGCAATCCATTGGAATGAGGTCAATGAGACCTATGACGACATCGTTTGGTACGGCTGTGCCGACAATGATGGAGACGGTTATGCCAATTCTGGTGAGGCCTTCCCGAACGACCCTACGCAATGGTCAGATACTGATGGCGATGGATTTGATCGTAACAATGCCGAATCATCTTGTGGAGATAACCCCAATGGAAACAACCCTGACTTGTTCCCTACCGATGGTACGCAATGTGGCGACCGTGACGGGGATGGCTACGGAGACAACCCCAGTGGCCCTAATGGCGACAGCTTCCCTGACGACCCATCACAATGGTGGGACTCCGATGGTGATGGCTTCGGGGACAACCCTCAGGGCAACCTCCCAGATATCTGCCCAACAATGTATGGCACGACAAGCACTGCGGAAGCCCGAGGTTGCCCAGACAGTGATCAAGATGGCACACCCGATCCACAAGATGCATTCCCCAATGACCCGTTCCAAGATACAGATACAGATGGTGATGGATTTGGGGACAGCCAATTCAGTGTAGACGGGGATGATTGTCCAACGTGGCCAGGATCATCTACCGAAGGCAATGTCTACGGTTGCACCGATTCAGATGGTGATGGATGGGCAGATACCATTGACACATTCCCCGAAGACCCCACGCAGTGGGCTGATTCAGATGGCGATGGCTACGGTGACAATTACACATACACCAATGTAACCGGTGAGAAACTGAGTGATGATTCCTATCGGTGGGATTGTGATATCGATTCAGGATTGATTCTTTCTCGAGTGCAGAATGGAGATGCCTTCCCAGATGAAGCCACACAATGGAGTGATACTGATGGCGATGGATTTGGTGACAATTACAAGGACAACTCCACAGTTAGACTCGAATGTTGGCCAGGAGAATTGGTTGCGGACGCTAGAAACTCTGACGCGTTCCCATTGCGATTTACACAATCGAAAGATGCCGACCGTGATGGATTCGGAGACAATAGCGCAATTGGGGACTATCAACCCGACCTTTGCAAGAGTGTGATGGGATTCTCTTGGGAAGACAAATTTGGTTGCCCCGATAGTGACGAAGACGGCTGGTCGGATACCGCGGACGCCTGTCCATATGATCCTGACATCCACTTGATCGGTCAGAAATGCCAAATCACATCGGCAGATATAGGAGATTCACAAGGAGAAGAAGATGACTCATCTGCAATGATGTACATCATGGGTGGTTTCATCACACTACTTCTTTCACTCATTTTCGTTGCATTGGTTGCCAAACAGATGGGCGCTCGAAAGCGGCTCTCTGAAATCCGAGAAATGCAGCAACAAGAAATGGCCTTCAACGATGAAGAACAAGAGCGACGCCAGAAGTGGATTGACCACTATCTTTCGACCGGTGATATTGAGAAAGCGAAGGAACTCGGTTATATTGAGAAGGCTGAATGGCAGGTTCACATGGAACAAGAAGAAGCTGAAAAAGCATCTCTGCCCAGTCTAGGTGATCTTCTAGATTAATTTGATAATTCATCGTCAAATCGATTGAATGGCAATGCGTCGAATGTTTCGATATCCAATGCATTCAGTGAAAGATTGTGCTTCAATGCTTGTTCAATCGTGACCCAATCAGGAGTGGTTCCATCAATCCAATCATATCTGTGGCCAGGGATGAGGCGCCAATCACTTGGAAGGTTTTGCAAGATTGATTTTGCCTTGGCCAAACTACGCCATTGCGCAGCAGGATCTGAACCCGGTAAATCGACTCGCCCTGAACGCATGGTAAACAGCAAATCCCCTGCAACATACACGTCGTGTCCATGGAAGGTCACGTGACCAGGAGAATGACCCGGGGAATGAGTAACTGAAAGTTGAATATTGCCACACTCCCATGTGATTATTTCATTTGGAACATGCTTCCAAATGTGTGTAAAATCAGTTTTCGTGAAAATGATACGTCCAAAGAGGCTTGGTGAAACCGATTCTTCGTGCCCCCAAACTTCAATCTCGGGATGTGCTTTACGGATTGCTTTGACTCCAGCAGTATGATCTCTGTGGGTATGCGTCAATAGAATGTGAGTCGGCTCTAAGTTCTCAGCATTTAGGGCTTTGAGCCATCCTTTTCCATCAAATGGATCTACGACAGCCACAATACGGTTTTCTCTGTCGATAAATGCCGTATTCATATTCGCCATAGTGCCCATTTGCGTAACCCATACCTCAATTCCATCGTCTCCTATGGAGACGTCGAATTCGCCGCTTGCTAGGGCCATGATTCTCCATTAGGGGATAGGCAATCAATGGTTCGGCGGCTCATTGGCCCCCCCTAAGGGGGCGCCAATGGTTTCAAACGGGAGGACAATGCTGACGATATGGGGCGAGCGCATGCTACGGGATGTCAATTTCAGGCCGGCGTCATTGGCGGCATTGCTGATTTTGATGGTATTGGCCCCACTCGCTGTCGCTGAACCTGCTGAAAACGGCCTTGAGTTGCGAATCGAAATCGATACACCAGAGAATGGCTTGTATTTTTCAGATGCATCTGACCTAGAAGTCACCCTGCGGGTCAAGAATCATGGTGATGATGCAAAGGAGTTGACCTACAATCCCGCTTGCCCATTTGATTTAATCATCACAAATGATGAGTGGGAACTCGATATTGATGACGAGCGAATTTGTCCGACTCAAAGTCGGGCAATGACAATTCAAGCGGGTCAAGAACGCATTCTTTCCACTTGGACTTGGGATTGGAGTGATACACCTAGTGGTGACATCGAACTCGCATTCACGCAGGACGGGGGGACGGAAGCGGCCGTCCATTATCACGAACTTTCGGCAACTGAATCAGTGATTCTTCACCGTACCGTTGAGATGCCAGAAAATCTTCACCTTGAAGCAACCCTTTCAGAAACCATCGGCGATCAATATGGCCATACCTCTGCAATGCCTGCAATGATTCATCTCTCCTTGGTCAATTCAGGAAAGAACACCATCGATATCCCATTCGATGAGAATTGCCGGGTGCAAACAAACATACTCACATCAATCCCATGTGGCAGCGGTTCAATTGCTGCAGGAGAGAAGATGCACCTCGGCTGGACCGAGTGGGCATTTGGCAACGCTCCCGATGGCGATTACACTATTCCGTTTGCACTCACAGCTGTCAATGGTGCAGAGAGCAGTGTCGATACAGCATACACAAGAATTCCAACCAACCCCGTTGCTAACATAATTCCGGAAGCAGTCATTGATGCAGGAGATCAATTGAATTGGTATTTCATGCTCCAGAATCCTGCAGATGTGCCTGCAAAGTTACTGTATGAAAACACGTGCATTGTTGAATTGCACATCATATCTCCTAGTGGGGAAATCGTCTACGACACCCGCGACACCCGCCCTTGCCCCCCTTCGGGAATAGAGCAAAAAATCGCGCCGCAAACCATCCACACTCTAGCTTCGGACAGTTGGGATTACATGGGTTCCAACGGCTGCGAAATCGATGATGGCGTCCACCTACTTGTGTTGAGTCAACCCGATCACGGAATCGTCGCAACCCAGTCGTTTTTACACGTCAATAGTGGGGATAATCCAGGTTGTGGAACCGAACAACAAGATATGACTAGCATTCGATTCACAGTAGATAATTTGGCAGTTCTTTCACCTGATAGTCTTGAAGAACGAGTATCATTCGATTTGACGATTCAGAATATCGGATTCGAGGCATTCAATCTCTATTGGCCAACTGATTGCACTCTAGAATTACAACTAGCAATGGTTGGAGAAAACCCATCGCAAATTTGGGCCGAAGATTGTGGCGAATTCGCAGGACATGAGAGTTTGATCGAACCTCAATCGGGATACACTTGGCCTACGATTGAAGTGCCATTTGTTGAAAATGGAATTGAATTGGCGCAGGGTACTTGGCATATCTCAATTCAAACAACTTCGTTACCGACATTCACTACTCAAATTGCACACACATACGATGGGGCGCACATTTCTGATGTCGTCGAAGACAATTCTGGCAGTGACACAATCGAGGAAGATATTGTAGAAAGCCCTGACAATTCAATCGAAGAAGTATGGTTGTCAGGAATGTGGAATTATGTCACAACACCTAGTCGGGGATGTTGGCTCCTCACCGATTCAGTCGGTGTCGAATACAGTTTCATCGAACACGTGCAAGATGATGAGTGGACCCCCACACCTGGCCTAAGCGGCACTTACATGGTACAGTCTGGTCAAGCACCAGATGACTGTGCTGCATGGTCGGGCATCGTAATTCTACAGACATTGGATGAAACCGAGACCGCACCTGAAATTGTTGCTCCAGTTACCCCCTCATCTCCACCTCCAAGCCCAGTCGACCAAATCATCAATTATGCCCCAACCTCTGCTGCTGTGGTAGCAACAACATCACTTTCCCTCATGACATTGCTCTACCTAGGCAACACAGAATGGATTCGGATTCCAGCATTGCAAGTGGGCCTCGGCCTCGTTGGAATGGTCCGCCGATCAGGTGAACACGATGGTGAATACCAACGCGGACGCATTATGGGCTATCTAACAGCAAACCCCGGAGTTCATTTCCGTGCCTTACTGGGAGCCCTTGAGATGAGCAACGGACAACTCACACACCATCTCAAACACCTTCAGACTGGCGAAAGAATTTGGAGGCGTAAGGATGGTCGATTGGTACGCTTCTATCCAGCTAGTATCCAATCGACATTGGGTGAGGATGAATTGCCAGTTCCATTGCTTACACCCGACCCTAACAGTTTGCAGGGTAAGATTCTGCGACTTCTGGATGCCACGGAAAATGACATCGTGAATCTGAGTCAGAAAGAATTGTCGGTGCGACTTGAGGCCAGTCAACAATTGGTCAGTCACCATCTCCGTACACTGGAGAAGTTTGGCCTCGTAGAGCGAGAAAAGGTAGGCATGCGTTATCGGTATCAATTGACCCGGGAAGCCATCTTCTTGGTCAACAGCAATGACTACGACGTTTCCACTGAATGAGGTCGTGATTAGCGGTTCCTTCAATAGGATGCCTCAATTGGCCGAACGTGCACCTTCGGTGCACGCACACGTGAGGAACGGTCATGACGGACTACGACCCTACCACAATTGAAGCCAAGTGGCAATCCATATGGAACGACGCCAAAGCGTTCGAAAGTGAAGTGGATTCGAGCCGACCGAAATTCTACTGCTTGGAGATGTTTCCATATCCAAGTGGTCAAATGCACATGGGCCACGTTCGAAATTACAGTATTGGCGACAGCATGGCCCGATTCCGCAGATTAGCAGGTTACAATGTTCTCTATCCGATGGGTTACGATTCTTTTGGAATGCCAGCAGAAAACGCTGCTAAGAAAATTGGCGGGCACCCTCATGACGTAACTTGGTCAAATATCGAGAGTATTCGTGCTGATTTGAATCGCATGGGATTCTCATATGATTGGCGCAGGGAATTGGCTACAAGTGATTCTACCTACTACCGTTGGAACCAGTGGATTTTCCTCAAATTCCATGAGATGGGTTTGGTAGAACGTCGAACGGCCCCAGTGAATTGGTGTGATCCCTGTGACACTGTTCTGGCAAATGAGCAAGTCAAGAACAATCGTTGCTGGAGATGTGCCGGAGAAGTCCGACAGAAGGACATGGCACAGTGGTTTCTGAAAATGACAGAATATGCTGATGAATTACTTGACGAATTGGAACACATCAGCTTTCCTGAGAATGTAAAGGCCATGCAACGCAACTGGATTGGTCGCTCACATGGTGCCGAAATTCACTTTCCAATCGTTGATAGTGATGATGTCATCAAGGCATTCACAACACGCCCAGATACCATTTTTGGTGTAACATTCGTTACTCTCGCACCCGAACACCCCCTGTGCAACGCACTTGTTTCAGGCACTGAATTCGAATCAGATTTCCGTGAACTTGCTGATGAATGCGCAAGAATATCAGAGTTTGATCGCATCAATATGCTTCGTGATAAGAAAGGAGTTTTCTTAGGGCGCTATGCAACGAATCCATTGACCGGAGAAAAGGTTCCAATCTATGCGGGGAATTTCGTTGTTGCATCATATGGAACCGGTGCAGTAATGGCAGTACCTGGCCACGATCAACGCGATCATGAATTTGCAAAGAAATACGAAATACCCATTCTTCAGGTTCTTTCCGAAGATGAAGGCAAGGACCCGAAAGTGACGGGACGTGCCTTTGAGGGATTGGGGTGGATGGTAAACTCAGGTCAACCCGGCTTTGATGGGTTGTATGGTGACGACGCCAAAGCAGCAGTCATCAACGCCTTAGAAGGAGAAGGAATGGGTACAGGTACGGTTCAATATCGTCTGAAGGATTGGTTGTTGAGTCGTCAGCGTTTTTGGGGTACACCAATTCCTTTCATTCATTGCAGAAGTTGCGGAGTCATACCAGTTCCAGAGGCGAATTTGCCCGTTGAATTACCATTGGATGTAGTATTCACAGAAGGCGAGTCGGGGAATCCCTTGGCCAATCATGACGGGTTCGTCAATACAAATTGCCCCTCTTGTGGCGCCGCAGCGAAACGAGAAACGGATACAATGGACACATTTTATGACTCATCTTGGTATTTCTTGAGATTTGCAGATGCCCTCAACGACTCCGCTCCGTTCGATAAGAAAAGTGCTGATTATTGGTTGGAGAATGGCGTAGATCTCTACATTGGAGGAATCGAGCATGCTGTCATGCATCTTCTCTATGCCCGATTCTTTACCAAGGCCCTTCGAGACGCTGGCCTCAATGACGTATCGGAGCCATTCTCTCAGTTGGTTTGTCAAGGAATGGTGAATGCCCCCACTCCTTTCTGTGCTGATTGTAATGTAGAACACCATGTCGATTTAGAAGGTCAAAAGTGCCCGACTTGTGGCGGACTATTGGGTTCAAGATCCGCGAAAATGAGTAAGAGTCTAGGAAATACAGTCAGTCCTGAAATAATGATTGAGAAATACGGAGCTGACACAGTCCGCTTGTTCATCCTCTTTGGTGCAAACCCAGAGGCTGGAATGGATTGGTCAGATTCAGCCATCGATTCAAATTATCGCCAAATGAGGGCCATTCATTCTGCATTGGTTCAAGGTATTGAAAATGATTCAAAATTAGGGACAATGGATGAATGGCTTCTTGCTCGCGCACGCCAATCTCGCAGTAGTTGGATCGACAGCATGTCAAATGTGGGCCTTAGAGATGGAGTGATGATTAGCCATTTTGAAATGGTTGCAGATTGGCAATGGTCCCAACGTCGAGGAGGTGTAAGTGCCAGCGCCAGTCGTGAATATTTGACCAGTTGGATTCCCATGCTATATCCAGCTACACCACATCTTGCAGAAGAAATGTGGAAGGACTTGGGAATGGATACCATGCTCGCCCTCACAGTTCTAGATTTAGAAAATTCAAAGGGAGTATCTTCTCGCGACGTAATTGTTCTAGGTCAGGAAGAATATCTACGGAGAGTAATCGATCGGGCACGAAGTGTCCGGGAATTGGCAGAGCGTCACACCGAAGGAGATCTTTCAGCAGTCATCATTCAAACTGCACAACATTGGAAGGTGAAACTTGCATCACAAGCGATTCAAATGCACGATGAAAACTTTGATTTCAAAGAAGGAGGAAATAAATTCTTGCAGACTCAACAATGCTTCCAAGATGAAGAAACAAAAGGTGACGTGATGCAATTTTGGCGTGCGATTGTCGTCGGTCAGAAGAAACGAAGGGGTCGAATTCACACATGGGGTGAACAAGAAAGGGCTCTCGTTTCAAGCGAATATAATGAAGTTGATTTCCTCTTAGATAATGCTGAATTCATCGTAGCTGCATTGGAAATAGAAGATGTAGAAGTGTATCGGGCGGGAACAGGTGAAGATGTTGCGGGTAAAGCACGATCAAGCATCCCATTGGAACCAGGTATCGCTTGGAGATGATTTCATTGCCCATTGTTTTGTTCGATGGATTCTGTTTGACTTGCAATCGTTGGGCGAAATGGATTTCCAAGAGAGACCCAAAAAAAGTGTTTGAATTATTACCTCAAGATTCACCCGAAGGTAATGCTGTTATGGAATCTTGTCCAGAATTACTCAAAGATGTAGACTCTGTGTACATTGTCAAAAATCATCAATGGTATGCTCGCTCAAGTGCAATTTGCCGAATGCTATGGGAACTTAGACTTCATTGGAAAATCGCTGGGACTTTGTTATGGCTGATTCCCTTACCTGTGCGTGACTATGGATACAATCAATTCGCCAAGCGACGGCATGGATTACTTCCCTCGGATTCATGAACCCCCTTTCGTTGGAGGAGAATGTGAGTTCAAATTCGAATCCCAAGAAGGATTCCTCCACCTCCCATTCCAACGCGTCAAACAAAGGTGCGTCGGGGTCACGAAAGCGGAAAAGACGCCGAAGCGGCTCCAAGAAAAATGCGAATAGAGGTGGGAAATCAGATTTAATTGATGATGAAGCAATTCTCCGAGCTAAAGAGAGATTTGATCGAACCCCTCGCGCCATGGGTTTACCCGCAAGTCAAGAACCCCCTCCAAAAGAAGTCAAGATAACTTGGAAATTGTCACCCGTTCCGAGAAATGTTGAGAGGGAAGTACACGATATCGTTTGCCGGCCAGGTGAATTTGGCTTCCTCGATGATAAGCGAGTAGATGAGATTGCCAATCTCATCGGTGATAGACCAATTTCACTTGAGCAGGCACTGAGCCTCCGTGCAGCCCTCAACCAAGAAAAGGCAGTTTTCAGTCATGGAAGATTGCAACGCAGAGCGCGAGAAATGCTTCGAAAGTATGAGGGCGGAGAAAGTGTACTTTCTCTTTCAAAACGTTACGATTTCCCTCCAGTAAATCTATTTCGGGCTATTCTTACGGCTAGAAATTGGTCAAAAAACCGCATCAAAGAAACTCTGCGTGAACCCGAAAAGAAACTGAAAGAACGCGATTTGGTTGAATTTAGAAAAGCTGAAGCTGAAGATCGAGTGACACATGTCAATCAAGCTGAAACTCATCATGCTGCAGATTTGTTTGAAAAGGTTCTATGTGATCACTTTACAGCAAACGGAGTTCGTTATCGAACACAAACTGAATTATTGAAAGAACAAGTTGAATCCGAAGGCCGCCCCATCCGAACCCCAGATTTATTGATGCTCGATCATGTCGAAATTAATGGTGTTCCAATCGCATGGATTGATGCTAAACACTTCTATGGCGCAGGTCTTTCTTTTCAACGAAAGAAGACGCAAAAACAGGTTAATCGTTACGTCGAAGAATGGGGGCATGGAGCCATCATTTATCGCCATGGATTTTGTGATGGGTTGAAGTTGAAAGGCGCCATCTTGTTGGATGCAAGTCCAATAGATTTGACCGAACTCATTGAACACAATAAGCGATTGAACGATGAACGCCTCAATGAAGATTGAGTGCATCTGCTGCCACAGAGGCCGAAGTTGCCCCAAGTCCTCGCAATTGCAAATTTTCGATAACCACATCCTGCCATTCGGTTGCAACTGGAAATTTACGGGGAACAATCACTGCGCTTTCCCCCAACATACAAAGTCGTGCGACGAGAGTTCCATCCGCAAAACCGGAGCCCGCAAGTGCACTACCAATCAAGTGTAGAAGTTCGACCCGATTTGAGTCACCTAACAAGCCCGATCGTTCAGCAAATTCAGCACTTTTTGATAGCAATTCAGACCATCTATCGGCATTCCATTGCCCTTCACGTAGTCCAAACAAGCAATGTTCACCTGCAGCGCGAATAGAGAGTTTCCAATCTGCATCATCAATGTAGTTGGAGGTATGTTGACTTGAGGTTGTTCTCCAGACAACGACGAGAGGAATCTCAGCATGCCATGAAAGAACAGCGCCGGGGCCACCAAGGCCATTGGGTAACTGGGGGCAACCAGGTTCCAATCGCAGTTCAACACCACCTGCGTGCAAAGCAGCAACATCACCAAGCCCACCAGACAGTCGTCGCTCGACACGATGCGCGATATGTATGGAGCGAGAACGTGCCAACTCTTCATCAACATTCAGAGCGCGTTGAATGGCTAGAGCACAACTGATGGCTCCCGCTGCAGAAAGTCCGAATCCCTGTGATGCCGGCAGTTCACCTTCATGAGTCAGGTTCCAATCATAATCTCCAAATGATGGTTCCAAGTTTGTCAATTCTTCAAGCACTAAATGATGTAATTCTGAACTCGGCGCATCCCCTTGTAGTGTTAATATTCCATTACCAGGTTGACCATGGGCTTCGATAATGACTCCCCGATCTAACGATAATCCTGCACCTCGACTTCCTTGTTCAAGTAAATTTGTGGATTCATCTTGAATACTGAAAATCAGTGTAACATGTCCACCTACTCGGGCCTGACCTCGCATCACAAACCCTCTAAGGGGGGGTTACACTTGAGTCGAACGACTCAAAGTTCCTCTGCTAATTGGTCAGAAAGACCTGAAAATCGCGAAGCAAGGGCCTTACATCCCATTTCAAATGCTTTGCGAGCAGTCATTGAACCATCTGTATCAAAGCTAAAGATATATTCTCCGGGAACATCTTCAATAGAAATAGCATCAGCAAAATCTTCGATTCGAGCAGTGCCATCCCCAACATGATGCATATCTCGGATGAGAGTTTCTACTTTTTGTACGTCCTCAAGCTTCTTATTTTTGAAATCGGATTTTCCAACGGACAAATCCAAATCCCAAAGTGCCTTTGCTTTAGTGGGTTTTGCAATTGTTGCAACTTTTCTTGTACTGAAAGAAACTCCAGAGACGGGATTCCACTTGGAATGATCCGAGCCTACACCGAGAACAGCGTATGCATAGAATTCAATGTATTGGCCCGTGAAAAGTTTTGTGATTGGAATATCGCGATACAATTCCGAAATCTGCAATTTCTCTTCTCCAAGAACATTGAGGTCACCAGCTGTCACGAGGTGCCCTTCTCGCGTTCCTCTTGCACTACAGTGGTAGATGATTTGACTTGCGGGTGTCCCCCACTCCTCACGAGGTAGGCCCTCATTGCCAGGATCATCTTCCAAGAAGCAAAATTCATCGTGGAACGTCGGGATGGGAATCATAGCCAAACGATGTGCAATGACCTCATCTGGAAGTGCACCCATAGATTCGTAGGTCTCACCTGTTGCACTATCTTCAATCGTCCCCAATTCAAAACGAACTCGGTGAATTGCCATTTTGGGAACATTACTCATCAGTGTACGACGCAATGCATTCGCGAATGCTCGATCAGTCTCCTTGAGAAGAACTGTTACGTGATTATCGCGCTCATCAACAATTTCGATTTTAACCATATTTCCATCCTCCCGTATCATACACGGCGACCACGACGGCCACCCTTCTTCTTCGTTCCATCATGAGGAATTGGTGTAACATCCTCGATTCTTGTGATTGTCATTCCGGCTCGGGTAAGAGCCCGGATTGCAGCTTGTGCACCAGGTCCGGTGTTTGGTGACTTGTTACCTCCAACACCCCGATACTTGACGATGACCTGTGTGAATTCTTTCTCTCGAAGCATGTCAGCAATTCGTTCAGCAGCTCTTGTTGCTGCGAACTGTCCACCAGCATCGCTTCCCTTCTTGGTCACCTGTCCACCGCTGACCTTTGCAACAGTTTCAGCGCCAGTCAAGTCGGTAGCAGTCAAGAGTACATTGTTGTACGAACTGTAGATGTGAAGAACTGCTTTGTGTGACATCACTCATCGCCTCCTTCTACCACAGTATCTTCTGCTGTTGGAGCGGTTTCAGCTCCTTCAGCAACGCCTGCCACAAATTCTTCTGAAGGTGCATCGCTATTTTCTCCTTCACCATATTCAGCAGCGGCCCGAGTTTCTTCAATCTCAACCCGAATCGGATGTGATGAATCTGTCAGTGGCGATGTGTGGTGGTAGGCCAAAGTATTCTCATCATCACGGGTGATGATGTAACTGGGAACCGTCATTTTTTGTTCGCCCAAGCCGATATGGCCGTGAATAACCAACTGCCGTGCTTGCCGCATGGATGAAGCAAGTCCGCGGTAGTATACCTGACTCTGCAATCGTCGACTTAGAACGTGTTCGACACTGATCTGCAGAATGTCGTCGAGTGATGCACCATCACCCAATAGGCCACGGCGATACATTGACTCAACAAGGTCGTTCTTTTCTCGCGAAAAATGACCTTCTGATGTATCGACTCGCCCGATGAGCTTCATGGCATTCTGTCGCCATCGTCGCAGTTTAGACTTGGCCTTCCAGATTTCCTTCATGCCACCGATTTTCTTGAGGCCGAATTGTTCTTTGAGGGCATGTTCTTCTTCGATCCGCCCTTTTTTCCAAGGGTGGGTCGGAGTGTCATACTTGGGTCGTGCAAATTTTGGATGTCCCATTCATTTCACCTCCAATCTCACTGCTTGCGCTGCACACCGAGTGTGAGGCCTGTACGTCCATTTGAACGAGTTCGCTGTCCGCGAACACGCTTTCTTGCTGCGTGGCGAAGGCCACGGTATGCTTTGGTGGAGCGTAGACGTGCGATATCATCGTCTTGTGTCATTCCGACATCCTGTGAGAATAAGTGAAACTCTTCACCAGATTCGATATCTCGCTGGCGATTTAACATCCAAAGAGGAACTTTATCTGCATATTGATCAATGGCTTCGCGAATCTGATTTTGTTCATCGTCAGTTAAGTGACCACCCAACTTATCCTTGTCAATACCTGCAATTTTGCAGATTTGGAGAGCGGTACGAGCACCGACTCCCTTCACACTTGTCAAACCCATCCCGATTCGAGATAGTCCGTCTACGTCACTGTCAGCAAGTCGGATGATGTAGTTGAAATCTGCTCCGAGTTCTGCTTCGTCAATTTTTGCCATTTTTGGGTCCTCCCCTGTTCACCAGTTGCCCAGTGGCCTCATGTGAGGCATCCTCGCGACTCTCCCCCCCTATATGAACGACTCGCAGGACATCAAATGCCCCTACGGGGCAGGATTTACGCTTGATTACAGATTACGTAACCTTCTCCGGCTTCTGTGATGAAGCCTTGAGATGTATTCACCTCAGAACCAAACTGCTTCATCTCACGATCGATTGCCGATTGTAATTTGGGTTGAATATCCGGTTCGATTTGGCAACGTAATTTCAAACTCGAAAGACCCAATTGATTTGCAGTCGTTGCCAGTTCACTCAGCGATTCAAATGACACCTCTGATGCCGTTCCAACAATCTGTCCAGTAATCTGCACAAATCCTTTCACTGCTTCGTTATCCATTATGGCCTCACCGCTGATGAAAGTCGGTCGTCTTCCAGTGAGATTAAGCCAATTCCCATCTCCATCTACCACAGCCCTTTCTCTCCAAGATTCGGTTAATTGACTCGCTACCAAACTTGGGTCTACAATGGTTAGGTGCTGTCCTACTTCAACAGGACACCCCTCATTTTCAGGCACTTTTTGTAGCCCAGTCAGAATATTCATGTCTCCTGATTTGGTGAGTCGCACCAATCGATAGGATTGTGGATCAGCAACTGGCCCGACCCAAAGAGACAACCGATCGATTCGTCCTCTACCTTGAGTCATCCATTGCCACGTTGTTTTCACATCACCCCATATTGACGAAATGATGCTCTCAACCTGCAATCTCTGTTCATCAGATAATCGAGGCGATAAATCAAGAATCAGTGCGGGCTCTCTCGGAAGAAACGGAGCCCATGATGATAGAAGGTGATCGAGTCTTGGTTGCATTTCCTCAAGTGTGTGTTTTTGAGCATCTTGTGGTCTAGCTGGATCAATGTGTAGTAACGCAATTGCTGATGTGACCCCGATATTGTGATGATAGGTTTGCAAAATTGATTCTGCAACTGTCCCGTCACCCCACAATATTCGACTAGAATGCCCCCAATCACCTCCGGACCAAACTGAGCATTGTTCGAGATTTATTGCCGCTAGAGGAGCAGCAGCACCAGACAATTCAACTCCTAAACCTGGCCGATTTAGAGTTGAACAAAGAGCTGCAAGTTGGGTTGCACTACCGCAGGCAGGATCAAGGATTACTCCTTGTGATATATCACACGACTCAAGGAGATGTGCCCGCGCAATTGCAACAGTCCATGGTGTGGCCAATCGTCGCATTTCATCGGTCGCGTGTAGAGCGGGCCCTCCCTCTTCCTCGCGCGCGGGCGCGCTAGATTCGGCATAAGCCCGTGCATTGTCGTCCGGTACCATCACTACCGGTTTGATGTCCGCCATGATGCGAGCATGCGGTCGGTAGGCAAGTTCCTTTCGCCAGTGGCTTCAGATGAACAATTGCTCTAATTCCAAATCGAATAGAAGCCAAGCATCTTGTAACTCATGCCCATCATTGTTACCATATGCTAAATCTGGAGGAAGAAGGATTCTATGATTTGTTCCGGATAATGTGAGCGATTCCTGAAGATCAGCATCCAACCCTACAAGACCCCATCCAAATCCTTCGATGTAGCAAACCCATGGGACTGGTGGTTCGGTATTGCACATCGGATCTTCACCAGCCGTTGCAGGAAGGGTACCGGAGTCCAATTGTTCGTTTGAATCTGCATTCCATACGGTATAGGCAACATTCATTCTTTCACTTCTAACATGTCGGTCTCGATCAGAACCATCAGAGAACATGTCGACATCTAAATTGACTTTGGCTGAAGGCAAGGACACATGAACCAACTCAATCGTGAATTGAGCCTCTTCAACAAGAGTTTCAAGCCGAAGAGGAATGATGACCGCATCACCAGCAGCGATTGAAGTCACAGCACTTTGCCCATCACCATCAATCGAGATTGCTGCATGATTGATTTCGATTGAAAGCGGTAGTTCACGCTCGTTATCTACATTGTGAATGGCCAAATGCGCATAATCACCCACACCTTGGTGTTCCCAGAAACACTCCAATTCACCAGGGAACCAGAACACATCATCTTGTTCTGCTAAATTTGAGGGCCAATTCCATTCTCCATTTCGAGCATCACAGCCATCGAAAAGGAGAGTGGCCTCCCACGTCCATCGACCATCGACTTGAATGTCTTCTTCGGCAACGGCAGCAAAGGCATCTTCGAATTGGTTGAGGAACGAACTGGTGGCAAAACCAAGCCAAATGGCAGATAATAGTAACATCGCGATGGTGCCAAAACTTGCTAGAATGGAAATTCGAGGAACAGCCATCTCGTTGAGGCCAATTGGCACCACAGGGTGTTCTTCCGCCTCAGGCCGATCCGATATCCAAGAACCGCTCACGAGCCTGTCTATTCAGTCGACCTGCTTGAACATTCTCCCGTCCCTCTAAGAGGGACGAATTCTCAATCTCGGGCCAATTGCATGTCGTGACGGGTTCCAAGCCAAGCGACAATTCCCAACTCAATACCAAGTGCAACGAGCATGAGTAACAGCATATTTGGTTCAAGGATCTGGCCTTGTAGAATCAACAACGCAAGACATAATGCCAAGACAAGATCCAAGGCTCCCATCACACGCATTCCTCGACGAAGTTGTAAGATTCCACCGACCCATGTCGCCAATGACAATGCCAACACACTGACGACCAACCATGGTGACCAACCGGCAATTGCAAAGACACCAACTGGGAGTATAATGTGAGCATTCCAAAGCCAGGCAGTTGTCCATTTTGGTAATTCGGCAAAGACCGTGTAAACATGCGCCATTAACATCACAACTCCCGTGGCAAAGATTGTCCATTGTAGAGTGATTCGATAGTCGTCACCCTCGGTCCAAGCGAGGAATGCAAACAAGCCACCCAAGATTGCGTAAACAGAAAGGGCGACTCCAGCGGGTTGTTTCCAATTGAAAGAGCGCTTCATGCAGAGAACCCCAGCCAATACACCCGCTGGTCCAGCAGACACCATGACAATCATGAGTGCAAAACTTCCTCGGCCAGCGGCCCCCCTATGGTCAGGCATACCATTGGTACGGCGGAAGGCTTCAATCCACTCCCAAATAAGCACCAAACCTAACAGTGTGAATTCATGGAATAACCATGGCAATTGCCAATCGATTAGCCCGTGAGTTCCATCGAGCAGATTGACCGTAAATGGGAACGGAACAGCATTGAACAGCAAGGCACCGCAAAGGCGAGAAAGTAACAGCATCATGACGATGCCTTCGACAGCACTGGGAATCCTCCAAGGAAGATCTTCACGCCCGTACAACGAGATGAGTGATAGACCGAGAAGACCGAAGGTGAGTACCAGTAAATCCAGTTGGTTGTACAGACTTCCAAGAGGGCCGAAGTGACCAACGAGATAGATCAATGATAACGATCCCATGGTGACGAAAAACGGCATTTCGATGCCATTGATATCGGGTAAACGGAGGTTGTGGACCTTGGCGCGTTGGCGCGAGACCCATGTTAGTGCCAAAGCGAATAGGCTAACCATCAGCATCAATCCTGAATTCAGTTGCCCATTCATCCAAGCAATCCAACATGCTGCAAAGGTTGTCACAGCGATGAATGAGAGTACAATGATTGGGCGATGGTGAATATCACCAATCAAGAGATCTAACTCGTCTGAATTGTATTGTGAACCAGATTTGCGGCGGCGTTTGCGCTGCTTGTCAATCAGAGTATACAATTCCGCATCAGCCATTTTCATACCACCTCGTGAGATGGCTTGCGAAAGTGATTTTGCGAGAACACCTGTATTATCAGATGCTGCTTTAGCTGCAGTATCTTCATCCGCAAAGTGAAACAAATTCCCTCCATGGGATAGATCGAGAGGTTTCTCTTCATCTCCAAGAACAGTCATGGCAGATGTTGCTGAAACCCCATCAGTCAGTAGCTTAGGCTCGGAATCTGTAATTCCCGATAGTTGCCCTTTTTCGAGAGCAGCGGCCAACGCTTGTCTGTGTTGCATTTCGGCCAATCGCGCATCACGCTTCCCAACTTGTTTGAGTTCCATCCTCAGTTCACCAGTGGCTGCCAAATAGAGTGCAGAACCGACGAATGTAGCGATTGCTAGGAATGACTGGGAAATGTGCATACCTTCTGCAGAGGCAGCCCAAATTTGGATACTCAACAAACAAACAACAGCAATTGCTGGCGGCAATAATTTCTCCAATTTGCGAGCCCTTGGAAGATAGATTGCAAGGATACTACCTGCGGCAATGAGCATCACAAAACCGGTTTGCATTCGGTCCAATGGTTCGGGATCAAGTAGTGGGAATGGACGACTATGATCCAATCCAAATAACACAATTTGTAGTGTGAGTAACCCCATCGTTAAACTCAACATTTGAGAGGTCGGCCCACCCTCTCCTCTTGTCAATAAAATGGCAACGGAAGCACCCGTCAGCAATATCATCCAGAAGGCATCCCCACCGAAATTCCATTGCAATACTGCGAAAGTCAATGCGAGACAGAGCAGAATAGTTCGTGGGTTTCCTTGGTGTCTACCTTGTGCTTCAGCAACAATATGTACGGTAGCCAACGCTGTAATTCCAAGCAGTGAATACCAACCAATATCGTCCCTTCCTTCGACGAACATCAACCAGACAGCCAAGCCAGAGAGCAGTCCAAGATTCCATAATCGCATCAAACCAGAATCTCGCAAACGCGAACTCAATTCTGTTGCTCCAATCAACTTGCCTGCAAGATTAACTCCAGTATCTCCTAATTTGAGATTGATGGGATATTGAATCAACGCAGCGATTGTAAGATACAAGGCGACAAATTTCGGCTCAAGAACAATCAGTAAATCGACATCGATATCTCTGGCTTCGGAAAATGACTCCAATGAAGAAGTCCACAAAGCGTGAACAAACATCCACAACCACGGAGCCAACACTGTAGCACCTGCGATGCTAGGGGATACACGCTTCAATGCCAACGCACCGGTGGCCAAATGAACCACGGTTAATCCGATGAGGAGATACAATCCTTCGTCGCCACCTTCGGTCGCAGATTCTGCAGGGATGAGAATTGTCAGTAATAGGATGAGGACTAAACTACCGAGCCAAAGGACACGATCAGTGACATTGGATTGGTGCTGTAGTAGCATTGTAATTGTGACGATTGCAGAGAGTACCGCAAAGGCCTCATATCCAGATACAGGCAAGTTCCCGGCGAGATCCAATTCAAGACCGATGAGAACAATCAACAGAATTGGCAATGAGGTGAGCAATGGTTTCAGGACCTCCATTGCATCGACACCTCGAACAACGAGATAGGAACCACCATACACAGCGAGTAGAGACAGCAGAATTCCTAGTGAGTATCCCGTCGCATCTCGGCCACTGGCCAGTAGAAGCAATCCTCCAATCATACCGAGGCCAACAGAGACCCCCCACAATCCGGGTTTACCCAGACCACTGATTGCAATTCCTTTGCTGAACCAGTTATCCGCTCGCGAGAAGCGAGCTGCCATTGAGCCGTTGATGCAGGTGACTGCTAGTGCGAGAAGGAACAGAGGCATTGGATCAGCCAGTGGCAATATTTCCAACGCCCCAAGCGAGAGTGGTTCTGATTGGATGGCATGAAGGCCAATCCAGAGATGACTAGCGGCAATCCCTAGTGAGGCCAAATTACCGCTTTGACGATGATAAGCCAAACCGTGTAGGAGCATGGTTGCGAACAAAATCATCACAGCGACACCAAGTTCTCCACCCACGGAACCTGCTGCTGATGCTAATGCGAGAGATACCAAAGTCGCTTGAGCCATAATCGCATCGTGCTTGTGACGATAACCGACCAGTATGTTGACTCCGACAAGCGCAATCAAAGAACCACCGAGTTGCTGCGTGTCAATCCAACCCCAGTGATGAGCATCGATTGCAAGGCCATAGAGGAGTTTCATTGAGATGATGACCCATGTGACTCCAAGAATATGCATGCCCTTGTCTGGAACCCAGCGTTCTCCAAGGATGAATCCCAAAGTAGCCAATCCAATCAATCCGGCAGTCGCCATCATAGGATCTAAAGCAGTAGCTACAAGCCAACCAATCAGGCTGTAAACAAGGATCATTGTGACCATCAGGGCCCAATGCAATCGTCGTTCACCCTCTACAGCAATCTCTGTAATCGTATCCAATTCGGGTGTTTCATAGACAGTCCCATCTGAGAGAATGTCGCCTGGTCTTGGGCCCGAATCTTGATCAAACACCTCAAAGATTTCGCCAACAGCATCATCGATTTCAATTGCATTACTCTGCCCGGCATCAGGCCCCTCTCCCGCAGTGGCATCTGTTGGCGAACCCCCTGGCAATGCTGGGCGTTTCGCAGTAGTCAAATCATCAGGCGTCATGAATGCATCAAGGTCGATTCCGCCCCCCATTTGGAAAGCCCTCGAATCGAGAATTCGGTCTTCGGAGGAAGCCTCAGTTTCCTCCTCCTCATCCTCCGCCATACAACGAAGCAGCCCATTCGTCGCATAAGCGTCGCCCCGCTATGGAACGGAATTTATTGTGTTTGAATACGGCCCCAAGGGGGCCGAATGGTGTTGTTGCTCGCCGAAATGCACTATAAGGGTCCAGCGAGGCGCGCTCGGCATGGCCCTATCGGTCATCGGTACCGCTGGCCGCCAAGGGGACCATGCTATCGATTATCATGGACTCAACCCAAACGGTCAAGTTCATTGGAATTTAGAGTGGCAGGCATTGTACGATGCGGCTCTACGAAGGGGGGAAGGGACTCTTACGGCACATGGGGTATTAATGGCCGAAACTGGAGAGAGAACTGGACGTTCACCCAATGATAAATTCGTGGTAAAGGCAGGAGATGAAAACAATCCTCTGACAGGCGACATTTGGTGGGGCGATGTAAACGTCCCAACCACGCCTGAAATTTTTCAGAAATTAAGTGCTAAAGTTCGAGATTATCTTTCGTCTAGAGCTGAACTTTTCGTGCAAGATTTGCATTGTGGTGCTGATGCTGATGAGCGATTGCCAATACGAGTTGTAACCGAAAATGCATGGCACTCAGCCTTCGCTCGCAATATGTTCCTGCGCCCCTCCATTGACGAAATTGATTCGCATGTTCCTGAATTCACAATTCTCCATGCCCCACATTTCCATGCAGACCCCGAAATTGATGGAACCAATTCTCATGTTTTCGTGATGATTTCTTTTGAAGAAAAAACAGTCATCATCGGCGGGACTCGTTATGCCGGTGAAATCAAGAAATCCATTTTCTCAATCATGAACCATCTTCTCCCGGGCAGAGGACACTTACCTATGCATTGTTCATCCAATACCACTGGTGACAATACCGCTGTTTTCTTTGGATTGTCCGGAACAGGAAAAACAACCCTTTCAGCGGACCCAAAACGAGCGCTGGTTGGTGACGACGAACATGGGTGGTCTGCAAAAGGCATCTTCAATTTTGAAGGCGGTTGTTATGCCAAATTAATTGATCTTTCAGAAGAGGAAGAACCAGCAATCTTCGCGACGACACGTATGCCTGGCTCAATCTTGGAAAACATCGTAATCGATAGTGAAGGTGTGCCCGATTTTGCAGATGATTCATTGACCGCAAACACCCGGGGTTCCTACCCAATCGAATTCATTGAAAATCGAACAGAGGATTCAATGGCCGGACACCCCCAAAATGTGGTGTTCCTGACATGTGATGCATTCGGTGTGTTACCCCCAATCAGCCGATTGAATCCTGCTCAGGCCGCTTATCACTTCATATCTGGATATACGGCGAAGGTCGCAGGGACGGAAGTGGGTATCAAAGAGCCACAGGCAACCTTCTCAGCATGTTTTGGAGCGCCTTTCATGCCACGTCACCCCAGTGTTTACGCAGATTTGCTCGCTGCTAAAATGGCAAAACATGGTGCGCGTTGCTGGCTTCTCAATACAGGGTGGGTCAGTGGTGGATATGGCAAGAGTAAGAGGATTCGGATCAAGTGGACTAGGGCCTTACTCAATGCAGCCTTAAATGGAAGTTTGAATGATGCCGAATTTGTTGTCGACCCCCGCTTTGGGTTCGAAATCCCTCAAGCCTGTGAAGACGTCCCAGAAGAAATACTCAATCCACGTGATACATGGGGTGTTGGTGCAGACTACGATTCAGCCGCTGATCATCTCGCGGAAATGTTTGGCGAAAATTTCGTTCAATTTGAGAGAGGAACCAGTCAGGAAGTCCTCGATGCGGCCCCGAAGCCGCTCTCTTGAGCCCCAATGGCTGGAAAACCTTAGACGAGGCCCCTAGTGGGGCCTCTGATGGACGTCACTGCGGCTGCGCTGTTCCCATCCCTCACCGAATCAGGTGGAAAGGTGACGGGCTTGAGGATGCCTGAGAAAGAACCTGTTTGGATTTTACTTGACAAATCAAATCCAAATGGGTTGGCAAATCAACTTGAATTTCTTCTCCAAGGGTTGGGTTCCAACCGTAGAGGATTGCACCCTTCTGTGACCATTGATGAATCCAAAGGTCCTGTTCATATCATCAATGGTTCGCTCATTGGTCCGAGTTCACACATCGAAGGACCATCCTACATTGCCGGCGAAGTTCGGCATGGTGCCTATGTTCGAAGCCACTCTTGGATTTGCCGCGGTGCGGTGGTTGGACATGCTACTGAAATCAAACACAGTTTGCTGCTTCCAGGGGCGAAAGCACCTCATTTCAATTATGTTGGGGATTCGATTTTAGGTCGAGGCGTCAATCTGGGTGCTGGTTGTAAATTATCCAATTTACGAAATGATGGGAGGCAAATTCGAATTCACAATCTTGGTATCGATACCGGTTTGCGAAAATTTGGTGCAATTCTTGGAGAAGGTGTCCAAATCGGTTGCAATGCGGTCTGTAATCCGGGGGCCGTATTGGGTCCCGACAGCAATGTATGGCCGAATGTGACGGTGAGTGGTGGCCACCCAACTGGCAGTGTAATTCGAGAGTGATTCAATGACACGACCTCGACTGCACGGTACGGACGGCATTCGCGGGCGAATAGATAATCTGAATATTGATGGAGATGATGAAGCGGTACTCAACGCGTTGATTGGGCAACGACTTCTCAGCAATCGTTCGATGCGGATTATCGGAGAAGCAACCGGTTTGTTTCTGGTGGACGATGTTGGCGAATCCCCCTTGGTCATTCTCGGCTGGGATCGGCGTGATGGAAATGCGACCCTCGTCGATGCGTTGGAATCCGGATTGGGTGCAGCGGGATGTCGCACACTCAGGGTCGGGGAACTACCCACCCCTGGACTACACAACGCAGTTCTTTCAAGTGCTGCAGATGCGGGAATGATGGTGACAGCTAGTCACAATCCTGCAACCGATTCAGGAGTGAAACTCTTTGATTCGGAAGGTTACAAGTCGATGCCAGAAGTCGAAGATCGAATATCGGAACTCGCTTGGCAATTGGCAGATGGTGGATTGGCCGCCCCACAAGAAACAGTGGTATCACTGGATGAAATTGATGGCTTGAGTCTTTATCGTGGTGCCCTGAAAAATCGTTTACAATCATTAGAGACACTGATGGGTGTGGAATTTGCAACCGTGAATTGGAATGATGTTGTTCCAATGCAAGGTTTGCTACTAGATTGCTCAGGTGGTGCTGGAACTGAATGGTTGGCAGACGGCCTAACACGTCGCGGATTAGAGACGATTGAGGTTAGCAGTCGATTGGATCCAATTAACCAAGATTGCGGGGCTGGCGATTTTTCACCTACAGCTCAATGGTCGATTGAACAACTCCTCATGGACCCACCATCCCACCGTCTATTGTGGAGTATTACACAGCGGTTGGAAGATAATGATGGCACACCTCCTTGGGCACCTGGACAAATTGTTGGGGCCGCACTGGATGGAGACGGTGATCGTTGTTTGTTGATTGAATCAACCTCAGACGGATTGCAAATTGTCGATGGCGATCGAATGTGTGATGAGATAATGCGTGCAGCAATACGTACACATTCAGGAACATGGAAAATGGCAGCCAGTATAGAAAGCGATCTTGGGTTAACTGCAGACTTATCGCGGTTGGGTGAACATGAATCGATAACTACCGCAGTCGGTGACCGTTGGTTGTCTGCTGCATTGTGGCCAGAGTCAGAGTTGAGATGGTTCGGATCATCTGATGTTCCCAAAGTCATTGGAACTGAAGATTCAGGCCATTTGGTGATGCCGGCACCCGTACCCAATGCCAACGATAGATGGGCACTGGTTGGTGATGGTGCCGCCACCCTTCTCGCAGCCCTTCTCGCAAGAGCAGCACTTTGCAAAGAAGGAACCCTTCCCGCCTTCCAAGGTGGCTGGAAAAAGCGTAGTTCAATTCGTCCGAGCGTCAGAGAGCGTTGGACCGGCGAGAATGAGCTTTCTCAATTGGTTCAATCAACAGCAGAGGATTGGTGTAATTCCTCACTTTCTCGCATCAACGTCGCGGGAGAACCAGCGTTGTTATTGCTGGAAGGAGTAATTGATGAATTGCCAATCTCAATTGCGGTCCGAAATTCGGGAACTGAAGCCAAAACATCAATCTCAATTCGATTTGCAAGAGGAATTGATGTCGATGGAGAGCAGTTGATGGGTCAATTACTCGATATTCTAACTCCTCACCTTATCCCATAACTCCATTTTGAGTGATATTCAGAGAGCAATCAGTGAAAATTGCTAATACGAATTACCAATCGAAGTCATCTGAGAGACATGCTACCAGCGGACGTATTGGCGAAACTCGACGCCATGGATGATTATGATCGAATGCTTGCATACGATCGAATCGGAAGGGATCACAGAATGAGTGCCGCAGAAGTTGAATCTCAATTTAATGCTTGGAAGAGTGGGGGGGCACTCCCCTCTACATTTTCAGCACCAGAATCGGCCCCCAGTGCCCCACCCGGTCAAACAGCAAATTACATCCAAGATGCCTCAAAATATCGCCCGACATATGATCCAAGTAGGGAAGGAAGAGCCCGTCAATCACAGATTGAACAGGCTGTCATGTGCCCTTTGTGCAACTCCGCATTGGGCATCCCATCAACCCGCCCAATCAAAGTCACATGCCCCAGTTGTCTGGCTGAATCCACATTTACGTCTTAATTGTGGCAATTTATCCAACAATTGAAAACACACTCGCACCCCCCTTAGGGGTGCGGGAGGCACACTAGATGGTTCGAACTTTGGTTATCACCGTTGATCGTGACAACGATTTGGGGGTCAAAGCAGGCATACGCGGAAGCGTTGTTGGTCGTCGTCAAGTACTCACTGCGGCCCTTCGCCTGGGTATTGCGGATCCAGAAGAGAGTGATACAAATGCCATTCTGGGTGCATTGCATCAGCACGACCTCTTGGCAGAGAGCGCTGAACCCAATGATGCTGTTGAGATTGCCATTCTAACTGGAGATGAGCGAGTTGGCATCAAGTCCGACCGAAACATCGCACAGCAACTTGAGGATGTCATTTCAGAATTCCAGCCCGATCGTGGTGTTTTGGTCACCGACGGAATGGAAGATGAATCGGTGTTGCCAATCCTCTCTAGCCGACTTTCAATCGATCATGTTGAGAAAATTATTGTGCGTCAATCGAAAGGTATCGAAGGGACATACTACTACATCGCAAAAGCGATTGAAGACCCGCGCTGGCGAGCAAGGCTCCTCGTGCCAATCGCAGTCTTCATGATTATTCTGGGCCTTGGAATGATTCTACCAAATGGCAGCGTCCTCATTGGCGCAATGCCTCTTTTGGTTGGTGTATATCTCTTATTCAAGGGTCTTGGTGCTGAAGATCGCTTGGACCGATTGATGCGCGATATGCGCGAATCCGCAGATGCAGCCATCCTGTCCTCATTGTTGTGGGCTGTGACCGGTGTCGCGATTTTACTCGCTGTTGTAGAGGGGTACGACACGTATGCTGAATTCCAAGTGGATGGTGGCGGTGGTAATATTTTGATGGGATTAACAGTACTACAGAAATCCCTAACTTGGATTGTTCTTGGAGCCCTTTCTTTCGCTTTATCACTCATGGTTTTGCGTTGGAAGAAAGGCCATTTCAGCAGCCGTTCGGTATTGATTATCGCATTTGGTGCTGTATTGTGGACGATGGCAACGGCTGCTCTAGAAGTAGCGATTCGAATTACAGACGGAGGTGGATACGAGTATGACGTAACCACCATCATGAACGATTGGGGGCAAACTCTCCTTGCTTTGTTTATCTTCTGGGCAGTTCGAACGGGCGTGCGTTCTTGGGAATCAAAGCAAGACACTGGCCGCTATTGGGGCGTTTGAATTCTATTTGTCTGCTGAAGATGCAGACGCCGCCGTTTGTTCTTCACGATGTTTGGCACGTTGACGCGCACGGAGATATTTCAAGGGGTGATCCATCCATTCCCTGCTACACAAATTCGACTTTGCATCCCCACGACTGATTGGACAACAAGCGTTAATTTGCAATTTCGGACATCCTGCTGGTGTGTATTCATGTTCGTAGACATGATTTAACTGGTAGCGCGTTGTATCAGCGGAATAATCTGGTGCATTCATGAAAAGCGCTTGCGCCTCATCGACTGTGAGGCCAATGACACGTGACATACTGGCAAGGAATACACGCCCCACATGGTTGATGTTGACAGATTGGGCTAGTTGAGTAGTAATTTCTCGCATACAAGGTGGCCAATCTTCTTCATCAGCAGAAGTGAATGAAACCTCAGTACTCGCTCGATGTTGCAACAAGCCCACAATTCGCCCCACTTCCTCTGCCATTCGACCGACAAAGGCCTCATCCATTCGCTCCATTCTTTCTCGACATTCATCAATCAGTTGCGTTCGTATACGCTCTTTTAGAAGTCGAGAAAGACGTTGTTGACTGTTCTCTCGAGAGTCTGGAGAAAGAGTCACCCAACCATTCAGAACCGGACGATTTGGTAAGCGCCAGTAAGCGCCACTAATTTTTGGGCAAATCTCGATAAAATCAATCATGGACACTTCCCAGTTCCCATCTTCACCTTTGCGTACGCCGCTTAGATAGGTCTCTGCGAGTCGTTGAAATGAATCAGGTGTTTCGATACTGCCCCACAAATGATCAGCCCGACTCGCTTCACCTTCTGCCCAACGCCCCAACAATCGTTCATCAAAGGATGCACAAACAGTGACCATTGCGTAAAGGAATGATAGACATTCAACCATCTGTCCGTATGGTGTATGAATATCGACAGAGGTTGTAGCATCGATTTCCTTGAAGTTCACCGATTCCAGTAGCCTTACGCGCGCCCGCACGCGAACGGCTTCAAGCCATTCAGTGTCCACCAATGCCTCCAAATCTACCTGATTGGCTTCCATATGCGCTATAATCGCAGGATTCGCCTGAGGGAGGAATGGATACCGGGCTGTAACAACGGAATCCTCGATGGCTGGAGGCTGCAATGGCATCGGCATGGAGTGTCTACCCGGTGAACGAGGGTTCTTCAAGGCTCTCTATACCTCCGGGTGATTGTGGCTGCACCCCCAAACTCCAACCTGATTGAAATTCAGGATGAGATTAGAGATGATTTTGGATGGAAATTAGCTGCTGATTTAGATTCTGCAAAGAACTTACGTTGGGTCTGCAATGAAAAGTCTTGGTCATTGGAAACATGGAATGATCAAGGTCGTTTGAACACTCAACTAAATTTGCAAGAACAATTAATTTCGGGCCCAATTTCAATTTTAGGAGCAGCAGCTGAACCTGAAGATGTGCGAGATGCAATCTTGGCAGGGCACCGATTGATTGTAGCTGATGGCTCAGTGGGCGTTCTCATTGAAGCAGAATATCCGGAAATTGCTTGGAACTCATTGCTCTGTGTAGTTGGAGATGCAGATGGAGATATGGCGCACCTAGCAATGGCCGCAGAACGAAAAATCCCATTCATACTCCACGCGCATGGTGATAATCAAGCGGAATGGTTGGAATTACTCGATGTTCTACACTTGTACAACACTCCTCTAATTCTAACACACCAAACACCAAGCCAATTGGCTGGTATGATTAATCCAGGGGGATTCACTGATGGGGATCGGGCAGTTTGCTTTGCCTTGGCCTTGAATGTCTCTTGCAATCAAATCACATTGAGGGGATTCCGGACCGACATCATTGGTCGATGGACGGGTGCCACAGTTCCAGAACGAAAGATGCGTAAATTAGAGTGGATGAGTCGCATCCTTCAAATCGCGGGGGTGGAAATGTGAATCTGGTCCATGAGGCAATGGCTCGCGAATCAACTACTAATGGCAAGAAGCCCAAGAAGGATGCAAAGAAAAACGCGCGAACAAGATTTTTGGTCACACTTGTCACTTGGATTCTTCTAAATCTCATTTGGCTGCAAGCATCTCAGGCCATCGCAGTCAATGAAGTCAACAAACATGGGCGCGATGTCAATGGAAAATATACCCTTGACGTACCCAACATGATGAGATTAGATCGAGAGATTCCAGTCGATTTGACATGCGATTTCGAACCCAAAAATTCCACAGTTCCGGTTGTATTGGTTCGCATTCAACACGAAACCCCGTCCGGCGAATTATCGACTATATGGGAGGGCAATTCCACAGACGAATGTCCCGATTATTCAATGTCTTTAATCGCTGGTAAACACATATTCTACACGACAGTAATTCAAGGTGAAAGTGCCGATCTTTACCCTTCAAGAAATCTTAGTGCCGAAATGGATCTTGGAATGCATCTTTGGGAACCATTCCGAATCGAGGGATTTGTTGTCGCCAATGCCTTGGGCTTGTTTTTGGGCATTGCAGATCGAGCCATACGGGGATATCTTCGAAGACGACAGGAAGCATTGATTCGAAATATGCCATTACACAAGCGTCGGCAGAAGGAAGACTGGGAGCAGATTGCTCATTCGATGTCTGGAGGAGATGCGGTTGATGTTGAGGATTTAGTGGGTTTCCAACCACAAGATGAGGATGAAAGCATGGAAATGCAAAGGCGAAGAATGAGGGAACAGTTTGCCGCACAAACTACCGAAGCCGATGGTGATACGGATGCCTTTGTTGATGATGATGCCATTGATCAAGATGACGAATTGGGCCCAGGAACAACCGAAGGATTGACTGGAAAGGTTGAGGAAGATCGCAATATTAGAACTGTTGGCGATTTATGGCGAAGACTCAGTGGCAGTGAAAAAGAGAAGAAGAAAAAAAGCTAATCATCCACTGATGAAATCATCCAGTGTGAACACTGTTACACGATCATTCTTGAACAATGAATCTGCACTGCTGACCAAACCCTCTACACGTTGTCGAGTATAGAGGTTAACCTCGTAGTGTTCGATGACGTGCTGCATCACTCGAATGTATTTTCGAACTGCGCCTTCACTGACTGTAAGGGCGAGGTTTCCACCACAAAGGTGGGCTTCTCCTCTTGCGAAATCTATTCCGGAACGCATACCTTGCCTCCCTCGTTTTTGTTCGATGTCTTTGATGCAATTTCCCGCCAATGGGAATCTCCGATATGATTCTCCACAGCGTACACATCGAAATTTTTGGCGAGTGAAAGCGAGAAGATTGCCTCGAAGATCAGGTAGGAAATGCGATTCGACAACCTGACTAGCGACTTTTCGAACATCCACGCCTCGCAATTGTTGACACAAGAGGAGTTGTGCATTCATTTTGTCAATCATGGTGTCCAACGTTTTGTAGGATGAATTCTCAGGTCCCGAATCAATGGATTGCGCATCATGTGTGAAGCCATATCCTCGCACAGCGCCCACCGAACCTTTTCGTCGATCGACAATATCCATTTGGTTGGCAATTTCCGCAGGGTTCGGTTGATTTTGTGTGGCTTCGTAGAAGCCTCGGTGATACCACCAAGACGTGTCGACATTGAGCGCTTCCTTGTCAAGTTCTTCTGGATTGAGACGTGTGGATAGGGTGAGTGGCGCATCCATTCTCCCTCCTCGATTGCTGGGAAGTAATTCTCGACTGAAGTTGAGAAGACAATCCAACAACAGGATCAACGCATCTTCATCACCGTCACAGTTGCGCCGTTTGGCTGCATGATACAATGTATGGCCATAGCCAGCACTCGCATTCGACCAGCCAATGAGTCTTGTCAACACCCCTCCAGACGTGTGAGGAGCAAGGCCGACACAAAGATGGCCGACGAGATCATTTGCAGTTTCAGCCTTGTAGAATGGTTCCATGTCATAAAATCGTACAAGTAATTCATCGACAAAAGCCGAGGCGCGAAGGAGGTAGTCCTCAGCTTTGCGACTCGGAATGAAGTCCTGAGGATACAATTCCAAGATTTGGTCAGCCTTTGTTAAGGCTCTACCATCGATGTCATGTGTGTATCCCAATTCAATCAAACGGTCAACATCCGTACCAATGTCCTTGGGTTTGAAATGAGTTACAGGGACATCAATCATATCGAAGCGAATGGTTCCAGCCTTGAATGCTGGAAGTTGATGTTTTGCTCGTAGAATCCCTTTCTCCAGTGGCTCCGGGTATCTTTCTGCAGAAGTTAAACCCTTGACCCCTTTGAATTTCTTTGGGATCCTATCCAAACCCATCTTGATTCGTTTTGTTTCAAGAAGTGCCGGGAGGTTCACAGATTGATTGATTCCTTTTCGCCGTCCATTACTGGGTCTACCATCATCAATCGGTCTAGTTTGGCCCCCACATTCAGTAGGATTGGTAGGTATCATTCGGTGATGACAAATTGTGTAAGGTGATCGCTGACCACACTTAGTGCACTCTCTAGTCCCCATTGTAACGAGAATGGTGCCTTTGTTGGCTGCTTCGGTAATCAAACGCTGTGGTCCTCCCTCATTTCCGATTGGGAAAATGCAATGCGGTTTCCCCTTCATCTCTCTAGGTGCTGCCTTTTCGGGACGCCCCATCCGGCAACCAATTCGACACGGAGCGGCTGCCACCCAACGAAGATCACTGCACTTTCGAACCAACCATAACGCCCCATCGACTCCATGTTCATCGAGCAGAGATTCAGCAGATTCTAGAGTGTCTGGTTCATTCGGTCCATCATCGATGATTTCCTCAGCGGCCTTTTGTCCTTCAATTTCGGTTTCAGCAATCGTATCTCCACGTTGACGAGCCGCGGTTTCGGCTGCGATACGAAGGGTGGAACGCCGCATTTCAAGGGCTGAAACTCTTTCTTTCTCTGCGTTGCAAGTCTGATTGGCATCCACCAAACGACTGAGGCGCGATTCCAAATGCGCTTTTGCATCAACACGAATCTCTACCCCTGTTCCATTTGCAGAAATCTGGAGACCCATGCCCTCAATCAGAGGTTGCCATCCGTGCATGATGAGAATGTCGGAACCATCATGCATATGCGGCACCCCTAGAATCATAAGTGCCGATTTGACAATGCCATGCTCTTGATGGTGTGTACCATTTGGCCAATCGCCAAGAACTGATGTTGCAATGGATTTGATTTGACCCGGCATTTGTTTAGGAATTGTATTGCGAGTTGCGGCTTGAGTTGCTTGATTCCCCCCCCTCATTGGTAGTTTTTCAGGGGTGTGATCAATCGGTTCCCAATGTGCTACAGCACCTGATAATCGCATCCAATTCCGGTCAGGATGAGGGTGAGTGGATATTCCATCTTGAGGATGGCTGGCAGGTTCGATTTCCCCATCGAGTAGAGTATCGATGAGCGGGGTAGTAAATTCCAGAGGTAAGTCATTCCACCAGAGATTCCAAGGTGGTGGTATAGCCGTCAAAAATGTTCGAGAAAGTTCAACAATGGTATCCCAATCTAGAATCATTTTCCGCAATTCGCGATGCCATGTGCGTTGACGTCGATGATTCTCAAGTTCATCATTCGAGTCATCGATAGAACCTGTAGATGGCAAACCTTCAGGTAAACGCCGTCGCGAAACACCGAGAACGGATGCAAATTTTTCCACATTTTCAGCAGAGTCTAATTTTTCCAATAAATCACTGGCAAACCAATCTGAAACATATCCAGATGGCACAAGTGGTTTGTTATTCTCGGCAAACTCTCCATAACCAATCATCAATTCCCCGTTGTCCCATATTGAAAGCACATCATCTTCGATTCGATGCCACATTTCCGCTGACTGGATGCGCCCGTACCGTCCACTATTCAGCAAGACAGTCGGCCCGTCCAAATCGTCACAAGGAACCACTGCACAGGCTTTCCCCGGGCGTTCAATTTTCATCTGAGTTCCAACCGCTAGAAAATCGCCCATCGCATGCATCGATGCAGGGTGAACACCAGCAGCTGCGAGGCCGGAAGTTCGCGGACGTCCATACCTCAACCGGAAACCTCCGGGCGTATTGGGTTCTCCAAACACCGGCCGACCAGCGATAATATCGCCCATGAACCGATTGTCTGTTTTGATCTTTCGTCGCTTTGCAGTGGTTGATTCAGTATCCTTTTTTTGTCGTGAAGCAAAGGTAGAGATGAACCCCCATCCAGGTATTTCCAATCGCTCAGTATGTTTCTGAATCTTGGCTGCTTTCAGGCACAAACCTTCTCCGATAACGAGCATTACACCACCACGAATACGACCACCGTCGATATTTCGAACTTCACGGTAACCTGCACATTCGATACTTTCAGTTTCCTCACCATTAATCATGATGGGGCACGCTTTGACAATCATCTCAATTTCTTCAGGAGGGGGTTTGTATTGCAATCCACCCCTGTAGAGGCCAAACTCTTCCTTCACTCGCTCGATTTCAGGAACAGTTGGCTCGTATTTGTCGAGTTTTAGAGCACGACGAATCATATCGGCAATCAAGACTGCAAGTGCTTGTGCGGTACCTCCAGCAGCCCGAATAGG
>Ga0208765_1000273_pt1 | contig 34128 bp, 25 predicted proteins | sample ETNtaG_2_FD_185783 | JGI IMG/M metagenome (GOLD analysis project Ga0208765, IMG submission 185783) | Marine microbial and viral communities from oxygen minimum zone, Eastern Pacific Ocean - ETNP201406SV203 (SPAdes) (version 2) | ecosystem: Environmental > Aquatic > Marine > Oceanic ...
AGTAGACTAATGTTAATGGTTATCATCTAGTAGAATCTAACATTATTTATTCTTTAATAATAATAAATCATTTCAATTTATTTCTATTACTCAGAATCTTCAATCTCAATAGTTAATTATTGAGATCAGACCCGGTCACCTGGGGTTTTTTATTTGTTGGATGATGGGTAATTATTTTCTGGTATCAGGAATATCTCAATCGTTAACACATGAAAACTTTAGCACTTGTTTAATTGTCGAGCTTTTAATGGTAAACTTATTTCTCTCCTATATACAATGTGCACACTCCAAATGTGAGTGGAATGGCCCTGCAATTTTTCAAGCCCAACGATTCCATGAGTACTAGAAATTCCTTCCTTGTAGGAAAATTTATGATCGAATCCGCAAGGTATTCATAGGGCGCAGAATTTTTCGTGAATTTCTTTGCTATTTTCGGCAGTAGACCATTCAAATAAAAACTGTATGTGCTGTGCCAAAAACCTGGATCCGGTGTAGTGAGCTCCAAAATCATTACCTGTCCATTCTCCACAACAACCCGCTTCATTTCTGACAATACTTTCACTTTATCAGGAATATTCCTGATTCCAAATGAAATGGCGGTTACATCAAATGAACTATCTTCAAATGCAAGATTGGTGGCATCACCCCATGTCAATGAAATGCGGTCATTCAAGTTTTGTGTACCAATTTTTTCAATCCCCTTGTCCACCATTTCCTCAACAAAGTCTACGCTGGTCACATTTACATTTTCATAGGTATTGGCGCAATCCAAAGCTAGATCACCTGTTCCGGTTGCTACATCTAAGAATCGATAGGAGTTGAAAAAATTCATTTCAGACACGGCCCGTTTTCGCCAAGCTACATCTTGATAAACGGAAAAAATCGGTTCAGAAAATCATACTTATCTGTTATCGATAAAAAAATACCTTTGACGATCTTGATTTGCTGATCGTCCGTCATTTCTTGAACAGATGGATATTCTATACTTTGCGTCTCAGTTTCTTTGCGTTTCACCTAAGTCCTTTAGTAAAAAATGTTATTATTTCTCTCATCAATTCTTTGCGATTAAATTTATTTCAATTGGCTATACCTTTAATAAATCGCTCATCACTACATCAAGTTAGAACATGGAATAGACTTTATCTAACTCAAAGTTCACTTCAGCCTAATCCTTGGAACCCAAAATGATCTTATTAAAATAAAGCGACACATATTCGCCATCCAGCCAATTTAAAATAGAAGAAACTGCGTGGGCCTCATAACCTGATTGATAGATATTTTTTAAAGAAAGATTCTTAATTAATTAAATGAGTAATATGAATAAACTACGGTATACTCCCCGCTCAATAACTTATAATAATTAATACTGGTCTTTAATATGAACTCCAAAAAATCTGGAAACAGACAATCTTTTTTAAACTTTTCTTTAAAAGGTGAACTATTAAAAGCCATCAAAGAGTTAGGCTTTGATCATCCAACACCTATCCAGAGCAAAGTGATTCCACATTTAATGTCATCTGGTCAAGATTTGATCGCTTCTGCCCAGACTGGCACAGGAAAGACCGCTGCATTTGGCTTACCTTTATTAGATGCGACCAATGCAAGAGATACCAATGTTCAAACACTGATTTTATGCCCTACTCGAGAACTTTGCATTCAGATCGCAAATGACCTATTGAGTTATTCCAAATATTTGAAGAAGGTAAATATCTTGGCAGTCTATGGAGGAGTAAAAATTGAGAAACACATAAGGTCTCTGAAAAAAGGGCCTCAAATTGTTGTTGGTACTCCGGGTCGGACAAAGGATCTAATTAGAAGAAAAAAATTGTTTGTTGGAAAAATTGAACGTTTGATCTTGGATGAAGCAGATGAAATGCTATCAATGGGATTTAAAGATGATCTTGAAGCGATCATTTATGCGACATCGAAGAAAAAACAAATTTTACTTTTTTCAGCAACAATGACCCCTAAGGTTGTTTCGGTTACAAAAAAATATATGAAAAACTCTTTGGAGATAGCCGTGGCGCGCGTAAACCGCGCTGCTGATAATGTTCAACATTTATTCTATATGGTACAAGCAAAAGACAGATACGAAGTAGTAAAACGAATTGCAGACATGAATCCAGACATATATGGAATTGTATTTTGTCGTACACGTAGGGAAACCAAAGAAGTTGCCAATAAACTAATGAACGATCATTACAATGCGGATACCATACATGGGGATTTAACTCAAACTGAGAGAGATGATGTCATGAGGCGTTTTAGAAAACGTCAATTACAAATCTTAGTGGCAACAGATGTAGCAGCCCGTGGATTAGATGTTGAAGATCTCACTCATGTGATCAATTATAATTTACCTGATGATGATGAAATTTATGTCCATAGAAGTGGAAGAACTGGAAGAGCGGGAAAGAAGGGTATATCAATGGTTATTATTCATGGACGTGAAATAAGAAAATTAAAAGATATAGAAAGAACTTCTGGCATATCTTTTGCAAAGAAAGATGTTCCAAATGGAATAGACATATGTAAGAAACGTTTGTATGCACTTATTGATAAAATTGAGAAGGTCAATGTCAATGAACAGCAAATAGAGCCATTTTTACCATACATTTATGAGAAACTCAATTGGTTGGATAGAGAAAAACTCATAAAACACTTTGTTTCAGCTGAGTTCAATAGATATTTATCATATTACAAAAACTCAAAAGACATTAACGTGGAAGCCCATGAGAAGGGAAAGACTGAAAGATCAAAAAGAAATCGAAAAAAATTCTTTAATTCAAAAAATAATAATAGAAGAAACAAACGAAGAAAAAGAAAACGAACGAAGTAATTACACTGTAAGTGAATATCTATACCTAATCGAATAACTCTCAAGTCTTATTAGGGTCTATATTTGTAAAGTTAGGTCAATTTCAAAATCTGATGGGTGGATATTCGCATAGCAGCGAAGTCTTTTTATGTATAACTTTGGATTGTATTGATGTTATTCCATCGAAAAATTTTAATAAATATTTTCTTTTCATGTTCTTGTTTGATTGTCGTTTTATATGCCCAAGATTTGGAAGATCTATCTTTTGGAGATGATAATTCTCTGGATGTAGCGACCTGGAACATCGAGTGGTTTCCGAAAAATGGTCAAATCACGATTGATTATGTCGTTGATATTATAAACCTTTTGGATTTAGACATTATTGCTATACAAGAAGTAGATGATACTACTATGTTTGACCAAATGTTAGATTCTTTACCAGCATATTCGGGGTATTATGAATCTAGTTGGTTTGCTGGTTTAGCATATATATATAAAACAGGATTAGTAGAAATCAATGATATATATGAGATATACACAACTTCATCATATTGGAATGCATTTCCTCGCTCACCGATGGTAATGGATATCAATTTTATGGGAGAAAATTATTTTATAATCAATAATCATTTTAAATGTTGTGGAGATGGTATAATTGATTTTGATGATACATCCGATGAAGAAAACAGAAGATATACTGCGATAAACCTAATTAAAGAATATATTGATAATAATCTTTCGAATAATAATGTAATTGTGTTGGGTGATTTGAATGATGATATTGCTGAAGAACCACCAAATAATGTATTCCAAGAAGTTTTAGATGATTCCACCCATTATCGTTTTGCAGATCTTGAAATTGCTCAAGGAAATAGTTCTGAATGGTCATTCCCCAATTGGCCATCCCATCTTGATCATATTTTAATTACTGATGAACTATTTAATGGAATAAATAATTCAGAAGTGCAAACAATAAAAATTGATGAATATCTTGATGGTGGTTGGAATGAGTATGACCAAAATATATCAGATCATAGACCTGTTGCAATAAAGTTTAGTTTAATTCCATTTTATGACATTAATGATGATGGAATAATAAATGAATCTGACTTTGTAATGTTGTTGTCTTTTATAATAAATGACATTGAAGCAATTGATTTAGCAGATATTAATTTTGATTCGACAGTGGACATTTTTGATTTGTTGCTTTTATCTGATTTTCTTCAAGACATGTAAAAAAATATGGCCATGTGAGTCTAACAACCCGATGGGTGAATATTTATTCATCAATCAGCCCATCCCAGAAAATCGGATATATGGATTCACCGAATACTCCCACAGACTTGCTATAAAATATATTCAAATCTTGAGCATCAAAGGGTGTTTTTGGAGTATCACCCTTGGTTGTATTACCAAAATAATTGGTGCCGTATTGGTCAATGGATTTCTGATGTCTGACAACCCTTACTGGATGAATTCCTGCTTTCAATGCAGCAATCATATCCGTATCTGAATCTCCGTAATAGAGATCCAGTTCAAGCTCATTCATTTTTCTATGCTTGGATGTATATTTTTTACCGTTAAGCATGTCTTTGGGCATAAAAAACAGATCATCGTCTTTTCGGATTTCAAATCCAAATACTATGCTCAAATATTCAGCAAGAGCATCTCCATTCTCCCCGGAACGAGCAGTGATAAAATAAATTTCGTGTCCGTTCGTTTTGAAAAAATGAACTAGTTCAACGGTTGGAGTAATTGGGATTGAAAATTGATTGTCCTTGGTATTGATCCAGCCATAGTCGATGGGTACACCGTATTCTTTTTTGTAATATATAAAAGCTGGTTCTGAATAAAGAACCGTATCATCTATATCAAATCCAACTTTCAGGATACCTGGTTGCGCCTGAAGGTAACCCAATAAAAAAATGGTGATTAAACGATGCATGAATTTATACGGAAATTTCTATTGAAAAAGGGCAATGGTCTGAGCCCATAATTTCATCATTAATATTTGGGTCCAAACTTGGTAACTAGAGCTGTTTTTTACAAAGAAATAATCAATGCCCCAGTCTATATCCCTTTGCCATAATTTAAATCAATACGGTCACAAATGATGCCAGAGCACTAGTACCATCAGGGATTTACCTATATATAACACAGGCTGATCAGTATAGATGGAGCAGATAGATGACTCTGATGAAATAAATATCGGATTCCACCAAGTAGCAAGGTTTTTTGTTTGTGGGATGATTGGTAGATTTTGGTATGCAGAAGATATTATTGGGGTTATTATTTTCAATTGGGACTTTTGAAAATTTTAAGTTGAAGTGATCTATGAATTTCAATGGAATAAATAGTACATGGAAATAACACGTAAGCAGGTCCTTATTTTTACCTTTATCTTTGGACCTTTAATTCTCATATCGTACGTTTACGGTGTTTCACACGCAGAGAGTCCCCAGGATCTATGGGGAGGTATTCCATTATCATGGCAGGTCTATATTGTTCCTTGTATGTTCATCGCTGCTGCAGGGTTTCTGATTTATTGGTGGATAATTTTTTATCAGTTTGACCAAGAAACATTCTCTTCTTTGCGTTGGCCATGGGCGTATGCGGATAGCAGAGGAGCAAATAGACTGCTTTCAGCATACTCTTTAATTCTTATTCCATCAGCATTGTGGCTGGAAAGCACCCTGTTCCATCTTGCAAATAATTATAGTTGGACCCCGGTTTTAGTGATAGGGATATTAATTATGGTTGCTATTGGTAATCTTATGTTAGGACTGCTCGCGTTTGGAGCCTATCAAGATGGAGTCAACGGATCTGGACTGATGATGATAGGAGCAGTAATGCTGGGTATACAGTGCGTCTTTAATGATTGTATACTCTGGTCCATAAAATTCCCCTGGTGATAATCTTATTTCCTTCCGATCCTAAGGCAACCTGTAATTGTCATTACATTTTACTGTGATGAATAAATAATAATAGGACAATAAAATGAAACACATCCTTACACTTTTTCTTTATCTGTCTTTTGGTTTTATTTCTCTATTTGGGAAGGACTTCAAATCTGTATCTACTGTGGATCAAACCCGAGAACAAATATCCAAGCTGCCAACAGATGACATCTGGTGGACGGTTTACGGTGAAGACATGGGCTGGAATTTTAAGAACCTGCACCGAATGTTCCCAACGGCTAACATTTATCGGGAAGGGCAGGTTCGGTCGCTTGATTACAATCTCTCGGATGCAATCTCGGAATACAAAGTAGCCACACCAGACGGGGAGATAAGTTTCAAGGATTTCCTTTATAGCAATCATTCCACTACTATGGGAATTGTCATTTTGCATAAAGGCAAGATTGTTTTTGAGGAGTACCCCCGCATGGAACCCTATGAAAAACCGATTTACTGGTCCGTTACGAAAGTCTTTGTTTCCACTGTTTTAGCCATCCTTGAAGATCGTGGTTTTGTTGATGTGAGCAGGCCCATTGATTATTACCTACCTGCATTGGGAAAATCTGACTATGCCGGGGTAAAAATAAGAAATATTCTTGATATGGCTAGCGGTGTGGATTGTCCTGATGAGTATGATGATCGCGATGCCTGTTATTATCAGTTTGCGGCATCTATTGGTGATGCATACTGGGATGATGATTCACCGGACAATCCATATACATTTTTTGCGAACCTGAAAACCGGAACAGCAAAACCGCAAGGCGAGAGTTTTGTTTACTCAGGTGCAAATACGTTTGTGATTGGCTGGTTGATCGAAGAGATCACAGGTATGCCGTTCCAGGATGTGCTGACAAAAGAAATATGGCGCAACATCGGTGCAGAAGGGGACGCTTCCATGCTTGCCCCTAGATATGGTGTGCCTGTTACCGATGGAGGGCTTCTTGCCCGTCTGAGAGATGTTGCTAGGTTTGGGCTACTATTTACACCAAGCTATTCAGTGGTTACATCAAGGAAAATAATATCTGATCGCCATCTCAACCTAATCCTTGAAGGTGGCAATCCCGATTTGCTACGTAACACCCGTTACGGCGGTTGGGTGAGTAATGATATCAAGCATAATGTTTATCAATGGGACAGTGTTTTTAAAAACAATGATATGTACAAAGGAGGCTGGGGAGGTCAAGGATTGTTGGTGAATCCAGAACACGATCTAGTTACTGTTTACACCGGCTACTTTAAAAAGGATCAGAGCGAAGTACGTCTTTTGGGAATATTAAGGACAATTTTGGATGAACTCTATGGAGTGGCAGAATAAGTGCCCAGGAGTTTGTTTTTAAATAAACCATTACCCCAAAATGATAAGCATTAGAGTACCTGAAAGTGTGGAATTAATCTTTAGTTGCTTTATCAAGAATATCCAACAATTCACCATTATTGTGTAATTCCCTTGCAATATCAGCTCCGCCGATTAATTCACTATTTACAAAAAGCTGCGGTATTGTAGGCCACCCTGAATGTTCAGATAATTTCTCCCTTATCATTGGGTCAGTTAGGACATTCACGTCCTTGAATTCTACACCGTAATGATTTAGTATCTGTACTACGGAATTAGAAAAACCACACATTGGCATATCCTTGGTTCCTTTCATATATAAAATAATGTTGTTATTATTAATATCATCGATTATTTGTTCTTTCATTTCCATATTATGTCTCCGATTTTGTTTTTTCCCAAGCTGATTTTGAATATGTCTTCAGCTGCATGGCATGGATTTCATTGGTTAGGTAATTTCCCAGAGATTTATAAACCAACTGATGCTGTTTGATCAGTGATAAATCATTAAAATCATCGCTTATTATCACAGCACTAAAATGATCTCCGGTCCCAGTAGTGTCTACTACTTCAACGTAAGGGTCTGTTAGCCCTGCTATTATTAACTCTTTAACTTTATCAGCTTCCATTAATATTATTTATGATTATATAATGAATTTCTTAATTATAATTATTACTAATTTAATAAAAAGTAGACTAATGTTAATAGTTATCATCTAATAGAATATAACATTTTAATTTAATGGTATTTGAGTTTCCTAATTATTAATGAATGACACAGAATATCTCTCGAAGAAATTCACTTTCGATAATAGCTATGCGCGCCTTCCGGAGCGCTTCTATGCTCGTCAATTACCAACAAAAGTTCCTGTTCCAAAACTTATTAATCTCAATGAAGAGCTTGCAAAAGATCTCGGCCTTGACCCGGAAGTATTAAAAGCTTCTGGCGGGGTTAAAATCCTTTCAGGAAATTCTATTCCAGAGGGAGCCGAGCCTCTGGCCATGGCCTATGCGGGCCATCAGTTCGGTAATTGGGTTCCAGAGTTAGGTGATGGGCGAGTACTTTTATTGGGGGAACTAATTGGTCTTGATGGTGTTCGCCGTGATATCCAACTAAAGGGATCGGGTCCAACCCCATTTTCTAGATTGGGTGATGGAAGAGCAGTGCTTGGCCCAATCTTGCGGGAATACATTATAAGCGAGGGAATGAATGGACTGGGAATACCAACCACAAGAACCCTTTCCGCAGTGCTTACAGGCGAAAAAATAATGCGGGAACAACTATTCCCAGGTGCGATCCTTACACGAGTTGCCCAAAGTCACGTGAGAGTGGGAACATTTGAATATTTTTCTGCCCGCAAAGATATTGAAGGATTGCGTCTTCTTGCTGATTATGTCATAAGACGACACTTTCCTGATTCAGGTAAATCAAAAAATCCATACAGTGCGCTCCTCTACGAGGTCGCAGTACGCCAAGCAAACCTTATAGCAAAATGGATGCTTTTCGGATTTATCCACGGTGTAATGAATACAGATAACATGCAGATTGCAGGTGAGACGATTGACTACGGGCCCTGCGCCTTTTTGGATACATATCAGCCAGATATGGTTTTTAGCTCCATCGATCATATGGGTCGTTATGCTTTTGGAAATCAGCCTAAGATTGCCCAATGGAACCTTATCTGTATGGGGCAGGCCATGCTTCCCCTAATCAGTGAGAATGAGGATTCAGCCATCTCCCAAGTCAAAGAGGCAATCGGTATTTTTTCTTCTATATATGAAGAAAAATGGACTTCAGGAATGATAGCTAAACTTGGATTCGTGAATAAAGTTGATGGCGATATCCAAATCGCGCAGGATCTTTTGCATCTTATGGCTATGAATGGGGCAGATTTCACACTGACTTTCAGGCGATTGTGTGATTTATCCATCAAAAGTTCAGACTCTGACGATCATGTTCGTGATCTTTTTAGTAATTCAAAAGAATTCGATGGATGGATTATACGCTGGCGACGAAGGCTCTTAATAGAAGGCCTAGAAGATGTTGATCGGAAAGCTGCAATGGAAATTGTTAATCCCGCTTTTATCCCACGCAACCATCTTGTAGAAGAAGCTATACGTGACGCACTTAATCAAGATTATGGATTATTTGAAAAGCTATTGAAAGTTTATAAAAAACCTTTTAATAATCAGCCAGAATTTGAGCATTTTATGAAGCCACCTCTTCCTCATCAAAAAGTAAATCAAACGTTTTGCGGAACGTGAAACAAGCTATGTCCTGTCAATTATTATTATCCTGAGCATTGCTTATTTATAGAATCACTATTTAAGATATGGCAAGAATAATGTTAGTTATAATATTATTAAAGCCTGGCTATGATTAATGGAGAAAAATGAATGGAAAAAATAAATATGAGACAGTATTTTGATTATGAGTCATGTGCATATTCTTATTTACTTTTTGATCCATGTAATAATAAATCTGTTCTCATTGACCCTGTTTTGGAGAAGTTTGACAGGGATATGGGAATAATAAAAAAACTAGATTTAGATTTAATTGGTATTCTAGAAACTCATGTACACGCTGATCATATAACTGGTGCTTTTACTATAAGAAAGAGTACCGGAGTGCCTATTTATTATGGGTCTCAATCTGGAGTTCGAGGTGCCGATTTTATTTTAAATGATGGAGATTGCATTCAAGTTGGTCAATTCGAGATCAAAACTATTCATACTCCCGGGCATACAAAAGGCTGTGTTTCCTATTATACCTGTGGGATGCTATTTACTGGTGACACTTTGTTTATAGGTGGAACAGGCCGCACAGATTTCCAAGATGGTGATGCCGGTACCTTATATGATAGTGTAACCAAAAAATTGTTTCAATATCCAGACAATACTCAGGTTTATCCTGCCCACAATTATTCTGGAGAAATGCTAACTACAATTGGAGAAGAGAAAAAATGGAATCCAAACGTGGGAGACAGTATTGACAAAGAGAGTTTTGTTGAAGCTGAAAAGCTAAAAACCAGACCCTATCCTAAACACTTTGACACGGCTGTACCAGCTAATATGCATTGCGGTAGAGTGCCAAATAAGTGATACAGATTTAACTAAATGTCTTTCGACCAATTTATAGAACTATTTTAAAGAGGATTAATACAATCATGGATGATAAAATGGTTACCAACAAGACTATAAACATAGCTGAAGCAAAAGACCTTATTAAAACGGGTAATGTAATCTTGGCTGATATAAGAGATGGACAGTCCTATACGCAGGCACATATTCCTGATGCGATACATTTAACGGATGACAATCTTGATGAGTTTAAAAAAAATACAGGTCTGGATCAGACTATAATCATTTATTGTTACCATGGCATTAATAGTTTAGATGCTGCACAATATTTTTCAAATATGGGATATCGAAATGTCTTTAGCCTAAACGGAGGCTTTTCAGAATATTCAAAACATAATGTATAGGAGACAATTTATTAGATGATAACGTTGGCTTTAGGTACAAAAAATACTAGTTGAAAAAATATCTTTTTAAGGACTGTAGCCTCGTTCAATGGCGATGTTTCTTGTTTGCGGAATGATTCAATAGGTGTAGGGATGATTAACAACATCACATTACTATTAATTATTGGGATGGCTTTCGTAGGTTGTGATAGCCAGAAAAAATCAGCGGATATTATTCTAATCGCACCGGCATATACAATGGATACGAAACAGCCATGGGCTGAAGCAGTGGCCATCAAAGGGGATAAAATTATTTTTGTGGGCGATGATCATGATGTGAGATTGTATCAAAACAGTACCACACAGGTCATCGAAGTGCCGCACGGGATGGTGCTGCCTGGGTTCATTGATTCACATGTCCATCTGTTATGGGGTGGTATTGAAATGAATGAATGCCACCTACATGATCTATATACTTCAGATCAAATATTCCAGAATATTCGTGATTATTTATCTGGTAACCCAGATGTCGAATGGCTCCGGGGTAGTGGGTGGTACTTACCTATCTTTACAGATGGAAATCCACGTAAGGAGTGGCTGGATGAGATCTGTCCCGACAAACCCGTATTCTTACTTTCACTGGATGGTCACTCTGCCTGGGTCAACTCAAAGGCTCTGGAGTTGGCAGGCATAGATGCGAATACAACTGACCCTCCCAATGGACGTATTGAGCGTGATCCGAAAACTAAAGAGCCTTCAGGCGTATTGCGTGAAGATGCTATGGGATTGGTCGATGATCTTCTTCCTGGATATACTAAAGATCAAATTGATGCTGGATTAGAGATCGCATTTAGGGAGGCCAATCGTTTTGGAATAACTGCAATTCTGGATGCCGGAACGGAGCTCTATTCCCAGGTTGAATCTAGTAGTAAAAAATATGATGGTCTGGATTCTTATCGGGAAGCAACATTACACAAAAAAATATACATGCGGGTTGCAGCATCGCAATATGCCCGCCCGGAATTCTGGAAAGATGACTTAACACAGATGAAGAAACGCAGGTTTGCCAATGAACAGGGGACAATGAACACTGTAAAAATTTTTGCTGATGGTGTTATAGAAGGCGGCACAGCTGCCCTGTTAGAGCCCTATCTTGGTACAAATGATCGCGGCATTTTAAACTGGCACCCCGATACGCTGAAAAAGGCCGTAGCTGAGTATGATAAGGCAGGTTTTCAGATCCACGTCCATGCTATTGGCGATTGGGGAATACGAAGCACATTAGATGCATTTGAGTTCGCACGACAGAAAAATGGGTTAGATGATAAGCGGCACATGATGTCACACATTCAACTGATTCATCCCCAGGACGTACCTCGGTTTAAAGAATTAAATATCATTGCCAGTTTCCAGGCCCTTTGGGCATATCCGGATAAATACATCACAGACCTGACATTACCGGTATTAGGTCCTGTCCGTTCCAGGTGGAATTACCCCATAAATAGTGTTGTTTTATCGGGTGGCCGTATAGCCGGTGGTAGTGATTGGACCGTATCTTCCCTGAACCCACTTGATGCCATTGAAGTTGCTGTTACAAGACGTGAGCCTGGTAATAAAGATGGAGATGCGTTATGCCCTGAAGAAGCTGTAAAATTGGAGACCATGTTGCGCGCCTATACTTTGGAAGGGGCCTTCAGTCTTTTCAAAGAAAATGAAATTGGGTCATTGGAAACAGGCAAGTTAGCGGACATTATTATTTTGGACAGGAATCTGTTCCAGATTCCGGCATATGAAATTCATAATGCATCAGTAGTCCAAACAATCTTTAATGGTAAGATTATTTACAAAAAAGAAGAAGTAGATGAATTTTAATAAAGGCGACCGGGTTAAGCACAATATAGGAGAAGTATACAAAAGTTTTGGACACATTAGTTCTAGATAAAGTCATTGGTACTTTAAATTCCCATAAAGATGAATGGGCCAGACTTCCGATCGCTGAAAAAATTCCCCTTTTCCAAGGAGTAAGTAAAAAAACTGCTGAACTAGCTGAAAATTGGGTTGCAGTAGCAGTAAACGCAAAATCTATCCCGGAGAGTTCACCACTTGTTGGAGAAGAATGGGCTTCGGGGCCTTGGGCGCTGATCTATGGTGTTGAGAGCATGGTTGGTACTTTACAGTCTCTTGATAAAGGAAAAAATCCTCCCATTGGAAAAGTACGAACGATGCCTAGCGGTCAAGTAATAGCAGATATTTTCCCCTACAATATTTACCAAAGACTACTGCTAAATGGTATTAGAGCAGAAGTGTGGATGCAGGATGGTGTTACGGCTGATAATTTTACTGAAAATATTGCAACAGTTTACAAAAGTGATGATCAAATTGGTCAGGTATCGCTGGTTCTTGGCGGTGGAAATATAGCATCCATTCCGCCGTTGGATGTTTTGGATAGATTATTTGCTCATAAATCTGTTTGTGTTTTAAAGGTTCATCCTGTAAATGATTATCTTAAAGAAATTTTTGATTCCATTTTTGAAGATTTTGTATCTGCTGGGTATTTACAGATAGTTTCGGGAGGTGCGGATGTAGGAAACTATCTATGCCAACATGAATACATAGATCATATCCATATAACGGGTGGTGCTAAGACCTTTGAGTCCATTGTTTTTGGCTCTGGTTCAGATGGACAGGAAAGGAAGAATCGGGGTGAACCACAATTGGATAAATCCGTTACAGCAGAACTTGGTTGCGTAACTCCCACTATAGTTGTTCCTGGTCCTTGGTCAAAAGCCGACCTAAAGTACCAGGCTGAAAATATAGCTACTCAGAAGCTCCATAATGGTAGTTTCAATTGTATTGCCAGCCAGATACTTGTTTTACCAGAGATATGGGATTTTGCAGACGATTTACTCGCTGATGTTAAAAAAACAATATCAAGCGTTACACCCAGGGAACCCTATTACCCAGGGGCACATGATCGCTACGAAAGCATAAAACAAGCATATCAGAATAGTGATGTTCTGGATGATGCCGATACCTGTGCATTACCCAGGCTTTTGATTACTGATTTAGATAATAATAATGTGAAGGAATATCTGTTTAATCAGGAAGTATTTGTTGGCGCACTGGGGCAGACATATTTACCTGGAAGTGATCCAGGTAAATACCTGAAAAATGCCGTACAATTTTGTAATGAAAAGCTATGGGGAACGCTTGGTGCAAATATTCTTATCCATCCAAAAACAATGAGACAATTAGGGTTTGATTTTGAGAATGCTTTAGCAGATTTGCGTTATGGATCGATTGGCGTGAACACTTGGTGTGGGTTAGCTTTCTTAACCGCTGAGTGTACATGGGGTGCCTTCCCGGGTCATACAATTACTGATATTCAGAGTGGTATTGGTGTAGTGCACAACACCCGTTTGTTTGAAAAACCGGAAAAGACTGTTGTATATGCACCCTTCAGCCCATTTCCTCGAAATATTTTAAAGGGAGAGTTCCACATCTTTCCCAAACCACCCTGGTTTGTTACTAACAAACAAGCGCATAATGTTTCTAGGCGCTTCACGTATTTTCAAGCTAGTCCAGGGCCGTTGCATTTACCCGGACTATTTTTTGACGCATTGCGCGGTTAGGAGCTATATAGGTTTTTAACTTTTTGAGAAGAAAAATATTTTCAATAAATATCAATAGGAATAATTAGATGCCTACGAAATTAGAATCGCCAACAAAAGTTGAATCTATCGGTACCAAACCCAAAATTATTCATGAATACATTGGCCTGGTAAATTCCAAAACAAGTGATTTAAGTATCGCAAAAATGGAGTCCCCTTGTGGTTGGTCAGAACCTGGACAGCGACCGGATTTCAATGAATATACCGTTGTTCTGGATGGCCAATTAAAAGTTGAAACTGAAAAGGATACTATTTATGTTAATAAGGGACAGGCAATTATTGCTTACGCCGGTGAATGGGTAAGGTATAGTACACCCGATGAAAATGGTGCTAAATATCTAGCGGTTTGTCTGCCAGCATTTACACTTGATACTGTTCATAGGGATAAAGAGTAATAAACATAAGATAGCACCGTCACACAGCAGAATTTTCATTTTATGGTATGAATTATTTTAATCAATGAATATGGATTTATTGGGTAACATATTTTATTTTCCCTGCCCTAAAAACCCTTTCTTTCAAGGAAAACATCAACTTATAAAATTGCAGGAGTAACCCTTGTCACAGCAGCCATTTCAGACTGAAGTCAGTCAATTATTAAAACTGATTATTCATTCGCTTTACTCTCACAAAGAGATATTTTTACGCGAATTGATCTCCAACGCTTCCGATGCTTTGGATAAACTAAGATATTTAACCTTGACTAAAGATGAATATAAATCCCTTTCATTTGATCCCAAGATTAGCCTGGAATTCCAGGATGGAGATAGCCCGACCCTGACCATTACGGACAGCGGTATTGGGATGAGTAAGAAAGAGCTTCAGGATAACTTGGGAACTATAGCACGGTCCGGAACGAAATCCTTCCTATCCAAACTTTCTGGAGATGCCAAGAAAGATTCACAGCTCATTGGTCAGTTCGGGGTTGGTTTTTATTCCAGTTTTATGGTTGCAGACCGGGTGGAAGTGACCAGTAAAAAGGCAGGGAATAAAGAAGCCTGGAAGTGGTCCAGTGATGGACAATCGGGTTTTGAAATTAAGAAAGATGTTAAAAAAGAAAACGGTACAGTAATCACCCTTTACCTAAATGAAGAAGGGAAGGAATTTGCCAGTCGCTGGCAGATTGAGAGCCTGGTCAAGAAATATTCTGATCATATTGATTTTCCTATTTTTCTTACCTATCCTGAGATCGATTATGACAAGGATGGGAATGAAAAAAGCAGGAAACTAAAAACAGACCAGGTCAACGACGCTAAGGCGTTTTGGACCCGATCAAAGAATGACCTGAAAGATAAAGATTACAAAGAGTTTTATAAATCTCTGACCAACGACATAGAAGATCCCTTTAAATGGGTTCATTTCAGAGCGGAAGGGAACCTGGAATTCACCATCCTATTTTTTATTCCCAAGAAAGCATCCACGGATATCTATCGGGCAGACTATCAATCTGGGGTGAAGCTGTATGTGAACCGTGTCTTTATAACAGATGATGAAAAAGAACTGCTACCGCCCTGGCTTCGGTTTGTAAAAGGTGTCATTGATTCATCGGATCTGCCTTTGAATGTAAGCCGTGAAATATTGCAGCAGAATAGGATCATGGCAAAGATCCGCTCTAATTCAGTTAAAAAGATCCTGGATAAACTGAAAACAGTAGCGGGGAATAAGGACAACTATGCAGAATTCTATGATCAGTACGGTCGATTGATTAAGGAAGGTGTGTACCAGGATTTTGAACATAAAGAAGCTCTAACCGAATTACTCAGGTTTAAATCAACAAAGGATGAAGGTTTGGTGTCACTAAGGGATTATGTGGGACGCATGAGAGAAGATCAGAAATCGATCTATTATATCACGGGTCAGAATCAAATTTCACTTATGAATTCTCCTCTACTGGAGATGTATGAGAAAAAAGATATTGAAGTGCTGCTTCTGGATGATGAGATAGATGAAATAATTATCACTGCTGTTCCAAAGTATGATGAAAAAGATCTTAAATCTGTGAACCGCAGTGGGGCAGCCGATGATTTTTCAGATGAGACAGATAAGGAAGCTGAAAAGTCTCTGAAACCGGTCCTGAAAAAGATCAAAAAAATATTGGGCGAGAAGGTGAAGGATGTAAAATTATCAAATCGTTTGAGTGATTCACCATCCTGTATTGTGGCGGATGAGCATGACCCAACGGCGCAGATGCAGGAACTGATGCGATCCATGGGTCAGGGTGATATGGGTCAGATCAAACCAATACTAGAGATCAATCCAGACCATGCAATCGTTAAAAAATTAAAAGATATGACCAAAAAGAAGTCTTTCGATGATATATCCCTGCTATTGTATGAACAGGCCTTGATCCAAGAAGGTGTGAAGCTGGAAGACCCATCCGGGTTCGTAGAACGGTTAAACAGTGTCATAGTTGGAACAATGTAAACGCTGGTGATTGTTTAATCTAGTTTTGTCTAAATTCATTATATGTTAACCGTACTTTCACCAGCAAAAAAGTTATCCGATGAATGTTATTCAGACACAGAAAGCCCTCAGTCACCCCAATTTCTAAATCAATCTGAAGAACTTGTCATCCAGTTAAAACAGATGGATCCTGTAGATCTAATGTCTCTGATGGGCATTAGTGAAAACCTGGCTACCTTGAACTGGGAACGGATGAAAAGCTGGAATAAATCATTTAAACCAGATAATTCACGAGAAGCTGTATACTCCTTTCAGGGAGATACATACATTGGTCTTAATGTGGGTACGATGGATTCAGATGATCTTCACTTTGCCCAGGATAATATTCGTATTCTCTCCGGCCTTTATGGAATCTTAAGACCATTGGATCTGATCATGCCTTATCGCTTGGAAATGGGTACCAAACTGAAAAATAGGTTAGGAAATAATCTTTATGAATACTGGAATGATACATTAGCACAGTCATTCAATAAAGAGCTCAAATCCCATGATAGTAATATTGTGATTAATTGTGCATCAGTAGAATATTTTAAATCGATTGATCGACCTGCTTTGGGTGCAAAAGTTATTACTCCTCAGTTCAAGGAGATCAAGGAAGGTAAATTGAGGATGATTTCCTTTTTTGCCAAAAGAGCCAGGGGCATGATGGCCCGGTTTATCATTCAAAACCGGATTGAAAACGAAAAAGACATCTTGGCTTTTAATTTGGGCGGCTATACCTTCGACTATTCATTATCTACACCGCTGGAACCGGTATTTACCCGACCGCAGGCCTGAATTAGATTTCAATTTAGTCTATGAAAAAAATAACTTTTACTATTATCTTGGTTGCCGCGCAGGCAGTTTTTTCTCAACAGGGTACCACTTCTAAATACAATGATCTTATCATCGGTTTATGGAATGATTATATTATCCAGGTTGATGACAAAAACATTGAAGGAATGTTCAATTACTTTAAACTTCCATTGGTATTGCATTTTAATACAGATGATGCACATAATATTAAGACCAGGGAAGAGTTCGAAGAAATTTTCAATACTTGGAAAAAATCATCCAAAGCTGATTTCCATCGTACTAAGCGTGAGGCTATTAATGTCAGTGAAGTTATTGATGATTTTTTATGTATTGCCGATGTTGTGTACAAGCGACTTGATAGTAACGATCAAGTGATCAAATTGGAAAGAGCGTTATATCATTATATGAATGTGGAAGGAGAGTGGAAGATCTATATGATCAGTAATGTGGACAGCGGAAGTCAGGCTGACATAAAAGCAGCACAACAAGCACGTATTGATAAACGTACTCTTGAGAGAGCTTATAGGCGTGGAGTCCTAGGAAGCAGTGTAGAGCACAAGAGAGTCTTCAATGAAAAAATAGATGTTGGTAAATAGTAAGGTTCTATGAACCTTTATGGAATTATTATTACATCAGACTTTTCATTAAAATCTCTATCAAAGTAGTTTTTTACTCTAGCGTCTAAACTGATCTATGAAAAAGATAATATTCTTAATTATCTTATTTACTGTTGATATAATTTTTTCTCAACAGGATACTACCTTCAAGGAACAGGACCTGATTATTAGTATACTAGAAGATTATTTCGCTCAAGTAGATAACAAAGACATTGATGGCATGTACAGATTTTTTGCAATGCCACTTGTGTTACACTTCAATGCAGATAAACCACATCATATAAAGGATAAGGAAGAGTTTGATGCAATATTTAGCGCCTGGAAGCGTTCGCCTAACTCTAACTTTAATAGTACAAGGATCGATAGCATTCGTGTTAATAATGTTTTCTTTAATTATTTCTGTGTTGCAGATGTAACCTATTCACGATTAGATAACAAAGGTAATACAATAAATCAACAGCGTTTATTATATAATTTTGTCAAAGGTGACAAATTTGGTCCGCTGGGATTATTGATTAAATGGTTTAAGGCGTGGAAGATTTATATGATTACTAATGTAGAAATAGTCGAATAACAGAACCTAGAATATTAGTTCTTATACTTAAAAATCTATATCTATTACAGCATCTTTCTTATTATCTAGTTGCTTCTTATACTGAAAGTCAGCATAGCTGATGTTTTTGCTTTCCAGGTATTTTTTCAGTTCTTCAAGATAACTATTTTCCTGACCATCTTCATAACCGTCTGATTCATGAATAATGGTGCCATCTTTATCCACAAGAAATAATGTTGGAAACCCTTTAACACCAAACTGTTTTGCTAATTTACCCCGGGGATCCACGGAGACATCAAACTTATATTTTCTTTTGTTGATGTAGGGTCTAACCTGGTTAAGTATTTGGGGCTTGTTTACATTAACCGCTAGAACTTTTAACCCTGTTTCGGTGAAATTAGAATTCAATTGATCGAGATAGGCTAACTGCCTCTCACAAAAGGGTCACCAGGTTGTCCAGAAATTAATTATTACCGGACCATCTTCATTAAAGTCTGAGAGTTTTGCGTATTCTCCATTGAGCATTTTTATCTTGGAGTTGGGCACTTGATTATCTTTTATAGAAGCTGCCATGACAAATTGGACAAGGAAGATAAATATTATAGCGGGTTGATAAACTTTTTTCATTGAATAAAATTTCCCATTCTCTATATTTAATTAAGATTTAATTTCAATTAATCTAAGCCAATAATTAATAACAATAAATTAAATTCTTTTAGAACTAATCCATTTACCGCACAACTGCAAATTTTCCGATAAAGGGATCATTTGTAACATTACCATCTTCCTGGACATGGTAAATATATAATCCAGGACCTGCTTCCTGGTTGTTGATAGTTCTCATATCCCAGAAAGCGTTCCCTGAAAATTCATTCTGGTGTTTTAGGGTGGTGACAAGTTCCCCAGTTAGGGTATAGATCCGGATAGTACAATTCTCGGTTAAATTGGTAAACCTGATTCGTCTCAGGTGCCCTGTCTCATTGAATTTTGAGCCTGCGACATAAGGATTAGGGACCACTTTAACATTGTTGAGATTGTTCAGGGGCGTGACTCCTGGGTAAACCTGTATGAAGTTGCGGTCTAGAACCGTTGTTCCCTTTGAATTCTCTAGCGAAGCATAGCCATCTGGATCGGCCCATTTATTCGGATTAGAATAATTTGTATCCACCACGGTTTCAAACTGGCCATTACCGATATCAACATAGGTAACATGGTAGGGAGGTTCCACGCCCATATCGTAAGCGACTACTGCATAGGTGTATTCGACCCCGTTCAAGACATTATCGTCTTCAAACATGTAGCTGAAGGTATCCCCGTCAACCACATAAAGTTCCGGGAGCCGAATCATATCGAATCCTGAGTCATTTCCCAAATTGAACCAGGGGAAATAGGGATCCTGCCCCTTTATTGAATGGCCCCTTGACAGCTCAGGTTCACAATCAAAATTGTTCTCATACACACAATGCAAAGAATCTTCTTCAGCGGAAAGGTCGAACTGTTGAAACGGCTGCCAGCCGACAAAAATACCATCTGTATCGTAGATCATATCATTCGGTGCACCCCAGGTTTCTCCGCCATCATTGCTTTTATAGATCTTATATCCTTCAAAATCTGCATAACCGGTTACCACATCCATAGAAGATTCTGCATAATCGTCCCAGTAGACCCTGACCTTGCCTAATTCTCCTTCAGCGTAAACATTGGGCCGGTTTGGGGGGGTAAATCCCTGGTATCTGGAATTATACATTACCTGGGCAAACCGTGCATTATTGATCAGATCTTCTTCATTCTGTCCAAAAATTATGCAGAAGGAAAAGGGAACTTCCCTACCCACAGGGAGATCAAAGGGGCCGCAGGTCATTAGCACCAACGGGTCCACGCCTTCTGGCGGTCTCTGAAATACCATCTCCTGTTCAATGCCTTCCAGGGAATCAAAGTGAGGGTTGAGATCGGATGAGAGATCGGTTCCGGGATCAAAGGTGTGAAAGTGCCAGGCATTTTCATTTTCGCTCAGGTTGGTTGTGTCCCCGACCATGATCTTATAAAATAATTCTTCTTTATTTCTGGCCTGGGGGCAACCGGGAGTTCCGGCGTAGCAGTCACCAGAAAGACTCTCTGGGTGGGTTACACCGGGTCGAAGGTACCAGTCCAGCCAGTGCCAGTCTGTCATTTTAAGTGGTTCTCCCGGAAAGATATCAATCACACCATCCCGATCCAGATCTACAGGTACTGTCGCCTTGGGTGAATCGAGCAATTGTGTGGCGACAAGCCCAAATTCATTCCCCGGGCTGGGGGTGTCCGGGTTCATGGCGTAGCCGGCAATTCCCGAGTAACCATCATAGTCACCGATCATAGCCATGCTGATCAGCATCCGTTCATTATTTACTTCAAATATTTCCCAGTAATACTTCATATAATCATCTGCGCTGGACCAGTAACTGCTGTTACCGTGTTTGTCACTGGTCAGGATCACTCCGTCATTCCAAAACCCCAGGCTTACTCCAGCATAGTCAAACCCTTTTCCCCGATTCAGTTTTGTTCCATCAGGCATGATCATGCCTTCGCCGCAGATCTGGTTGCCGTTTTTATCCCGAACGGGTATTCCATATTCGTCTTCCGCACACCAGTCACCGCTCTCATTTCGAACCTTAACGGTGACAAAAAGAATATCTTCTGCATAGGAGACACCGTAAGAGTGTGCTTCAGACATGACCCTGATCCCCATGGGATACCCGGTTTGCTCATATTCGTTATTGGTGTTCACCTGGTTTCCTCGATGTGCCCAGCGATCATCAAACTCCAGATAAACATCCATATCCGAAATAAACCTTCCGGGGACATCTTCCCAGCAGTCTGGGTCCTTTCGCGACTGGGAACACCCGGGTAGATTAATGTTATAATCCTGGGCCCACCACCCGGGCCAGAAAGGTTCGATTTCTCCTGTCATATCATTCATTATTTTTGGCCATGTGGAACCATATCCTGAATGAGCCAGCAAAGGGTAGGTATCAGCCGGGTCGGTCACATAGGTATTTCCAAAAATATCTCCTGCAGAAACATCTGTATTATGTGAATTGGTTCTTGCCATTGTAGTCGCCTGCCAGTCCGTATTATAGCTCGGATTGTAATAGGTTAAACAGGACTCTGCTGTGTTAGCACCAAAGTAGAAATACTTATCATCGGTTGTCCATTCTTCCTGGTCCTTCCCATAGTCATAGTAGTCGAATTGATCTTCGCGGCTGATCAGGTTTGGCCTCAGTGCCCAGGGATAAATAAATCCAATCCGTGATGTAGATTTATTTGGATCCAGATCACCTGTTGTACTGATAATAATTTTTTTTGCTTCATCATCCATGGCCCATTGATAGTCACCTGTGATCTGATCGATTAATTCTTTCCGGGAAATACTATCGGGTTCCCACAATCCATAATCATCTTCTGCATCAAACAGGATACCCACAAAGTTTGTGTCCCCATCTTCATACCAGGCTTCATAGGCATTCTGGGATTCCCAGATGCTGTAAATTGGAAAACCTTCATCATCTGTGATTGTTTCAGTGATGGTCCAGGTGTAGTTGGATGAGTAGGAATGTCCTGGAACCCCTGCCAGGAAGGTGACTTCATAGAGATAGGCATATTCTCCCCATGCCCCATTGGGGTTCACTTCAATGTCGATGAAATTCCCGTAGTTTATAATGGCAGTCTGTGCCTTTCCCTGTAGCAAATAACCGCGCGCTCTATCGCTCATTGGATTGGTGGGGAAAGGGTTATCTCCAATGCGGGCTGTCTGATTCATTGTATATGGATCCGGGGTGTATACTTTAGTTGGTCGTCCGGTATTGTTCCCATTCAATAAGGAAATAGACATAGCGATTATAAAAAGCGAATGGTGATGGGGCATGAACTGATTTTACAAATACAAAAAGTAATCTTTATGATATAATTGGAATATTGATAATAAATATTCTGATACCAACTTATCCAATCCAAACATAAAATCTAATTTTATTCTCTTATTTTGATATCATAGACTACGATAGTATCTTTTTGACCCTTCTTGAACAATTTTATTGGGAGTTAAATGATGAAATCGTTAAAACTTTATTTTCTGGGTCTAATAATGTCATCCGCTTTGATGAGTCAGGATCTTTGTCCACCTGCTTTTGTTGACGCGTTATTTTATAATGAAAAGATTGAACTTTCCTGGGCCCAGACAACATCCTTAGGCACCGTTTTGTTTGACGAATGTTTTGCTTCCTGCTCCCTTGCGGTAGAAGCGATGGACGTTGTGCATGATAGTACAATCTGTGGCCAATGTTCCGGGGGCTGGTTCAGGTATTCAGATGGCACGGCAGCGGACTGTGGCAGTGGAATGTATCCCTGTGAAGACGGAGGAAGTGATGATTATTCTGCCTATGCCGCTTACTCTGGTGTTGATTCTACAACGGATGGGTATGCGCCTGTTGACAGCAGGCTCATCACAACGGTAGACCTGACAAACTATACAGCTGCCTATCTTGAGTTTACTGAAGCCTACACCTATCCCTATGATGCATCCCACCACAATCTTATCGAAGTATCGGCGGATGGTGGCGTAACCTGGGACAGTGTGGCAGTTTCTAACTCTGACTCGGTTGGATATGATTATTGGTTCAATTCAGTAGATATTTCTAGTTATGTGGGTGGCGAGGTTAAGATTGCGTTTCGATACTATTGTACCTTTGGCTATGGTGAAGCCTGGTTTGTAGATGATGTAAGAGTCTGGGGAGCCAATGAAGGGGAAGGTGACCTCTGCGGCACGTTTCAGCATTACAATGTCTTCATGGATGGCACGCTTATAGGAACGGCTGATGCCAGTGGCGAATATACCGTGGAAGGATTAGAGAATGGCACAGAGTATTGCTTTCAGGTTACGGCGGTTTATGATGAAGGCGAGTCTGATACGAGCGCAACAGTCTGTGCAACTCCCATGGGCCCGTTTCAGGTTAATCCACAAGTTTTTAACTTTGATGAGTTGATGGAAGGAGAGTATGTCGAACAGGCATTTACTGTTCAAAACTATGACACAGTCGATTATGATTTTACTATCACTTCAGTAGAACTCTCCAATATTGAAACAGGTTTAGATTTGGTAACTGCGAGTATGGACGGAGATTTCGGCGGATTTGCAAATGATGGCGTTGATGAAGAATTCGTAATTGGGGATCCGGCCGATTTAGCGATGACCTATCTCCCAATCCCAATCCCTGAAGATGGTGGCCAGGTTGCGTATTATAATGATGATGAAGCAGGAGATGACCCATTGAATCCGGCGTCACCCATGCTCATATCAAACGCAGCTTTCTCTGGCAATGACCCTTCATTTTTGATGTTTGATCTTTATTTTCCGAACCCTTCTGGTCCTTGTGGAGAAGACCAGGCTACCTATGCTGATGACTTTAAGGTAAAAGTTTCAATCGATGATGGCGTAACCTGGATGCTGGTTGATTCCACGATGGAAACAGGGTATCCCTGTTGCTGGTCATCCTACATGTATAATCTTGAACCCTGGATCAGTGAAGCCAGCAGTTTCAGGGTTGGGTTACAGTATACGGACTGTGGCGGAGAGTGGGGCTATGGTGCTGCGGTAGATAATGTTGCCATTAAGATGGGTGACAGCTTTACATGGCTGACCGTATCACCCTATAAAGCTACGGCCCAATATGGCGGAGGCTACAATGATTCGATAACGGTGAAGGTAGGGGTCTATGGTACCTATGATGGTCTTGCAACAGAAGAAGAATTGCTTCTTGAAGCTACTGGTGAAATACAGCTTTCTCTCTTGGTCGGTGTAGGGGTCCAGGTATCCTTGGATGATTCTGGAATCACGCCTTTAGAGTTTGCATTACACCAGAACTATCCAAATCCATTTAACCCGGAAACAAATATCCGGTTCGATGTAGCAGAAAAATCTGACGTGTCCATCTCTATTTTTAACATAGTGGGACAGAAGGTTGCCACGCTGGTTGATGGCAGCATGGAACCAGGAGTGTATACTATTAAATGGAACGGGCTCAATGATAAGGGATCCGCACTGCCATCAGGAATGTACTTCTATGAGATGAAAAGCACTGCCTACCATTCTGTGATGAAGCTGGTTCTGGTTAAATAAACCATAATATTCTGGCACTATAGTATTTGTAAATAGCCTGGAGTGAAATTAACTCCCAGATATTGGATTAGTATCATCATCTGTCTTTTATTGACAGTTCAGTTTGTCTCTGCCGGGACAACGGGTAAATTAATTGGAAGGGTGACAAGTAAGGAGACGGGCGAGCCTCTGATTGGCGCCAACATAATGGTTGAAGGAACACCCTTAGGTAGTGCTGCCGATATGGATGGTAATTATTTAATTCTTCAAATATCGCCCGGCACTTATTCTGTACGTTTTACAATGATTGGTTACCAAGATTTGGTAGTAAGCGGTGTTCGAATAAAAGTTGATTTAACTACCAGGGTCAATGGTGATCTACCTGAAAGTGTTGTAGGACTTGATGAAGTTGTGGTGCAGGCAGAACGGCCAATGATTCAACTTGATGTAACGTATTCGCAGGCGAACATTACCAGTGAAGAAGTTGCAATGCTTCCCGTCGAAGAGTTTGTAGATATAATTGCCCTACAGGCAGGGGTGGTAACAGAAAATGGTACAATGCATGTACGGGGTGGAAGGGGTGGAGAGATCTCGTACATGGTAGATGGGATTACAGTTACAGACCCTTATAATTCTGATATTGCTGTTGAGATTGAGAATAATGCCATCCAGGAATTGCAGTTTATCAGCGGTACTTTCAATGCTGAGTATGGACAGGCCATGTCAGGTATTATTAATATTATCACCAAGGATGGAGACTACTCTGACTATTCCGGAAGTATATCAAGCAACATGGGTGATTATTTTGCCGATGATCCACTATTCCCTGAAGTAGAAAAGGTTAACTTAAATAATATTTCCGATATTAAGGCTAATATTGAAGGCCCTATCCTTCCTGGCAGAATCTCTTTTTTTGGTTCCGGAAGAAAAAAAACGAGTGACGGTTACCTATTCGGGCAACGGATCTTTTACCCGAACTCATACACATGGTCTGAAACATCAAATATGTTTTTAATAGATTCCACGGTAGGTTTGGGAAATGATTTTATACCTGCTGATAGTGCCTGGCAGCCACTAGTATATCAGGATAGTCTTAAGAAATTAATTGATACTCTAAGAGCGCAAGATGCTTTTGACTGGGTACCTATGAACTGGAGCGAGCAGATTACCTATCAGGCAAAGATCAGCTGGCGGGTGACTCCCAGGATCAAACTGGCCTATAACCGAATGTTCAGCGATACCAAGTCCCAGGGCTATTCCCATGAATACCGTTGGAACCCTGATGGCAGGCCCTATTCCTTCAACACCCGCACGGGTGATCTTTTTCGTGCTGATATTTCTATAAATCAGTCCACCTTTGCCAATATAATGTTTTCCAATGCTGTGAACCACTACCGGACTCATTTAAGTAGCAATAAGAATTTCTATGAAATAATTGATACCCTTACCTATAATGATTGGGGTTTTTCCAATGGCATTCTTGATAGTATCCTATATAATACTGATCCGCGCATATTTGATTATGCAACAGGAAATAATTTTGAAGTTGGCGGCAAGTACATGGATATCTATAACCGTAAGTCGCACATAAAAACATATAAAGCGGAACTCACCAGCCAGATTAATGCAGTACACCAGCTAAAAGCGGGAACCGAATATAGGACCACGAAGATATTCTATAATAACATGTCTGTTCTTCAGGCTGCCTACACGGGTTATAATCCTGTAATCCTAGAGCCCGAAGATAATACCATACACGATTCATTCCAGTCTATGAAGGATCCATTTACTAATGATCCACTGGATGGAAGGAATCCTATTGAGTTTTCATTTTATGTACAGGATAAGATTGAGAGTGATGATATGGTAGTCAATATTGGTGCCCGGTATGATTATTTTGATTCCCAGTTCTGGGTGTTAAATGACCCGGAAGACCCAAACTATATGTCACCGGTTAAACCCATAAACCGATACATTGATCTCGATGATGATGGACAGATATCCGATGATGAAATGACCTATACAAATCTAAAATCAGATGATGATAGGTTAAGTTCAAATGCCAATGGTGATCCTTGGTACAGAAAGGCCGACCCGAAGACACAGATCAGCCCCAGGCTTGCCCTTGCTTTTCCCATCTCAGATAAAGGTTTCCTTCATTTTTCCTATGGCCACTTTTTCCAGAATCCAAGTTTCAGCTACATCTACGATAACCCAGAGTTTGAAGTTCCTGCTGCATCTGGAGTTAACTCAACCATGGGAAATGCGGATATGGAGCCCCAGCGTACCACCCAGTACGAAGTGGGATTCTCTCAGCAAATTGGAAGGGATATTGGAATTGAAATCACAACTTACTTTAAAGATATAAGAAACCTCAACTCAACTGAAATCAAGAATTCCTTCATAGCAGGTGACAGATATGGCATGTATGTCAATAAGGACCACGCAAATTCCAAGGGCATAACGCTCGCCATATCAAAAAGATCAACAGAAAAATTTTCGGGTAATATTGATTATACTTTCTCTATATCAGAAGGAAATGCATCAGACCCAACAGCTGCATTTTATGATGAACAGTCCGATATTGAACCGGAAAAAATGCTCGTACCGTTAGACTGGGATCAGCGTCATACAATCAATTCTACAATGACATACCATCCGGTCAAGTCTTCAGGAATAAGTTTAATTTTCAAATATGGAAGCGGTTTCCCTTACACCACTACAAATGCGGATGGACAGAGAACGTCTTTTGAGAATAATGGACGTAAACCGTCTACTTACAATGTGGATATGAGAAGCTTTTATAATTTTTCTTTGACTAAATCCATCCAGGTCTCAGCGCACATTAATGTGTACAACCTGTTTGATATCCGAAATGAGCTCACTGTTTACGGTGATACGGGACGATCGTCCTATTCACTAGCACCAACGTACACACCGCAGTACAGTGGCCCCATGCTTAATACTCTTGATGAATTTCTAATTGTACCTACCTATTATTCAGCTCCAAGGCAGATCAAGTTTGGCATCTCTTTCTCTTATAAATAGGCTAATGGAAAAATATTTATATATATTGCTCTATTGTTTTTCTTTATCCGTGGGATTTACCAATGATTATCCTGAAAAAAAATACCATAATGGAATCAGGTCATCTGGAAAAATTTTAGGCAGGGATGACCGGAAGTATGCCGACCAATCTGGAAACAGGGTACTCTGCAGGATATATAACCATGGTTCTATAGGAGATCAAAGCAGCAGTTTCTCAGGTGTGTATCCCATCGGTTCGGGTCATGCCTACATCTGGGAATTTTCACCTATCATCGCTGCCAGTGTTATCGATACAAATGGAAACCGGAAACATATTGTCTCAGATGGTATAAGTGGTTTGGTGGATGCTTCTCCGGAAGGAACCCCGTGGAGCTTTGAACCTCTGGCAGGATATGCGAATCCAAACCAGGAATACCTGGCCATGAGTGACAATTCCAGCTCCTGGCCAAGCTCCTGGCCAAATAGGGATGAAGACTGGGATGGAGAGTGGAACGGGCAATATGGAAAATATGTCAGGGCCGATCAGGAGTCTTATTTTGTCATGGATGATTTTTATAATAGTGAGTTTGAATTTTGGCCAGACGAAAACGATACTCCTGAAACAACTACCGAAGACCCGGATGATCATCGCAGGGGCCTTGGAATAGGATTAGAAGTACGTGGTTACCAGTGGAACCATCCAGCTGCGGAAGATATCATTATTGTTACCTACTGGATCACAAATGTGGGAAGCAATGTGTTAGATAGTGTTGTTTTTGGGATGTACGGCGATTCAGATGTTGGTGGGCCTTCTAGTTTTAGTGATGATGATGCCTGGTTTGATATTGAGAATGATATGGTTTACCAGTGGGACCATGATAACTGGAGCACATCCTATGGAGGGTTCAGACCTGCCTATTTTGGATGGAGTTTTCTAGAGTCTCCTGGCAACCCTCATGATGGTATTGATAATGATGGTGATGGAATGATAGATGAAAGCCAGTTTGATGGTATTGATAATGATGGTGACTGGGATCCTGAGAGAGATGATATAGGGGCAGATGGACTTGGAGAATATCATATTAATTATACTGGTCCGGATGAAGATGGAACAGAAGGGAATGGTATACCGGATCTTGGCGAACCGAATTTTGAGATCACGGATAATGATGAGTCTGACCAGATTGGGCTCACCAGTTTTTATTCTGCACCCTACCCCAGTGTGTATCCTTCCAATGATGAAGTCATGTGGAGTCAGCTTACACCAGGAATTTTCCAGGTACCAGGCCAGAACTTGGACCAGACTTTTTTGTATGGATCAGGGTATATATCCTTACAACCTGGAGAAAAGAAAAAGTTTGCAATTGCAATGGTCTATGGTGAAAACATGGCAGATATTTTGCGGAATACAGTCACAATGCAGAATATTTATGATAATGACTATAGCTTTGCAAAGCCTCCTCTAAAACCAACCATGACCGCCGTACCAGCTGATAACAAGGTCACTCTTTACTGGAACAGTTTTTCTGAGAAATCAATGGATCCAATTTATGGTAGAGATTTTGAAGGATATCGAATTTACAGGAGCACTGATCCTGGTTTTATAGATGCATATACCATCACCGATTCCTATGGGAATATTACTTTTAAGGAACCGATTGCCATCTTTGATTTAGAAGATGGATTGATGGGGCCTCATCCAATTGGTTATAATGGTATCCAGTTTGATATGGGTGAAGATACGGGTCTGGAATATATTTATGTTGATTCAAACAGTGTTATCAATGGCCAGACCTATTACTATGCGGTCACAGCCTATGATAAAGGGTACGATCTGGATTTTTTTGAGAATGGCTTTACAACCGCTGATAACCTGCAGCCCATAGCGCCATCGGAATGCTCCATTACACTGGACTTGGATTATAAGGGCAATGTAGTTAGCCTGAGTGAGAACGCAGCCATTGTGGTTCCAAACTCGGAAGCCCTTGGCTATGTCCCCCCTAATACTATGGCAGAAGGTAAAAGATTTATTAACCATATTGAAGGAAATGGATCAGGCTTGGTAACGGTTGATGTTATTGATCCTTTTGCGATCAAGGATAACAATGACTACCAGGTCATTTTTGACACACTGGAAACGGCTGATGATATAGGGTTCAGTGTGCGTAACCAGGACCTTATTCTTGAAACATTGTTCATACAGGCTGACAGCAGCGCCACGGCATCCTATGATCAAATTGATGCGAGGATGAGTGTCACGTCCACATTGATCAATGACAGTACGGTTTATGACACTACCTACCCGGTCACAGTTACCAACGTAGCTGGCGATGTCACCTATAGTTTTGGAGTTGACTATACAATTAATTCCACGGTCGGAACATTCTTTATAAGCAATGCTGATCTCCTGTCTGCGGGTGAGTTAGCCGTGAGCTATCGCTATTTCCACCTTGATAATCTGGAAACAATGAATGGTGAGACAGATAATCCACTCTTTGACGGTATGCAGATTATTTTAACAGATGCAGAATATGATCTGAATGAAGACTCCACAGGATGGACGATAGGTGACTGTAACTATAGCGTCTTAGCGATGAATGTTTCGCGCTTCTATCCAGCAGATTTTGAGCTGCAGTTTGAAGGAAATTTAGGGGATTCAGTGATGGCTGATCCCTATGGAACAAGCGTTCCCTTCAGAGTAAAAAATGTTATCCACGATGATGAACCACCGTTTCGTATCTCTGATTTTAATCAGGATGGTGATTGGGATCCGAATGAATCAATCTCTATCCGGCCTTATGCTGCGATCCAGGACGGACCTCTGATCTCCATACGATTCAATCAGGATTCATTGGCGATTTCTGACACAACAATCTATGATACTACTATTACAGGTACGGATACGGTTTATTCAGATACGACACTGTATGACACAACCTATCTTGAAGTTATTGATCCTGTAGCAGGGGATATTTTCCATATTAGGATAGACAGGCCATTTTCCATGTCTGATGTATACAGTTTTACTACAACCGCTTCACGGATCAACGTTGATTCGGCAAAAGCTCAACTGAGTTCTATAGCTGTAGTGCCCAATCCCTATATAGTAGCTGCATCCTGGGAACCAAGACATCAATACCAATCAGGAAGGGGACCTAGAAAAATTGATTTTATTAATCTTCCCAATGAATGTACGATCAAGATATTTACCTTATCCGGCTATCTGGTCACAACGATAAATCATAATGATATTTATGAAAACGGAACAGAATCATGGAACCTGCTCTCAAGGGATAATCTTGATATCGCATACGGGGTCTATCTCTACCATATTGATGCGCCGGGTATTGGTGAGCACACAGGCAAGTTCGCGGTGATAAAATAATGAAGAGATTCTTAATTCTGCCTGCTATTATTATTTCATTTGTGTTTTCACAAAATAATGTAGCGACAACATCAGCAGCGTTCCTGGAAATAGGGCCAGGAGCCAGGTCTCTGGGAATGGGAAGTGCCTTTGTATCCATTGCCGATGATGCCAGCTCACTCTATTGGAATCCTGCTGGAATCGTGAATGTATCCCGCCCAGAAGTTCAGACCTATTATGCACCCTGGCTTGTGGAGACCCAATTCTATTATAATACTGCTGTTATACCCATGGGTGGGTTTGGAAGCCTGGGTATCTCCTTTACTGCAGTGACCATGGATGAGATGATGGTCAGGACTGTAAAAGATCCTGAACCAAGTAAGTATGGTCAGAAATTTGATGCAGGAAATATATCGATGGGTATCGCCTATGCTAAAAAACTCACCGACCGATTTTCTTTTGGATTCCAGACAAAATTTATCCAGGAATCCATCTGGCAGATGAAGGCCCAGGGTATCGCTGTCGATATAGGAACCTTGTTCATTACAAAGAAAAATATCAGGATTGGTATGAGTGTTTCCAACTTTGGTGGGAAAATGGGTATGGAAGGTATAAATACATTGGTGGATATTGATGTTGATGAAACTATATATGGAAATAATGATAGGATTGATGGTTACCTGGACGCGGCAGAATGGCCGCTACCCCTTATGTTCAGGTTTGGTTTGAGCAGAGAGTTTGTGCTCAATCCAAATATGAAATATCTGGTAGCAGTGGATGCTATCCATCCGAACAATAACCCAGAATATTTAAATGTTGGTGTAGAGTATAGCGCCATGGATATGGTATTCTTAAGGCTAGGACAGTCCCACACTCTCTATCAGCAAAACTTTTTTGAAGATGGGGGGGGTAAGGTGCATGAAGGATCAGAGCAGGGTATTTCATTCGGTATGGGAATAAAATACCAGATACCCAGGGGACCCAAATTACGTATTGATTATGTATTTACTGAGTTTGGTATTTTTAATGATGTCCAAGGGTATTCTATAACCGTTTCTTTTTAGATTTCTATGAGGAATCTTATCCTTTTTACAGCAGCCGTTCTACTTATCGGTTGTTCATCGCAGGTTGACATAGATATTGATATGGGGAGTACTTCCGAAACAGAAAAATTTCACGCGCTATTAGATAGGGAATGGAAAAAGGGCATCATCAATAATCCGGAGTGGGCAACACGATTAGGGGATAATCGTTTCAATGATAAACTGAACGATGCATCCTATGAGACCATTGTCAAGCGGCAGGGTGAAACCCGAGACCTGTTGGTAGAAGTGCAAGATATTGATAGGTCTAAATTACCTGACGATATACTGAACTATGATCTCTATCTGAATGGTATCAACAGGCGTATTGAAGGGTTTGAATTCTTATCCTATTTGATGCCTATTGATCAAATGGGAGGTATCCAGATCGGTTTCGCGGGCATCTCGGGCTACATGCCTTTTAAGACCGTTCAGGATTATGAAAATTATATTTCCAGGATGGAAGCATTTCCTGGAAAAATAACCCAGACCATTGACCTGATGAAGCGGGGGATAGAATCGGGCTGGGTTCCGCCAAAGATCGTGCTTCGTGCTGTTCCGGATCAGATCCAATCCCAGTTTAATAAACCAATTGCTGAATCTCCGCTTTATAAACCATTCAAAGAATTTCCAGAATCCATTCCCCTGGATACCCAGAAACGATTATTAGACGAAGCGGAAAGGGTTCTGAGCGATGATGTTTATTCGGCCTATCGTTCACTTTTTACATACTTCAACGACTTCTATCTGCCGGCGTGCAGGGAATCCATTGCCTGCAGAGAATTCCCTAATGGTGCTGAATACTACAGATACCAGATCAAGAGCTATACCACCACAGATCTAACCGCTGAAGAGATACATCAAATAGGCCTGGATGAAGTAGCACGAATCCGGGCTGAAATGATGGATGTGAAAAAAGATGCTGGGTTCGAGGGGACCTTCGATGAATTTTTATCTTTTCTAAGAACCAATCCAGAATTCTATTTTACTTCCAAAGATGATCTACTGGATGCCTACAGGGTGATCTGTAAAAAGGCCGATGCAGAACTGCCAAAATTTTTTGGACTATTACCCAGGTTGCCCTATGGTGTGAAGCCGATACCGGATTATCAAGCCCCCGCATCCCCGACAGCCTATTACTATTCGGGTAATCAGAAGGCTGGTCGTTCAGGTTATTTTATGGCCAATACCTATAGGCTGGAAACACGGCCAAAGTATGAGATGGAAGCCTTATCTATCCATGAAGCGGTTCCAGGACATCATTTACAGATCTCTCTGGCCCAGGAACTGGAGAATATCCCTATGTTTAGGCGGTACAGCGGTTATACTGCATTTGTAGAAGGATGGGGACTGTATTCTGAAAAACTGGCGGAAGAAATGGGATTCTACCAGGACCCCTACAGTAAATTTGGTCAGCTTACCTATGAGATGTGGAGAGCCTGCAGGCTGGTGGTAGACACAGGTATGCACGCCCTGGGCTGGACGCGTCAGGAAGCCATAGATTTCATGTTATCAAACACAGCAAAAACAGAGAATGATATGATCGTGGAAATTGATCGATATATTGCCTGGCCAGGCCAGGCCCTGGCATATAAAATTGGTGAGCTCAAGATTCGTGAGCTCCGGTCCAAAGCAGAAAAAGAGCTGGGCGATGATTTTAATATCCGTGATTTTCATGATGCGGTCTTGGGGCATGGTGCTGTTCCCTTGGATATACTTGAGCAGCATGTAGATGATTATATTCAATCAGTTAACTAGAATATTAAACTTTTTGAACATATCTTTGATTAAAGTAAACTTTATCCCGATGCGATCCTTGATACCAATTTCACTGTTCATTGGGTTAATTACCCA